>TARA_R110002012_G_scaffold322106_1_pt1 | contig 46952 bp, 39 predicted proteins | sample TARA_R110002012 | Tara Oceans TARA_R110002012 (sample SAMEA4396515) | marine metagenome | biome: Westerlies Biome; feature: [DCM] deep chlorophyll maximum layer (ENVO:01000326); material: water (ENVO:00002006), including particulate matter (ENVO:01000060) such as... | depth 40 m
GTGGTTGTAGATTGTTCTACTATAGATGCTATGTCAGGTAACGTACCATTGTTCTTTTTATCGGAAGATGCTATGGTTGATACTTCTGTGACTCAAAATGCAGAAATGCTTACAGCTAACGCTTCTGGAGCAGGAATTACATACCAATGGGTAGATTGTGATAATGGTAACGCACCAATTGATGGTGAAACAAATCAAATGTTTACAGCAACAACAAACGGTAATTTTGCCGTAATAATTACAAATACAGACTGTGGTATTTCAGATATATCAGCATGTTTTGAAATTAATACTTTGAGTATTGACACGTTTGATGTACCATTAAGTATAAAAGTTTATCCTAACCCAGTTGTAAATAATGTTAATGTGACACTTGGTAGAGTTTATCAGGATGTAAATATTCAAGTATATTCAATTACAGGCCAACTAATTAATTCTATTAATAAAACGAATAGTGTTGACTGTAATATTGATATGTCAAACTTACCATCAGGTAATTATATTCTAAAAATAAATGCAGATGGCAATATTAAGTCGTCAATTGTAATTAAAAAGTAACTAAAAAATTTGGATAGCATCTTTTTAATGGAGATGCTATCCCTAAAATAAAACTACTATGAAAAAAACTATTTTATTTATAATGTCAGTATTCATGTTGAGTTTGACATTCGCGCAAACAACATTAAACGAAGGGTTTGAAACCTGGCCCGCAACAGGTTGGGAGATTTTTCTTGAAGGAGAAAGCACTAGACCATGGCGTCAAGATTTTGAGAATATTTCACATACAGGAGATCACTCGGCAGATTCAAACATCGCCAATAATCAAATGGATAATTGGTTGGTAAGTCCAGCAATTAACGTGATTGATTCAAATTATGAATTAAAATATTGGGAGATTAGTAGCACGTTAGATATTGAATTTTATGACAAAGCATCGGTTCAAATTTCATCAGGGAGCAGTAATCCTGCAGATGGCGATTATGTAGAGGTTTACGAAGCTAATATTTTAAATACGGTAGATTGGGAACAGCGCACCTTAGATCTCAGTACTTACGATGGTCAAACCATTTATGTGGCCTTTAGAAAAGAAGGCACTTATCACAAATGGTTTGTTGATGATGTCACCGTTGGTCCGCCAGCGTTTTCTGATGCCGTTTTAATTAGCGTAAGCAATCCAGTTGGTGTTTCTGAAACAGTAGGTGTCCGTTCTGTTGAAGTTCAGTTGCAAAATTTAGGAACAACCGTAATTGATGATTTTACAATTGATTGGGAAGTAAACACTGTTGCTCAAATACCATTTAATGGGACTGCTCTAAATTTGCAACCTGGAGAAACGACTACAATTAATTTAGGAAATTTTGATTTTGCTAATGAAGGGTACTACAATATTGAAGCTCAAGTTAATTTATCTGGAGATTTTGATGTATCCAACGATCAAATAAGTTCACTTTTCGAAGTTTCATCGTTTAAAGATGGAGGTATAGTTTCCATCTCACCAGATGGAATGATTGCTAATCCAACTACTTTAGATGTATTAGTTGCTGTTCAAAACTTTGGAGCTAATACAATTGATGTTGCAGAAATTGAGTGGTCTATTAATGGTATTGATCAAACACCTTTTACAACTAATAATTTAAATTTAGCTTCAGGACAAACCACAACGGTTAACCTCGGACAATATGCATTTACAACAGGATTAAACGATTTAATAATTACTTTAAATGCTTTAGGAGATATAGACTCCAGTAACGATCAATACCAACAAACTATACCTGTAGATGTGTTTTGGGAGAGCTTTGAAGGTGCGAGTTTTCCACCAGAAGGTTGGAGTATTAATTTTGGTGTTAGAGATGACGTTAATTTTGATACACCAGTAGAAGGTAATTATTATTATGCATCGCAACCAGCAGAAAACTTTTTTGGCACTGTAACAGATACATTATATACACCTTTAATGGATATTGAAAATGGTGATAGATTCAGATTTTATATCAAAACAAGTCCTGCTCAAGCCGCAGTCCATACTTTGGTATGGAAAAACAGTACAACAGGCGAGGTAAACTACATAGCCGATATTGCAAATTCTCAAGGCTTAAACACTTGGGAACAACGCGATATTGATATTTCTGCAGCTGCAGGTATTAATTATATTGGTGTAGTAAGTACATCCATTAACAATGGACTATCAAAATTTGACTTATTTACTTCTGATGCTAAATTATATCAATTCAACAACGATTTAAAAATTGTTAATGGTGATATAAATTTTATGGCTAGGCAAAACGTTTCTGAAAGCTTTCCTTGTAGAATAAAGAATTTAGGTCAAAACACTGTATCTGGCGCAGATTATACCATAAAACTTATGGAGGCTCCAAGCACAGAATTAGCATCAATTAATGGTGTTAATATAAATTCCCTTCAAGAAGTTATAATAAATGTAAACCATACATTTTCAACAATTTCTAATAAAAGATTGTACTTTAAAATTGAGTATGCCAATGATGAAAATTTGGCAAATAACACCTTTAGAGAAGCTCCGGTAAGTATCGTGCCTAATACGGTTGAAATAAATACTATTGGTGAATTGGAACAATATTTATTTACACCATTTTCACCAGGAGGGAATACAAATACTTTAGGAGAAGATGACTTAACAGAGGCTATGTTTTATAACACCGAATTTAATTCATCTGGATATGCTTATGGCGTAGCCTATAAATATGATAATATATTGCCAGCAGATAAAGTAACTGAATACCCTTTAAAGGTTTGGGTTAAACAAACGAGTGACACAAATTTGTCTGGAGGCTTTAGTCAAACTGAAGAACTAGTTTTAGTTTATGATGGTGTTGTTGAGATATTACCTGGGTTAAATAGAGATTTATATATCCCGTTTAACGAGCCCATTTTGTTTAATGGCATTGAAAATGTAGTGATTAGAGTTTATCAATATGATCCAGAATGGCCGCCATCTATACTGCGTTTTATAGGAGATATAGAAACTAGAGGCCAAACAAGGACTATTGGTGCTTTAGACGTATTTGATTTAGATCCAGATAATCCACCAACAGGGTTTTTTGAAGACACAAATTATAATCAGACTCGATTTGTAATAGACCCAGTTTCATCAAGTGCGACAGTTTCTGGAACGGTATATGATTTAGCTACAAACGATCCTATTCCTGGAGCAACAATTGCTTTTGAAGGGTCTTCAATAACAGCTCAAACCGATATTAATGGTAACTATACCTTACCAGCATTGCCATATGGTTCTTATAATATGTTAGCTAGAGTAGATGGTTATTTAGATGACAATGCAACTGTAGATTTTAATTCAGTAACTCAAACACAAGATTTCTTTTTAAGTCAACTTTCTGAAATTGTAGTTTCTGGTTTTGTTTTTGGGGACAATGCACCATCGACACCACTAGAATCAGTAGAAGTAAAATTAACAAAAGATGGAGGTGATTTAGAAACCATATCAACTAGTAGTTCAGGAGATTTTACATTTCCACTGGTTTATGGCGGTTCAGATTATGAAATCAGGTTATTCATGTATGGCTATGATGAAATGATAATGCCATTTACTGCTGTAGATACTGATATCAATTTTGGTAACATTATTTTAAGTGAAGAATTTATAAGTCCATTTGATGTTCAGGTAGATGGTAATAATGGACCCACTGTAACATGGGAAAGTCCGAAGTTAAGTTCAAAAGTAAAATTACAATATGATTTAAACGTAGAGTCAAATGGGTATTCTAATGAACCCGATGAAGATGTATGGTTGGGGAATTATTATGTGATTTCAGAATTAACAACAATTACAAGTGTTGAAATACAAACGTCTATTTATCAAGGAGTAGAAGATTTTGTGACCATAGATATATTTGATTTAAACAGCATGGAGATTCTTGCTTCTAGTGAGCCGTTTTTAATATTACAGGCTGCAACTCAAGTTATAGATGTGCCTAATATTGTGGTTAGTGATAATATCATGGTTGCTGTACATTGGCAAAACAATCCAGAGACTACTAACTTTTTATCTGTAGATTATTCCGATGTTAATATTTTTAATGGAGCAGTTATTCGATTACCCGGAGAATTACCAAATCTTTTATCTGATTTGATAGGGGTTCCTAGTTCATTTCTGTTACGCGTCAATACGTTAGATGACGGCACACCAATTACAAATAATGAAGCTGTGACATATAATGTGTATCGTGGTTTAGCAAGTGAGTTTCCAAACACCTCCAACTGGGTTTTATTAAATGCATCACCCGTTTCAGATTTAAATTTTGTAGATGCAGATAGAACTGATATTGATGCAGATGCATTTTATAGGTATGCAGTAGAGACTATTTATACAAATGGAGATTCAGAAGTCACCTTTTCAAATGAAATTATGGGTAGTTTATTAGGTGTCACTGATTTGGAGTTTTTAAATACTGATGTTCAAATTTATCCCGTTCCAGCAGAGAATGATGTCACTATTAAATTAGGGTCTAATGTTCAATTGGATAAGCCAATTGAAGTATACGATTCATTGGGGAAACATGTTCTAAGTATTGACTCTTCAGAATTTCAAAATGGTAAGGTTACTAAAAATATCAATGCGCTTCAGAGTGGTATTTACTTTGTAAAATTACATGCAGACAACACCATTCTAACTAAAAAAATAATAGTAAAGTAGTAGAAAGTAAGGTAGTAGTTTTTTTCAGGAAAGGTTCCAATGTCATGAAAATGATTTGGAGCCTTTTTATTTAATGAATAAACAAATAACTAGTGGAAAATTAAAAAAATGGTTGAATTAGGCTACTTTCTTTATTTAATGCGGGTGCTTTTTGCTGAATCTTTAAAACTGCATAAACTTAATTGCGATTTGGATATGCTTTAGTACTTTTATAAAAAATGAATGCTATGCCTACACAACCAAAATTAACACGTTTTAAACAAAACGTATTATCCAAATATCAGATATACAATAGTATATTTATGACCTTGCCTTTTGATTCTATTTCAAAAACTGGTGTTTTACTACCCTTGTTTCATGAAACTTGTAAAAAAGGATTTGAGAATGGCGACAATCCAACGACCATTGTTGAAACATTTTTCAAGAAATACCAAGCTAGAAGAAATAATCAAAGTCAGATAAATTTATTGTTCCGTTTTATTCAATATATAGAACGACAGGTAGTTTTGTTTGACGCTATTGAGGACGCTGCTTTCCCTATAGTTCATAATATGGATGGTATTGGAACACTCCGTAGTTTAAAGGAATCTGTGGCCTCTGAAGATAAATTAAAAACCCTTCAGAAATACTTAAGAGAATTTAAAGTGCGTATTGTTTTAACAGCCCATCCAACACAGTTTTATCCAGGAGCGGTTTTAGGAATTATAACCGATTTAGATCAGGCTATACAGGATAATGATTTATTAAAGATAAACGATCTATTAGCCCAATTAGGAAAAACCCCATTTTTTAAAGACAAAAAACCAACACCTTATGATGAAGCAGTGAGTTTAATTTGGTACTTGGAAAATGTATTTTATGAGTCCTTTGGAAATATTTTCAATTACATACAACAAAACATTTTCGACGATACAGATATAGATAATGATATTATTAATATTGGTTTTTGGCCAGGTGGTGATCGCGACGGTAACCCATTTGTTACGCCAGTTACAACCTTAAAGGTGGCCACAAGATTAAAGCAAACCATCTTGAAAAACTATTACAAAGATATTCGAAAGCTAAAGCGCAAACTTACGTTTGAAGGTGTTGATAATAAAGTTACGGATCTTGAACTGAAAATTCACGCTATGCGAAACAATAACAATAGTCATTTGTTGAGCCCAAGTGAATTAATAGATGCATTAACGGAAATTAAAAATATAATAATTAAAGACCATCAATCTTTATATCTTAACGATGTTAAAAGCTTAATAAATAAAATTCATTTGTTTGGTTTTCATTTTGCAACTTTGGACATTCGACAGGACAGTCGAGCACATGCTGCTGTTTTTAATAGCATGGTAGATACTTTAATAAGCAAGGAGAGCTCAATTTTCCCAAAAAATTATCACGATTTATCAGAACAGAAACAGGTAGATATTTTATCTAAAATTAAAGGTGAAATTGATTTAGAATTTTTTGATGACGAGGAAGTTTTAAAAACTTTACAGACTATAAAGGCCATTAAAACCATTCAGGACAATAATGGCGAACGCGCTGCCAATAGATATATTATCAGTAATAATCAAACCACTTTAAATGTCATGCAATTATATGCCATGTTAAAACTGGTGGCCTTTCATGATGAATTAACAGTAGATATTGGACCATTATTTGAAACAATAAACGACTTGGAAAATGCACCAGATGTCATGGAAGAATTGTATACAAATCCCAATTATGCAGCTCACTTAAAAAAGCGCGGTAATAAACAAACTATCATGTTAGGATTTTCTGATGGCACAAAGGACGGTGGTTATCTTATGGCTAATTGGGGTATTTATAAAGCTAAAGAGCGCCTAACTGCGGTATCTAGAAAATATGGTGTTACGGTAATATTCTTTGATGGTCGCGGTGGTCCTCCTGCTCGAGGTGGTGGAAAAACGCACCAGTTTTATGCGTCTTTGGGCCCATCTATTGAAGACAAAGAAGTACAATTAACCATTCAAGGGCAAACGATTAGTTCAAATTTTGGAACCTTAAATTCCTCACAATATAATTTAGAACAACTAATAAGTTCAGGTATATATAACAGATTAAATGAGAACAATATTGGATTTACAGATGAAGAACGTGTTGTAATGAACCATTTAGCTGAAATAAGTTATAAAACCTATTCCGATTTTAAAAGTCACCCGATGTTTTTACCGTATTTAGAGCGTATGAGTACTTTAAAATATTACGCAAAAACCAATATTGGTAGTCGTCCTTCTAAACGAGGAAAGTCTACAGAATTGGTATTTTCCGACTTACGAGCCATTCCCTTTGTAGGTAGTTGGAGTCAGTTAAAACAAAACGTTCCTGGTTTTTTTGGAGTTGGAACGGCTTTAAAGGTTTATGAAGATTCTGGAGAATTTAATAAGGTAAAGCAACTGTATAACAACTCCAGTTTCTTTAAAACCTTAATTGAAAACAGTATGATGTCCCTGTCTAAATCGTTTTTCGATTTAACCAAATATATGGCAGATGACAAGGAGTTTGGTGAATTCTGGAAAATTATATACGCTGAATACGAGTTATCTAAACGGCTTATTTTAAAATTAACTGGTTATAAAACACTTATGGAAGATGAGCCAACGGGTAAGGCATCAATAGATGTTAGAGAATCTATTGTTTTACCATTATTAACCATACAGCAATATGCTTTAAGAAAAATTCAAGAGTTACAAAAAGCCGAACATAAAAATCCCGAACAAATCGCTGTTTATGAAAAAATTGTAACGCGATCTTTGTTCGGGAATATTAATGCGAGTAGAAACTCGGCTTAAAATTTAAATAAATAGTAACTGACAACCTTCCTGATCGGCGCGACTATAAAAATCACCGATTGTAAGAATGCCATCTAGTTCATCTATTAAATCGTTACGTTCTAAATGGAACATGTCTACGGCCAATTTACAAGCCCATAGTTTACAACCAGAATCAGATAGGATTTCTAGAAATTCACCAATAGGAGGCATATCTAGTTTTTCCATTTCTTTTTTCATCATTTTAGTGGCAAAAGCTTCCATACCTGGCAGACCACCTAACATAGTTGGTATATGCATTCCGGGATTACCAACAGTGGCCACATGCAAATGCTCTAATTTTTTCTTTTGGATAGCTTCTAAACCAAAGAATGTAAAAAATATTTCAGATTCTATACCTTCCATTCGCGCTCCATTGGCCATTACAAATGCTGCATAAGCATTTTCAATGGTCGCTTTGGATAAAATGAAAAGCATTTTTTTGACTTTTGTGCTCATAATTTCTTGGTTTTAAATACAACTTTTTGGTTTAGGAATTCCCGCTATAAGTGTTGCTTTTTTTAGAGGTCCTCCTGGAAATAAACTATAGAATTCTTTTATGTCAATAACACCACTTTTTTTTATTCCTCTAATTGAAAAAGGGTCTTCATTTTTATATTTATCGTGAATATAATCTATTACCTCCCAATGTTTGTCGGTCATTTCAATGCCCTGTTCTTTGGCCAATTCTTCAGCAATTGCTTTGTTCCATTGTGAAAAGTCCGTTAAATACCCTTCTTCGTTTACATCAATTTCTGTATTTGCTATTATTTTTTTCATTTTTTTATGTGTTTAATTATGTTGTTTGTTCTATTTTCTTTCCTTTTTCTGTCATGGTTGCAGACACAAATGGTATGTGAATGCCTTTTATTAGCATGTTCCAATAAATCCATCGGAAAGCCATTTTTCCCATGTGGTTAGTTCTACTTTCTTTAAGCAGTTTTAAAGGGCCAACTCCTGGAAACGGAAACGTACCCTCGACAGGCTCTTGGTTGTAGTTGAAATCAATAAGTAAGGCTTTGCCATTACCGGTTTCAATAAAACAGTTAGCGTGACCATCAAACTCTGCTTTTAAAGGTTCTCCTTTAATGTATCTTAAGATATTTTCAGTTAATATTTCTGCTTCAAAGTGAGCAACAGAACCTGCTTTAGAAGCTGGTAAATTAGTGGCATCGCCTAGAGCAAAAATATTTTCGTAGTCTTTGGTCTGCAGTGTTGCTTTATCAGTTGGCACATAATTTAAATCATCACCCATTCCAGAGCGCTCAATAAGAGCATCGCCCATATTTGTAGGAACGGTGACTAATAAATCATACTCCACTTCTGTTTCGGCATAATCTATTATTTTATTGTTTTCGTAATCAACACGTTCAATATTAAAGTCGGTAACCTCTTTTATGTTTTTTTCTTCAAGTAAATAATGTAAAGCTTCAGTAGCTTTAGGCTTTGTAAAGGCACCACCTAAAGGTGTGACATAGGTTATATCTACCTTATCGCGCATACCTTTATGTTTGAAATAGGAATCAGCAAGAAAGGCAAACTCCAAAGGAGCTACAGGACATTTAATCGGCATTTCTGTAATATGAACTACCAATTTGCCACCTTCCCAAGTACGCAGTTTATCGCGTAATGCTTTAGCACCTTCGTAGGTGTAAAAGTCAAAAACACTTTTATGCCACTCTGGACCTTTCATACCTTCAATTTCATCAGGAGCAATTTTAGTTCCTGTTGCAACGATTAATATGTCATAATCTAAAACATTACCGTTTTCAAGATTAACCTTATTTTCTTCAGGGACAATTAATTCAATTTTTTCTTGAATGTAATTAACATCTTTTGGAATAAACTTTTTCCCATTTTTCTTTACCTGTTTGGTTGTATAAATATCAAAGGGTAGAAATAAGAAACCAGGTTGATAGTAATGTGTTTTATATTGATCTACTACAGTTATAGACCATTCTTTTTTAGGGAGTTTTGAAACTAAATGATTTGCCATCATGGTTCCAGACGTTCCAGCTCCTAATATTACCAAATTTTTCATAATCTTACATTTATGGTGTAAAATTACAATCAAATTTATATTTAAAATATGATAAAGTCAATAAAAGGAATGAACTGATAAGACTAGGCCACTTTTTTTAACAAATCGAAGCATGGACATTTTTTACAGCGTTTGTCTACCCCTTTTTTATATTTTTTGCAACATTTACTTTTAACCTTTATGGCATTTATAATTCCAGCTTCATGTAAAGTTTTTAAAGCTTTCTTTTGTTGCTTTTTAGTCTTTTTATTCTTGCCCAAATCTTTATTAAATATAGAAGGTTAAGCAAAATTAATTATTTTTATTGAATCTAAATAAGATTAATTGTTAATTTTATTCAGCGGTATCTGATGCCGCTGTAATTATAGATAATTGCTGAATATCTCTATCAAATAAATACAAACCACCTTTGTCATCGCCTATCATATTTATTTTGTCTAAAATAGAACGAGCCATAGCTTCTTCTTCTATTTGCTCACTCACATACCATTGTAAAAAGTTATGTGTTGAATAGTCTTTTTCCTGCAAAGCTATATGCACTAATTCATTTATACTTTCTGAAACGAACAACTCGTGCTGCAGTAATTTTTCAAACATTTCTTTAAATGACTTAAAAGTAACATTAGGTGCTTTTAATGCTGAAACTTGAGCATGACCACCACGTTCATTAACATATTTTATTAGTTTGAGCATATGAGCACGCTCTTCATCAGATTGAGAATACAAAGAGCCAGCAACTCCTTCTAGTCCTTTAACTTCAGCCCAACATGCCATAGCTAAATAAATCTGTGAAGATTCGGCTTCTATGCGTATTTGATCGTTTAATGCTTTTTCAATTTTTTTTAATAACATGATATATAATCTTTCTGTAAAGTTAATGAATTTTAAGGCTTAAAATTATTAGAATTATTTAAATAGGCACAATTACTTATGCAATTTCAGTTGTATGCGTTTTCGAGAAATATCGACTTCCAGAACTTTAACAATGACCTGCTGATGTAACCGTATATGGGCATTCACGTCTGAAACAAATGAATCGGAGAGATTAGATACATGAATTAAACCACTTTCTTTAATCCCGATATCTACGAATGCGCCAAAATTTGTCACATTATTTACAATTCCAGGTAGTAGCTGACCTTCCTGCACATCAGAAATAGTTTTAATATGTTGATTAAACGTAAAGACCTTGGCTTGTTCTCGAATATCTAAACCAGGTTTTTCCAATTCCTTCATAATATCCTGAAGCGTTGGCAATCCAACAGAATCTGTGCAATAGTGTTTTAAATTTATATTTTGAAGAAGGGTTTTATTGCCTATTAAATCAGAAATGGGCTTGCCCAAATCTTTTGCCATTTTCTCAACAATAGCATAACTTTCTGGATGCACTGCAGAATCGTCTAAAGGATTTTGAGCACCTTTTATTCTTAAAAATCCAGCGCCTTGTTCAAAGGCTTTATCACCTAAACGCGTTACTCTTTTTAGGTCTTCTCTTGAAGAAAAAGCGCCCTGTTCATCACGATATGTTATAATATTTTCTGCGAGTTTTTCACCTATCCCAGACACATAACTTAATAGACTTTTACTGGCTGTATTTAAATTTACCCCAACGGCATTGACACAGCTTTCTACAACACGATCTAGTTCATTTTTTAGTTTGGATTGATCAACATCATGCTGATATTGACCAACACCAATAGACTTCGCACCTATTTTAACTAGTTCTGCTAATGGGTCTTGTAAGCGTCGTCCAATAGATACTGAACCCCTTACCGTTATATCATAATTAGGAAATTCTTCACGCGCAATTTTGGAGGCAGAATAGATAGATGCTCCAGCTTCACTAACAACAAAAACTTGTACGTCATTTTTAAATCGAATTTTTCGAATTAAAGCTTCGGTTTCTCGCGATGCCGTTCCGTTGCCAATGGCAATGGCTTCAATTTTGTAAGCATCAGATAAAGATGAAATCTTTTTCATGGCACCAATACTATCATTTTTTGGTGGATGCGGATAAATGGTTTCGTTATATTTTAAATTGCCTTGGGCGTCTAAACAAACGACTTTACAACCGGTTCGAAATCCGGGGTCAATAGCCAGTACACGCTTTTCACCTAATGGTGAACCTAATAATAATTGTTTTAGATTTTTCGCAAATACAGAGATTGCTGAATCATCGGCTTTTTCTTTAGCAGCTTGTAACGCTTCATTACTTAATGATGGCAATAGTAGACGCTTATAAGCATCTTTTATGGCGATTTCAATCTGTTTAGCACAATCGTTATTTGATCGTACGATGCGATCTTTAATTTTTTCTAAAGCCCGTTCATCATCAATTTCAATTTTCACACGAATGAAACCTTCATTTTCTGCACGTAAAATAGCGAGTAACCGGTGAGAAGGAATGCGACTTAAGGATTCATTCCAATCAAAATAATCACGATATTTTTGGGCCTCATCTGTTTCTTTTTTGGTCTTAACAGCTTTGGTAGATATTATGGCGAAACGCTCTAATTGATAACGGATATTATTTCTAATATCGGTACGTTCGTTAATCCATTCTGCAATGATATGTCGTGCCCCTTCGAAAGCATCTTCAACCGATTGTATGTCTCCTTTTAAATAGTTATAAGCAACAGACTCAATATCATTAGCATTTTGACTCATAATGATTTTGGCTAAAGGTTCTAAACCATTTTTTCTAGCCGTTTCGGCTTTGGTTTTTCGGCTTTTTTTGAAAGGTAAGTAAAGGTCTTCAAGAGTCGTTAAGTCTTCAGTTTTTAAGATTTTTTGCTTTAAATCGTCAGTCAAAGCCTTTTGTTCTTCTAGTGCTTTAAGAATGCTTGTTTTTCGCTTTTCAAGTGCTTCGAACTGTTCTTTGTATTTTACAATGTCCCCAATTTCGACTTCATCTAAATTCCCTGTTGCTTCTTTACGATAGCGCGAAATAAAAGGAATTGTACATGCATCGTTTAACAGTTGGATAGTGTTTTTTACTGATGATTCTGGAAGTTGGGTTTTTGAAGTTATGAATTTTATTATTTTCATTACTGTCTTTGAAATAGCGTGTAAACATATGGGCGTTCACCACCAAATGGATTAATAAAGGTGTAATTAAAGCTGTCAATGAGTTTGAAATTATCTCCTAATTTCTGCTTAAGCATAGTTACATCATAACGTTGTAATGGTAAACCACTGCATTTTTCGGCACCATCAATTGCAAAAACAGCAATTAATACAAATCCGTTTTTCGCAACTATTTTTTTAATCAATCCGAAATAAGCCTTTTGTTCTTCTTCTTTTAAAAAGAAGTGCAACACCGCTCTATCAATCCAGAGATCAATATCTGATAGTTTTTGTAAAGAAGAAGGTTGTGTTAAGTCATCAACAATGCATTCTAAATTATAGTTGAAATCCGATTTAATACGACGTTTTAAATTTTTTAAAGCAGATTCACTTAAATCGTTTGCTATTAAATTTGTAAACCCTTTTTTTAATAACTCATCGATAAGGGTTGTTGTTCCAGCACCTACAGTTAAAATAGTAGCATGAGGTTGTAAATTACAATCTTCTATGAGTTGCATGGTTTTTTCTGGCATAGCTTCATACCAACCTAATTGCTCATCGGTTTTAGAATCGTAAACGGAATTCCAATGTTCTATATAATTCATGTATTAGCTTATTTGTAAGCCATTTTTTGTCTCTTGATTGGCATCCGGATTTACAAAAACCAATTTACCTTCTGGTGTTTCGGTCATTAAAATCATACCTTGACTCTCCACACCGCGTAAAGCTCTCGGTGCTAAATTCACTAAAACGGTTACTTTTTTACCAATAACCTCTTCTGGTGAAAAGCTTTCGGCAATACCTGAAACAATAGTTCGTGTATCAATACCAGTATCAACTTTAAGTACTAGAAGTTTTTTGGTTTTTGGCATTTTTTCAGCTTCCAAAATAGTGCCAACACGAATGTCTAATTTAGTGAAATCTTCAAAGGTAATAGTGTCTTTTTGGGGTTCAACGGCTTTTTTGTTTGCCTCATTAGTTTTTTTAGTAGCCAATAATTTATCGATTTGTGCTTGAATTGCGTCATCTTCAATTTTTGAAAACAACAATTCTGCTTTTCCAATTTGATGTCCTGCTGGAATTAGCGTGTTTTTTGTTGAAATATCGTTCCATGAGTTCTCGATACTATTCTCCTGCGTCGAATCACTCGAACTGACGTTTAGAATATTTTTTAATTTTGTAGATGTAAACGGTAAAAAGGGTTCGCCTAAAGTAGCTAAAGCGGAAGCAATTTGTAAAGCGACAAACATGATGGTTTTGGTGCGTGCTTCATCTAATTTGATAATTTTCCAAGGTTCCTCATCTGCTAAATATTTGTTGCCTAATCGTGCCAAATTCATCAACTCTTGAGATGCTTCTCTAAAGCGGTAACGCTCAATAGAACTTGATATAACCGCAGGATAGGCTTTTACGGTAGCAAGTGTTTCTTCATCTATAGCTGAAAAAGCGGTGGGCTGGGGAATAATCCCATCATAATATTTGTTTGTTAAGACCACGACGCGGTTAATGAAATTCCCAAAAATAGCTACTAATTCGTTGTTATTTCTTGCTTGAAAATCTGCCCAAGTAAAATCGTTATCCTTGGTCTCCGGAGCGTTAGCCGTTAAGGCATAGCGCAGAACATCTTGTTGATTTGGAAAATCTACTAAATACTCTGGTAACCAAACTGCCCAATTTTTTGAGGTGGACAACTTGTTGCCTTCCAAGTTTAAGAATTCATTCGCAGGCACATTATCTGGTAAAATATAGGAGCCTTCTGCCTTAAGCATGCTCGGAAATATAATACAGTGAAATACAATATTATCTTTTCCTATAAAGTGTACCAATTTGGTGTCTTTATCTTTCCAGTATGGTTCCCAGTCTTTTCCTACTCGTTCTGCCCATTCTTTGGTTGCTGAAATATAACCTATAGGGGCGTCAAACCACACATAGAGTACTTTCCCTTCACCGCCTTCAACTGGTACTGGAATTCCCCAATCTAAATCTCGGGTTACGGCACGAGGACGTAAACCGTCATCAATCCAGGATTTTACTTGTCCGTATACATTGGGTTTCCAATCCTTTTTATGACCTTTTAAAATCCATTCTTTTAAAAAGGCTTCGTGTTTATCTAATGGTAAAAACCAATGCTTGGTTTGTTTTAAGGTTGGCACATTTCCTGTAATAGCAGATTTCGGATTTATTAAATCGGTAGCATTTAAACTGCTTCCGCAATTTTCACATTGATCGCCATAAGCTTCTTCATTACCACATTTTGGACAGGTTCCTGTAACAAAACGATCGGCTAAAAACTGGTTTGCTTCTTCGTCATACAATTGCTCGGTTACTTCTTCAATAAATTCGCCTTTATCATATAGAGTTTTAAAAAACTCTTGAGCCGTATCATGGTGAATTTTTGCTGATGTTCTGGAATAATTATCAAAGGTAATTCCGAAATCTTCAAACGATTTTTTTATGATAGCATGATATTTATCAACAATATCTTGAGGAGAAACGCCTTCTTTTTTTGCCTTAATAGTAATAGGAACACCGTGTTCATCACTTCCACAAATAAACGCAACATCGTTATTTGTTAAGCGTAAATAACGTGCATAAATATCAGCAGGCACATAAACTCCAGCCAAATGTCCAATATGAATAGGACCGTTTGTGTACGGTAAAGCGGCTGTAATGGTGTATCTTTTTGGTTGATTCATGGTATTCGAAATCTTATATGTAATCCAGCTAGCAAATGCATGCTTAACCGTTTTTATTATTATTTTGCAGTCACAAAAGTACGCATTTTAAGGTCTATTTAGAAGTGTGAAATTATAAATTTTAGAGCAGCTATTTAAGTGATAATATTTCCGATTTTTAGGTGTTTAAATTTATAACATCTGAAAAAAAATGTACATTTACCCTATGTCGAAAATTTCATTACTAGTTGTGCTGTGTTGTTCGGTTTTGTTCTTTGGAACAGATACTGCAAAACAAGCTAATTTATCAACTCAAAAATCACAAAAATTGATACAACCACCATATTTAAAAGCAGGTGATACGGTTGCTATTGTTGCACCTTCCGGAATTTTAAACAACCGCCAAGCTGAAGTTCAACGTGCCGTAAAACTTTTAGAAAGTTGGGGTTTACATGCTTTAGTTGGGAAGCATGTTTTTAGTAAGGATAATCATTTTGCTGGAACCGATGCACAGCGTTGTGAAGATTTTCAAAAAGCCATAGATAATCCTACGGTTAGTGCTATTTGGTGTGCACGAGGTGGTTATGGAACGGTTAGAATTTTAGATAAATTGAATTATACTAAGCTTAAAAAAGATCCAAAATGGTTAATAGGTTATAGTGATATTACTGCCTTGCATAACGATTTTCATAATGAAGGTTTTGAAACTATTCATGCTATGATGTGTACCAGTTTAACAGCTGATGAAAGGGGTTTAGATGAAACGATTGTCACTTTTAAAAAAGCACTTTTTGGTGATCCACTTTCCTATACGTTAAAAGGTTCCAACTATAACAAAATAGGAAGCGTGAATGCACCTATTGTTGGCGGAAATTTAACCATGCTTCACACCATGTTAGGTTCTAAAAGTAGTTTGGATACGTCTGGTAAAATTTTATTTATTGAAGAAATTGGCGAATATAAATACCATGTAGATCGTATGTTACAGAGTATGAAACGTGCTGGGTATTTTGATAATTGCGCAGGTGTTTTAGTTGGAGATATGACTAAAATGCGAAAAAACACAACGGCTTGGGGAAGTTCTGTGGAGCAATTAATTCTAGATGCTTTATCTGATTACGATTTTCCAATTGCTTTTAATATGCCTGCTGGTCATGAGGATGATAATCGTGCCATGATTTTAGGTCAAAACGTGGAATTGGTAGTTGGTAAAGATCAGTCTACGTTGCAGTTTTTAAAATAAATTTTTCTTAAATTATAGTTCGGTTATAAAGCAACCTGGCATGACTTTTACTGACATGTCTCCATCTTTATAAGTAATTACAAAAGGTATTTTTTCTAAAGCGCATTTTGGTTCGATGGTGAATTGTACTATTCCAGAAACTTCAAAATCCATTTCAGAATTAATTTCTAAAGGCTGTTTATAGGTCGTATTTTCTCTGACCAGATTCACGTAATTATTCCCTTTTGGAGTTTGTTCTATTTCTTCAACAGAACGTGGAGTTTCTAAAATAGTTTCTATCATTTTAATATACTTGTTTTTTTGTAATCCAGAAGTGTATTTGCCAGTAGAGGCTACCTTAGAATGTGGCGACACAAAATAAGCATCGTTCTTTAAAACGATGTCTGTTACTAATTGATAGGTGTTATTTTCGGTTTTTTCTATAGTTAGTTCTAAATCATACAAGTCTGCAACAAATAACGGATTGCCATTAAGCGGTATATAATTTGAATGTTCAGAATCTGTTTTTAATGCCACTTCCTGACTTGTTTTAGATTCAGTAGTTTCTGTCTGACTGCTGCACGCCATACTTAAAAATATAACAGCGTAAATAATTGATTTGTGTATCATGGTTTTGTTTTGATTATTTAGTAAAACTACTTGAAACACGTCCAAAAAGTGTCAAAAAAATGTAAAAGAAGTGTCAACGGTTGTAAAAAGTCCTGAAAATGTTAGTTATTTACATCTGTTATGACAAAAAGAATTTTTTTCAAAATCAGTGGGTTTTTATTTATTTTAGTATCGGTTATTTTACTGTTTGTAGCTAAAGATGATAATACCTTATTTTCAGAACGCGTTAAAGTGTCTTTACGTGAAGTTGGCAACCAACTGTTACTAGTAAACCAAGATTCTATGTCTTTGGTTTTACCGGTAAAAGCACTTAAAAAAAACAGTTTTCAATTAACGTTTGAAAAGCCTTTGTCTTTTGAACCTAGTCAGTTGGTTTCTATAATTGATTCTACATTTCAGAAAGCAGAATTACCTAAAAACTATATTGTTGAAACCATTGCCTGCGAAGCACAAGAGGTGGCTTACAGTTTTCAAATTTTAAACAATGTAGAAAATAGTATTGTCCCTTGTAGTGGTCGTGTTTTACCAGAAAGTTGTTATGCTATTGAAGTGGTGTTTACGGATGTTCAATCTAATGCGTCACTAAAACAAATAGCGTTTTATGGATTTCTTTTTGGTGGTTTTGTTTTCTTGTTTTTAGGTTTTTACAAACGCAAAAAACTAATTTTACAAGCTACTGAATCTGGAGATTATTCTGAAATTGGTAGTTTTCACTTCTATCCAGAGCAAAATAAACTGGTTAAATTAGCTAAAGAAATTAGTCTTTCTAAAAAGGAATGTGAACTGTTGGAAATATTTGTGGCCAATCCCAACCAAATTATAAAACGAGACGAGCTCACCAAAAAAGTATGGGAAGATCATGGCGTTTTTGTGGGTAGAAGTTTAGATACGTATATATCCAAATTACGTAAAAAACTGCAAGATGATAGCTCTATAAAAATTACTAATGTGCATGGTGTAGGGTATAAGCTGGAACTTACTGAACGTTAAATTGACTATCTTGTAGTTAATTAAAGTAGGAGAGAAGTAAATATGGCAGAACATAATGAACTTGGCGAATTGGGCGAACAAATGGCTGCAGACTACCTACAAGCCAAAGGGTATCAGATTCTAGAGCGTAATTATTTTTATCAAAAAGCTGAAGTTGATATTATTGCAACCTATAAAAATGAGTTAATTTGTGTAGAAGTCAAAACTAGAAACTCCGACTTTTTTGGTGATCCACAAGAATTTGTAACATCAGGAAAAATAAAATTACTGGTAAAAGTTATGGATGCGTATATGACCGAAAATGATATTGATTTAGAATGTCGGTTTGATATTATAGCAGTCCTAAAAAATAAAAATCAAGAGGTAATTACGCATTACGAAAATGCGTTTTATCATTTTTAAGTAGTAACCAAAAATTACTTTTTTCAAGACTTATTTATTAAAATAAGTCTCTAAATCTTCCATATGTTCTGGTTTTGCTAAAATAACTTTATTACTATCTAAAACGAAGTAGGATGGTGTGGCAGAAACACCGTATGTTTTAATAAGTGGACTTTCCCATTTTTTTAAATCGTAGGTATGTATAAAATTTGGAAATTGCTCAATAGTTTGATTCCAACTTCTAACACCATCTTCTAAACCATAAGCTAAAACAGTAATATTTGGATGTTTTTCCATAAGTGTTTTTACTTTCGGTAACTCTTGTAAACAATGACTGCAACCACTACTCCAAAAAATAAGAAGTGTGGTTTTTGTGGTATTAAAATTATATAAGTTCGTTTTTATTGGCTTACTGTTTTCCAAATAAGTAAACTCGAAATTTACTGCCTTTTTACCGATAGCAGATTTATTATAGTCCTCTAATGTTTCTAATAAAAGTGTTTTGTTATTTGTTTTAGCAAGTGGTAATAAATATGTGTCGCTTATATAATTTGCTACTTCGGGTTGTTGTTTGCTAATCATACTTTTCCAAAGATTTTCAAGAATCATAATTTGGGCTTCATGGTTTTTTTTTGTAGCTTTTACCACATCATCTACGGCCATTTTATAGTAATTTGCATCTTCTGGCATAGCAAAGACATAAGCTTCAACACGCTCATTTAAAAAATCAGAACTCTGCAATAATGGATTGCCAAAATCCATATAATTAAAATAATGCTTTTTTAAGTTTAATGAATAGGTGTTTACATCTTCATAAGCATCTGGAATATAGGTTCTGTTCGATTTTACAAAAGGAGAAATCATCATGTTGGCAGATTCATTTTCGAAAGAATCTTGCGTGTTTTTCAAGTTTTTGAAAATGGCAGTAATTTCAGCTTCATCGGTTTTTTGAGCCATGTAATAATCGCTAATTAAACCGTTTATTTTTGAAATAGAATCCATATAGGTTAGCCATAACTTATTTTCTTCTGAAATGGCAATATGTAATCCTGCATCTAAATCGAAGGTTAACGAAATAGATTCTTTTCCATTATAAAACACATCAAAATTATTGTCTTCAACAGGTGTTGCGTATACAATTTTATAGATTCCTATTTTAGAATCAGCATCTAAATTAATAGCCCAACTGCCATCTGTATTGGTTTTTGCTTGCTCAATATAACTTGTTCCAGAGGGTGTTACATGGTATAATAATACAAAGCTGAAAGATTCTGCAGGTGTAAATTGCCCCTGAATACTATGTTGTGCAAACGTTACAATTGGTAATAGAAGACACAGAAGAAGGATTTTTTTCATGATACTAGATTTCATTTATACCAACAAGGCTTATGCCACAATTGGTTTTAAAACTTGCAGCGCCTTGTCTACAGTTTTAATGTTTTCAAAAGTTAATAATAAGCGCAAGCCATTTCGGGTTTGCTTTTCTTTCATTTTACAAGCCTGCGGATGCGATTGCACAAATTGTAAAACACGTGTAAAATTTGGACTTTGATAAAAACCACTTTTCTGATCAGTAATAAAATAACCAATCAGTTTGTTTTGTTTCATCACGACTTTTTCAAGTCCCATTTTGGTTGCCACCCATTTAATACGAACACTATCCATTAAATCTGCTACTTGAGTTGGTAATTCTCCAAAACGATCGCGAATGTCGCTTTCAAATGTTGCGAGTTCCGCTTCGGTTTTAATGTCGTTAAGCTTGGTGTATAAATTTAAACGTTCGGCAATATTGTTTACATAATCATCTGGAAATAGCAATTCAAAATCACTATCAATCGTAATATCTTTTACGTATTCTTTTTCTTTACCATCATCATCATATAAATCCTTGAATTCGGTTTCTTTCAATTCATCTATAGCTTCGTTTAGAATTTTCTGATACGTGTCAAAACCAATGTCGTTAATAAATCCGCTTTGTTCACCACCTAATAAATCACCAGCTCCACGAATTTCTAAATCTTTCATAGCAATATTAAAACCGCTACCTAATTCGCTAAATTGTTCAAGCGCTGTAATTCGTTTTCTAGCATCTTCGGTCATTGCGGAATATTCAGGTGTAATAAAATAACAAAACGCTTTTTTGTTACTTCGACCAACACGACCACGCATTTGGTGCAAATCACTCAATCCAAAATTATTGGCATTATTTATAAAAATAGTGTTTGCATTTGGAACATCTAAACCACTTTCAATAATTGTTGTGCTGACCAGTACATCAAATTCACCATTGATAAAAGCCAGCATTAATTGCTCGAGTTTTTTCCCTTCCATTTGACCATGACCAATGCCAATTTTAGCATCAGGTACTAACCGCTGAATCATACCAGCTACTTCCTTGATGTTTTCAATACGGTTATGGATAAAAAATATCTGCCCACCACGCTGAATTTCATAAGTTACAGCATCACGAATGCTTTCTTCAGTAAACCGAATAACGTGACTTTCTATTGGGTGTCTGTTTGGAGGAGGTGTTGTAATAACCGATAAATCGCGCGCTGCCATTAAGCTAAACTGCAAAGTTCTTGGAATTGGTGTAGCAGTTAATGTTAGAACATCTACATTATCTTTCAAGGTTTTTAGCTTCTCTTTTACGGCAACACCAAATTTTTGTTCTTCATCCACAATCAGCAAGCCTAAATCTTTAAATTTTACATTTTTATTAACGAGCTGATGCGTGCCGATAATAATATCTACAGCGCCAGATTCAAGATTGGCTAATGTTTCGCGTTTCTCTTTAGCCGTTCTGAAACGGTTGAGATAATCCACAGTCATAGGAAAATCTTTTAAGCGTTCTTTAAATGTTCTGGAATGTTGATACGCCAAAATGGTTGTTGGCACCAGGATTGCGACTTGTTTTCCGTTATCAACCGCTTTAAAAGCAGCACGAATGGCGACTTCCGTTTTACCAAAACCAACATCACCACAAACGAGTCGATCCATAGGACGTTGGCTTTCCATGTCAGCTTTTACATCTGCAGTAGCTGTGCTTTGGTCTGGTGTGTCTTCATAAATAAACGAGGCTTCCAGTTCATGTTGCATGTGGCTGTCTGGATGATATTGGTGACCCTTTTCTAACTTTCGCTTGGCATAAACCTGAATTAAATTGAAGGCAATTTCTTTAACACGTGATTTCGTTTTTGCTTTAAGCGTTTTCCAAGCTTTACTTCCTAATTTGTATACTTTAGGCGGTTTGCCATCTTTACCGTTAAACTTGGTAATTTTGTGAAGCGAATGAATACTTAAATATAAAATATCGCGTTCACCATAAATTAATTTTATAGCCTCTTGTTTGTTGCCTTCCACATCTATTTTTTGAAGACCTCCAAAGCGTCCAATACCATGATCAATATGCGTGACATAATCACCAATATCTAAATTGGTTAACTCTTTTAAAGTAATAGCTTGCTTTTTTGCATAGCCATTCTTTAAATGAAATTTATGGTAGCGCTCAAATATTTGATGATCTGTATAACACGTTATTTTATTTTCATGGTCTACAAAGCCTTGGTACAGTGATAATACAATGGTTTTATAATGAACCGTGGCTTCAGCATCATCAAAAATATCATGAAACCGTTTGGCCTGCTGCTCACTAACACAGGCAATATAATTGGTGTAACCTTTTTCGTGATGCAGGTTTAAATCATCAATTAGTAAATTGAATTGCTTATTAAAAGCGGGTTGAGGTGTGGTGTTAAACGTAATTATAGATTCTTCACTTCGCTCTGAATGACAGAAAACAGCTTTACTGCCAAACTCAATTATATTAAAATCGAGTAACTGCTTTTTTAATTCTGTTGCGTTGCAGAATAATTCTTCGGGCTCGGCATGTTTCAGTTCTGATGCTAGGTTTTTAAAAGCGTGTTCTGCTTTGCTATAAAAGTCGTCAATCCTATCAAAAACCAGTTCGGCATTTTTGGTGAAAATCACGGTTTTTTGAGCGATGTACTTTAGAAAACTTTGTCGGCTTTCATCCAATAATTTATTAGCAACATTAGGGATTATGGTTATTTTCTTAATCTGATCGGTGGACAATTGCGTTTCCACATCAAACGTTCGAATGCTATCTACATCATCACCAAAAAATTCAATTCGGTAGGGTTCATCATGCGAAAATGAAAAGACATCTACAATTCCACCACGAACGGAAAATTCACCTGGTTCAGTTACAAAATCAACACGTTTAAACTTATATTCGAAAAGGACTTCGTTTACAAAATCGATGGATAGATTATCATTCACCGAAATTTTGAGTGTGTTTTTTTCCAGTTCTCTTCGTGTCACTACTTTTTCAAAAAGCGCATCTGGATACGTGATTATAATGGCTGGTTTTTTGCGTGAATTGATCCGGTTTAAAACTTCCGAACGTAATAAAACATTGGCATTATCAGTTTCTTCAATTTGATACGGTCGTCTGTAACTACCTGGATAAAAAAGCACATCTTTATCATTCAACATGGCTTCCAAATCGTTGAGGTAAAAAGCCGCTTCTTCCTTATCGTTAAAAACAAGTAAAAAAGGTTTGTCTGCTTGTTTAAAAGTTTCACTAATTACGAATGAAAAAGCAGAGCCAACAAGCCCTTTTAAATGGGTGCGGTTTTCATTTTGGGCAATAGCAGTATGCAGATTTTGCGTTTGCAAAGCCTGTGCATATGTTTGCGAGAGGATGGATGTACTCAAAAGCAATTGTATTTTATGCAAATATACTAATTACACATCTTAAACTTTATTTTTGTGGAGATGTAAGTCTTTTTTAATTTAGTCATTTTGTTTGGTAGGCGAATTTTAAGAATAAAATCTACCTTTTAAAAAAGAAAAATTTATATTTTAAAGAGTGGTAACTTTATTTATATTTGCAGTCCCTAAATGTTGGGAATTAAAACAAAAAAGATATGTCATTTTCAGATTTATTTGATAGCGGATTTAAAAAACGCAACGAAGATCATTTTGCAGCTATAGTAAGAGTTGCTATGGATGATGGTATTATTACCGATGAAGAGAAAGCGTTTTTAGATCGTTTAGCAAGAAACTTAGACATAAGTGAAGCCGATTATAAAACGATTTTGAAAGATTACCAATCGCACCCAATTAATCCACCAACATCTTATGATAGACGTTTGGAGCGTTTGTTTGATTTGTCACGTATGGTACATGTGGATCATATTAAAGGAGATCATGAAGAGGTTGTATTACGTAAAATAGCAATAGGACTTGGTTTTTCATCTGAAAACGTAAAATATGTAATTGATAAAGCCTTAACGCTTGTTAGTAACGGTGTAGATTTAGATACGTTTGTTGAAGAAATGAAAAATATGAATCGTTAAGATTCTATATTATAATTTATAAAAAAGCCACTTTTTAAGTGGCTTTTTTATTTTTTGTTTGATATGAAATGTGTTTTTTTAAAATTTCAGGGATTTTAAAACGTATGCTCTATTCGGCTAAACGCATAAATTCTTCTGCCTTTTCAACCATATTTTTACTACCACAAATAAAAGGTACACGTTCGTGTAACTCGGTTGGTTCAATATCTAAAATACGATTAAATCCATCGCTTGCTTTGCCTTTAGCTTGTTCAGCTAAGAGTGCCATAGGGTTACATTCATATAATAAACGCAATTTTCCGTTAGCGGTTTTTGAACTTTTTGGATATAAATAAATGCCACCTTTAATCATGTTTCTATGAAAATCTGAAACTAATGAGCCAATATAACGAGAGGTATATGGTCTATCACCTTCTTCCATTTGGCAATATTTTATGTAGTTTTTAATACCTTGAGGAAAGTGAATATAGTTGCCTTCGTTTACAGAATATATTTTCCCGTCTTCAGGAAACATCATGTTTGGATGTGATAAGTAAAATGTGCCAATAGCAGGATTTAATGTAAATCCGTTAACGCCTGCACCTGTAGTATAAACCAACATGGTGGATGTTCCATAAACCACATAACCAGCCGCTACTTGCTGACTTCCTTTTTGTAAAAAATCTTCCAATTTAACAGGTGTTCCAACTGGTGTAACACGTCTATAAACTGAAAAAATAGTTCCAACAGATACGTTAACGTCAATATTAGAAGAACCATCCAACGGGTCAATTAAAACCACATATTTGTTATTATTGTTTTCATCTTGACTGTTAATAGTAATAAAATCGTCTTCTTCTTCACTCGCAATTCCACAAACAATATTTCTGTTCGTTAAAGTTTGAATAAACTTATCATTAGCATAAACATCCAATTTTTGTTGGTCTTCACCTTGAATATTGGTTTCGCCTACTGCGCCAATAATATCCACTAAACCAGCTTTGTTAACTTCATAATTAACCACTTTTGCGGCTAAACGAATGGAGTTAATCAATCGGGATAATTCGCCTGAAGAATATTTAAAAGACGATTGATTTTCAATAATAAATTCACCTAATGTTTGATTTTTTCTTGACATGTAGTCGCGTGTATGGTTTGTGCAAATATCGTATTTTTTAGGAAACTACAACGTTTTCGTCAAATTTATATATGTTTAAATAGCCAAGTTTAAACTATATTTACACCAAAATTAAGGTATGAGTATTTCAGTTCGGAAAGCACAAAAAGACGATATGAAAGCGGTTTTAAAACTGATAACCGAATTAGCTATTTTTGAAAAAGAACCAAATGCAGTTGAGGTAACAGTCGCCGATTTAGAGCGTGATGGCTTTGGCAAAAAACCAGCTTTTCATTGTTTTGTAGCAGAAATTCAAAATAATATTGAAGGTATTGCGTTAGTTTACATGCGCTATTCTACATGGAAAGGTGCCGTTTTGCATTTAGAAGATTTAGTAGTTAGTCAAAACGTTCGTGGACAAGGTATTGGTACTATTTTATTAAACGAGGTAGTAAAGTATGGACAGCAATTAGGTGTAAAACGTATATCTTGGGAAGTTTTGGATTGGAATGAGCCAGCTATAACATTTTACGAACAAAAAGGCGCTCATGTTATGCGCGATTGGGATGTGGTGCATCTTAACGAAAAAGCAATTCAAAAATACCTATCAAACATATAACATGCAAGTATTTAAATTTGGTGGAGCATCGGTTAAAGATGCGCAAGGCGTTAAAAATTTAGTAACTGTTTTACAAGAAACGGGTCACGAACACACGTTGATTGTTGTGTCTGCCATGGGTAAAATGACGAATGCCATGGAAGGTGTTATTGGAAATTATTTTGATAACAAAGCCGAATTACAGAGTTCGCTACAAGAAGTGCGAAAATTCCATAATGCCATTTTACTCGATTTATTTGAAAATGAAAACCATGTCATTTTTAATAAAGTATCTAAACTATTCGATGAGCTAGCCGCTTTCTTCGACCGCAATAAATCGCCTGACTATAATTTTGTTTACGACCAAGCTATCGGTTATGGTGAGCTAGCTTCAACCATTATTATTAGCGCATATCTCAACGAAGTTGGCTTTGAAAATAATTGGTTGGATGTTCGAGAATTTATAAAAACCGATAGTTATTATCGTCGTGCCAATGTAAACTGGTTGGATACACAAACACAAATTACAACACTTTTTAATAAAAATAAACTGAATATTACACAAGGATTTTTAGGTAGTGATGCCAATAATTTTACCACAACTTTAGGTCGTGAGGGAAGTGATTATACAGCAGCCATTTTTGCCTATTGTTTAAATGCCGAGAGTGTAACGATTTGGAAAGATGTTCCAGGTGTATTAAATGCGGATCCGCGTTATTTTGAAAACTCCCAATTGCTCAACAATATTTCCTATCGTGAGGCCATTGAATTAGCATTTTATGGTGCTTCTGTAATTCATCCAAAAACCTTACAGCCTTTACAGCGTAAGGAAATTCCGTTGTATGTAAAATCGTTTTTAAATCCAAAAAATCCAGGAACCTGTGTTGGAAAAGGCAAAGGAATAGAACCTGAAATTCCTTGCTTTATTTTAAAACGTAATCAGATTTTAATTTCTTTATCGTCTTTAGATTTCTCTTATATTGTGGAAGAAAACATCAGTGATATTTTCAATTTGTTGCATTTATATAAAATGAAAGTAGATGTTATTCAAAATTCAGCTATTAGTTTTTCAGTTTGTGTAGACGATATTTATCATAACCTTGATAAATTACTACAACATTTAAAAGCAAAATTTAAGGTAACTTGCCATGAAAATGTATCTTTATACACAATCAGGCATTACAATTCGGAAGCAGTAGCACAATTAGAAGAAGGTAAAACGGTTTTAATGAAGCAATTAGCGCAACAAACCATGCAAATGATTACCGTATAAAAGTATTAATGATCGTTTAGTAAATGAGTAAAGAAACAGATAAGGGACTAGTAACCGCAAAAGAAGTTGCGAAAGCAATTCAATTGGACAAATATGGCTTTATAGGCACGTTTGCAGGTTGGGGTTTAATGAAGTTGTTGAAAATATCCACCTTAAATGCCATTTATAATCGTAATAAACATTTATCAGATTTAGAATTCCTAGATAGTATTTTAGATGAATTTCAGATAAAATTCGATATTCCAGAAGAAGACCTAAAACGCCTACCAAAGGAAGGTCCTTTTATTACCGTTTCCAATCATCCATTAGGAGGGATTGATGGTATTTTGCTTTTAAAATTGATGTTAGAACAACGCAAAGATTTTAAAATAATCGCTAATTTTTTATTGAATAGGATTGAGCCTTTGAAGCCCTACATTATGCCTGTAAATCCTTTTGAAGACAAAAAAGATGTGCAGTCAAGTATTGCAGGATTTAAAAATGCCATTTTACATTTACGTGAAGGTCATCCATTAGGTGTTTTTCCAGCAGGAGAAGTATCCACGTATCGGGATGGTAAATTGGTGGTAGATAAACCTTGGGAACCTGCTGCAATTAAGCTTATTCAAAAAGCGAATGTGCCTGTTGTTCCTATTTATTTTCATGCCAAAAATAGTCAGCTGTTTTATAAATTATCAAAAATTAGTGATACGTTTAGAACCGCAAAATTACCAAGTGAATTACTGACACAAAAACGCCGAACTATTAAGGTTAGAATCGGTAGACCTATATCTGTTAATGATCAAAACGAACATTCAACTTTAGAAGGATTTTCAGAATTTTTAAGACGAAAAACCTACATGTTGTCCAATTCTTTTGATGAAAAAGATAATCTGTTAAGTAATTTTCCGCCCAAATTAAAATTACCAAAACCACCTAAACGCATTGTTGGTCAGGTAGATAAAAAGTTGATGACGAAAGAGGTAGATGCTTTGCGTGAAGATGATTGCCGACTTCTGCAAAGTAAAAACTACGAGGTGTTTTTAGCTCCAGCTTCCCAAATCCCGAATATTATTCAGGAAATAGGTAGACTACGTGAAATAACTTTTCGTGAAGTAGGCGAGGGAACAAATGAAGCTATAGATTTAGATGCGTTTGATACCTATTATCACCACATGTTTCTATGGGATTCTGATGAGAATATTCTGGTTGGTGCCTACAGAATGGGTTTAGGGTCTCAAATTTTTAAAAAATTCGGGATTGATGGTTTTTACCTACAGGATTTGTTCCGTTTTGAACCCGAACTTTATAAAATGATGAGCCAATCCATAGAAATGGGTCGTGCGTTTATTATAAAAAGCTATCAGCAAAAACCCATGCCTTTATTTCTGCTTTGGAAGGGTATTGTGCATACCACATTACGTTATCCAGAACATAAGTATTTAATAGGAGGCGTGAGCATTAGTAACCAGTTTACAAATTTTTCTAAATCGTTAATGATTGAGTTTATGAAATCTCATTATTATGATCCTTATGTGGCGCAATACGTGCATCCTAAGAAAGAGTTTAAAGTAAAACTGAAGGATGCCGATAAGGATTTTGTATTTGATGAAGCTGAAGCCGATTTAAACAAGTTCGATAAAATTATTGACGAGGTAGAGCCAGGTGCTTTACGTTTACCCGTTTTACTTAAAAAATATATTAAGCAAAATGCCAGATTAGTGGCTTTTAATGTGGATCCGTTATTTAATAATTCGGTAGATGGTTTAATGTATATAAAAATTGCCGATTTACCCGAAAGCACTGTAAAACCAGTCATGGAAGAGTTTCAGGCCGAATTGGAACGTAAGCTTTCCGAACAAAATGAGAGCTAGTTTTTTCTATATAATTTTCATTTTTTGTTTTTTTAAATCTTTTTCTCAAGAGATTTCAGGGGTTATTGTTGACTCTAAAACCAATGTGCCTATTGAAGGTGCTTCTGTATATTTTGATAATACAACCGTTGGCACTATTTCAGATTTGGATGGACTTTTTAATATAACCAAATCTGCTTCCATCAATAGTCCGTTGGTGGTTTCTTTTTTAGGTTATAAAAAGCAGGTTATTTCCAATTATTCAACCGAGGAAAAACTAACCATTTTTTTAGTCGAAGATATAAGCACTTTAAATGAAGTGTTTTTAGAATCCAAGGATTCGTGGTCCAGAGCTCGAAAACTTAAAGATTTTAAAGCTTACTTTTTTGGACAAACTGACAACGCTTTATCTTGTAAGATTTTGAATGAAGAGGTGCTCATTTTACAATTTTTAGAAGCAGAAAACAAATTAGTTGCTTCAACAAAAGCACCTTTAATTATTTTAAACGGGAATTTAAAATATCAAATTTCTTACGACCTGCAAGATTTTGAAGTTACCTATAAAATTAGCAATAATCTTGAAGATTTTTATCCAACAAGCGTCTATTATGCTGGCACATCTTTTTATACATCAGGTGTAACAAATAAACGCATTATAAAGCGTAGAAATCAGGCTTATAAAGGCTCTGTTATGCATTTTATGCGTGCCTTATTACGAGGTAAATTAGTAAAAAACAAGTTTAAATTACTGCTAAACGGTCAGGAAGTGCCACCAGAGAATTTTATAAGTGTGTATGCAACAGATAACCCAGAGTTATTTCAAGTGCGCTTATTTAAACCGTTACGTGTTGTTTATAATAATGATATCCATAACCAATCTACAATCACAAGTAAGGACACCTATTTTTATTTAGATTTGAATGGGAATCATACACCAGTGGATGGACTTATTTTTACAGGTTATTTTGGGAAACAACGTATTGCAGACACCTTACCATTGGATTTTCAACTAGGAACGGATTAGTTCTTTACAACGCACTATCTATAGGTTCCCAAAGTTCAATTTTATTGCCATCATTATCCAGAATCCAGCCAAATTTTCCATATTCATATTCTTCCATGTCGCCAACAATGGTAACACCCTCTTCTTTTAATATTTTTAAAAGGTCCACTAAATTTTCTACTCGGTAATTAAACATGAACTCTTTTTTTGAAGGTTCATAATATTTGGTGTCCTCTGGAAATGGACTCCATTGTGTGGTGCAATCGTTCCCATGGTCATCTTTCCATTTAAACGTGCTGCCGTAATCATCCGTATTAAAACCTAAATGTTTTTTATACCAGTCTTTTGATGCTTTTGGGTCCTTTGTTTTAAAGAAAATTCCACCAATTCCTGTGACGCGTTTTTTCATAATTAGATCTTTTTTATATTCGTTTCATAAATAGTAATCCACTGTTTTACGGTCATTTTTTTACAAAGTTCCGCAATCAATTCAAAAGGGATTTCTTCCATTTTCTTAAATCGAATACAGCTTTTTCCCATATCTAATTTGCGTTTACAATGTTTTGGGTATTCAGTAACAAACCAATCGTGAATTTCTGGAACCGAATAAATACCCATATGATATAAGTTAATAGAGTTTTTTTGTGAAGCAAAACTCATAAATGGCAATGGTTCTTTTGGGTTGCAGTGGTAGCCATCTGGATAGATGCTATGTGGTACATAATAGGCAATCATGCCATATTGGATGCCTTCTTCAAAGTCTTGAGGTAAATTATTTTTAATAGTAACGCGTAATTTTTTTAAAACTTCTTGACGCTCTTCTGGAGTTTGTCTAATATAATCTTCAGGAGTTGTTGCTTTGTATGGCATAGTTTTAAAGGTTACGTTTCAAAATTAAACTGGAAATTACAGTTATTAAAAATCCGATTATAAACACGGTAAGTGTCATAAGAAAAAAGTTAAAATAAGGATTACCAAAAATTTCTATTTGCGATTCTAATTCAATCAGTTTAGCTTGAAATTCTACAGCAGGTAAGGTTTCTCTGAAACTTTCAATGGAATGGTTGTAATAATCAGTCGTAAAATTTGGATTAATATAGGTAGTATAAACTACATTAATAAATCCGAAAGTTAGCGAAGGGAAAATAGTAATAAGCAGACCAATTTTTAATCCTTTTAAAAATTTAATTAATCCATTATTTATGGTATCACGATAAAATTTAATTCCAAAATATATAAACGTAAGGGACAAAATAATACTAATGTAACCAATTATTTCACTCATGGAATAGTCAATAGAGCCTTCAAAAATAAAGGATACTCCAAATAGTACTATTAATAAGCCACTGCTATATAATCCGTAATTTAAAATTGTTTTTTTCATGATTGTAAGTTAGCAAAATTTTGCTTGAATTTTATCTACAATAGTTTGTGATAATTTCACGTTACTCTCAACTGTCCAGCCAGCTACGTGTGGTGTTAAAATAACGTTTTCTGCTTGAATTAAATATTGAAAAGCGTCAGGCATATTGGTTGAAAATAAATTTTCGAAGGATGCTTTTTCGTATTCTAAAACATCTAAACCAGCACCAAAAATTTTACCAGATTTTAGAGCTGTTACTAAATCATCAGTTACTACGCTTTTTCCACGTGCCGTATTTAAAAGCCAAAACGATTTTTGGAATGCGTTTATAAACTCGGAATTTACCATGTTTAACGTTGATGGTGTTTGTGGTGTGTGTAAGCTTAACACATCGGCTTGGTTTTGCAGTGTTTTTAAATCTACTTGTGTGGCATTTTTATCGCCAACATTGGGTTTAATATCATAGCATAAAACATTGACATCAAAACCACGTAGTTTTTTAGCAAAGGCTTTTCCCATATTACCATAACCAATAAGTCCAATAGTTTTTCCATCTAGCTCAACACCTCTGTTGTCTTCTCGTTGCCATTTTCCATGTCGCACTTCCTGATCCGCTTTGTTGAGTTTATTTAATAAGGACAGGAGCATACCCAAAGCGTGTTCACCAACCGCATTCCGGTTTCCTTCTGGAGCTGAAATAAGTAGAACACCTTTTTGTTGCGCATAATCACCATCAATATTTTCAACGCCTGCACCAACGCGACCAATAAATTTTAAATTAACAGCTGCATCCAAAAATTGCTTGTCTATCGTAAAACGACTACGAATTATGATACCATTATAATTTTGAATTTTAGCTTCAATATCCGATTTGGAAGACGTGTAATCTTCATCGTTTTGAAAACCTAAAGCGTTTAATTGCTCGAGTAGTAAAGGATGGTTGGTATCTAGGTGAAGTATTTTCATTTTAAATTTTCGGGTAATGAGTTTGTGTTTTTTCATGTTTCACTTTACCTGTATGGCTTGTAGTGAGTTTTTCAAAAAGTAATACATGGACTTCTTCATCATCTTTAGTCATCGGATTATGCTCCATGCCTTTTGGCACAATAATTAGTTCACCGGTTCTAACTATTTCTGTTCGATCACGAAACTGCATGTATAAAGTGCCTTTAATAACTTGAAAAAGCTCGTCTTCATTATCGTGACTGTGCCAAACAAATTCGCCTTGTAATTTAGCAAGAAGTACTTGCATATCATCTACAATTCCAATTTGATGCGGTTTCCATTGTTCTTGAAATTGTGAAAATTTTTTCTGAAGATCAACAGGTTTCATATCGTTATGTGTTTTGTTAAAACCCTAAAATGAGTTTGGCTATTGAAAAGTAGATTAATATGCCAAATAAATCGTTACTAGTAGTAATAAATGGTCCTGTTGCTACAGCTGGATCAATACCGCGTTTATCCAAAAAAATAGGAATAAATGTACCAACTAATGCTGCCATAAGGATAACTGCAACCAAAGCTATGCTAATGGTTATGGATACAATATATGGTGTGCTAAATAGAAAATGAGTAATTACTAAACCAATACACGCTATGGCAATTCCGTTTACTAAACCTAAAAGAGCCTCTTTTAGTAAGCGTTTAATAATATTACCATCTATACTGTCGTTAGCTAAACCTTGAACCACAATGGCAGAGGATTGTACACCAACATTTCCCGCGGTTGCTTGAATTAAAGGCACAAAACTTAATAGTACCACAAAGGCTCCCATGTGGTCGTTAAATTGCTCAATTATTCCAGCTGCTCCAAGTCCTCCAAACATACCAATTAATAACCATGGTAGGCGTGCTTTGGTGAGTTTCCAAATACTATCATCAGCTTCAACATCTTGTGAGATACCTGCGGCTAATTGGTAATCTTTATCGGCTTCCTCACGGATAACGTCTACAATATCATCAATGGTAATGCGACCTAAAAGTGTATAGTTTTTATCCACAACAGGAATGGCCTCCAAATCGTATTTTTGCATAATTTTTGCCACTTCCTCAACGTCTTCATCTACAAACACATAATCCACACTGGTAATATAGATATCGGCAATTTTCTGATCGCTTTTAGCAACAATTAAATCTTTTAAAGACAAGCGTCCTTTTAGTTTATCTTGCCTGTCTACCACGTAAATGGAATGTACGCGTCTTACATCTTTAGCTTGTCCTCTAATTCTTCGTAAACAGCCAGCAACGGTCCAGGTTTCGTAAACTTTAACAAGCTCTTTACCCATAAGTCCACCTGCCGTATCCTCGTCGTAGGCTAGAAGTTCCGTAATTTCATCACGATGCTCGGCATCTATAATGTTTGAGATTACTTCAGCTTGACGCTCTTCGGGAAGTTCGGCAATAATATCGGCAGCATCATCGGTGTCTAATTCTTCAATTTCTTCAGCAATTTCTTTAGCTGATAGGTTTTTAAGAATTTTTTCTCGCGTGTCCTCATCCAATTCCATCAGAATATCTGATGTGGTTTCCGAGTCTAATAATTTGATGACATAAACGGCTTCCTCTAAATTTATTTCATCCAGAATTTCAGCAATATCGGCATGGTGAAACTCATTTAATAGGGTTTTAAGATCCTTGTCGTTTTTAAATTCGATAAGATTCTCAACCTGTTCAATAAGTTCGTCAGTCAGCTGAAATTGTATGTTCTCTTTTTCTTCGGACATGCGTTTTATGTGATTTACTTTGTTAAAGTAACAAAGATTTAGTCAGTTTCATCAGTTTCTATTAGTTGTGTAAGTTGTAAAAATGCGGTTACAGATAATTGTTCTGGTCGCTTGTCAAAGATAGTATTTGCTTTTAAATTATCAGACAGATTGAACGTTTTTAAGCTATTTCGTAAGGTTTTTCTTCGCTGTTGGAAAGCTTGTTTTACTACTTTAAAAAATAATTTTTCATCACAAGGAAGGTCAAAATTCTCCTTTCGTTTTAAAACTAGCACACCAGATTCTACTTTTGGTGGTGGATTAAAAACCGTTGGTGGAACCGTAAATAGGTATTCAGCATCATAGAATGCTTGGGTTAAAACCGATAAAATACCATATACTTTACTTCCTTCTTTGGAACAAATACGTTGTGCCACTTCCTTTTGAAACATACCTGAAAATTCCGGAATTTGGTTCCGCATTTCCAAAGTTTTAAACACAATTTGTGTAGATATATTGTAAGGAAAATTACCAATTATAGCAAAAGGTTCGTCATTAAAAACGGTTGTTAAATCGAATTTTAAAAAATCCTGCTCAATGACCCTATCGGCTAGATTGAGATAGTTGTTTTTTAAATATTCTACTGACTCCGTATCAATTTCTATAACATGTGTTTTGATATCCTTTTTAAGCAGATACTTGGTTAAAACACCCATACCTGGACCAATTTCCAAAACATGTTTATAGCCTTTAAAAGACAAGGAATCGGCTATTTTTTCTGCAATGGTTTCATCAGTTAAAAAATGTTGGCCTAAATGTTTTTTTGCTTTTACAGACATATTTGATTTTTTAAATAACGGATTATTTTCTATTCAGCGTTTGCTGTAAATTCTTCAATAATTTCTAATTCGGTACGAAAAGCGAGCATTTTATCACCAAATTTTTTCAGTCCTTCTAAACGCAATACATCTGCGTGATTTTGATAGTAATTATTTAAATTTTCTCGGGAATGAGCACGATATTGCACAGAATACGTAACGCCTCCCATTTCTTCTTCAATTAAAACACGTGTTAGTTTGGCTTCTTTAAAATTTCCAGTAGCTAATACTTTTGGAATGTGGTCTGTTTTCATCCAGTTTAACCATTCTTTATGAAGGCTGTTTTCAATGTTTATGGTTACATTATATATAATCATAGGTGTATACGGTTTACTGTTTAATTTACTCGTTGTGCAAATTACAGGAGTTATGGCTCATCATCAAAAGGTTTTGGTCTTTTTTAATGAATAAGCTTATATTTTACTCTAATTTAAGTCGTCGCCACGTAAAACACGAAATCTTTTTCTGGCATCTACAAAGTAAATACTGTCTTGGTAGTTAAAAATTATTTGCTCGTAATTTTCTTTGGCTTTTTGAGAATCTTGCAGCTTATTTTCATACACTTCGGCTAATGCAAAGTAAGCGTCGTCCGCTAAAATGTCATCTTTAAAATTAGCGATAATGATTTGATAGTTAATAATGGCCTTGTCAAATTGATTTTTACTTTCAAATAGTTTTCCTTGTTTGTAAAGCGCTTGATCTTCTATAGATTGTCCTTTGTAACTTTCCAAAATGGTATTTAAAAGTGCAATAGCTTCGTTCGGTTTGTTTTGAAAAGCCATTAAATCTGCTTTGGCATATAGTTTTAATGCGGCTTGTGTAGAGTCTTCAAACTTATTATCGGTTATCAGTAACATTAAATCCAAAGCATCATTTGCAATAAGTTGTGAAGTGGAGGCTTTTAAAATTTTAAGTTGGGATTCTGCCCATTTAAAATCGCCTTTATAATAACTAGTTTGTGCGACTTTAAAACGTGCTTCTTGTGCCAAGGTGCTATTCTTTAATCTTCGTTGAATTTGTGTAAAATAAATTAAAGCTTCGTTGAACTTTTCTTGTAAAACGAGAATATCGCCCAATTCCAATTTAACGGTTCCTTCCTCTAAAGCGTTTAATGGCAATTTCAAACTTTCTTTCAGGAAAACGGTTCCAGCATCTGGATCATGCTTATAGAATGCCAGAAAATGTGCATAAGCAATTTGTAAATTTATGGTTTGATTAAATTTCCCGAAAGTTTCAAAAAGTTCTAAATAGGTATTTTCAATAGTTTCTAAATCGGTTTCAGTTTTTAGTGCAATTTGTAGTAAATTATAATGTGCTCCAATTTGAACGTCGGTATTTTGAGCCGTTTCTGCCAAATAGGTAAAAATGGTTTTTGCCGAATCAAACGCGTTATCATTCATGGCAGTAAAAGCCAATTCTTCTATGCGTTCTAGACTTTCTGGTTGTCTATTAAAAATAGCTTTTTCTTGAGCAAACGCTTTGTTATAATCTTTTTGTTGAATAAATAACCAACTTAATAATTCATTCCAAAGTAAATTGGGTTCTTGTTGAATTTTTTTAAGTAACAACCGTTTCAAAATGAGATTATTTTCGTTTTCTGGACTATCGGTTATAAAGTCGCTCATGGCGCGCTTAATAGTGTCTAAATAGGAGCTATTAAAGTCTACAAATTCCAAATAGCTATTAAACATTTTTTCTACATTCCCTTGTTCGCCATAAATACGTGCTAACTGAATATTGAAATTCATGGTAGGCTTTAGTATCATGGCATTTTCGTAAGTAGTTATGGCTTGCTCTAAAAGTGATCGATTTTCGAAAAATTTCCCAACAGAAAAGGCATAATTAGGGTTTTCATCCAAATACGATATTGCTTTGTTGTAGTTGGCATTTGCGGATTCTAGATCGTTTTTCAATTGATAGTTATAACCCAATTCTACATAAAGAGCCGGATAATTTATGCGCTCAATTTGTTTTATGAGTAAAGCTTCTGCTTGGTCTAATTGCTCTAACTGCTGATGCGTTTTTATAAGTTCTATAAAATAGGCATTATTATTAGCCGAATTTCTGTATAATTCTTGATACTCTAGGAGTGCTTTTTCAAATTCTCCATTTTTGGAGTACTCTTTAGCGAGTAAGTCTTCTTGTGAAAACATACTAGCCGTAAATAGTAAAAAGCAGAATAATAAAAAACGCATAATATTACTTTGTGTAAATATAGCAAAAGTGCGCTGTAGATGGTGTGAATGTTTTTATAAAAAAAATGCCTGAAGTTTTTTTCAGGCATTTACCAACCAAAATAAATGTGCTATTAATCTTTTTAAATTACAAAATGATTCAATTACCTGATTGGGGCAATTTTAATAATGTTATTCTGAAGCCACAGAGGCTGTTGCATTTGTATGTTCTTTTTGTGATATATCGAAATCTGAAACCATAACTTTACCAGCAATGACTGCTAAAACAATAAGAAGAAAAAGTCGTGTGAGATTTTTCATAGATGTAGGTTAAAAATTTAGGACATACGAACTTCAACATAATTTATAACCTAACAAAATAAAACAGCAAAAAATCGTTAAACGGCAGGTTATTTTTGCATTTCAACGATTTTTTGAGAATTTTTATTCGAAATTAAGCAGGATTAAACCTACAAACTTAATTTATTATAGAGAAACCTGTATAAGGCACTAATGCCTCTGGAATAACAATGCCTTCAGGTGTTTGGCAGTTTTCTAAAATACCAGCTAAAACGCGAGGCAATGCTAACGAACTTCCGTTTAGTGTATGTGCTAATTCATTTTTACCATCACTATTTCTAAATCGTAATTTTAAACGGTTAGCTTGAAAAGTTTCAAAATTAGAAACAGATGAAATTTCTAACCATCTGTCTTGGGCTGTTGAAAACACTTCAAAATCATAAGTCATTGCAGAGGTAAAACCTAAATCGCCACCACAGAGTCGTAAAATACGATACGGTAATTTTAAATCTTGTAAAATACCTTTTACATGTGCTACCATGGTATCTAAAGCTTTGTAAGAATTGTCAGGATGTTCCACACGTAAAATTTCCACCTTATCAAATTGGTGTAAACGATTTAAACCCCGAACATGCGCACCATAACTACCAGCTTCACGACGGAAACAAGGTGTATAACCTGTTATACTAATTGGTAGCTCACTATCGTTTAAAATAACATCCCGGAAAATATTAGTTCCAGGAACTTCGGCAGTTGGAATTAGGTATAAATTATCTTCGGTAACATGATACATTTGCCCTTCTTTGTCTGGCAATTGTCCAGTTCCAAAACCAGAGGCTTCGTTTACTAAAAGTGGTAATTGGTATTCCGTGTAACCAGCTTCAGTATTTTTATCCAGAAAATAAGCAATAAGGGCACGTTGTAATCTGGCACCTTTTCCTTTGTAAACAGGAAAACCAGCACCTGTGATTTTGTTACCTAATTCAAAATCTATGATATCATATTTTTTAGCTAATTCCCAATGAGGTAGTGCGCCTTCGTGAAGAGTTGGAATGGTTCCTTCTTTAAATATTTCTTCATTATCATCTTCAGAATTTCCTGCAGGTACCAATTCATTTGGAACATTTGGAATTTTATATAATAACTGATTTAAAGCTTCAGCTGTTTCATTTAGCTTGTCTGCTAATTCTTTCGATTCGGTTTTTAAATCAGAGGTTCTTGCTTTAAGCTCGTTTGCTTTTTCAGCTTGGCCAGATTTGTACAGGATACCAATTTCTTTAGAAAGCGTATTGGATTCTGCTAACATATTATCCAATTGCGTTTGTTCTTGACGTCTTTGTTCGTCTAGCGCAATGACTTCATTAATCATTTCGTTAGCATTAATTTGGCGTTTTGCTAAACGTGCAATAACCAAATCTTTATGCTCTCTAATAAATGGTATTTGTAACATGGAATAAAAAATTTAAGCGGCAAATTTACGTAATTACTGCGTGAAATAATCTTGTTTAGGTGGTAAAATCCATTCGCTATGTTTAAATGCGGACCACTTGGCAGCAGCAATATCAACTTCAGGATTTATAAACGGTATATAGTCGCGACCATTTACACTAATGTGACAATCGACATAAACAGATACATCTTGTCCTTTTTTAGCAAAATCTTCTTTCAATCTTTGCGAAAATTGCCAAATAAAATCTGGTTTAGTGCTTACTAAACGTTGTTGTTTTTTGGTTAGATAGTGGTCTAAATTAATGGTTGATTTAAGTTGTGTTTTTTTATCTACTATATGATATACGGCAAAACCACTTTTGGAACGTAACATCATGCGCCAAGACATTCTATGCCCTTCTTCTGTCCATAAAACCGATTGTGGAAATACATACTGACGAAGCGGTAATAGAATTTGAACTGAAAAATAGATAGCAAAAACAACAAGCATGGGTTTTTTGTATGACGGAACAATGACTTCCGAACCTTCATAAAACGGCTTTCTTTTTAAAAATATACGATTAATGGTTTTCGGTTCAAAAAAGAACAAAGCAAATGCCAATGATAAAAATGGAAATATACCCACTTGAAATACAATGGAATTAAATAAGTGAAAAAATATAGAAGCAAAAAATGCCATTTTACGTGTTGGTTTGTAGAGTAGAAGTGGAATCACTAATCCATCAAATAAAACACCACCATAGGCCAGAAAATAATGCATCCACTCATTCTGAAGAAAGTCGCCAATAAGGTAATAATGTTCTTTACTTTTCATTAAGATAGCCATGACTGACGTGTCTAACCAATCTGCATATACTTTTGCAATAGAACCATAAGTGTACACGATAAACATCTGTAAAATAAAAATATATCTGCACCAATTAGGCATTGAAATACGTTTGATACTTGGGTTGCGTTTAGCATCTAGAGATACGTTTTTATGTGCAGGTAGAATAACCATTATGGCACTTAAAAGTATTAATAAATAATAGTGATTGTTATATGAGGATTTTTGCATTAAATAGGTTCCCATCCACAAAATGGTGAATATAAATGCACTTAAACGGTAACGATATCCAAGCATCATAAACAATCCAAAAACACCCATTATAGCGTAATAGAAATACATACCATTGCCAGGTAAAGGTTGTAACCACTCAAAACCAATGAAGGAAAACGTAAATTGTGGTTCAATTAGCGTGCGGTTAACCCATCCTGTTAAGGTGGCTCCAATAGATTCTAAAAAACAAAGCAGTCCAAAAAGTATTCTGAATACAATTAAGGATGAATTATCTACTTGTTTAAAAAGAAAATTAGTGAGTCGCATAATTTTGTATGTACTGTAAAGCTGTTTGTTTATCTTGATGTAATTGTGTTTGCAATTCGGTAACTGAATTAAATTTTTGCTCGTTTCGGATGCGTTCTAGCATATCTATTTTTAGTTTAGAACCATATAACGAATCATCTAAATTAAAGAAATTAATTTCAATAGATTGCATATTTGTTTCACTAACTGTTGGGTTTGTGCCAATATTCATCATCCCAAAATAGGTATGATTATTAATTTCAGATTTAACCACATAAACACCATTTCGTGGTATTAATTTATAGCTTTCTTCAATGTGCAAATTAGCCGTTGGAAATCCGATGTCTTTACCTAAACCTTTGCCATGAATTACGGTTCCAGTTAACATGTAATTGTATCCTAAATAGCTATTGGCTGTATTAACATTGCCTTCTATTAAGGCTGCTCTAATTTTTGTTGAACTAACCGAAACATCATTAATATCTTGTGCTGAAATTTCTTCGACATCAAAATCATATTGACGACCAAACTTGCGCAAATCGTCAATATTGGCGGTTCTATTTCTGCCAAAATGATGATCGTAGCCAATAATGACTTTTTTTGCTTGTAACTGGTTTACTAAAATATCTGAAACAAAATTTTCTGCTTGTATTCTGGAAAATGCTTTGGTGAATTTTTTAATGACCAAAAAGTCTAAACCAAGTGCTTCCATTATTGCCGCTTTTTCGTCGATGGTATTGAGTAGCTTGATGGTTGTGTCCTTCTGTAATACCATTCGCGGATGCGGGAAAAAAGTTAAAATTGCAGATTTTAACGCATTATTTCTAGCCGAAGTAACAAGTCGCTCAATTATTTTTTGATGTCCAATATGCACACCATCAAATGTGCCAATGGTAACAACGGTTTCATTCTCAAAGTTGCTAGGAAGCGTTTGTATTATTTTCAATGTGAAAAAGTATTTGTGCAAAAATATAAAAGCGGATTGATATAAATACCAATCCGCTTTTAAGATTTATAAGAAACGTGTTTTATTTCTTAATAAATGGTAATGTTAGTGTTGCATTGTCTTTACTAATTTTAATAAAGTACATACCATTGCTTATTTCAGAGGTACTGATTTGTAAATCTGAAACGCCACTTATTTTGGCGGTTCTAACTACTTGACCAAGCATGTTATAAATTGCATAATTGTCTGGTAAGTTATTTTCCGTTGTTTTAATATTTAAAACAGAGGTTGTAGGATTTGGATAAATGGATAGCTCTGGGCTGATATTGAATGTATCAACCGATAATAATGCTAATTGTGTTCCAAATACATACGTTCCTTCTATTCCAGTTGCAAATGATGCTGATAATTTAGCATCTGATCCAAAGGCAGTAATGCTAACTGAAGCCACTTCATTTGTACCTTCTTTTTTAACAAATAAGTCATTTCTGGAATTTCCTGTTAGGGTTTCCCAATCAGCAAGTTCTGCTTCTGTAAAATAGAAATTAATAGCTGCTGCATTAGATGTGCTTGCGTTAGCAGTCGTTATATCAAATGTTTTAGCCGTTACAAAACTATCTGGATTGGTATTTGCGCTGTACATAACTGCAGCAGCTCCAGCTGTAGTAATATCCCTTGATACTGAAACATCTGTACAGCCGTAGTTATATCCATCAGTATTGTCAATATCTAACATCACATTTCCAGTAGTTGTGTCTGTAAAATAAGCAACACCAGTTCCGTTAAGTCCTGAAGATACAGCTGAATTTACTGCTGTTTGAACTGCAGTTGTAACATTTGCTGTAACAGAAACATCATCAAGCATAAAAACAAAAGCATCAGCAGAAACCACTTGGAAAGTTATATATATATCTTGACCATCATAAGCAGACAAATCATACGTATATTCTGTCCAGTCAATAGGAGCTTGTATGTAAGGAGCTGCAGAAATGAATGTAAAGCTTGCAGGATTTGTGTCTGTTGTAGAAATTCCTACTTTAAAACGCTCCAAGCCATATTGGTCAGTGACAGATTTTGCCCAAAATTTCAATTCACTATCCGTGCCATTTAATGAAATTTGTGGTGTGAAAATATAATCGTCATTCACTGCTGGTGGGTTTGGGTTTGAAGTTGCATCAAAGCAATAATACCCTTTGTTGCCAGAGTGAGCATCCCAAGCAGTACCTGCTAAAGATGGTGTTGTTTGGCTTGGGTTGAAAACCATAAATGTGCCAGTATAACCTGAATTTGTCCATGATGTAGTATTGGAACCATAAGTTGTGTTGCCATCATTATCAAGCATTGTCCAGTCGCCAATTGGCGTAATTTGAAAGTCTGGATACGTTTCAAAACTATCACTGAACATAACGCTGCTTCCTGTGCTAGCAATAGCGGTATCATCATTTATAATTGTTACAGTGTATGTTGCGGTAGAAGCTTCAGCATCACCAGTAGTTGTTACATCTACACTCAATATAATTGTTTCGTCTGTTTCAACTAGGCCATCTTCGTAAATACGTAGTGTAACAGAATTACTAGCCGTTGTAGAGCCTTGAGCAAATGTTACTGAGTTATTTAAAAATTCAAAATCAGTATTTTCAGTTGCTGTTCCAGAGTTAACTATCGTAGCTGTAGCAGTCGCATTTGCAGCTGTACCTATCGCTAATGAAATGGTTATATCTTGAAAATTACAATCATTTCCTTCAGTAACTTCTGAAGGAATGGTTGATGTACTAAAAGCTACTATTGGTCCTGCATTACCAGTTGTGGATGTTATTAAATCTGAAATGCCATCGGCATTTTCTATAACCGTTAAAATTCTATTAACTTGATCAAACGTAAAAATATTCATACAAGCATCGTTTGTGTAATCCATATAGTTTTCTACCATATCTCTGTTACCATCGCAAGTTGTTTGGTTGTTGGTTGGGCAACCAAAATTTGATGTTGTACTTTCTGGTGTGTCAGCACAAAAATCATTACCACAGGTAGAGTCTCCCCAAATGTGTCTTAATCCAATCCAGTGACCAATTTCGTGCGTTAAAGTTCGACCAGCATTATAAGGCGCTGCTGTACCTGGATTTGCTAAAGAACCAATACTTCCAGGAATAACAACTACACCATCTGTAAGTGCAGAGCCGCCATTTGTGTTCAGTCCTGGTAATGTAGAGTTAGATGGAAATTGAGCATAACCTAATAAGCCTCCACCTAAATTTGCACTCCATATATTAGCGTATAAAGAACGATCCCAAATAGTAGCTGGTTTAACCGTGTTATTCATGGTTGCGGTAGTAAGCTCTCCAGCGTATCCATAAACTCTATGAATACCAGGTTCAGCTAGCGGACTTCCGTCAGGTGCAACTTGAGCTGGAATAAAGTTTATTTCAGCAGATTCAGCAACAGCTTCGGTGCTTCCAGAAAGGTTGTTGAAATCTAAATTTAATTGATCTATTTGTGCTTGAATTCTTGCTGCAGATAGATCATTTGCATCACCTTGAGCACCTGTGATAACATGAAAAATTATTGGAATATTAACAACAGCTCTTCTGAAGGTTCCGTTAGCTTTTTCAATGGCAATACGTTCTTGACGTTGTTGCATTAAAGGCGCTAACCAATTTTCAAATTCTTGATCAGATTGGATGTTTGGATTGTTTTGTCTGCGTAAAGCTTCCATTTCTACTGTTGCGCACCTTACAAATCCTGTTTCATTAAAATGCCTTTGATTTTCTTCTGTTAGTTGAAGCGGCTCTTCCGGTATTATAGCGGATAAGTCAGATTTTTGTTGTGCTTGTAAGCTTGATAACCCAAAGAACAATAACAGTAGTAAAAAAGGACTAAAAGTATTTTTTTTCATGATTTTATAACATATTTATGAATAATTCTATAAAACTAAAAAAAAACTATCAGTTTATAGTTATTGTTACTGTTAAAAATGACATTTAGCATCTAAAAATAGAAAATTATGATAATCGCATAATTACTCAAATGACTATCTTAATAATTCAATATCTAGTATTGTTTGGTTTCAAATACAAAAGCGGATTGATATAAATACCAATCCGCTTTTAAGTTTTATCAGAATTATTTATTATTTCTTAATAAACGGTAATGTTATGGTTGCATTGTTTTTTGTTATTTTAATAAAGTACATACCATTACTCATTTCAGAAGTACTGATTTGCAAATCTGAAACACCATTTACTTGTGCGTTTTTAACAATCTGACCTAGCATATTATAAATAGCATATTTACAAGGGTTTAATAAATAGTTGTTATGAAATAATATACTTTATATTACAATTACAAAAGCTGATGACGCAGAGGTGAAGAATTCTGTAATACAAATTTCTTTAAGTTATTTTTTTAAATTTTGAAAACGCAATTTGTATTACCTATTATTTGTTGATGGGTTAATAATATAAATATTTAAAAGATTGTCTGAATTTAATTTTAGACAGTTTTTTTTATTTCCCATTAAAACTATTCATGGTGTTATTAATACCTGCAGTTCCAAAGGACTTTATAATTTCTGTGCCTTTTTCTAATCGTTCTGGGAGTAGTTTGTTTTCTTCATCAGTCCAATTACCAAGTACATAATCTACTTGGCGTCCTTGAGTAAACTGGTCACTAATTCCAAATCGGAAGCGGTTATAGTTTGTAGTTTGTAGTTTGTCTTGAATGTCTTTAAGGCCATTATGACCACCATCACTTCCTTTTGTTTTAACGCGAATGCTGCCAAAGGGTAAATTTAAATCGTCTGTAATAACCAATACATTTTCTAGCGGAATTTTCTCTTTTGTTAACCAGTATAAAACGGCTTTCCCGCTTAAATTCATAAAGGTACTTGGTTTTAATAAAATAAAAGTTCTGCCTTTAAATTTGTAGGTGGTTAAATCGCCTAATTTATCTGTAGTAAAAGTTAAGTTTTCCTTTTCGGCTAAAAAATCTAGAACCTTAAAGCCAATATTATGTCTCGTGTTATGATATGCGTCACCAATATTTCCTAAACCTACAATTAGAAATTTTTTCATAGTATCTGTTTCGTCAGTTTTAAAGGATTGGCGTTTGTAAAAAAAAGTATTTAAGTTCCACATCCTTCAAATGTATGTAAAAATAAAAAAGCATCCTGAAAAATCAGAATGCTTTTACGTATGAGTGAATAAAAAAGTTTATTCTTGACCTTCTGCTGCTGGAGCATCCGTTCCTTCAGCTGCATCTTCTGCACCTTCTTCAAGTTCATCCTCATCATCAACAGCAATTGCCATAGCAGCTCTTGCACGTTTAATTTGACAAACAACCGTATTATCCGTATGCATGATTTTGTAATCATCGTTTTGCAAAGCAGTAACGTATAATTTAGCACCAATTTTTAAAGGCGTAATATCTATTTCAATAAAATCTGGTAAAAGATTTGGTAACGCTTTCACACGTAATTTACGTGCATTTTTACGTAAAACACCACCCGCTTTAACACCTCTAGAATTTCCTACAAAGTGTACAGGAATTTCCATAGAGATTGGCTTATCTTCAAATAATTGGTAGAAATCTACGTGTAAGATTCTATCTGTTACTGGGTGAAACTGAATATCTTGCAATACTGCATTAAATGTATCACCGTTTTCTAAAGAAATCACAACTGTATGCGCATTAGGCGTATATACCAGTTTTGAAAATGCAAGTTCTTCAGCATTAAAATGTACTGGTTTGTCACCTCCGTATAATACGCAAGGTACCTGTCCAGCATTACGTAAGGCTTTTGTTGCTTTCTTGCCCACGCTTTCTCTTTGAGATCCGTTAATTGTAATTGACTTCATTGTTTATATTTAATTGTTATTAATATTCTAATTTCTGGAGCATCACGAATGATACTACATAATAAATTTGGAGCTAATTGATTTGTTGTAGTGTACGTTTTGCATCACTTCAGCAAATAAATCAGCACAACTTAATACGCGAATTTTTGAGCTTTCTTGTTTTAAAGGAATAGAATCTGTTACAATTAATTCTTCTAATTTAGAATTCTCTAAACGCTCATAAGCACTTCCAGATAAAATAGGATGTGTACAAATAGCACGCACGCTTAATGCGCCACGTTCTATCATTAAATCGGCAGCTTTTGTTAATGTTCCGGCTGTATCAACCATATCATCTACAAGCACTACATTTTTTCCTGTTACATCACCAATAAGTTCCATGTGCGAAATAACATTGGCTTTTGCACGTTGCTTATAGCAAATAACCACATCACTTTCCAATGCTTTAGAATAGGCATAGGCTCTTTTAGAACCACCCATATCAGGCGAAGCAATCGTTAAATTATCAACATTTAAACTTTTTAAATAGGGGAGAAAAATAGTAGATGCAAATAAGTGATCTACTGGTTTTTCAAAAAACCCTTGGATTTGGTCTGCATGTAAATCCATGGTTATAATACGTGTTGCACCAGCAACTTCTAGCATTTTTGCAACAAGTTTTGCTGCAATTGGCACACGTGGTTTATCCTTTCTGTCTTGTCTAGCCCAACCAAAATATGGTAAAACAGCGGTAATGTGTCTGGCAGATGCGCGTTTGGCAGCATCTATCATTAATAACATTTCCATTAAGTTTTCTGGACCTGGATTGGTAGAACCAATAATAAAAATACGGGTTCCACGAATAGACTCTTCATAAGACGGCTGAAATTCTCCATCACTGTAAGTAGATGTAATAACATTACCCATGCTAATACCATAAGCATCAGCAATTTTCTGTGCTAAAACTCTACTTTGTGTACAAGTAAAAATTTTAGCTTCTGTTTGTCCGTTTGGCATGTTTAATTGGTTGTATTGTAACTAATTATATTCAGTTCGTCTTAACGAGGTGCAAATTTAAGAATTTATTTCAACTCCAAAAGCATAAAAGCGTGTATTTTTAATGGCTAGATGTATTTTATTTTATAATTTTGCACTCTCAATAGCTCAATTGCTCAAGTGGTGGAATTGGTAGACACGTCGGATTCAAAATCCGATTCTTCGGAGTGCGGGTTCGATTCCCGCCTTGAGTAC
>TARA_R110002012_G_scaffold66476_7_pt1 | contig 46738 bp, 34 predicted proteins | sample TARA_R110002012 | Tara Oceans TARA_R110002012 (sample SAMEA4396515) | marine metagenome | biome: Westerlies Biome; feature: [DCM] deep chlorophyll maximum layer (ENVO:01000326); material: water (ENVO:00002006), including particulate matter (ENVO:01000060) such as... | depth 40 m
CGTACCGCCCTTAGCGGTCAGGCGCAGTTGGATTACCCTTCTGAAAACGCTCTTACCAAAGGCTTGGTGCCAACAACCCGGCGGCTGACGGCTCCAGCGCTTTATCCCTCTGGCCGTACCGACGCCTGGCCATAGCAGCGGCCCGATCATCAGCAGTGTCGGTACCGTTCCAGCGGTCAGGCACAGTTGGATTACCTTTCTGCGAATGCTCCTACCTAATGGATTTAGCACCAGCAACCCGGCAACCGACGGCTCCAATGCAATAGCCTTCTGACCGTACCGACGCCTGGCCGGAGAGGAGGCCTGTTGAATTGCCTCATTTCTCCCTACCTTTGCCCCATGCTTTCCAATAGACAACTCTTTCAGCAGCATCTCGCCCAAACTTCCGAGTTTCCTTTAATGACCGAAGTAGAAAAAGCCGAAGGCATTTACCTCTACACCCCGGAGGGTAAAAGAATCATCGACCTGATCTCGGGCATTGGCGTCAGCAATATCGGGCACCGCCACCCCAAAGTGGTGGCCGCCATCAAAGCGCAGGTAGACAAATATCTGCATGTGATGGTTTACGGAGAGTTTGTCGAAAGCCCGCAGGTGAAGCTGGCCAAAGCTTTATCAGACACCCTTCCAGCCCCTCTCAATAATGTCTTTCTGGTCAACTCAGGTAGCGAGGCAGTGGAAGGCGCTCTCAAACTCGCCAAGCGCTTCACAGGCAAGCCCAATCTGGTTTCCTGCTTCTCATCTTACCACGGCAGTAGCCACGGCGCATTATCGGTAACCGGCGACGAAGGCTTCAAACAAAAGTTCAGGCCACTATTGCCAGGCGTCAGGCATATCACTTTTGGTCACATCCCCGACCTGAATGTGATCGATGAGTACACTGCTGCGGTCATCATCGAAACGGTGCAAGGTGAAGCTGGCGTAAAATCCGCTGGCCGGGAGTATTTCAAAGCCTTAAGGCAGCGATGCACCGAAGCGGGTGCCTTACTCATATTAGACGAAATTCAATGCGGCTTTGGCAGGACTGGCAGCTTCTGGGCATTTGAGCAGTATGACATTGTGCCGGACATTGTGGTAGCGGCTAAGGGTATGGGCGGCGGCATGCCCATAGGCGCCTTTATGTCTTCGAAAAAAGTCATGCATGTGCTTACCGACAACCCTGTGCTTGGGCACATCACCACCTTTGGGGGGCATCCCGTTTCTGCAGCGGCTTCGCTGGCCACCCTTGAAGTAATTCAGGAACAAAAACTATTTGCTCAGGCTGAGAACAAAGCAATGCTTTTTAAAAAGCTCCTGAAGCATCCTTTTATTCGGGAAATTAGAAACAATGGGCTAATGATGGCGGTTCAGTTTGAAAGTTTTGATATACTTAAACCAATTCTCGATCTTTGCCTTGAACGAGGTGTGCTTTCAGACTGGTTCCTGTTCAACAACAGTGCCATGCGAATTGCTCCACCACTTACCATAGACACCAGGGAGATCGGGGAAGCCTGCGACATAATATTGGGCGCTATCAAAGACGCCTAGCCCGGGTGTTGTAATCATCAAAACAATAATTAACATTAGTAGCCATCAAGGCTCGTCTATTTATGGAAGACATAGGAAAAGTAGAACTTCGTGCTTTAAAATCATCTGACTATCAGGGTCTGAAAGACTCCATGATTGCTGCCTACCCCAATTGGCCAGGTGCGTTTTGGGGTGAAAAGCATATTGAGACCCTTCTCAGAATATTCCCAAAGGGCCAAATAGCCATATTCGTTGACGATGAACTTGCCGGATGCGCCCTATCACTTATCGTCACCTACGACCACTTTGGTGATGCGCATACATACGAGGAGATTACTGGTAAATATACCTTCAACACACACAATCCTAAAGGGGATGTGCTATATGGCATCGATCTGTTTATCAAGCCGGAATACAGAGGCCTTAGACTAGGGCGAAGACTTTATGACGCCCGGAAGTCGCTTTGTGAAGACCTCAATCTAAAAGCCATCATCTTCGGTGGTAGAATTCCAAAGTACCATGAGTATGCCAAAGACTTCAGCCCTAAGGAGTATATCCAGAAGGTCAAGTTCAAAGAGATTTACGACCCTACCCTTACTTTTCAGTTATCGAACGACTTTCACGTAAAGAAGGTACTGAAAGATTACCTTCCAGGCGATAAGGAGTCGAAAGATTATGCTGTTTTGCTGCAATGGGACAATATCTATTATGAAAAGGCCAACTCAAGAAAGCTGCTGGACAAGTCAATTGTCCGCCTTGGGCTAGTGCAATGGCAGATGCGCCTTTATAAAGACATTGACGACCTTTTCGAGCAGGTAGAGTTTTTCGTGGACGCAACTTCTGCTTACAAAAGTGACTTTTGCCTGTTTCCGGAGTTCTTCAATGCGCCGCTGATGGCTGCTCACAATAATTTGAGTGAGGCAGCCGCCATCAGAAAGTTGGCAGAATACACCGACGAGATAAGAGACAGGTTTATCCAGCTGGCAATAAGCTACAATGTTAACATCATCACCGGCAGTATGCCTTCCATGCGGGGCGAAAAGCTTTTCAACGAAGGCTTTGTTTGTAGAAGAAATGGCACTTACGATAGTTACGAGAAGATCCACGTCACTCCCGACGAAGCCAAGTTTTGGGGGCTGACCGGCGGCAACAAGGTGGAAGTTTTCGAGACGGATTGTGGCCCTATTGGTGTGCTTATCTGCTACGATTCTGAGTTTCCCGAGCTTTCGAGGATACTGGCCGCCCAGGGGATGAAAATACTTTTTGTTCCCTTCCTCACCGACACACAGAATGGCTACGGTAGGGTGCGCTACTGCTGTCGGGCCAGAGCAATAGAAAATGAATGTTATGTAGCTATTGCCGGCAGCGTAGGTAACCTGCCTAAGGTGTCGAACATGGACATTCAGTTCGCACAGTCAGCTGTGTTCACGCCCAGCGATTTCTCTTTCCCTACCAACGGCATCAAGGCCGAAGCAACACCCAACACGGAGATGATCCTCGTGGCAGACGTCGACCTGGACCTGCTCAAAGAGCTGCACAACTTTGGCTCAGTGCGCAACCTGAAGGATAGAAGGACTGATATTTATGATGTGGTGAAGAAGTAAACAATAAACTTTTCCAAAATTTCAGCCTTCATTTACCCCGGCCCTAAAGGGAGTGAAGGCTGAAAATCCTTTGGCTCCCTTTAGGGGTGCCCGGCTTAGGGTTGGGGTAAAACAAAGGATTTTCCGGTGTCACCTCACACCGGATACTCATACCCCTTCCGGTACTCCCTCGAAAGCAGCTTGTTCGCCTCGGGGTCGTTGATTACTTCCTGCTTGTCGCCGTCCCATTCGATACTGCGACCTGCCTTGGCAGATACCATCGCCAGCAAACTGATATTAGTAGCCAGCTGTCCGTTTAGCATCGGATTAATGGTAGTACCCTTCGTTTCAATGGATTTCAGGAAATCAGTCCATAGCTCTTTGATGTTTTGCTGATCGGGTTCGTGCAGCACAGGATCAACATGGATAATCTCTTTGTTCTTGTTGACAGGGTAAAACGTCCAGCCATCGATCCAGCCAAGATGCAGCACACCTTCGGTGCCGTAGAAATAGCAGCCCACATCCGGCCCTTCCTGGCGGTTGCCGGCATAGTTACGATTTTCCCAGTGTAGCGTAAATGATTCGAAGTCGTACACGGCAATTTGGGTATCAGCTGCATCTGTACTGTCTTCTTTTATCCTGCGGGCTGTGCTTGAGTAAATTCTTTTAGGTGCTTTCTCCTCTGTCCACCAAAGCACCTGATCGAACCAGTGCACCCCCCAGTCGCTGATGGTGCCATTGGCAAAGTTGAGGTGCTGGCGGAAGCCTCTCGGGTGAATGGTCTTATTGAAGGGAACCAACTGAGCCGGCCCGCAATACATATCCCAGTCCATACCCTCCGGGGCTTCCGAATTGGGTGTAATCTGGCCCGGACCGCCTCCATAGTTGATGAAGCATTTCACACTGCCAATTTTCCCCAGCTTACCCGAGCGCAAAAACTCATTGGCAGAGATGTTGTGCGGCGATGCTCTACGATGTAGACCTATTTGCACCACTTTTCCTGAAGCAGCCGCAGCCTTTACCATGGCCTTTCCTTCGTTGATGGTGTGACAAATGGGTTTTTCGCAATAGACATGGGCGCCGCTTTTCAAAGCATCAATCGCAGCCAGGGCATGCCAGTGATCAGGTGTGGCCACAATCACAATCTCCGGCTTCTCCTTCCGGAGCATTTCCCGATAGTTGGTATAAGGCTTCGGCTTATTGCCTGTCAGCTTTTCCACTTTTTCAATGGCAGGCATCAGCTGGTTTTTGTCTACGTCGGCCATAGCCACAACTTTGCTTCTGCCAGAAGCCATGGCCTCTCCGAGAATATTCATCCCCCACCAGCCGGAGCCGATCAGCGCCACTTTGTAGGTAGCTTGCTGTTTGGCTATGCCCATCAATGGCATGGCGGAAAAAACAGTGCTGGCAGCTATACCAGCCGAAGTAGTTTTGATAAAATTGCGTCTGTCCATGGGTGTGTTGGTAGCTAGTGACTATATCCTGGCAGAAATTACGAAATATCCATTTTTCTTACCAAAGGATATTTACAGACGGCCATTCTCGCTATTGAAAGCGTTTCAGGAAGCCACTTATTGCAGGAGACTTTCCGAAAGCAAGTCAAAACGCTACAGCGATTATGAACTGATAACAAATCATACCGGAGTTGTTTACGTTTTTTGGGAAAGTTGACCCTTTTGTGACTAAAGTCACCAACCTTCCTTCTATGTCATCGTTACATTCGGCATTGATCCAGCCAGTTACGCCATCAGGTATTTTCTCTCCATAACACTTCTGCTCATCTACCTCTCAGGATGTATGATGCCCTTCATGTCACCTATAGTGGCAGAAGATCCCCATGCAGCAAACACCCTGTTGTTTAGTAAACTGTGTAAGAAAAAAACTAACCGGCAACCTTCCGCCACCGTTGTCAGCGAGTTCAGTGCCTCAGGCAGCTATGCCGTCACTATTGCGTGTATGTCGGCCAACGAAATATCATTTTTCGATGCAGGACAAAAAGTGGCACCTCAGATAGAAAGTACCATTCTTTCTCTTGTGATGGTCAATTACACACCACCAGCACTATTTGAAGAACCCTTTCCTCCACAAGTCAAGCCTCCTCTGTCTTAAGCCGCCAGTCTCTACGGCTTACATTTCATCCCTTTATTAATTCCGGAGCGCAATGCAACAGAGCGATATCCAACCAGATGTGGCTACCGCCTTGCTGCGCCCTTCATCAACTTTTGAAAAACATCACCTTCAATTGCCTGATCAAATCTTTGAACGGCAGGAGCAAGGTTACCAAAACATTGAATTGAAATGACAAATAAATCCAAGAAAATGAAACGAAACACAGCCATATCGGCAGCCATCCTCTTGCTTGTAATAGCCGCCTACGCCTGGTCCGCAGGCAACGACAAAACAGAAGACACTCCCGCCAATTACCCCATCAGGTTCGACCTGGCAGGCCCTGACGGTCGTACCACCTCCCTGGAAAGCTTTTCCGGAAAAGTAGTCGTATTGAACTTTTGGGCCAGCTGGTGCCGGCCCTGCGCCTATGAAATGCCCGATCTCCAAAAATTCCATGAGGCGTACAAAGACAAAGACGTGGTAGTGGCGGCCATTGCCCTTGATAATAATTTTGAAGCTTCTAAGGCTTTCATGAAAAAGGCAGGTTACTCCATGCCCTATTTTCGGCCCAATGGTCCGGTACCTTCTCAGTTCGAAGTGTCGGCGATTCCCGTTACTTTCGTGATCGACCAACGGGGAAATATCGTGGCCACCTACACAGGTATGACGGACTTCTCTGCCAGCTACTTCCTCGACGAAATCAAAAAGCTAATGTAATGGAACACAGGATTGTGATACAGGTAGAGCACTATGGAAGCGGACTGACAGCCAGACTGGCCGAAATGCAGGCCGACCTCGGTGCAGCAAATATAGAGGTGGTACTGCATGGAGAGGCCGTCAGAGCACTTATTGGTGACGTTCAATTGCCTCTGGTGAACTCCATTATTGCATGTCAGCGGGCACTGCGCAGTCAGCAAATAGACCCTGAGCAGCTACCTGCAGGGGTGCAGGTGGTGCCTTCAGGTCTCGCTCAAATTGTCCGCAGGCAAACAGAAGGGTGGGCTTATCTCAAGCTTTAGCGCAAAAAACCAGCTAGCCTGAACGCCACTGGCGGAGAACGAACCTCCGTCGCTGGCTTCAGGCATTTTTGGCAAAAACAACATGGCTGAGCATTTGAGTTCGACATTGTTTTGCTCCTACATTCAGGATTAATCCCTCATTTCCCTATCTTAGAAATCAAACCAGACGCAACACAATGCCCGCTTTCAACCTCCATATCAACGGCTCGCTGAAAATTGTCGATACCGAAGCCGACACACCCCTGCTTTATGTTCTTCGGGATGACCTTGAGCTTAATGGCCCCAAGTTTGGCTGTGGCCTTGCGCAATGCGGAGCCTGTATGGTGTTGCTGGATGGCCGGGCGACGACCAGTTGCATGCTACCCGTGTCTTCCATCGGTGAAACTAAAATCACCACCCTCGAAGGCCTGGCAGATAGCGACGGCAAGCTCCATGCAGTGCAGGAGGCCTTTGTGCAGGAACAGGCCGCTCAGTGTGGCTACTGCCTGAACGGGATGGTGATGGCAGCGGTGGACTTACTCAGCAAAAATCCTCAGCCCGATGACACCGCCATCCGGGAAGCTTTACAATTTAACCTGTGTCGTTGCGGTACCCACACCCGGGTGATCAAGGCGGTTCAACGTGCAGCAAATGCCTTATAATCCAGCAGCCATGATTGAAACAACCAGCGCCTCCAGACGAAAATTCCTCCAACAAATCGGCTATATCAGTGTGGGGTTTCCCCTGCTTACCTCCTGCATGACTGAAACCGACCCTGTCATCGCCGCCAGGGTCAACTATGAAGGAGGCTTACCCGGAAGCATGCGTGGGGCCAAAACCGTAAACGCCTGGCTGCAGGTACTGGAAGACGGCCGCATCCGGGTGCTATCGGGCAAAGTAGAGCTGGGTCAGGGCATCCGAACGGCCATCCGGCAGGTAGCCGCCGAGGAGCTGGACATGGAACTGAACATGGTGGAAGTGCATTTGGCAGAAACAGGGTTGACCCCGGATGAAGGATATACCGCCGGCAGTGGCTCCGTACCCAACAGCGCCATGTCGGTGCGCTACGCTGCAGCCACAGCCAGACAGAAACTACTGGAGCTGGCAAGCGTGAAACTAAATACCACCGCTGACGATCTGTTACTTTATAATGGCACCATCAAAGCCAAAAAAAGCAAGGAATCACTCACGTTTGCCGAGGTGTTGGACGGCGCCCAGATAGATATGGAAGTCACCTCCCCTGTTAAGATCAAAAACAAAACTGACCATCGGTATGTGGGCAAGGCCATCCCCCGCACCGACATCGAAAAGATGGTGAGGGGTGAACAAGTATACGTGCAGGATTTACGGTTTCCGGGCATGGTACATGCCCGGGTTGTGCGGCCATCTGGCTACAAGGCGCAATTGGTAAAAGTGGATGACGCCGGCCTCACAGCAGCTGCACCAGGAGTGATCAAGACCGTGGTAAATGGCGGCTTTGTTGGGGTGATCACCGAAAAGGAATACCAGGCCGTGAAAGCTGAGCGCTACCTGAGGGAACATACAGAATGGGAGGACAACACTTCGTTTCCTGAACAAAAGGAGTTGTACAACCATATCCGAAGCATTGCAGAACCCTCCAGTAATGTCAAAAATGAAGGCGATGTAACGGCAGCCTTCGAAGGTAGCCCAACCGTTAAAGCCACCTACCGCAAACCCTACCTCCAACATGGTTCCATGGGGCCTGCCTGTGCGGTAGCCATGTACGATGGCGACATCCTGCATATCTGGTCGCACAGCCAGGGGATCTATCCTATGCGAAACGGCATTGCCGCCATGCTGGGCATGGAAACGGACAAGATCCATATCCTTGGCATACCAGGCGCTGGTTGCTACGGACACAGCACGGCCGATGACGCTGCGGCGGATGCGGCCCTGCTGGCGTTGGAGCTTCCTGGCAAGTACGTGCGGGTGCAGTGGTCAAGAACCGATGAACATACCTGGGAGCCTTATGGCTCGGCGATGATCATGGAAGTGGAAGCCAGTCTGGATGCGGAAGGCAAGATCACCGGCTGGAAATCTGATGTGTGGACCGATAGCCATAGCTGCCGGCCCAATGGTGATGCCGGCACCCTACTCGACGCCCGGTACATCACCAACCCCGTGCAAATGAAGTCGAGGGGCTACCTGGCCGGAGGCCACCGCAATGCCGATCCGTACTACGCCATTCCCAATATGCAGGTGAATGCGCACTTTTTCGATGGGCCCTTTCGGGTATCTTCCCTGAGGAGCCTGGGGGCTTATACCACCATTTTTGCCATTGAATGCCTGATGGACGAGCTCGCAGAAAAAGCAGGCAAGGACCCACTCGATTTTCGCATCGCCCATTTGACCGATGAACGGGCAGTGGCTGTGATCCAAAAGCTCAGAGAAATGACGGCCCGGGAAACATTGGTCGACGGAGAAGGACTCGGCTATGCCTTTAGCCGGTATAAGAATACAGCGGCCTACGCAACAGTAGCAGCCAGGGTGGCGGTAGACAAAACCTCCGGCAAAGTGGCTGTAAAAAAGATGTGGGCGGCCGTGGATGTAGGCGAGGTGATCAATGTGGATGGCCTCACCAACCAGCTGGAGGGCGGCATGATCCAGGCAGCCAGCTGGACACTAATGGAAGAAGTGACCTTTACTGAAAAAAAAATTACCAGCTCCGACTGGAGCACCTACCCTATTTTTCGATACCCGGACATTCCCGAAGTAGAAGTAGCCCTCATCGACCGCCCCGACTTACCTGCCGAAGGCGGTGGCGAGGTTTCCATGCCTCCTTCGGGAGCCGCCATTGCCAATGCGGTGTATAAGGCGAGTGGGAAGAGGGTGTATGAGTTACCGATTGGGGTGAGGAAAGTGTGAGGGCTGGCTCCTAATTCGATTGCCAGAGCCATTATTTTATCAAATTGTAGTCACTGATAAGAAGTTGAGCGGAGAGGTTGAGCCGCTCCGCAAGGATTCTCACCATCTCAATCGTTAACTTTTTTCTTTTGTTGAGAATTTCGGATAACCTGCTTTTTCACCCAATAACACCCACGATGTTTTTTTTGCTTTGCCTACATTTCCTCCATTCTGATCTTAATGGCCATTCAAATTATAAGAGATGCCTCATAAGATCAGTGATTGATCCAGACTTTATTAGGCAGATTGTTTGCATGCACAACAAAAGCGTCTAAATCTCCATCTCCATCTAAATCACCCAGGGAGCCCCCGACAATGGCCGAGCCACCCAAAGACTGCTCCGTATCGGTGAAGAACCCATTTCCATCATTGAACCATACCACACTGTTAAAGTAATTTGTCACAAAAATATCGAGGTCTCCATCGCCATTCAGGTCACCGAGAGATACATTTTGGCTAGTTGAGCCACCCAATGACTGGCTGCTTTCTGTGAAGGTTCCATGTCCGTTATTGAACCACACCTTATCAGGTTGGGAATTATTAACCACATAAGCATCAAGGTCGCCATCCATATCTAAATCGCCTAACGAAACGTCAAAGCTATAAGCGTTTCCTAATGATTGGCCGCTATTTGTGAATGCGCCGTTTCCATCATTAAGCCAGACTCTATCAGGTTCCTGATAATTAACAACAAAAGCATCCAAGTCGCCATCACCGTCCAAATCGCCTAGTGAAACATCGTTGCTTCTCGAATCTCCTAAAGATTGACCGCTGTCGGTGAATGAGCCAAATCCGTCATTGATCCACACTTTGTTACTTTTTGTACTAAATGTGGGGTGAAGATCGTTTGCTACAAATGCATCCAAATCCCCGTCTCCATCCAGGTCTCCAAGTGCAACACCCAAACTCTTTTCAATTCCCAGTTCCTGGCCGCTGTCGGTGAAGTTGCCACTACCGTCATTCGTCCATATTTTGTTCGGTTGGGTGCTGTTTACCTCAAAGGCATCTAAATCTCCGTCTGAATCCAGGTCACCTAAGGCTACGGCATAACTGTTCGAAGTTCCTAATAACTGACCACTGTCGGTGAACGAGCCATCACCATTATTAACCCAGATCTTGTTGGGTTGCCCTACATTTACTACGAAGGCATCCAGGTCGCCATCCCCATCCAAATCTCCCAGCGCCACATTTTGGCTTTGCGAACTACCTAACGCCTGTCCACTATCGATAAAGAACCCTGAAGGTAGGTCGGAAGGCTTATCCGACACCAACTCAACAGTTAACGGACTTGATTCGTAATGCGCCAAACTGTCTCTGGTAAAAGTGTAATTGAAGGTGGCATATCCTTCACGTTCAATTGTCAGTTCATAAGCAGGGTATCCATCTCTGATTACTACTGAATTATTGGCAATTGCTTCTATGTGCTGATGGAATACGAAAGTGTCGCTCTCTACTGTTAATTCTGCACTTAAAAGCTCCTCAAGTTTGCCCTTCTCAGACACATTAATATAAAATCTGAACAGGTTCACCAAAGACAAATCAAACCCTACCAGGCCAAAGTCTTCAAGTTCCAAATCTTCGGTTGACACTACTTCCACCTGCAAGTCGAGAATTTCGTCCCGGCTTATCACAAACTCAATCGGCAATGGATCACCTACATTTTGCGCCTGAAGAGAGCCCTCTTCGGGGGTCGCATATATTATATTGCTATCGACATCCAACACTAAGAATTCAGTTAAGGAATAACTGCCGACCGAAAGGCTTATTTTTTGGCTGATAAATTCACCGTTTAATTGGTATAGCTCTATTTTAGACGTTGAATACGGAGTCGATGAGCCATCGTCCTTTTTGATTGTAATCAAAATAAAAGCGGCATCGTTCAAGTCCAGTAATCTTCCGCTTCCCGACTTGTTACCAAATTTAGGACTGAAACTAATTTCTCCAACACCATGAGGTTGCCCGGAATCATCGCCGCTACATCCAGTAATAGCGCTTATAAAGATGAATAGCCCTAAAAGTTTTGTAGTTGAATATTTTATCATAAAAAATATCTTGTGACTGTATTAATTGAATTTTCTCTCTTCCGAGAAACACAACATCGAAGATTTCTTCCTTCAAATTAAATCAGCAGTTTCTTAAAACGAACCAATATACACAACTGATCAAATATATTTACCTAATAACAATTATTTAGTCATATATTAAAATACAGAAATCAACCACTCTAACCGGCATTCATCATTCCCCGATAGTAAAATTAGAGATGGCGAACCTGCATCACACTTTATATTGTCTGCCTGCATCTGATTCTCTTAACTTTTGGTAACATAAGAAATAGGTTCAAACCCCTAATGCGCTAGCAGTTGCCACAACAACATCATCTCGATGGCAAGTTATTTTGTTAATGCTAAGACAAAGTGTGGGCGTTTCAGAAACAGGAATGAGCCGAGGTGGAACCCGACGCTGAAACGGATTCACACAGCAAAACACATGGTCTGCTCGGCGGTAGATTCGGGGGATTTCTCATTGCGCTATCGATCCATTCGAAATGATGGCGTTGTGGAGGCTTTTGCGGCGAGGCTACCACGCAATCACGCTACCCCACCGCATCCAGCACCAGCACCCAGTCCATCCCCTCTCCTTTGGAGGGAGGCATAAACGCCATTTCGGGCTGTTTCTCCATTTTCACGGCAGTGGTCATTTCACCCGTGCGGGGATTGAACCACGAAACATTCAATGAGGCTCCTTTCAGGCTGGTGGTATTGAGGTTAAGTACTCTACCAAATGGCGTGTAAACAAAAGCAAAAGTGCCCTTCGAAGAGCGGTTGGCACTGATGTAGTAACCCTCCATGGGGTCGTTCTCTCCCAGCACCATTGACTGGTCAGGAATTCGCTCCAGCATGGGCCGGGACTCCATCAGCTTGCGTACATAGCCCATCTGTCTGCCACCCGTTAGCTCCAGCGACTCCTTCCAGGTGTGTTGCGGAGCGTTCACCGGCTCCCGGCCTTCATCATAAAACTGCCAGACAGCGTGGCATCCATAAGTATGCCCGGCCGCTCCAGCAAACACCTGCCAGTAGGCCAGTTTGCGCACGTTGTCGGCATTGGACACGCCGTGCTCTTTGATGTTGAAGCAGATAGGATGCTCCTCATACATTGGTTCGCCATCCAGCGTTGGTTTGGTTGGCGTCAGGTTATAGTCCCAGGTGATTTTTTCATGCCTGTTGTTTTCGTAGCAGTGGCCTGTTTGGTGCATATTGAAGTCGAGCCACTGCTCTCGGTGAAACCACGTAGATGAGCCGCCGTTTTGGTGCGGCTGTGGATGGTAGGTCATCAGGCCTTTGTCGTATCCACCCAGGCCCTTTGCCACGCCTTCCGCCATGGCATTCCACACGGCTATGTCGGACTCGTTTCTGGGGTTTCTGTCGCCGCCCAGTATCCAGATGATATTCCATTGGTCTTTGTACCGCTTGCCAATGTATTCACCATAGATCGCTGCATTCTTCTCGTTGAAAATCTCCGGCCCCATGCCCCAGGTGCTCTTAAAAAGCTTGTCGCCCCAGGTAGGCAACAGCCCAATGAACAACCCTTTTTCGGCCGCCTTCTGAATTACCCAATCCACGTCTTTAAAATAAGCCTCGTTGGGTTTGGTGGGGTCATTGTCAATCAACGGTTTGTTGCCCTGCCCATTGGGTGTATTGAGCCCGTCTATTTCAGCCAGCACTACTGCCTGTATCACCGTATAACCTTGCTCCTTCCTCTTCTGCAGGTAATACTCGGCATCGTCGTGGTTGAGCCTGTGAAACAGCTCCCAGGCGGTATCGCCCAGATAAAAGAAAGGGCTGCCATCGGAGTAAACCAAAAAACGGTGATTGTCGGATACTTTTAAAGGGAGTTGTTTTAGCTGACCGTAGGCCTGGATACTCAGGCTGAGGAAAAGAAGAATCAGAAGGCGCATAGGATATAAAGTTTGGGTTTGAATTTACAAATTCCTCCCAACTATTGGCTACCCTGCGTCAAAACTCAAAACAATATGTTAAAACACCAGCATCGGCACATTGGCGTGATAAGCCATGTCCTCAGTGTGGCTCTTTCTGAAAAGGTCTTTTATTGTTGATCTTGTACTTCTGCGCATCACCAGCAGGCTTCCGGGGTTTTTACCCAGGTAATGCTCAATCCCCTCGAAGTAATCATCGTAGTTACTGGAATAGTAGCTTACGTCAGCCTGAAAGATCTTCTCCTCAGCAAAGTCTTTCATACCTCTCCATTTCAGCTCAAAGTCTTTGGTTTCTTCCTCTTTGATGTGGGCAATAACGATACCTAGCCCAAGCTTTCCTGCCAGATCGTCCACACTTTCCAGCAGGGCGATGTCCTTGTCTTTCAGGCTGGTGGCAAAAACCAGGTTTTTCACCTTTCCAAAGTCAGCTTTGGGTGGTATCACCAGCACAGGCTTGACCGATTTATGGATCACATCAGCTGTGCGGCTGCCGAGGAAAAATCGTTTAAGGCCACTTGCTCCCATGGTAGGCATGAGCACCAGATCGGCAGCATACTGCCTGGTTGCTCTCAATATACCTTCCGACACTTCCCCTTCCAGAATATGCATGTCGAGGTTCAACTCATCGGCAGAGGTAGTGGTCTGGTAAAGCTCCTCAACAAGCGCTTTGAGTTGCGCCCGGGCCTGCTTTTCCATCGCCTTTTTGTTTTCTTCCTGTCGGGAAGCAAAATCATAGGGTACCTCCAGCGTGTGAATGAGACTCATATGCGCCTTCAGTTTGTACTGAAGGGCCAGGGCAAAATGCAACGCTGTTTTAGAGTTGTCTGAAAAATCGAATGGCAAAAGAAGCTCCCTTATCATGGCCAAAAATTTATGCGAAAAGTTAGATATTCTACATACAATAAACAGCTTCAGCAGATCAATAATTCATTAATTTTTTAATATCAGCACCGTCTGCATTGGTTTTGTCTTCTGGCAAGCCTAAATTTATCATGTGCAGAAATCTGGCTTGAATACAACAGAAAATGCGAGCCGATGCGAAAAGAAATGAGTGTGGGATCATGGGTGAAAAAGAGATCAAAGAGTTGGTAAAAAAGGCCGTCGACGATGGGCTGTCCATCCTCCGCTATCAGGAGGAGCGGGTAGAACAGGAAGAGATTGCCGATCCATTCTCTTTCTACGAGCAGTTTCCCTTTTTGCAGTGGGCGAAAAACGGACTGCCCGACTTTAGTTACTCCTCAGTTGCCAAAATCAAATACAGCAACCTTTTTCTGAGAACCAACCGGTACAACGACATACAGTCGTGGAAAGTACTGCAGGAGGCGCTGCTCAGCAACAAGGAATATGTGGCCTTCTATGGCCTGACCGCCGAAGAAGAAGTGGCCAGAAACTATCACACCTACTTTTTCATTGCCGACCTGATCGATCATTATGCGCATGTATATGGAAAGCCGGAGTACCATGAAAAAGCGTTTGAGCCGGTATTCCAAGCATGGTATGGTGCCTGGTCGAAAAATGAACTGAAAGTGGATGTTTGGGTACCTATCCTGTTTTTGCACTTTCCTGTTGGCGAGGTCGAACTTGGCCCTGGCGTCCAGCTTCGACAAATAGACGACGCACGCCAGCTCAGCAAGGCCTACTTTGGCAGGCACCTCAACTCCAAGATGCAGCAGGTATTTGCTTCTGCCACACATGCCCTGGTTTTTGAGGAGTGGGTGGTGGACAATGCTTCGCTTGATGCCAGAAACGACTTTCTGAACGACCCCAACGCTTTCTCTGACATTATCGAGCACCTAGCCTACCTCATGGGTTCGCTCAGGGTGGTGACTGGAGAAGAAACCGGCTATGGCCAACTTTTGGTATTTCCAGCGGGTTGGTCGGATCAGTGGGCCGCTGATTTGCTTCCCTGCTTCCCCATAGAGCAGCACCATTTCCCCGCTTCTTTCCTCAACCAGAAATGGAAGCAAACACCTCCAAAAATCAAAGAAAAAGACGTTCAGGACATTGCCGACATCTATAAATCACTTTCAAAAGGTGGCCGAAAAAGCCTGGAAGTAGGTGTGCAGAAGCTGAACAGCATTTACCTGAACGACCAGTCGCCGGAAAGCATGATTGACATCCTGACGGCGCTGGAAGCCTTACTGCTTGATGAGGTACATGGCGACCCGGTGTACAAGTTGTCTATGCGGCTGGGCTCTTTATTACAAATAGCCCCATTTTCCAGAAAAGAGGCCAACGATATTTTTAAGGTGGTGGAAGCTTTGTACAAATACAAGTTAAACATATTGAAAGGAAGCAGTCACCTCAACGGCAAAGAGAGAAAGATCAGTTTTTATCCCAAAAAGAAAATTGACGTGGTGAGCTTCGGCACCGACCTGCTCCGCCACCTCCTTCTCACTTTCTTTAAAAACCCGCAAATGCAGGAACCTGCTTATCTGGACAGGCAATTGATAAAAGGGGTATGATGAAACAAGTAAAAGATTGTTAAAAATAATTTCACAGGCTACTTTAATTGTCATATTTACACTTATAATTAAAGAATCCATTATCTTCGGGTTCGACTTCTTATTTACCTACTATAAAAACTATGAGAGCCAAACTAATTTTTCTCAGCCTTCTATCCTTCCACCTTGTGTCGGCGCAAAGTCCTAACATAGTGGTGCTCAATACCGGCCAGAAAGGCGCTGTCATTAGCAAACACATTTATGGTCATTTTGCCGAACACCTCGGGCGCTGTATTTACGGCGGCTTTTACGTGGGCGAAAATGGCAGCCCTATCCCCAACACCAATGGTGTGCGCAACGACGTGGTGGCTGCACTGAAGAACCTGCAAATCCCTAACCTGCGCTGGCCCGGGGGCTGCTTTGCCGATACTTACCATTGGATGGATGGCATCGGACCAAAAGACCTTCGGCCCACCATTGTTAACCGCTGGTGGGGTGGAGTGACTGAAGACAACAGCTTCGGCACGCACGACTTCCTGAATATGTGTGAGCTATTGGAAACCGAACCCTACCTGTCTGGCAATGTGGGCAGCGGCACTGTGAAAGAGTTTGCTGACTGGATGCAATACGTGAACCACGACGGTGTGAGTCCGATGGCTAAGCTGAGAGAGGAAAATGGGCGTAAAACCCCATGGAATGTAAAGTATTGGGGCGTGGGCAACGAGGCCTGGGGCTGCGGTGGTAACATGACAGCCGAATACTACGCCAATGTATATCGCCAGTTTGCCACCTACATGAGTGGTTGGTCTAATGAGGACGGGATATGGAGGATAGCTTCCGGCGCTAGCGACGCTGACTATCACTGGACAGAAACCCTGATGAAAAACATACCAAGCAACCTGGTTGATGCTGTAGCTCTCCACCATTACTCGGTGATCAACTGGAGCAAGAAAAGCTCCGCTACCGGATTCACTGAAGAAGAGTACTTTACCACCATGCAAAGGGCCACGCAAATGGAGGAGCTGATCCAAAAGCACGTCGCCATCATGGATAAGTATGATCCGGAAAATAAAGTGGCCCTGGTAGTTGACGAGTGGGGCGGCTGGTACGATGTAGAGCCAGGTACCAACCCGGGTTTCCTATTCCAGCAAAACACCATCCGTGATGCCATGATTGCAGGTGTTACACTCAACATCTTCAATAACCACGCCGACAGGGTGAAGATGGCCAACCTGGCGCAAACCATCAACGTGCTCCAGGCGGTGATCCTGACCGACGAGGAGAAAATGATCCTCACTCCTACCTACCATGTCATGGAAATGTACAAAGTACATCAGGATGCTACGTTGATTCCAGTGAGCGTAATCAGTGGTGACTATGCCTCCGGCGGCAAAAAGCTGGCAGCCGTTTATGCTTCTGCCTCTGTTGACAAAAATGGTGCGACTCACCTTTCTCTGGTAAACATTGACGCATCAAAAGAACAGGAAATTACAGTGAGAGTTGGCGGTTCCAAAAGCTACAAATCCGTGGATGGAAGAGTTTTGACCTCGGCCAAGCTACAGGACCACAATACCTTCGACAAACCAGATGCTGTAAAGCCAGTCAACTTTACAGGTGCGAAACTTTCGAATGGCACATTAACGGTGAAGTTGCCTGCACATTCTGTGGCAGTGTTGGAACTGAAGTAAAACATGGCAAAGTGACAAGTATTTGATTGTATATTACCAGACTTTCTGACTAACAAATCGCCTTAAAATAATGAGCACCCACGCTCCTTTGGTTATTGGTATTGACTATGGCACCGATTCAGTCCGGGCCTTGCTTATGAACGCCCTGAATGGAGAGGAAATTGCCACCTCAGTATTTCAGTATCCACGCTGGAAAAAGGGGCTTTACTGCGAACCTGTGAAGAATCAGTTTCGCCAGCATCCTCTTGATTATGTTGAGGGGCTGGAAGCAACAGTGAAAGGCTGCCTCAAACAGGCGGGTGCTGATGCTGCCAGCCGAGTGAAGGGAATTGCCATCGACACCACTGGATCAACTCCGGTGGCAGTAGACGCCACCGGCACTCCCCTTGCCTTACTGCCTGGGTTTGAAGAAAACCCCCATGCCATGTTTGTGCTTTGGAAAGACCACACTGCTACCGGCGAAGCAGCCGAGATCAATGCCCATGCCTTGAAGTACACCACCAACTACCTTCAATACGTAGGGGGCATCTACTCGTCAGAATGGTTTTGGGCGAAACTGCTTCGCACGCTGCGGGTGGATGAAAAGGTGCGTGCTGCATGCTACTCGTGGGTGGAGCATTGTGACTGGATTCCCTATTTGCTGACAGGGGGCAATGATGTAAGTCAAATGAAACGGGGGGTGTGCTCCGCCGGACACAAAGCGCTTTGGGCTAAAGAGTTTGGAGGCTTACCCCCTGAAGAGTTCTTTACTGAGCTGGATCCGCTCCTGACTGGATTTAGAAACAGGCTTTTTACTGACACCTACACCTCCGACAAACCCGCAGGGCAGCTGTCTAAAGAATGGGCCAATAAATTAGGACTGACAACAGATGTGGTGGTAGCCGTAGGTGCCTTCGATGCCCACATGGGCGCTGTAGGCGGTGAGATTGAACCCTACTACCTGAGCAAAGTGATGGGGACTTCTACCTGTGATATGCTGGTGGCTCCAAAAAAGCAAATGGATGGTAAACTGGTGGCAGGTATATGCGGACAAGTAGACGGATCGATCATTCCTGGCATGTATGGTTTGGAGGCAGGTCAGTCGGCATTTGGAGACACCTATGCATGGTTCAAAAACCTGCTTAGCTGGCCACTGGAAAACCTGCTCAGCGAGTCAAAAATCATCGACAAAGCTACTGCCGACAAGTTAAAAGAAGAGCTTGAAGGCCAAATGATAGAAAAACTGAGCCTCGAAGCGGCCAAACTATCATTGCAAGCTACAGACGAGATAGCAATCGATTGGTTGAATGGACGTCGCACACCCGATGCCAATCAGTTGCTGAAAGCAGGTATTGCAGGACTCAATCTGGCATCCGATGCGCCCCGCATCTTCAAAAGTCTGGTAGAAGCTACCTGCTTTGGAGCGAAAGCCATTGTCGACCGGTTTGTGGCACAGGGTGTGCCGGTAAAGGGCTTGATAGGATTGGGCGGTGTGGCCAAGAAATCGCCTTACATCATGCAAACCATGGCTGATGTGATGGGAATGCCCATTAAAATTCATAAATCGGAACAAACCTGCGCCAGAGGAGCCGCTATGTTTGCAGCGACTGCCACCGGTCTTTACCCTATGGTAGAAGAAGCCATGGAAGCGATGGGCCAGGGTTTTGATGCTGAATACCATCCAGACCATAAAAAGCATACGATACACCAGGAGCGTTACGAGAAGTTCAAAGCGCTGGGCCACTTTATTGAAACAAAAATGACGGCTAACAATTCATGAGCAAGTACGATCACATTAGAGAGGAAGCCTTCGAAGCCAATATGCAGCTGCCAAAATTGGGACTGGTGTTGTTTACATTCGGTAACGTAAGTGCAGCCGATCGCTCTCTGGGTGTCTTTGCCATTAAACCAAGCGGTGTGCCTTACGAGCAACTCAGTCCCGGGAAAATGGTGATTGTAGATTTTGATGGGAAAACCATCGACGGCAGCCTCCGGCCCTCTTCCGATACACTTACCCATGCTGTGCTATACAAACACTGGGAAAAAGTTGGCGGCATTACCCACACGCATTCTACTTACGCCACCTCATGGGCACAAAGTCAGCGTGACATACCAATATTTGGCACAACGCATGCTGATCACAATACCGTCGACATCCCATGTGCCCCCCCCATGAGCGACGACATGATCCGGGGTGATTATGAATACCAAACCGGCTTTCAAATCCTTAACTGTTTCAAAGAGAAGAAATTGGATTACGAAGAAGTAGAAATGGTGCTGGTGGGCAACCACGCTCCTTTTACCTGGGGAAAAGATGCTGCTAAAGCGGTATATAACAGTGCAGTGCTCGAATCGGTTGCTCAAATGGCACTACTGACCGAGCAAATCAATCCAAAAGCGCCTCGGTTAAAAGACGCACTGATTAAAAAACATTTTGAGAGAAAACACGGCCCCAACTCCTATTACGGACAATAAGAAATCGATAGATGATTAACCTAAAAACATTCGAAGCGTGGTTCATTACCGGCAGTCAGCACCTGTACGGTGAAGAAACCCTCAAAACGGTTGCTGCCCACTCAAAAGAAATTGCCGGAGCACTGGATGCAGCCAACGGCGTGCCTGTCCGTATTGTGTATAAATCTGTTGCAACGACGCCTGAAGAGATTTACAAAATTTGTAAGGAAGCCAACGAAGCAGACAATTGCGTCGCAGTAGTGGCCTGGATGCATACCTTCTCCCCTGCCAAGATGTGGATCAACGGCCTGAAGGCATTGAAGAAGCCCATGCTTCACCTGCATACGCAATTCAACCGGGACATTCCATGGTCTACCATCGACATGGACTTCATGAACCTGAATCAGAGTGCTCATGGGGACAGAGAGTTTGGCTTTATCATGAGCCGCATGCGCCTCAATCGTAAAGTGGTGGTAGGGCACTGGCAGGACGCTAAAGTAGTCACGCAGTTGAGCGATTGGCTTAGAGTAGCTTGCGGCTGGCACGACTGGCAGGGAGCGAAATTCTGCCGCATTGGTGACAATATGCGTCAGGTAGCCGTGACTGAGGGCGACAAGGTAGAAGCTGAAATCAAGTTTGGTTACTCTGTTAATGGCTATGGTGTAGGGGATGTGGTGGCTGTTATTAACCAGGTGTCGGACAGTGAGATTGATGTGCTGTGTGGCGAGTACGAACAACAATATGCTTTAGCAGCCACTTTGAAAAAAAGTGGCCCTCAACATAGCTCATTGCGAGAAGCCGCCAGGATTGAAATTGGCCTGCGTCAGTTTCTGGAAGCCGGCTCTTTCAAAGGCTTTACCGATACTTTTGAAGACCTCCACGGGCTGGTGCAGCTGCCGGGTATTGCGGCGCAGCGTCTGATGGCCGACGGCTATGGTTTTGGGGCAGAAGGCGACTGGAAAACGGCTGCCCTGGTGCGAGCCATGAAGGTAATGGGAAGTGGCCTGAAAGGTGGAAATTCGTTTATGGAAGACTACACCTACCATTTCGATCCCTCCAATCCCTTAGTGCTCGGCTCTCACATGCTGGAGATTTGTCCTTCTATCGCTGATGGAAAGCCATCCTGTGAAGTACACCCACTGGGCATTGGCGGCAAAGCCGATCCCGTTCGCCTGGTGTTCAACTCGGCAGGTGGCCCGGCGCTGAATGCGTCAATGATTGACATGGGCAACCGCTTCAGACTGCTGGTAAACGAAGTCGAAGCCGTTGCTCCAAAGGAGGCGTTGCCTAAGCTGCCTGTCGCCAGAGTGCTATGGAAACCCCTCCCCAACCTGAATACCGGCTGTGCTGCCTGGATTTACGCCGGAGGCGCCCACCACACCTGCTATAGTCAGAATTTAAGTGCTGAACAATTGGGTGACTTTGCAGATATTGCTGGGGTAGAATTTACTTTAATCGATAAAAATACCGAATTAAGGCAATTTAGAAATGAATTGCGCTGGAGTGAACAATGTTTTCAATAAACTTCTATCCTGAATTATAGATATACTTTAACCTTTACCTACTTACACATGAATAGTTTCGCAACGCTGGACTGGGCAGTCATCATTGGCTATTTTTTAGTCATCGCCGGACTCGCTATCTGGGTGATTTTACAAAAACAAAACAACACCGAGGACTATTTCCTGGCAGGCCGCAATATTGGTTGGTTCATCGTGGGTGCTTCCATATTTGCTTCCAATATCGGATCGGAGCACGTGGTCGGTTTAGCTGGTGCCGGTGCCGGTGGCAAAATGCCCATGCTGATCTATGAGCTGCACGCCTGGCTGGTCATTACCATGGGGTGGGTATTTCTCCCCTTCTACATCCGAAGTGGGGTCTTCACCATGCCAGAGTTTCTTGAGCGGCGCTTTAACTCCAGCACCCGTTGGTTTCTCAGCGTGTTTTCACTTTTGGCATATGTGCTCACCAAGGTATCGGTAACCGTTTATGCGGGCGGCATTGTGATCTCTTCTATTCTGCAAATCGACTTCTGGTTTGGCGCTTTGGCTACCGTCATTCTTACCGGTATTTATACTATTCTTGGCGGCATGAAAGCTGTTGTGTATACAGAAGCACTACAGACCATTGTGCTGATCATCGGCGCAGGAACCCTTACTTTCATCGGACTCGACGCCGTGGGTGGCTGGAGTGGTATGCGTGAGTCGCTGGAGCCGGGCTACCTCAACATGTGGCGTCCACCTTCTGATCCGGATTTCCCATGGCCTAGTTTGGTGATTGCCAGCACCATTGTTGGTATCTGGTACTGGTGTACCGATCAATATATTGTGCAAAGAGTTTTGGCGGCTAAAAACATCAAAGAGGGACGTCGAGGTACTATCTTCGGCGGTCTGTTGAAGTTGCTTCCAGTTTTCCTTTTCCTGATTCCAGGTGTAGTGGCTTTGGCACTAAAAAACAGAGGCGAGCTTTCGTGGGATACCCCCGACCAGGCTTTTGCGGCCCTGCTAATGAACAGAATGCCAACAGGTCTGAAAGGGCTTGTGGCGGCCGGTTTGCTGGCAGCACTCATGAGTTCGCTGGCATCAGTTTTTAACTCTTGTTCCACGCTTTTCACCGTGGATATCTACAAAAAATTAAGGCCGGAAGCTTCCGAGAAAAAGCTGCTGAGAACCGGCCGTATCGCCACGGGTTTTGTGGTGGTACTTGGCATTATTTGGATTCCCATTATGCAAAATATTTCGGGTGTGTTGTATGAGTACCTGCAATCGGTGCAGTCGTACATTGCGCCACCTATCGCCGCCGTATTCTTGTTGGGTATTTCTTACAAACGAATCAACAGCCGGGGTGCTATGACTACGCTGGTGGTAGGCCTGGCTGTGGTATTTTTGCGTCTTGGTTTGGAGTTGGGCAGAGACTCGCTGGATCCGGGCAGCCTGCTCCATACTTTTGGGACAATGAACTTCCTGACATTCTCTTCCTGGTTCTTCCTGTTCTCTATTCTGTTGTGCATTGGCTCCAGCTTGCTAAGCCCTGCACCATCAGAGGCACAACTTCAGGGGCTCACATTCTCTACGTTATCCGAAGAGCAAAAAACAGCCAACCGTGCCAGCTACAATGTTTGGGATATCGTTTTTTCTCTTCTTGTTATAGCCATTGTAGCGTTTGTAATGATTAGCTTCGCCGAATAGTTAGCACATCGTTGAAGCCCATTAAATATAGTACCGAAGACCGTATTCATGTTGCCGTAGATTGTATCATCTTTGGCTTCGATGGACAGGAGTTAAAAGCACTTTTGATCCACAGGAAGATGGATCCGGGACTTGGGGTGTGGTCGCTGATGGGCGGCTTTGTTAAAATCGACGAAAGTCTGGACGAGGCAGCCGTAAGGATTTTGCACTCCCTTACAGGGCTTGATAATATTTATATGGAGCAGCTCCATAGCTATGGAGCGGTGCACCGGGATATAGGCGGCAGAGTGATTTCTGTCGCCTATTTTGCTTTGATCAATATTGAAGACTACGAAGAACAAGTGCTCGACGAACACGATGCCCGCTGGGTGCCTCTCAACGAACTGCCGGATTTGATTTTCGACCATAAGCAAATGGTGCAGGACGCCCACCAGCGCCTTCGCCAAAAGGTAGCCAATCACCCGATTGGTTTTGCCTTGCTGCCTGAAAAATTTACACTCCCACAGCTCCTGAGCTTGTACGAGGCTATTTACGATGCGCCTATCGACAAGCGAAACTTCAGCCGGAAAATGCTGTCATTGGGCATATTGAAAAAACTGGCCGAAAAGGAAAAAAGCAGCTCCAGAAAAGGCGCCTTCTTCTATGTGTTCGATCAGGAAAAATATGAGAAGCTTTCCAACGAGGGCCTTAGTTTTATCTGAGCACTTTCCTACTCATTCCTCAGGCTATCCACGGGATTGGCCAGCGCTGCTCTCGTTGATTGCGAGCTGATCGTCAAAAACGCCACTATAACCGCCGCCAAGCCAGGAAGTGCAAGCATCCACCACTGCACTGCCACCCTGTAAGCAAATTCTTGCAACCATTGATCCACCAACCACCAGCCTACGGGCAGAGCGATGAGGTAGCCGATAGCAACCATTTTGATAAACCTTGAAGCGAACAAAGCAACAATGTGGCCGACAGAAGCGCCCAGCACCTTTCGAATACCTACTTCTTTGGCACGTTGCTGTGTGCTGAAGGCTGCGAGGCCAAACAGTCCGAGGCAGGCTATCAAAAGCGCTATAACGGTAAAAAAGCCAAATATTTCGCCCTGTCGAATATCTGCCTTATAAAGTTTATCAAAATTATCGTCCAGGAATTCGTAGTCGAAGGGAAGTGAAGAGTATTTACGAAATGTTTCCTCCAGAGAAACCACGGTTGCAGGAAGGTCTCCTGGCTTAACCTTTACAGAAATGTAGCGGAAATTCTCCCTCAGTTCTACCAGTAGTGGCGCAATCGTCATGTGCATCGAATGCATATGAAAATCTTTGATCACACCCACAATGGTCTTGTCACCCTCCCAGCCAGACGTAAAGGTCTTTCCCACCGCTTCGTCGACAGACCACCCAAACTCCCGGCAGGCCGCTTCGTTCACAACAATATTTTTGGAGGATTGATCAAGTGCATACTCAGGTGACAACGTCCTTCCTGCAATCAGCTCCATGCCGAATACTTCGAGGTAGTTTTCGTCGGTTCTCAGCTGATAAATGGTATGGTCATAATCAGTCTCTTTCCCTTCCTCCTTCAGGCTAACCACGTTACTCTGCTCTACATTAGTAGGAAGGTTTTGAGAAATAGTGACGGCCACCACTTTCGGGTTTGCCAGCCATTCTGCTTTTATGGCCTCAAAGCTGTCTCTTACATTACCATCATAAGACCGGATGGTGAAAACATGCTCTTTTTCAAATCCAAGTTCCTTTTCGCTAATGAACTTAAACTGAGCGTAAGCCACAAGGCTACAGATAATCATGGCAACAGAAATAGCATACTGCCCGATGATCAAACCTTTTTGCAGACGAATTCCAGAATCAGACGCATTCATTTTCCCTTTCAGCACCTTTACTGGCACAAGCGACGACATAAACAAGGCGGGGTAACTGCCGGATAGTATACCTACAATAATAACCAACAGCAACAAACCGGGGGCTAGCATAATAAAGTCACCCATGTTGAACACCAGCGTCCTGTCGACCATCTGCCCGAAGTATGGCAAAGAGGCCGGTAGCAATAGTGCGGCCACTGCCAATGCAACGAAAGTGACAAATACAGACTCACCAAGGAATTGCATCACCAGCTGCCATTTGTGAGCGCCAATTACCTTCCGCAACCCCACTTCCTTTGCTCTGCCAATAGATCGGGCAATGGCCAGGTTCATATAGTTGACGCACGCAAGTATCAGGATCAATGCAGCTATCATTGAAAAAAGTGCCAGCTGCGCAGGGTTTCCTCTGGGGCCAAGATCGAAGTTGACCGCCGTTTGCAAATGCCATTCCGTGATTGGCTGGATCAAGTAAGTCGGGTAGTCGTCGTAGGCCCATCGTTGTTTCAGAAGCTCCGGCATCTTTGCCTGCAGTCCAACAGCATCGGCACCTTCTTTCACCTTCAGAAAAGAGTAAAATGCATTTCCCTCCCACTTTTCCTTTGCTTTATCGTCCAGATAGTACTGATCTGCCTCAAGGCTCCAAACATGCGTAAACTGTAACGTGGAGTTGAGAGGCGGATCCTGAATAATGGCGGTCACCTGAACCTTTCGGCCATCCAAAGTTAACGACCTTCCCATCACATCATCGGTTCCAAAAAGCTTTTGGGCCAGCGACTCGGTCAGCACTATGCTTTCTGGAGTCAAGAGTGCGCTCTCCGCATCACCTCTTAAAAAGTTGAAGTCAAACACCTTAAAAAATTGAGGATCCGCAGAGATTCCCTTTTCCAGGTAGCTAACCTCTCCCATTGTGATAATTCGGGTTGGTGCCTGTAGCGAAGTAGCCGCTTCCACCTCCGGAAAATCACTCATGAGTGTTTCAGCGAACCCAGCTGGCATTACGGCAAAGTAATCGCTACCCATAAAAGGGTTGAATGTTTGTTGTTGATAAGTCCGGTATATTCTTTTTGAGTCAGGATAAAACCTGTCAAACGACAGCTCGTGCCTTACATACAAAAAAATTAGAATAAAGGCGGTGAGGCTAAGTGCCAATCCGCCAACATTAATGGCTGCGTAGAGCTTTTGACGCAGCATACTGCGCCAGCCAACTTTCACATAGTTTTTGAACATCCCGAACTGATTCATGCGATAACTCCCTCCAATGGGTTTAATAATTGTTGGCCTGAAAAGTTTGATTACGTCAAGTGTAAAGAGCCATTTGGCTTTTGATTGACCTTTCTCTAAGCACCTGTCGTCAAATCGCTCAAACAAATCACCTTCAATATCCTCCTGGTAATCCGGATGGCAGAACCAGCGGAAGAAGCGGAGGGGCAGTTTGGGTGGATGGTGCTTATTCATCTCTCAAAGCATTGATTGGATTGGCTGTGGCCGCCTTCATTACCTGCGTACTGATACTTACAAAAGAGATGACCAATAACAGGGCGACAGGTGCTACGATAGCAGTGAGACTGACCGACGTTCTCAAAATATAACCTTCAAGCCACTTGTGCATCAGCAGATAGGCCACCGGCGATCCTATTAGCACAGCAACGGAAAGCTGCCCTACATAGCCCCTGCAAAAGAGGTTGACAATGCTGGCCACAGATGCGCCAAATACCTTTCTGATGCCCACTTCTCTTTTCTTTTTCCTCGCAACGAACATAGACATACCGAAAAGCCCGAGGGAGGCTACGAAAACGGAGATACCGGTAAAAACGCTAAATAGCTGGCTGAACCTAATATCCTCTTGATAGTTGCTATTGAATTGTTCGTCCAGAAAATAATATTCAAACACCTGATCGGGGTGCACCTCGTCCCAAATGCGCTCGATTTGCGCCAGGCACGCCGCTAATTCCTCATAATTGGAATAGGAGCCAGAGTCGATTTTAATGGAAGCATGCCCCCTGAACGGGTTGAATTCGAAGGTCATGGGTTGAATCTTCTCCTTAAGTGAATTTTGATGAAAGTCTTCCACTACACCGAGTACTTTGAGTGTCCTGTCTTCGTTTTCGGGTATAATGATCGTTTGTCCGATAGCCTCCTCAGGACTTGAGCACCCCATCGCCAGGGCCGTTGACCGGTTGATAAGTATACTTCGCCTGCTGGCCCAAAACTTGTCTTTTGAAAAGTCTTCCCCGGCGATGATTTTTGCCCCGTAGTAAGCCATATAGCTGGCGTCAACGCCAATGAGGTTAGCACTAACAGTGATGTTCTTTCCTTCTATGTTGAAGTAGATATCCTGCCCATTGCCTCCTCCTGGCACTTGTGTGGAAGACGTCACACCACGGGTAAAAGAAAGGTTAGCTACACCTTCCTTGAATGCCTGATGTCTTTTCACTCTGTCATCCGCTCCGTCTTTCGCCGACTTCACAATCAAGGTTTGGTCAAGGGTGATCCCCAGCGGTTGATTTTTCAGGAAACGCATCTGATCTGAAATCACAAATATTCCAGTGATGAGAATAATCGAAATACTGAATTGCACCACGACCAACACTTTCCGAAAGCCAGCGCCCTTTGTGTTATCAAGCACCCGACCTTTGATAGACCGTATCGGATCAAGGCTGGATAAAATAAGCGCCGGATACGAAGAGGCAATCAGCGCTCCCAAAAGGAACAATAAAAGGAACAACCAGTTCATCGGCGTAGGGTCACCGAAAAGGGGCAACAGTTTCCCATTAGTATAAGTCTCAATGAATGGATAGAGCAGCCAAACGATTAGCACGGCAGCGGCCAATGCCAGCAAGTTGATGGTCATGCCCTCAAAAATAAACTGGCGAACAATCTCACGTTTCTCAGAACCCAGCACCTTTCTAATACCCGTTTCTTTGTGCCGACTCATAGATTGGGCGCTTGTGAGGTTAATAAAATTGATCCAGGTGATCAAAAGAATAAAAACACCTACCAGCAACAGCATGATTTCCATTTCGGAAAGTCGAACGTCACTCAAAGGAATCAATGCGAGTTCAACCTCCCTTCCATCGGCCTTTATTTGTTCCACATCGTTTATGTCCGTTGCTATTTTGGACGCCAATTCTGTTGGATTGGCCTCCTCAGTGAGGAGAAGATAAGTCGGATAATTTGCAAAACCCCATTGATCATAATTGTTGAAACCGATGGTAGATTTCAGAAAATCAAACCTGAACCTGGAATAGACAGGCACCTCTTCAACAACTCCGGTAACATGTAGCGTATTCTCCGCACCCCAGGCTGTGGTCGTCTTCATTGCCTTTCCGAATGCCTTCGCATCGCCAAAATATTTTTTCGCAACCGATCTGGTAATCACAACGGAATTGGGTTGAGATAAAGCGGTTGTGGAATCTCCTTCAATAAATTGAAAAGAGAACATTTGGGTGAAATCGGGGTCGGCCGAGAACATATTTCGCTCATTAAACTTCACCAGTGATCCGCTTTCATCTGCTACGGTTACCTGTTTCTCGACGTCTCTGCTGTAGAGGCTCGCCATCCGCACCTCAGGGTATTGTTCTTTTACTTTTGCCGCCGTTTCCCAATAGGTGCTGTGTTGATAGCTGGTTGCAACGCCATCTTTTGCTTCTGCCTGATCAATCTCTACTATGTTATCCTTGTGTTGATGAAATTGATCATACCTGAGAGTGAAGCCCACATACTTGGCGAGTATCAAAGCCGCCACCATGCCAATGACAAGGCCCGATAAGTTAATGGCCGAAAAAGCCTTGTTACGTAGAAAATTCCGGTAGGTGACTTTCGAGTAATGATAGAGCATAGCTTGTTTACTTAATTTGTTAATCGGCTTGAATGGCCTGAAAATACCTGGCCTGCACAGCCTGAGTACCTCTAATGTGAAAATCCAATTTGCTTTGGTTTTCCCTCGCTCCTCCACCCTCTTCTCAAACCTTTCTACCAAGTCTCCCTCAATATCCTCCCGATACTCCGGGTGGCAGAACCAGCGGAAGAAACGGAGGGGGAATTTCGGTGGAGTAATGTGTCTATTCATCTCTCAAAGCATGAATAGGGTTCCTCAGTGCGGCTACCACCGCCTGATAAGTAATAGCAAGCGCCGCTATCACGGCCACCAGAACACCTCCGGGCAGGAGCTGCCAAACAGAGAGGGTAATCCTGTACGAAAAGATCTGGAGCCACTGGTTCATGCCCAGCCAGGTCAGCGGAGCAGCCACCAGGAAGGCAACAGATACGTAAACGGCGAGGTCTTTCATCAGCAAACCGACAATGTGCCGGGGTGCCGCACCATGCACTTTTCTGATACCAATTTCCTTCGTCTTCCGCTCAATCGTAAATGTGATGATGGCCAGCAGACCAAAACACGACATCACCAGGGCAATGACGCCAAAGCCGGCAAAAACCTCCCCCGTCCTGGCGTGAGCGGCATGTTGCGCAGCGTACCGATCGGTTAAAAACTCGTAGTTGAACAAACTGGCTGGATTCACCCGCTCAAAAGATGCTTCGATGAAAGCCAAAGCCCGGGCATTATCGTTACCGGTCAGTCTGATATACAGGTCTCCGGAGTTTCCGTTGAAGATGAATAGAGGCTCAATGGCTTTGGTGAGGCCCCAGTAATTGAAGTTCTTCACCACACCTATGATCTTCAGTTCCTGACCTCTGGGCAATTTCACAGTTTTACCAATTGGCGAAGTCAGTCCCATTTTTTCTACCGCCTCCTGATTGATCACTACCGACTGCTCATCGGCATAGCTCTTTTCATAAAACCTGCCTTCGGCCATTGCTATCCCAAATGTTTCAACAAACTCACTGTCAGCATTCATTGGTCTGACGGTTAGGGTGCCTTCCACCTCTTTTCCCTCCCAGTCGCCTATCTGCATATCAAAATAGATATATTCAAATGTCGAACGAGACATAGCGGTTATGTCGGGGGACTGATCCAATACATTTTTCAAGGCTTCAACATTGTCTCTGGCCTCATCGTCTATTTTTACAGCCACCAGGTCTTCCTTGGTGTAGCCAGGATTCCTTTCACGAATAAAAGTCAGCTGGTGTTGAAAGATCAGTGTGCCGGTGACCATGGCGATACTGACGCAGAATTGAAATACCACCAGCGATTTTCTCACTGAAAATCCGCCTGAGCTCTCGCTCCCTTTTTTCTTGATCATTGCCAGTGGCTTCGACGAGTTGATCAGCAAGGCAGGAACAATCGAGATGATAAGAAGCAGGGTTACAATAAATGCCACCATGAGTGCTACTACTTCCTGGTGGCTAATGACGGATCTCACAATTGAGATTGGTATGCCAAAATAGCTTCCCAACAGGCTCAGTAAAATAATGGCCGCAACGCTCCCAAGGATCAAGTTCAAAAGTCCCTCGACAAAATACCTGTGCATGGTGTGCCATGGATTGGCGCCGAGTATTCTTTCTAACCCTGCCTGCCGAAACTGCGAGATAAACCGGGAGGTGGTGAGACTTATGTAGTTCACGCAGGTGAGAGTAAAGATGAGCAGACCTGCAATAGAAAATATCCAAACATACCGAATGTCGCCGCTTCTGGGAAAAAAGGGAGTCATCCTGTCGTGAAAGTAGATATCGGGTAGTGCGATCAGCTCACTGGACCAATGCGGCTTTTCGATCTTGTCGTAGAGCGTTTTGAGCCCGTTTGATTTCGAAAGCAGGGACGATGCAGTGGCTTGGCCATCCAGCTCAATAAGAGTGGCACAAAACCAGGCACCCCAGGCCCTGCTCTCATCCTGACTGGCGACTTGCTCAAACGGAAGGATAAAATCGAATTGAAAGGATGAATTTTGTGGCAGATCGGCTAAGACCGCTGATACCTGGTAGGTATCAGAGTTTCCAACCGTCACCAACTCTCCGATGGCCTCAGCACCGTCGAATAATTTGTCGGCCAGAGCTTGAGTCAAAATCACAGAATTGCCAGAAAACCCTGAGCTATTACCATATGCAAATGGGTAATCAAACATGCTAAAAAAAGCAGCGTCTGTTTTTGCTCCTCTCCCATTGATTTGTTTCTCTCCTGTTTTAATAGCTTCCGGCTCGCTGCGGAAAGTATATCGGGAGGCGTTCACTACTTCCGGATATTCCTGTTTTAATGCTTCGGCCAGTGGTCCGGGCGTTACTACGCTTTTCTCATATTGCCGAAGAATAAGTTCCACCTGGAATATCCTGTCGGCTTTGGTATGAAACCTGTCAAAGCTCAACTCATTGGCCACCCAAAGAAAAATACCAACAGTGCAGGCGAGCCCCAGTCCTAGCCCCAGCACGCTCAGCGTTGAGAAAGCTTTGTTCTTTTTCATGCCTCTGAAGGCGAGTTTCAAATGGTTAGAAAACATTCCGTTGTAAATCTGTTGCATCCCTGATATTGGCTTCATAAGTGCCGGTTTTAGTAATTGAAAAACCTCCCACACAAAAAGCCACCTGGCTTTCCTTATCCCTCTCTCCTCCACCCTCTTCTCAAATCGCTCCACCAAATCTCCCTCAATATCTTCCCGGTAATCCGGGTGGCAGAACCATTGGAAGAAGCGGAGGGGGAGTTGGGGTGGGTGGTGCTTACTCATCTCTCAGCGCATGGATAGGGTTCGCAAGTGCCGCTTTCAGCACCTGGCTGGCAATGATCACAACACATAAAATAACCACCACTGAAATAGCGATGGCGAAAAGCCACCAGGCCACATCGACCCGGTAAGCAAAGCCTTCCAGCCAACTACTCAGCCCAAAGAACGTGACTGGTACCGCCAATGCCGAAGCAACCAGCACAAGCATCAGAAAGTCTCTTGACAGTAGCCCCAGCAAGCTGGAAGGTGAAGCGCCCAGGATCTTCCTGATTCCAATCTCTTTGGCCCTCTGCCGGGTGTCGAGTGCCGACAAACCGAGCAACCCAAGTACTGACAGCATCAAGGCAATGGACGCAAAAATCAGCACGAGCTTACCAAAGCGATCCTCTGCCTGGTACTGGGTCTGATAAGCCTGGTCGGCGAAATAATAGCTGAAGGGTCGCTTGGGGCCGAAATCTGCCCACTTGTCCTCCAAGCGGTCCACGACATCGTGCATATTGTTGCCGGAAACATCAAGGGTAAGTAAGGTGTATCGGGAAGGGTCAATCTGCAGGGCCAAAGGTGTTATCTTTTCTTTCAATGATTTGAAATGAAAGTCCTTTACTACACCAATCACTGTGCCCTTATACCGGTTTTGTTGCTCGAATGGCTTTCCTACTACCTCGGCCGGATTAGCATAACCCAGCGTTCTGGCAGCAATTTCATTGATAATTACAGCGCCTGTTAAGTCCGACTGCAGCTCTTCCTGAAAGCCCCTGCCTGCCACTATTTGCATTTTATACTGATTGATAAAATCAAAGTCGACACGATACAAATCGGAGACATAGCTGGTGATGTTACCATCGGCTCCGGGAATGAGCAGGTTGTACCGGCGGTCAATATTTCCAGGCACACAGGAAGACATGCTGACGGCCGTAACACCCGGGACGGCTAGCAACTCCTGCTTTACTGTTTTCTCATTGTCCCTGATGTTCTCGTCAAAATAGAAATCAAGCACCAGCTTCTGGTCTTTCGAATAGCCTAGCTCCTTGTTTTGCATAAAGTGAAGCTGCCGGTAAACGCCCAGTGTGGATGCTATCAGCATGACAGAAAAGAAAAACTGAGCAACCACCAGTGACTTTCTGATCGAGTGGCCCCGGGTGCCAGATTTCACTTTTCCCTTCAGTCCGCTGACCGGGTCGAACCCGGACAGAAAAAATGCGGGGTAAATACCTGCTAGAAGGCCCACCCCCACTGTCAAGGCGAGCAGGCTGCCAACAAAGCCGAGGTGGTTAAATATGTTGGTACTGATAGGCTTGCCCACCAGTTGGTTGAAGAAAGGGGAAAGCAGTACAAACAGCGCCAGGGCAAGTGTGAAAGCCACAAGAGAAAGAAACACAGCGTCTGCCAGAAACTGAAACAGCAATTGACGTTTGGCAGCACCAAGCACCTTTCGGATGCTGATTTCTTTGGCTCGGTTGAGCGAAAGTGCCGTTGAAAGGTTCACAAAATTGAATCCTGCGATAGACAACACCAGCAGCGCCACTATTGTCAAAATATAGACATTACTGATACTTCCTGTGACGGACGAGCCTGTCCTGAAACCACGTGCCTCGGCGTGCAGGTAAAGATCGGTAAGGGGCTCAATGGACATGTCATAGATGGGTTGTTCAGCCCCGACGTGCTGGGCGACAAAGCTGGTCAGCGCTTCGTTGAAACTGCTGATGTCCGGCTTGTTTTGAAGGAGCAGGTAGGTGTAGGTACCAAAGGCATGCCAGTTACTTTTGATGCCAGGATTCCAAACCTCTGTCAGCAACTTCATAGAAAGAAATACATCTGTCCTGAAATGGGAATTGTAAGGCATGTCTTTCATTACTCCGACTACATACACATTCGTGCTCCCATCGAGTGTAAGCTGCTTGCCCAGGCAGTCGGTGGTGCCGAAGTACTTAATAGCCGCACTTTCCGAAAGCACAGCGTCGTAAGGTCCGTCCAGTACCTTTGCTGAATTACTGGCTACCAGTGGCAGTGTGAATACTGAAAAAACTGAAGCATCGGCATAAGCCAGGTCTTCCCGCATGAATGTCTCCGGGTCCGACTGCACAATCATGTAATCCAGAAATACCCTGGCATAGTCGACCACCGCCGGAAAATTAGCCCCTACAGCAGGTGCCATCGGCGGTGCTGAGCTTTCGAGTCTGGCACCGTTCGGCGTTTGCACATCAGTGACGAGCCTGTAGATGTTCTCACTATTTTCGTGGTATTTGTCGTAACTCAGCTCAAACTCCACAAACAGCAGGGCAAAAAAACAGACCAAAATACCAGTCGTTAGCCCGACCAAATTAATGAAGGTAAATGCCTTATGGCTTTTCAGGTACCTCAGTGTGATCTTGATGTGGTTTTTTAGCATGCCGTAATGATCCAATCGTTTTGCGCCTTCAAATGGCCGTACAATGTCCGGCCTCAATAATTTCAAAACCTCCAGCCAAAAAAGGGCTTTGGCAGCAAATGCTCCTTTCTCCTCCACCCTCATCTCGAACCGTTCAGTCAGATCCCCCTCAATATCCTCCCGGTAATCCGGATGGCAGAACCAGCGGAAGAAGAGAAGGGGGAGTTTTGGGGGTTGGGTAGATTTATTCATTCCGTAGCGAGTCCACTGGATTTGAATGAGCCACTTTCAGCGCCTGGCTGCTTACGGTTATCAGTGCCACCACAGTCACAGCTACGCCAGCAAGTCCAAAGTACCACCACGACATGTCGATCCTGTAGCTGAAGCTGTCCAGCCACGATTGCATAAAGTACCAGGCAATGGGCACCGCCAGCACAAATGATATCAGCACCAGCTTCAGGAAATTGCCAGTCAACATTTTAAATATCCTACTGACTGATGCCCCAAGCACTTTTCTGATACTGATCTCCTTGCTACGCTGCTCCGCCATGAAGGCCGACAACCCAAACAGGCCAAGGCATGCCACAACCAGAGCGAGTACTGAGAAGCAGTTCAATATGTCTCCATATTGCGCCACTCCCTCATACATTCTATCGAAGCGAGCGTCCATAAAGTCGTAGCGCATAGGCTGGCCTGGTGCAAATTTGTTCCAAACCGTTTCGATTGATGCCAAAAGAGTGGCCACATCATCCGTATTAGCTTTGACAGAAATGACCGAGTAATTGTCCTGCCCCTGGTGCAGGATCACACCCTGGATCTCCTCTGCGAAAGTGTCGAAGTGGAAGTCTTCTACCACGCCTATTATTTCGTACTCGTTCCCATTATTTATCTTCTGACCAATAGGGTCATCGAGCCCGAGTTTCCTCACGAGGGTTTCATTGACGATCACTTTGTTTTGATTATTGCCTTTCTGTTCAGCGAAGTCTCTGCCTCTGGTAAGCTTCATCCCCATCGTCCCCAGGTAGTCCTCATCCACCTGCCAGTCCTGAATGGAAACTCCCTGGTCGTCTCCTCTCCCCACCACCTTCACCATGTCACCATTTCGTTTAGAATCAGGGCCATACACGGGCAGGTAGTCACTCACTGACACATTTTCGACTGCTGAAAGCGCCAATAGTTCATTTTTTAAGGCCTGGGTTTTGTCGCCTAGCGTGTTTGTTCCCCGAAGGAGAATCACCTGCTCCTTGTCAAAACCCAGCGGCTTGGTAAGGATATAATCCATTTGAGAGTTGATGACAACTGTGCCTGTGATAATGGCGATGGCCGTGGTAAACTGGAAGACCACCAGTACATTTCGCAACAATGCGTTCTTAGCCCCTTTGCTAACTCCTCCTTTCAATACGGCGACCGGGCGAAACCTGGAAAGGTATAAAGAGGGGTAAATGCCCGCCAAAACGCCTATAAAACCAGCGGATAACAAGAGTGCCGGGAAAAGCCACCAGGCTGTTGCCGGAAATGTCAAGTTCTTGCCAGAAAGCTCCCCCAAATAAGGCAGGGAAAGCCATGCCAGCAGCATACCTACCACAAAGGCAAGAAGGCTGAAAAGAGTAGATTCGATTAAGAACTGCTGAACCAGATGGGCCTTTGAAGAACCAAGTGTTTTCCGAAGCCCAATTTCCTTGGCCCTGGTAGCCGATTTGGCCGTTGACAAATTGACAAAATTAACACATGCCAGCAATAGAATAAAAATGGCAATAAGGCCAAACAGCCTTACCTGTCCAATGCCACTTTCAAAGAATCCGTCCTCGCCAAGCTGCCCTTTGTTGAGGTGAATATCCGTGATGGGTTGCAGGTGGTAAGTGAGACCGTTGATGATTTCTTCCTTAGTGGCATACCCACCATCGGCAAGGGCCTGTGCATGAAACTTTTCTGTGATCAGACTTAGTTTGGATTCCAGTGCCTTAATGTCAGCACCCGGTTTTACCTTGATATAGGTAGGGTAATTGGTGTTGAGCCAGCTGGTTCTTTCTCCCTTCCAAAACTCTTTGTCAGTCAACGAGATCAGAATATCAAACTCCATGGAGTTGTTCTCCGGAAAGTCTTCCATCACTCCGCCCACGATATAAGGATTATCCGTTTGCTCATTGAATATCAGTGTCTGACCTACCGCACTGCCTCCAGGGAAAAACTGCTTTGCCTTGGTTCTCGACAACACGATGGAATTAGGTTCAGCAAGTGCCGACTTCAGCGAACCCTCTACCATTTCAGGTTGGAGGATCTGCAATAACTCCTGATCGAAGTAAGCAACGTGCTCTTCGTAAGTGCTTTGCTCAGCGCCAGCAGGTCTGATTTGATTACCTCCTGCACCAAAAAGAGATGATTGATTCACCCTTCCAGCTTTTTCAATTTCAGGGAATTCTTCCTGGATCGTTCTGGCAAATGGATGCTGAAAATAAGAGCTAAAAAAATGCCCGGAACCAAAGCTTACATTGTACTCGGCGATTACCCTGTAAATTCTGTCTTTGTCTGGGTACTGCTGGTCGTAGCTGAGTTCGTATTGGATAAAAACAGCTATAACCAAACAGGCTGCAATACCAATGGACAGCCCACCCACTTTGATAGCAGAATACATTTTTTGCCTGATCATATTCCGCCAGGCGATTTTGAAATAATTCCTGAACATACCGTAATTGTTTAATTGAGTTTGACCTATAAAATTCTTCATGAGCGAAGGCCTGAAAAGCTTCAGCACCTCAACGGCAAAAAACCAACTGGCTCTTTTTGCTCCTCTTTCTTTCGCTTTACCTTTAAACCGCTCCACCAAATCACCTTCAATATCCTCCCGGTAATCCGGATGGCAGAACCAGCGGAAAAAACGGAGAGGGAGTTTGGGTGGATGGTGGTTACTCATCTTACTTGTCTTTCAATGCAAATAGTCTTTATCTGTTCGATCACTGACTTAATATTACCTTCAACTTCTGCATTAGTAAATCGAATAACATTGACTTCAAATTGCTCAATTTCTTCTGTCCGTCCAGCGTCGTATTCCATCTGTTCAGCCAAGTCATGATACCCTCCGCCAATTTCAATTACTAGCCTCACAGGGTGGGAATAAAAGTCGGCAACGAAAGTGCCGATAGGATGCTGCCTTTTAAATCGAAGTCCCAACAGCTTGTTGGCACGAAGCTCTTCCCATAGCAACTTTTCCGCTAAAGTCTGATTAGCACGAAGCTTCTTTGCATTTTTAAAAATCGTCGAAGAAGCATTGTAAAACATATTTCCGCTATCACTCATTTGCGTTCTCTTTTAAACAATCGTCATTTCTGGAAAAGGGCCAGCTCCCTTCAGGGTTGGGGAAAATGGTACTTTTTACAGAAGACAATATTTTCAGCGATAATTCTTTCATGAACCAGACTTGCTTCAAAGTTTCAAACTCCGTTAACCCCTGCCCAAAGGGAGCGGAGGTTGAAAATTCATAGATGATTTTGGATTTAAAAGAACGCATTCCCCCTCTAGGGCTGAGGTAAAAATGCGTTCTTTTAAATCCCGATTATGCATCATTTAAACGCCACCTCAGGTATCGCATTCCACAGCCCCAGTCGTTGTTCTTTCAACTCTTCCATCGCCTTTTGTCCATATTGCGTTACAGTAAAATACCTTTTGCGCTTCCCCCCTCTTACCTGTGTGGCCTCTCCAAACTCTGAAGACAGAAAACCTTTCTTCTCCAACCGTCTAAGCACGGTTTGCAATGAACCGATGCTTACCTTCCTGTTGAGCCTTTTTTCCATCTCTTCTATGATGGCTATCCCGTAAGCTTCTCCGTACAGCACAGCAACCGTCAAAAGGACTACTTCTTCAAACTCGCCCAGTTGATATTTTCCCATAGTTTCTAATATTTACCTTAAACGTAGTTATTATAATTTATACTTCAAACAAGCGTCAAATTATTTTTACCTTGATTGTAGTTTATATATCGAAAACTTATCCAAATGAAACCAATGCACACCTACAAGGTTAGTTTGACCTCCTTACTCAAGTAGTCTGAGTCACAACCTGGCATTCAGAATCACGCCCGGGAAATTTGCATAAACGGACGAACCAAGTCGAACATGCAAATTGACCTTTCTGAGAACGTATTGTTTACTTCGGATGAAAGCGGCTCCACAAGTTTGGAAAGTGCTGAAACAAAATGTATCTAACTACACGGTTCTGACTTTTTTGAAGAAAAGAATGCTTTAAATTAAACGAGTAATATTTTTGATTCCGGCATCAGACTTCCCCCTGTATTTGAAAACGCTTTTCAAAATAAACGTTAAGCGACTCGCCATTCACATTCCCCTGGCAAGCAAGCATCTTACATACACCAAATTCATCATACTTACTACCCCCAGAACCGGCTCGACACTTCTTCATACTTTTTTAAACTATCACCTCAATGTCCTTTCGCTCGGCGAACCACAGAATGGAGATTTGCCGGCAAAACGCTGGAAAGCTTACCCAAAATTGATTAAAGCAGTTGGATTCAAAGCTTTTTATGACTCAAGTAGTAGGCTGCCAGTAAAAGAAATGTTGAGTCAACACAGTAAAAATGAAAGCGTGAAGATTATATGGTTGAGACGAAGGAATAAATTGAGGCAATGGGTTTCGCTGAAAATTGCCGAAAACACGGGAGAGTGGTCGGCAGTGAGAACCAGTTTAAACGGCAGCCCATTGAAGCTCTCCCCATCTGAATTTGCTGAATACGTAGCAAAGATGGGGGAAACAGATTCCCAAATTCAGGATCACCTCACCGGAAAAAGATACGTGACTATATTCTATGAGGATCTTACCGAAAACACCGAGCTTGAAATGAAAAAGGTTTGGAACTTCCTCGCTGTGGCGCCTATCAAACCCGCATCGCTTTTGAAAAAGCAGCATCCACAACCGCTAAATGAGCTCATCACGAATTACAACGATTTTATTCAAATGACAGATCAATAGGTAAACGATTGGCTAGTTAACCCAAGGCCGCCGCTATTCGATTGGATTTACTTTTTTTATTAAAAAAATAATGGGGCCGCTATCAAAAGCAAGCCCCTTTTTGTATTCGCAGCCTCAAACTTATCCCCTCAACCTTCTTCTTACAACATGTTTTCTCGCCTTTACATCCAACTCTATTATCTGAGTTTCACCGTTGATAGTTACCTCTGCCAGGTTATCGCACTCGCCATCGCCATAGTCGATGACAATAGTTGCACTGGGCGCAACGGTTTCAATCACACCCGACACTGGGAAGAAATAGCCCTGGGCTCCACAGCGTCTTTTGAAGACAAGGCGCTCGGTGATGGTGCTGCTATAATTCTCACCGTCTCTGTTGACTCCTTCAGCGGATCCCTCCACAAACGATTCGTCCTGAGCAGGGTTCTCTGCCCTCGACCAGGTGCGGGTGTGCTCAGAATCACGAGTTGCAAAGGTGCCGTCGTTCCATGTAAGCTTTCCACCTACCACCTCAGTTCTGAATTGAGGAGCGCTTGACTCATCTGCTGTGATATTCGTAATGGTACGAACTCCTTCCACTTTTACACTGTCGATATAAAAATCTTCGAATGTCACACTGCGTGAAGCACCTGGTTTAAACCATCTTTCGTCACTGTAGGTGACAATAATTTTTCCTCGCCTGGTTCGGCCATCACCCTCACATCCATCTCCGTAGTCAATCGTCACGGTGTTATTCTCATGATCGTGGGTTACCACGGCACATTCGATCAAAGCATCACGCATAATTTTTCCTCCGGATGCCTCGTCATAGCTAATACCTGCTTCCACCACATTGTCTACATCCTCAAAAGCCACGTCCATCGATGCTTCAGTGTCTACTGCGACATCTTCGAAAGCCGACGCAATAGCATCATCATTCAAACCATCCTCTTCGTTGTTGCAGGAAGCCAACCACACCATGGTTCCTCCCACCATTGTCATCATCATTAATCTCTTTAGCAAATTCATATCTAATAGAAGTTTGTTTGCTGCTTTGATGAGGTCGGGTGGAAAAGGTTTAATGTGGGATTGAAAAAATTCTAAAAAATATTGAAATAGATTAAAAATTACTACTGACCCGCATTGTCGAAATCTCTCCATTTATCGTGGATCTCACATCGTTATCACATTCTCCTTCACCGTAGTCAACAATAAAGCTGACTCCTTTCATGGTACTCTCGACCTTTCCGTACGAAGGAAAAACTTTGCCTACCACCAGGCAGGTTCGCCTGAAGCTCAACTTCTCGGTTACTATACTGGAATATTCATAACCATGTCGGTTGACGCCGGAGGCTACGCCTTCCCAGCTGTATTCGTTGTGCATTGGGAGGTGTGCAAGGCGAATGGTTCTTATTTGGTTCAATTGACGGGTGGCGTAGGTGCCATCAGGCCAGGTACACCTTCCCTGCCCCCACCTCACTTCATATTTTCTTTCCGTTAGCGCTCCCTTTGATCTATAGGTGAATGAGAAATCGCCTTCTACTAATACATGATCTATTTTGAAATTAACAAAAGAAATACGGTACGTCGCTTCATCAACCAGTCGCAGGTCTGTGTAGGTGATCAGCAGTAACCCACTCCGCCACACATCCCCCGCCCAGGCACCTCCATTTCCAAAATCAACACTGATAATTTGGTGTTTTTTGTCGTGGGCTACCATAGCGCCCTGTAGCCACGGCTCCTCCTGTTTCGGCCCGTCAACGGCCCACTTCACCGCAGCATCAACTACCTGGCCAACAAGCTCTGGCATGGCTGTCATATAAGCTTCTGATCGCAGAGAAACATCCTTATAGTCATCCGGCATCGGTGGCTGATCGGCTTCCAATTCTGGAGTACAGGCATGCACGGTCAAAAAAAGTGCGGCAAAAAACGCACGACAGGCAGGTCTTGGAGTGGCTTCCACAGTGTCTTTAGTTTAATAGTAGAAATAGTTAAGCCTGATGGCGAATCCCGGCAACGCACAAAGCGGCGAGACACACGGTCTCAATGCAGGATCATACCACAGTCAGGGCTATCTTCAATGGTGTAGTAGCATACCTCAAAACGTCCAACTTCAATTTCAAAAAAGCATATGTCATCTCTATCCCCCTGTTTGCAGGATAATTCATTTCACTGGTTACATATGTGTTTGATATAATTAACCGGCTGTGTAGCTTCCCAAAAAAACTAATCTGAACAATGCAACATTTACCCAACAGACTGTGGAGCATGGCATTCTTGCTCCTTTTCACGAGCTTCCTTTCTATGGGCCAGGTGCTCGACATGGAGCTACTCAAAGGCATCAAACCACGTAATATTGGCCCGGCAGGCATGAGCGGCCGGGTTACAGCCGCCGACGTGGTGCAAAGCAACCCCGACATCATCTACCTGGGCACGGCATCGGGCGGCCTTTGGAAGTCGACTGGCGGCGGCACCAGCTGGAAACCCATCTTCGAAAAAGAAAAGGCAGCGTCCATTGGCTCCATTGCCATCTATCAGAAATCGCCCGATATCATTTGGGTGGGAACCGGCGAGGGCAACCCCCGCAACAGCCAAAGCATGGGCAATGGCGTGTACCGCAGTCTCGACGCCGGCCAAACCTGGCAGCATATGGGGCTGGAAAACACCCGCACCATCCACCGCATTTTTGTACACCCCGACGACCCCAACACAGTGTGGGTAGGTGCACAGGGCAACGCCTGGGCCGATAGCCCCGACAGAGGTGTGTTCAAAACCACCGACGGCGGCAAAACATGGAAAAAAGTTTTGTTTGTCAATAACCGCACAGGCATCGCCGATCTGACAATTGATCCAACCAACCCCAACAAGCTGATCGCTGGCATGTGGGAATACCGCCGCTGGCCCTGGTTCTTCAAGTCGGGCGGCGAAGGATCAGGCATCTACGTGTCGGTCGATGGCGGTGAAAACTGGACTAAGAGAACCTCCGACGACGGTTTGCCGGAAGGTGAGATAGGAAAAACCGCTATCGCTATTGCCCCATCCAACCCTGAGGTTGTTTACGCACTTGTTGAAACCAAGAAAAATGCGCTCTATAAGTCTATAGATGGTGGAAAAAAATGGGCCAAAGTACAGGATCAGGATGTGGGTGACAGGCCGTTTTACTACTGGGACCTTCGTGTTGATCCGAAGAATGAGAACACACTTTACAATGTTTATGGCATCGTAAAAGTCAGCATCGACGGTGGTAAGACCTTCGAAACACTGGCAGGCGGTGACAAGGTGCATGTGGATCACCACATGTTCTATGTGCTGCCTACCGACGCCTCTCTGATGCTTGATGGCAACGACGGCGGCGCCTATATCTCCCGTGACAGAGGCAAAACCTGGCGCTTTGTAGAAAACCTGCCAGTTGGGCAGTTCTACCACGTGAATGTGGACATGGCTACGCCCTACAACGTGATGGGTGGCATGCAGGACAACGGTAGCTGGAGAGGCCCGAGCCAGTCGCTGCACAACGGCGGCATCCGCAATGGCTACTGGGACGAGATTGCTTTCGGTGATGGCTTTGATGTGGTGCCTGTTCCCGGCGACTTGCGCTATGGCTACGGCATGTCGCAGGGCGGTTTCCTTTCATACCTCGATTTTGAAACCGGCTTCAGCCAGTTCATCAAACCTAATCACCCCGACAACGTGTTTCTTCGCTTCAACTGGAATGCTGGCATCGCTCAGGATCCATTTGATCCCAATACCATTTACTACGGCAGCCAGTTCATTCACAAAAGCTCCGACCGGGGACAAAACTGGAGCCTGATCTCCGGCGACCTCACCACGAACGACCCAGAAAAGACCAAGCTGGAAACTGGCGGACTAACTTTTGATGCTACTGGTGCCGAAAATCACTGCACCATTCTCGCCATTGCTCCAAGTCCGCTGGACAAAAACATCATCTGGGCTGGCACCGACGACGGCAATGTACAGCTAACCAGAGATGGCGGCAAAACATGGACAAATCTCTCAGCCAACATCAAGGGCTTGCCAAAAGGTGCCTGGATACCGCAAATCAACGCTTCCACCTACAATGCAGGGGAGGCCTTTGTGGTGGTGAACGACTACCGCCGGGGCAACTGGGCACCGATGCTCTACCAAACCAAAGACTTCGGTAAAACATGGGTCAATCTGGTCAGCGAGCAAAAGGTATACGGCTATGTGCTATCCATGGTGCAGGATCCTATTGAACCAAAACTCATGTTTACCGGAACAGAATTCGGGCTCTATGTTTCCATTGATGCAGGACAAACCTGGACAAAATGGACCAATGATTACCCAACCGTATCTACTTACGACCTGAAGATTCACCCGAGGGAGCATGACCTTGTAATTGGTACTTTCGGGCGGGCACTTTGGGTGATGGATGATATCAGACCATTGAGAGAAATGGCCAGCAAGGGCGCTCAGGTGATTGCGCAGCCGCTCTATGCTTACCCTGCGCCTGACGCCTACCTTTTTGCCTACAAAGAAGCGGCAGGCACCCGTTTCCACGGCGATGCTATTTTCAGAGGTGACGACAGGGAACCCGGAGCGCTGCTCTCCTACTCTGTAAAAGCGACCTCGAAGCAAGACACCACCATCAAGTCGGACACTGCGAGACTGCAAATATCAGACGCCAGCGGCACCGTCATCCGCAACCTGTTTCAGGTGGTGGAAAAGCCCGGTCTGCAGCGTATCATTTGGGGTCTTGATAAAAAAGGCGTTCGCAGCCCTGAGAGTGCCAAGCCTAAAGCAGGCGCCGCCGAGCCAAGTGGCTTTAGCGTATTGCCGGGCACCTACACAGTAAAGTATACTTATGCAGGTAAAGAAGCTACAACGAAAGTTGAGGTAAAAGCCGACCCACGGTTTACATTCAACCAGTCGGCTGCGGCACAAATGAGCCAGCGCTTTGATCGTGTCAATGCCATCATGGAAAAGGCAACAGCTGCGGTGGATAAACTCAACGATGCCAAAGCCACCATCGCCAAAGTGAATGCTGCGATGGAAGACAGCCCCATCGAAGGCAAGGAAGCACTCAAGAAACAAGGAGCCGAACTGGAGAAGAAGATCACTGAACTAAAAGAGCGGCTGAAGTCGAAAGAGGATGTGCAGGGTATTTACGATGACCCCACTGTAGCTTCCAGTCGTCTGTTCATGGCCATGTACCAGGTGGGCAATCCCTACAACAGTCTCAACACCAATCAGGAATGGGCAATTGCCCATGCAGAAAAGGCAACGGATGAGGGTGTAGCCAACGTTGATGCTTTCTTTAACACCGAATGGAAAGCCTACAAAGAAAAGGCCGGAGCTATCAACTTCTCGCCTTTTAAGGATTAAATAACTTAAGTACAATTGTCAGTCTGAGCTTGCCGAAGACAGCTTGTCGAAGCATTTTTGCAATTACCCGCCTTCGACAAGCTCAGACTGACATTTCTTTTTACCTTGCCACTATTCAACCAACAAAACTTTAATGCCCACATACAAAGCCATTATTTTCGATTTCGACGGCACACTTCTCGACACCGAAACCTTTCACTTCCATATCTGGAATGAAATTCTTTCTGAGTACAATATCATCGTCAGCTATGAAGAATACCTCGACGTATTTGCCGGCGTACCCACTCCCGTCAATGCACAAATGCTGGTCGAAAAACACAATTTATCTATATCCCAGCAGGCGTTACTGGAGAAGAGAGAAAACCTGGCTCTGGAGCGGATGAAAACCGGCACCTTCAAAATGATGCCTCATGCCAGAGAAACACTGGACTTCTTTTTCGACAAAGGCTACCCAATGGCCCTCGCCACAGGCAGCCCCCGGCCCGACGTCGACCTGCTGATGGAGCGAATGGATTTGGCGAAGTATTTCAAAATCACCGTAACCAGAGACGACGTAAAAGTCAGCAAGCCCCATCCGGAAAGCTACCAGAAGTGTGTCGACTTCCTCGGTTTTCCCAAGGCAGACTACCTCGTGTTTGAAGACACGCCAAACGGTACGCTGTCAGCCAAAAACGCCGGCCTCACCTGCTTTGCCGTGCAACACGACGTGCGGGAACACCCCCGGCTGCAACATGCCGACAAACTCTTCAATGACATGAAGGCTGCTATGGACTTCCTCAGAGGAAACAAGCTGATTTAGGCAAAGCCGTTGTGTGTCAAGAAAACACATACAATGATGTTTTTTATTTCCCATATTACAGTATATTAATGGGACAATGGGAGTCGATTGTTTAAACATAAACAGCAGACTTTTTTTAGATGATAAGAAACTACTTACCCGACGACTACGCCAAAGTAATGGAAGTGTTCAGGCTGAATGTACCTCAGTTTTTTGCCAGTGAAGAAGAAGCTGATTTAACTGACTACCTGAAAGAGCACGGTGAGAGTTATTACGTAATTGAAGTCAAAGGAGAAATAATTGGCGCCGGCGGCCATCATTATCCGTTGCCTGGTGTGGGCCGACTTTCCTGGGATTTTTTCCGCCCCGAAGTACAAGGTAAAGGCTGGGGTCGCAAACTGATCAACCATTCACTCGACGAAATCAGAAGCAAAAAACATGTAAAACGACTGGAAGTGTGGACGTCACAACAGTCCTATCAGTTCTATGCCAAGTTTGGCTTCAATGTTCATCGGGTGGAAAAAGATTTTTGGGCTAAAGGTTTCGACCTCTATCACATGGAAATGATCGCTGATAAAATTCAGCGGCCAACCTACTTCTAAACCTTCGGAAATGTTGGTTTGTCTATAGGGAATTTTGTAAACTGACTAGCAAAACACTACCTATGGAGAATCTGTTTTGGATGCATTTTATTCTTGGACCCTTCTTTCTTGTTATCGCTTTCCTTTTCAAAGCATTCCCTCCTAAGAGCATCAATTACCTGTACGGCTACCGCACCACACGGTCGATGAAATCAGACGTCGCTTGGCACGCAGCTAACAAGCTAAGCGCCAACCTCATGGTGGGAGTCGGCTTTGCAACCTGCCTGGCTCAAGGCATTTTCTACACCACAGACATGGCTTTCGAGGCCTACGTTGGCTGGTCAAGTGGCGTGTTAGTAGTCCTTCTGCTCGCTACCATTCCTGTTGTTGAAGCACATCTAAAGAAGAATTTTGACGAGCAGGGCAATCCCATATCAAAATAAGATGAGCCAATATTTGACCGCCTTCTTTTTGCTTTGTATCCTGTGTATTGGCTGCGAGCAAAAAGCTGCAAGGAAACCCAATATCCTATTTATTCTGGTAGACGACCTCGGCCACAAAGACCTCAGCGCCACAGGAAGCAACTTCTACGAAACGCCCAATATCGACAAGATAGCAGCCGGGGGCATGATGTTTACTCAGGGATACGCAGCCAGCCGGGTGTGTAGTCCGTCAAGAGCCAGCATCATTTCGGGTCGGTTTACAGCACGCCATGGCATCACCGACTGGATTGGAGCCAAATATGGCGAAGACTGGAGGTCACTGAACAGGTTCGACAAACTACTGCCTGCCGACTACACACACTACCTCCCTCATGAATACGTAACGTTGCCGGAAACTCTGAAAGAAAACGGGTACAAAACCTTCTTTGCAGGCAAATGGCACCTGGGCGACAGGGGATCGTATCCCGAAAACCATGGCTTCGATATCAATGTGGCGGGTTGGGACAAAGGAAGCCCGATGGGTGGCTACTTCTCGCCATACGAAAACCCGAAGATTTCGGATGGCCCTAAAGGCGAGAACCTGTCCATCCGAATGGCACAGGAAACAGCCAGTTTCATTGAAAGCCACAAAGACTCCACCTTCTTTGCCTTTCTGTCATTTTATGCCGTGCATGGCCCCATTCAAACGAACGAAGAAAAGTGGACAAAATACCGCACCAAAGCGGAACAAATGGGGCTTGCCGAAAATGGCTTCGAAATGGAAAGCGTGCTTCCTATTCGGGTAACGCAGGACAATCCGGTGTACGCCGGACTCGTCGAAACCATGGATGAGGCCGTCGGTATTGTGCTCGACAAACTCAAAACACTTGGCCTGGACGAAAATACGATCATAGTGTTCACCTCCGACA
>TARA_R110002012_G_scaffold232845_2_pt1 | contig 46694 bp, 38 predicted proteins | sample TARA_R110002012 | Tara Oceans TARA_R110002012 (sample SAMEA4396515) | marine metagenome | biome: Westerlies Biome; feature: [DCM] deep chlorophyll maximum layer (ENVO:01000326); material: water (ENVO:00002006), including particulate matter (ENVO:01000060) such as... | depth 40 m
ACATCTTTGATGGTTCCTATGCCGAGGAGTAGCCCGGGAAAATCCTTAGACGATTGCTTTTTCAGGTATTCGAAAACACCGAAAGCCTCCGCTCCCCTATTGGTGAATTCTATCGTACGAATTCCGGCTTTATAAAGGGCTTCAATGGCTCTGATGCTCACTTCTTTGTCGGAATGATAAAACAATGGAAGCATTCTTTGGGCCTTAATAGCGGCTATGGCGTCTGGTCTATTGGACATTTCTCTTTTTTGATATGGATTCGTAAAACAAGGAAATAAAATTGTGCCGCCGAAACGGCACATTCACTAACGGGCTACTCTACCGGAAGCGTCGCCTCCCATGAGTTTTTCCACCTCGCTTTTGGTAGCCAGGTTGGCATCACCAACGATGGTATGCTTCAGACACGAAGCGGCAACTGCGAAATCAAGCGCATGCTGATCGTTGTCAGGATACTGCAGCAACCCGTAGATCAAACCGCCCATGAAGGAGTCGCCGCCACCAACACGATCAACAATGTGAGTGATCTGATATTGCTTCGATTCGAACATTTTTTTGCCGTCGTACAATACCCCAGCCCACGAATTGTGTGATGCAGAGATAGAACCTCTCAACGTAGTAATTACTTTCTTAGCCTTTGGGAACTTCACCATCATTTGCTTACACACCGAAAGAAAGGCTTGCGCTGTTACTTCATGCCCCTGTGTGGTTACATTCAGTCCTTCTGGCTTGATGCCAAAGTGCATTTCAGCGTCTTCTTCATTGCCTAGGATAATATCGCAATAGGAAGTAAGCTCAGTCATGATGGGTTCAGAAGGTACACCATATTTCCAAAGTTTAGCTCTATAGTTGAGGTCAGTAGAAATAGTGATGCCCATATCGCTGGCCACCTTTACCGCTTCAAGGCAAGCGTCGGCTGAGCCCTGCGAAATGGCGGGCGTAATACCAGTCCAGTGGAACCAGCCAGCTCCTTCAAATACCTTTTTCCAATCGATCATGCCCGGCTTGATGTCGGCCATTGACGAGTGGGCTCTGTCGTAAACTACTTTGCTGCCACGACTCACTGCGCCGGTTTCCAGAAAGTAGATCCCCAGACGATCTCCGCCGAAAATGATGTTTTGCGTATTCACACCTCGCTTGCGCATCTCCATCAACGCACATTCGCCAAGATCGTTTTTGGGGAGCCTGGTCACAAAATCAACAGGTACACCGTAGTTAGCCAGGGAAACGGCCACGTTTGATTCGCCGCCTCCATAAACTACATCGAAGGAGTTGGCTTGTGAAAATCTAAGAAAACCCGGAGGTGACAACCTCAACATGATCTCGCCAAATGTTACTACTTTTTTCATTGTCGGAGTGAATTAATTCGGATGAAAGTTAAAACATTTTCTTTATTCTAATGCCCCGTATGGCCATTTGGTTATTAGACGAAATTAAAGGGAAACACCCCTCTTCCAGGGAATAAAATCTTCCTGGCCATTTCGATCAGCTGCACATTTTTCTTCGCCACTAGCCACTTTGATCAGGTAATCGAGGATGCGCCCGCCTGCTTGTTCGATAGTTTCGCTGCCTTCGATAATGGGGCCTGTATTGATATCAATGATGTCAGGCATTTTTTCATACAGCTTGGTATTACTCGACAGCTTGATGACCGGGGCTATCGGATTGCCTGTAGGCGTGCCCAGGCCAGTTGTGAAGAGGCAGATTGTTGCGCCGGAGCCAACCATGCCCGTTGTTGATTCCACATCATTGCCAGGTGTGCAAAGTAGCGTAAGGCCTTGCTTGCGCACCTTTTCGGGGTAGTCGAGCACATCCATTACCGGCGAAGTGCCACCTTTTTTCGCCGCTCCTGCCGATTTGATAGCATCAGTGATCAAGCCATCCTTGATATTGCCTGGCGAGGGGTTCATGTCGAAGCCGGAACCTGCCTCGTGGGCTCGTTGGTTGTAGCGAGTCATCAGGTCGACGAACCGATTGGCTGTGGCTTCGTCGACACAGCGGTCGCAAAGTTCTTGTTCTACTCCGCAAAGCTCAGGAAACTCCGAAAGGATGACGGAGCCGCCCAGGGCTGATATGAGATCGGAAGTATAGCCGATAGCCGGATTGGCCGAGATGCCCGAGAATCCATCGGAACCGCCACATTCCAGCCCCACGCAAAGTTTGCTCAACGATGCGGGCTCTCTATGTGACTGGTTGGCGATGATCAGTCCTGTAAAGATCTGTTTCACAGCCTCACCGATAAGGTCTGCTTCACGGCCCATTTTCTGCTGTTCAAACACCTGAAAAGGCTTGTTGAACTTAGGGGAGCGCTTGTCAATTTCTTCTTTCAAAATGCTCGCTTGTGCATTTTGACAACCAAGGCTTAGCACCGTTGCACCAGCAACATTGGGGTTGGTGATATAGCCAGCCAACAAACCACAAAGTGCCTGCGCATCCTGCCGGGTGCCGCCACAGCCCATGGAGTGGGTGAGGAAGCGGATGCCGTCTACATTGGGGAAAAGTGGGTTGTTGCTAACACCAATGGTGGTTTCGTCAAAAGCCACTTCCTGTATGTCGGAAACACTCTGCCCCGACTGGTACATAGAAATCAGTCGTTTTGTGAACTGCTTGTATTTTTTTGGGCTAGAGAACCCAAGTTCTTCCAGAAGTGCCTCTTTCAACGAGTCAACGTTTTTGTTTTCACAAAAAACCATCGGCACCACTACCCAGTAGTTGGCAGTGCCGACAGATCCGTCCGACCGGTGATAACCCATGAAAGTTTTGCTTTTCCACTTGCTAACATCGGGGGCGACCCAGTTGTTTTTTTTCTCTCTTGCATGAAGGTCGCCCACTGCATGCGTGGTGTTCTCAACGGAAATTCTCATGCCCTTTGCAATGGGATTTTTAGCAGTGCCTACCACCAGGCCGTACATTTTGATTTTATCGCCCTGAGCCATGTCATTCATGGTGAACTTATGCTTGGCGGCAATGGGTTCTTTGAGTGTGTAGCTGGCCCCGTCCAGGCTCACTGTGTCGCCCTGGGCAAGGTCGGTGAGGGCAACGATGACGTTGTCGGCTGGGTGTACTTTAAGGACTTTAGCGTTCATGGCAGAAATTTACAAAACAGTTTGCAGTGCAGCCCTCATTCCGCCGGAAGAAATAAGGGAGAGTTTTTCGGTGACATCTTTTTCGAAGCCGGGTAGCCTGGTGAGATCGGCGCTCCAAAGGCTTTCGTCCCTGAGTACAGCATTGGCTATTTTCTCAGCACCGTACTTTTTCCAAAGGTCGCTCAGGTAGCCAGCTTTGTCATCCTGGATCAGGTATTCTTTTCCATTGGCGGTTCCATAGTACTCAGACCCTTTTGCTTCTGATTTCATAAAACAAATGGACGCTGCAAAACCAAGGGCGAAAAGTGAGGGTACGTCGCTCTTTTGCTCGTAGTGCTTTAACAGAATCGGCAGGTCTCGCATCTTTATTTTGGAAGAATACTGCAAGGTGATGCTGAGCCATTTGTGTTGGATAAATGGATTGCGAAACCGGTCAAGAACGGTTTGTCCGTAGCTTCTGGCTTCGTCTACCGAAAGTGATGGCCCGCTGATGGCTGGGGCCAATTCCTGCATCATGAGGGTTTCAATGAAGCCAGACAGTGCATTGTCTTTCATGCCTTCTTTCACCGTTTCGATGCCAGCGAGCACTCCTATGCCACTTGAAAGGGTGTGCGTTCCGTTGAGCAGTCGCAGCTTCAGCTCCCGGTATTTTGTAATATCTGGTGCAATCACTACGCCTTTGTCTGCTTTGGCAAAAGAAAGCACATTGTTTACTTTTGGATCAGACGCTTCGATGGCCCACAAACTATAGGGTTCAGAAAGAATGGCCAGGTCATCAGCGTAGTCGAAATTGCGGTCAGTATCGGGAAGTTTTCCGGGCACTATTCTGTCGACAAGAGAACTACAGAAGTGGTTGGCTTCGGAAATCCACTTGATGAAAGCTGTGTCCAGCTGGTTTTGTTTTGCCAAAGTAAGCACGATGTCTTTCAGCTTTTGTCCATTGTCGACAATAAGTTCTGTGGGCACGATGACAAATCCTGGTAGGCCGGCAGTGTAGCGAGCCTGTAATATGGCCAGCAGCTTACCAGGAAATGATGTTGGAGGCTTGGCCGTGATTTTATCTCCGTCAAGTAAAGCAATTCCCACTTCGGTGGTGTTGGAAACAATGACCTCTATGTCGGGATTGACCGCACATTTCATGATTTCTTCCCACTCGCTTTTAGCGGAAAGCACCCGGCTGATACTGCTGTTGACAATTGTTTGGTCAACAGTTTTTCCTTCTTGAATGCCTCTGACTACATGGGTATATAGCCCGTCCTGCTCCTGGAATTCGTTGGCGCCTCCCCGGTCTGTCGACTTAATAACGACAACTCTACCGTTGAAAACCCCTTGTCTGTTGGCTTTATCGATGAAGTAGTCGATAAGTCCACGAAGCAGGATGCCTGTGCCAAACTGCAGCACTTTTTCCGGGAGGTTAAAGACGTTGGAGGGAGGCACAGCGGTTCCTTTCGGGAATTCAATTTCTTGAAGGGTTTGTTTGGTAAGTTTCATTGAAATCGGTTGGGAGGTCGAAACGGCCCCTAGTTACATAATTTTAGAGAAAGCTGAAAAACGGGTTTTATATCTCTACCATCGCTTTGATGACGCCTGTTTTTGGATCGAGCCAGGAGTCGAAAGTTTTCTTTACTTTATCAAAGGCGACCCGGTGTGTGATATAGGTACCCGGGTCGATGAGTTTGCTTTTCATGCAGGCCAGCACATGTTCAAAGTCTTCCCGGGTGGCATTGCGGCTGCTCATCAGGGTGCCTTCCCGTTTGTGAAACTCCGGATGACTAAATGTGATGTCTCCTTTTTGCAGACCAACGAGTATGTACCGGGCGCTGTGAGCCATGTAGCTAAAAGCTTTATTGATGGCAAAAAGGCTGCCAGTGGCATCGAAAACCACTGTTGGCATGCTACCGCCTGTGATGTCCTTTATGGTTTCGGCGGGGTTTCCTTCTGAAGGATTAACTGTAAGGGCCACAATGTTTTTTTCTTTGCAAAAGGCTAGTCGCTGGTCGTTGATATCCATTGCTATGACTTTGGCACCGGCTATTCTGGCAAACTCCATAATGCCCAACCCAATAGGCCCGGCACCAATCACCAGCGCAAATTCGCCCTTTCTTATTTGCGCACGTCTTACTGCGTGGGCCCCTATCGCCAGCGGCTCCACAAGAGCCAGTTCTTCTAAGGTATGATCGTTGCCATGCACCAAAAAATAAGAAGGGACAGAAAGGTACTCAGCCATGCCGCCGTCGATGTGCACACCACTTACTTTAAGGGTTTCGCAGCAGTTGGGCCTGCCAGAAGTGCAGGCAATGCAGGTGCCGCAGTTGAAGTAGGGGATGAAGGTAACTTGCTCGCCTTTTGAGAAGCCTGGAGCGTCTGTTTCGGCTATCTCAGCTGCTAGTTCGTGCCCCAGGATTCTCGGGTAATTGAAGTAGGGCTGTGTGCCTTCGTAGGCATGAAGATCAGTACCGCAGATGCCTATCCTTTTGATTTTCAGGATGGTGTTGCCCTTGGAAAAGGACGGTTCTGGAAGATCCTGATAATCGAATTGGCCGGGTGTAGTGCAAATAAGAGATTTCATCAGGAGTTGTTCTATTTCAGTTTAGAAGAGTTCATAGGGTTGTCAAATAGATGACGAGATAGATGGCGTTGTCCCTTACTTGATTGCATATCCTCACGAATTAAAGTGCTCTGTCGAGGTGAACGTAGCCGCCATCGACATGGATAAGTTGTCCGGTGGTGTGGCTCGATCTGTCAGAAAGCAGAAACGCAACTGTGTTGGCGATTTCTTCCGGTGTTGTCATTCGGTTTTCCAGCGGAATCCGGTCTGTTACTTTTTTCAGGTACTCTTTTGGGTTGGGCTGCTGGGCCACAAACCATTCGTACATGGGCGTCCAGCACTCAGACACCACCACGCCATTGACACGAATACCGTATTTCAGCAGCTCCACTGCCCACTCACGGGTGAGGGCATTGCGTCCGCCATTGGCCGCTGCGTAGGCAGATGTGCCACCCTGCCCGGTTTCGGCGGTTTTCGACACGATGTTCACGATGGCACCTTTATTCGCTTTGAGGTAGGGCAGGGCATAATGAGCAATCATATAGTAGTGCACCACGTTTTTATGGATGCTTGCCATGAACTTTTCGTAGCTGCCATGCTCCAGGTTCACACTGTCGTTAACGCCAGCATTATTCACTAAGCCGTCAATCCGCCCAGCTTTTTCAAAAGCAAATTGCACGGCTTTTTCGCATTCTTCCGGGCTGGTCAATTGCGTCGAGCGCTGGTAAGCTTTCCCTCCTGACTTCTCTATGTCGGCCACCACCTTCAGGTTGTCTTGCTCATCAAGACTTATGACGACGGGAATGGCACCTTCTTCCGCCAGGGTTTTGGAAATGGCTTCACCTATGCCTCTTCCGCCGCCGGTGACGATGATTACTTTGTCTTTTAGGTGTAGATTCATGGTCTATTTATGTAAACCCTCCAAGGGCCTGGAGCCGCTTGGAGGGTTGTTAGCAATCAATTAAAATCAAAATCTCTCCAAACGTCTTCTTTTAAAAATTCCTCATGCATTTGGGTAAATAGCCCCTTATCGCCAAACCATTCCGAAGCTTCCTCTCTCCTTAGCTGTGTTGGTTTGCTCGAACTGTAACTATGCCATGATGAATGTAGCCAATCATTCAGGTTAGATACAAACCCATGATGAATAGGGTTAAGGTGAATGTAGGTAATTAGCCGTGTATAATAGGTTTTAGATTCAACGACTTTCCTTTCGAAATTAGGTATAAAAAGGCTGCCTCTACGATCAAACATATTGTTGTAGGCCTGGGTATAGCCATTCAACAGGTGAGAAAATTGACTACTAAGAAATTTTTGAATGCTATTGGGTGTGACTTCAATAGTAGACTTTTTTAATTCAACCACCGGGGCTATCTCTTCCGCAGGCTTAAACCTTACCATTAGGTGTAGATGATTTGGCATTAGGCAGTAAGCAAAAGTGTCAGCTATTGGAAATATGTATAGGCTGTATTTTTGAAGGAAGTAGCGAGAATTTTCGTCTATTCTGAAAATATTCTCACTTCCATTGGCATGCGTCCAAATGTGATATGTTTTATCTGGCCGAAGAGGAATTGTTGGTTTTGCCATTTTAAACAGCATTTTCGTTAAACCCTCCAAGGGTTTCGAAACCCCTTGGAGGGTTACAAAAGAAGTCACTCTAGATTATAAAACCTCGCAGCATTTCCGCCCCAAAAAGCTGCTTGCTCGCTCTTTGAAAAGCTGGAAAAATAATCGTCGACGAGATCAACCACCTGCGTGTAGTCGGCTGCACAAAGGCAAACGGGCCAGTCGGAGCCGAACATGAGGCGGTCCATTCCAAAGCCTTCAACCACCACATCAAGATAAGGCGTAAAGTCAGCCTTTTGCCAGTTTTTCCAATCAGCTTCGGTGACCATGCCAGATACCTTGCACATAACGTTGTTGAACTGGGCCAGTGCACTAATATCCTTTTTCCATTCCTCAATCTTGCCCGCCTTGATGTAGGGCTTGGCAAGATGATCCAACACAAACGGCTGATCGGGAAACTCTTTGACTAGCTGGCAGGCATTTTTCAGGTGCTTTGGGAAAATGAGGATATCATATGTGAATCCAAATTTCCTGAGCTTCCCGATCCCATTTCGAAAGGCCGGCCGCAACATAAAGGCGTCGTCGGCTTCTCCCTGGAGGATGTGTCGAAACCCTTTCAATTTTTTATACTTGCTAAGCGAGGCGAGCTGCTGCTCTATGTCTTCAGCTTGTAAATCCACCCAGCCCACTACGCCCTTGATAAAATCGTTGGCTTGTGCGTTTGCCAGCTGAAATTCATTTTCCTGCTGGTTTTGATCGACTTGTACGAGCACACAGCTATCGATGCCGTGCGCATGAAGCACCGGCTCCAGGTCATCGGGCATAAAATCCCGCTGTATCACCTTCATGGAGCCGTTGATCCAGCCATGTCGGGCCGAATCGTACTTCCAAAAGTGCTGATGAGCATCAATTTTTGGCATTTTTGCAGGCAGTCAGGCCCTCCACGCAACTACTTTCTGCTTCGACACGCCCATGCCGTCGATGCCCAGCTCCATTACGTCGCCAGGCTTCAGGTAAATCGGCGGATTGAAACCTAGTCCAACACCTTTTGGTGTTCCTGTGGAAATAACATCACCTGGAAGCAAGGTCATGAACTGGCTCAGGTAAGAGATGAGGAATGGCACCTTAAAGATTAGGTCTGAGGTGGAGCCGTCCTGCATCATTTTTCCGTTAACGGACAGCCAAAGACGCACATTGTTGATGTCTTTTATTTCATCGGGAGTGACCACATAGGGTCCGAGGGGGGCAAATGTGTCGCAGCCCTTGCCTTTGTCCCAGGTGCCACCACGCTCCAGCTGGAACTCACGTTCCGACACGTCGTTGTGCAAACAATAGCCGGCCACGTGTTTCATGGCATCTGCTTCTGAAACGTAGCTTGCCTTCGCTCCAATGATGACGGCCAGTTCCACCTCCCAGTCAGTTTTTACAGAGTTTTTCGGAATCATTACCTCATCATTTGGTCCTACAAGTGATGTTGTAGACTTCATGAACAGGATTGGCTCTTCGGGAATTTTGGCGCCAGATTCTTTAGCATGATCGGCATAATTGAGGCCTATGCAGACAATTTTGGAAGGCCGGGCAATGGGGCTGCCGAGCCTGGCACCAGCAGGCACTTTGTCGAGCGACGTCTTGTTTCGAGAAACAAAGCCTTTTAGTCTTTCCAGCCCACCGGTTCCGAAGAATTTTTCGTCATAGTCCTCACCGAGGGGTGATACATCATAGTGCTGGCCGTCGATGGCTACACCTGGTTTTTCTTTGCCCGCCGGGCCGAATCTTAGTAGTTGCATTTATCTAGGTATTAAGTTTTATAAATCCGCCGTCAATTGGGTAATCAGTTCCGGTGATAAAGGAAGCCTCATCGGAACACAAATACAAGACCAGATGGGCAACTTCATCAGGTTTCCCCATTCGGCCTATCGGCTGTGTTTTTGAAAGTTTGTCGAACATTTCCTGCTCTTTGCCCGGGTAGTTTTTGGCCAAAAACCCATCTACAAAAGGTGTGTGCACTCTGCCGGGAGAAACGCTATTACACCGGATATTGTCGGCAAGGTAATCTTTGGCAACAGACAATGTCATGGCATAGATAGCCCCCTTGCTGGTGGAATAGGCAAAACGATCAGCGATACCCATTTGCGCAGCCACGCTGGCCATATTGAGAATTACACCGCCCCCAAGCTTTTTCATGATTGGTATAGCCTCATGAATACAATTGTAGACGCCTTTTACATTCACATCCATCACCCGTTGGAAGTCATCTTCGCTGGTTGTGTCGGCTCTGCCAATGTGGGCAATGCCGGCATTGTTCACCAGGATATGGATGTCGCCGATGGTTGTAAAAAGCTTCCGTACTTCCGTTTGTTTACTAATATCGCAGATGTGAGCAGGCGCTGTAAGCCCTTCAGATTTTAAATCGGCGAGGGTGGCGTCGACATTGGCTTGGTTCACGTCAATGATTTGCACGTTAGCACCGGCTCTTGCAAAGGCAAAGACAGTTGCTTTTCCAATACCACTGGCACCTCCTGTAATGACGGCTGTTCTATTTTTAAGATTATACATTCTTATTCAGTTGTTCAGTCAAAGAAAATATTTTATCCATTAAAAGCCACTTTTCGCCAGGTTTAGCTGTGGGCAGTGCCTGCTGGTATCTCCACATCAATTTTTCCCATTCCTGTACTTTCGGGTTTGTGGCATCCATTGCAGCCTTCTTCTCGAAGCTAAAAGTACTATTCGCTTTCATCACCATAAAGAGCCGGTTGCCTGAGCGGTATATTTCCATCTGCTCTATTCCACTTTCTTTGATGCTGTCCAAAATTTCCGGCCACACTTGCTGGTGATGCCTTTCATAGTCAGCTATGAGTTGTGGATCATCTTTCAGGTCAAGTGTCAGATAAAAAGTCTGCATTTTCAGTCGTTTACGAAAGTGCTTTATTTCTTTTCATTACTCTCAGGCAATAGATGCCTACTAAAAGGAGGCAGAATAACGGTAAGATAAAAGAAAAGTTGACCTCAGGAATGGAGCCAAACAATTGCAAGTCATTTAATCCGGTTCCTCCCCAATCGATGATGCCTCCCTGAAGAGGTGGCATCAAAGCACCACCCACTATGGCCAGTATCAGTCCGGCTGACCCTAGTTTTGCCTCATCGCCCATGCCTCTGAGGGCAATACCATAGATCGTTGGAAACATCAGCGACATGGCAAAGGAAACACCCACCAGGCAGTACAAGCCTACCATGCCATTAATAAGTATGGCGCCAATACAAAGCACAGACCCAAGCATAGCAAAAATGAGCATCAGTCTGGCCGAATTGATATAGCGAAAGAGAAATGTGCATATCCAGCGGGCAGTCAAAAACAAGATGGTGGAAGCTACCACATAAACCGTTGCATTTAGCTGATCATCCAGCGGTCGTGACTCATTCAAATTTGTCACGTACTGATAAATAAACGTCCACACCATGATTTGGCAGGCAACGTAGAAAAACTGAGCGAAAACGCCTTCGTAGTAGTCCTTGTTAGCGAATAGTTTTTTGAATGTCGTTCTTAAATCGAGCTTGTCCACATGTCTGGCGGGATCGTCAATTTTCACCACCATAAACAAAATCATGATGGCGAGCACCACGAAACCAAGCACGATATAAGGAGTGCTTACAATGGAGAGGTCATGCTCAATGATTTGCTGTTTCTGTTCTAAAGACAGTAATTCCGTGGGGGCATCGGCGCCAATTTTTGTATCAAGCCTGTCGACGACATAAATCCGTGCAATCACCTGCCCCGTAAGTGCGCCGATAGGGTTGAAAGCCTGTGACAGGTTCAACCGCTGCGTGGCTGTCTCTGCTGGCCCCAGTTCCAGGATCATTGGGTTGGCTGTGGTTTCAAGGAATGCCAGGCCAAACGTGAGGATATAGAATGATACTAAAAACAAGTTGTAGCTCACAAGCAGCGCCGACGGATACATGAGCAGCGATCCCAGCATGAAAAGAAAGAGCCCGAGAATAATGCTCGATTTATAGCTGTACTTTCTAATGAACAGTGCTGCTGGGATGGCCATGGTGCCGTAGCCTCCGTAGAAGGCGAGTTGGACATAAGAGGCTTTTACATTGGAAATGTTTAGCACATTTTTAAACACCTCAACCATTGGGTTGGTAAGGTCGTTGGGGAAGCCCCACAGAAAGAATAGGGAAGTCACTAAGACAAACCCCAGGGTGTAGTTTTGCTTGCTCGACATAAAATAGGTAGGTGTTATAAAAATGGCAGCTAACTGATCTGCCTCTCTAACATACTAAGAAAAGCGCCTCTTTCGAAGCGCTTTTCCTGTATAAGTTCATAAAACAGGGCCGATGGCTAATTATCCCGTAAAGCTGGTCATGATATAGACCACAATGGCCAGCACTACCAGCGAGAAAACAATATCCCAGGCGTTGTAGCTGGCCCTGTTTTCGGTTTTTTGTTCAGCGCTCAAAGTGCTAAACGTAAGCCCTTTTATTTGTTCGGCTGATGGTGCGGCAGAAGTCATACTGACGACCAGGCAGACCAAAATGGAGAACAAAAAGAACCACGATGAAAACGTAAGGAAGTTCACGTTTCCGAAGGCATACAAGAAGCTGTTAGGATTAAGCGAATCGCTTGCCAACTCCAGTGAGAGTCTGATAAAAACCACGGCCATACCAACGATAAGTGTAGTTAATGCGCCCCTCGAATTGATTCTTTTATGGAAAATGCCCAATAAGAACACAGCTGCAATTGGTGGCGCAATGTACGACTGTACCGATTGCAGGTATTCATACAATACACCCGAAATGTTCTGCATGATAGGAATCCAAAGGATGCCCAGCACAACGACGATGCCAGTGGCTATCCGGCCTACTTTCAGCAGCTTGTCGTCTGGGGTTTCGGGCCTTAGCTTTTTGTAAATATCAACCGTGAAAAGCGTGGAACACGAATTAAACACTGAGGCAAGTGAACTCATCAGGGCGGCCAGCAAGCCTGCTGCCACAAGCCCTTTGAGGCCCACTGGCATCTTGGCCATCAACAACGTGGCAAAGGCCTGGTCAGGTGTGTCCCACGAAAGCTCACCACGGTTTTTCAAGGCCAGTGCAACCACGCCCGGAATAAGAAACAGAAACACTGGAAGCAACTTTAATAGCCCGCCGAATATAGTGCCCCGGCGTCCTTCTTTGATGTTTTTGGCTGACAACACTCTTTGTACGATGTACTGGTCGGTGCACCAGTACCAAATGCCGACAATGGTGCTGGAGAAAACCAGACTTGGCCACGGAAAGTCAGGATCGCTTGGTGGGCGCCACATGTTGAGGTAGCCTGGCTCCAGCGCTGACCGCATGCCTTCCCAACCGCCAACGGCATCGAGACCAATGAACGTAAGTGTGCCTGCGCCAATAACAAGCACAATAGTTTGTAGCGCTTCGGTGTATACCACGGCCTTCATACCACCCAATACCGTGTAAATTCCAGTAAGAATAACTGTCATTAAAGCGCCAAACCAAAAGTCGATTTGCAGTAAGGAGGCGATCACAATTCCACCGGCATACACCGTTACGGAGACTTTTGTTAACACATAGGCTATTAATGAAAAGACGCTCAGGAACCAGCGTGTTCCCGGGCTGAACCTTTTTTCGAGAAACTCGGGCATGGTGAAAACACCACTGCGGATGTAGAAGGGAAGAAATACCCAGCCAAGCATGAGCACAATCCAGGCATGCAGCTCATAAATAAGCATAGGTATTTTGTCGCCTGCTCCGGTGCCGGCCAAACCGACCACATGCTCCGAACCGATGTTGGAAGCAAAAATGGAGGCGCCAACCACAAACCATCCAATGTTGCGGCCTGCAAGGAAGTAGTCTTCAGTAGTTTTTTGTTTTCGGGAAATGACCCAGGCGGCGAGGCCACCGATTACCACAAAATAGCCGACAATGACTATCCAGTCTAGCGTTTCAAAACTGTTCATAAGTAGGTTTAAGTAGAGTGTAACTGTTAAAATGCATTTTTTAATTATAAGTAGTGAGCGAAAGTAAAATTAAATGCTTAAAATGTGTATTGGAAAGCACTTTCCGATCAAAAGTTGGGGCCAGACTGGCTCTGATGCAACACCCTTGAGCATGTGAAACAACAAATAGTCAATGTTATGTCTTTGTTTAATTTTCTCAAGTATACTTTATCTAATAAGAATTATAACTAATTTGAGTTTTACTCCAACAACCAGTTTACAATTTAGTATATGGCGCTAACACCGTTATCAGGAACGCTGGGCAAGAAAAGGGCTGCACACCTACTGAGAAGGGCCTGTTTTGGTGCTACACTGACGCAGGTGGATGAATTTGCCAGTCTCACTGCACAGGAAGCGATTGGCAGGTTATTTATGACTGATATTCCAGAGCCTCCTTTGCCCATAGACCCTTTGACAGGGCAGGAGTGGGTAGTGTCAGGCACTACCGATGCCAATAGCGAAGGGTTCGAGCTTGAGCAGTACTTTTTAAGATGGCATATAGGCCAAATGCTTAGCGCAGGTATATCCAATGAGCAATCATTGGCCTATGCTTTCAGGGAACGATTGGTGGTTTTTATGCACACTCATTTTACCACAAAGAAATCGGTGGTGAATAGCAGTCGGGCACTTTATTTCCAGAATGCACTCTTTAGGTTTTACGCTTTTGACAAAGAAGATAGACTGGTGCCGGGCGACCCGGAGCTGGTTATTCCAGATCGGATATTGGTTAAAAGTTTCAAAGGACTTACGAAAAAGATTTGCCTTGATAATGCCATGCTGGTGTTTCTGGATGGCAGACTGAACGTAAAGGGCAGCCCTAATGAGAACTATGCCAGGGAATTGATGGAGCTGTACTCCATTGGGCGAGGCCTGGAGGGAACATTGCCAGAAGCGGAATTTCAGGGTGATTACATTAACTACACCGAGGAAGATGTGCAGCAGGCGGCAAGAGTGCTTTCTGGCTTTAACACCGACGACAGCTTTTTATCTGTCGATGTGGACACAAATTTGCCGAGAGGTGTAATAAAAGGCGGCGGCGGTAGCCATGACAACGGCATTAAGACTTTTAGTACCAGAATGGGGGGAGCCACCATTCAGCCCGACATAACTCTTCAGCCAAACGGGCAACCCAACGAGGAAAGCATGATCGACGAGGTAGACCAGCTGATTGAAATGATCTATGCCCAGCCGGAGACGGCAAGAAATATCGCCAGGAAGATTTATCGGTTCTTTATTTACCACGAAATAAACGCCGGGATTCAGAGCGGGGTCATTCAGGACATCGCCGATGTTTTTACGGCCAATGACTTTAAGCTACAGCCAACACTGGAGACACTTTTAACAAGCAGGGAGTTTTATGAAGCCGGCGATGGTGTTGACGACGACAGCTTTGGTGGTATCATCAAGTCACCTTTAGACATGGTGGTGGGTTTCATGCGCTCATTTGGTGTGCAAGCTCCTGACTATGCCACTGACCTGGAAGGGTTTTACTCATTCACAGGATCTCTTTTAGGTAGCGTGGATGTGCAGGGAATGGACTACTACGAGCCGTTCGAGGTGGCTGGCTACTCTGCGTATCATCAGTTTCCTTTGTTCAACCGGGCTTGGATTACTACTAACTATCTGACCAATAGGTACAACTTTATCAGGCAACACCTTACCATGGAAACCCCCATGGAGCTTGGTGAGGTCAATGCACTTGAATTTGTGCAGACCCATATACCAAATGCTACAGCAGCCAATGCCAGGGCTTTGGTCATTGCGCTGGCTGGGTACTTTCTGCCGATGTCCGAAAACCTAACTTTTGATGCCAACGCAACCAATGAAATAACTGTAGAGCGCCTCAATTTCTTTATGAATGCTTTTCTTTTTAGCCCGCAGATCGACCCCGACCCCGAAGCCTCCTGGACTTTCAGGTGGCAAAATGGAGTGGATACGGAAGTGATTTCAAACCAGCTCACCAATCTGTTGAATGCCATGTTGCAGTCACCGGAGTATCAATTGATGTAATTATGAGGAGGAGAAATTTTATCAGGAAACTAGGTTTTGCAGCTGGAATGCCCATCGCATTTCAGGGTGTACCTATCAAATTGCTTGCTTCCTACGAACCTCTTCAAAGGCTGGCAGCGCAGAGCGACAACGACAGGGTGTTGATTATTTTGCAAATGAACGGCGGCAACGACGGGCTCAACACTTTTATACCCATAGAGCAATACGACCAATACTACAGCCGGAGAGCCAATATTGCTATACCTAACAAAGTTGGCAACCGTACGCTTATTCCTCTCGACAGCACGCTACTGTCTGCAGACCAGGTGGGGCTCCATCCAGACATGCTGGACTTTAAGTATATGTACGATGTTGGGAAGGCTGCCATGTTTCAGGGGGTGTCCTACAAAAATAACAACGGGTCTCACTTCCGTGGCACCGACATCTGGATGATGGGTGGCACATCCGACGATTACTTTAATTCAGGTTGGGCAGGACGTTATCTCACCAGCCTTTATGCCCCGCAGAAGTATCCGGAGGATTTCCCGAATGCAGCAATGCCAGACCCTTTGGCGCTTGAAATGGGCAATGATGTATCCTTGCTTTTTCACCAGGACGGCAACATTCCAACATCCATTGGTCTAGGAGGAAGTCCTACCGGATTAGCAAACCTTGTAGATCAACTTTCAGGCTTTGAGGATCAGGGAATAGACCCAAGGGGTATTCCTCCTGAGTTTCTGAGAACTTCGCCCTACGGAAAGGAAATGGATTGGATACTCAGCCTTGAAGATAAATCAGAAACCTATATTAAGCGACTGCTGCAGATTTACGAGAGTGCATCGGCAACAAGCGTTACTTACCCGGAAAGGTATCCCTTCAATGCACCTGGCGGCAGCAAAAAAAACCCGTTGAGCGGGCAGTTTCAGCTCATAGCAAGGTTGCTTGGCGGTGGGCTGAAAACAAAGGTGTTTCTCGTGAAAATTGGTGGCTTTGACAGCCATGCTAATCAGGTGGAGGACTATGACTCGACCATGGGAGTACACGGGGCCTTGCTCTACCATATTACCTCAGCCATCAGGGCCTTTCAGCGAGACCTACTTTCCCGGGGCATTGAGGATAAAGTACTGACAGTGACCCTTTCAGAGTTTGGCAGAAGGATAGGCTCAAATGGCAGTTACGGTACCGACCATGGCACAGGCGGGCCGGTAATGATGTTTGGCAGCGGGGTGAAACCGGGTGTTTATGGTACAAACCCGGATCTGACAAAGAGCAATGTAGAAATGCAGCACGACTTCAGGCAGATCTATGCTAATATCCTGCATGAATGGATGGGTGTTGACAAGAGTGTTGTAGCAAACGATATCTTTTTTGAAGACCTGATAGAAGGGCCAAAGGAAACAGGTGGAAATTACGAGCCGATGGATCTTATCAAAGACGTGATTCTTGGCACGCAACAGAATCTTTCTGTTAACTTTAAAATTGAGAGTGTTTATCCCAATCCGGCATCTGATGTAGTGAACCTGAAAGTGAAAGTGAACGATGTGCAGGAGGCAGCTTTCAAACTTATCGACGAAACTGGCGCCACGGTGCTGGCTTTCAAGCAGCGTTTGGTACCAGGGTCGCAGGAAATAAAAGTGCACTTGCCCAAGCTGTCGCCCGGGGTGTATCTTATAAAAGTTAATTCTGAAAAATTGAATGATGCAAAAAGACTCATTATCAATTAGGTGGCTGTTGTTGCCTGGGCTGCTATTGTTTGTTATGGCAGTAGCCGAGGCACAACCGGTGAAAAAGCCGAAGCCTAATAAACCCAAGTATGGGTTTCTTGATACACAGTTCTGGCTGGGTGTTAAGTTTGGAAGCAACCTTGCCAACCCCATGGCGCAGTCGCAGCTTTCTGGTTTCAGCCCGATTGACTACCCGTCGGACAGGCTGACGAAGACTTATGAAAGCTACGCATTACCAGGTGGGCAGGCAGGCATTGAGATGACTTTTTATCACCGTGGCTTTTCTGTTGGGCTTCATCCTATGTATCAAAGAAGCAGGTACCGGTATACGAATAGTCTTGAATGGAATGGAGAGCAGGAGTCAGAAAGATTTGCCACTATCTATGAGTCGGAGCAAAGGGTCGATGTGATCAACGTGCCGATTTTTGTTAAGTATGACCTGATCCAGAATGGAAAGCTACGGCCGTTCGTACTTGGAGGAGGTTTCTACTCGTTCCTAGTAGGTGCTGAGCGTCAGGTAAAGATTATCCAAACAGACTATTCGTTCGGGGCACCGCAAACCATCGATGGCGGTACGCTTAATCTTGGAGTGAAAGACGCTTTTCAAAACTACTACGGCTGGGTGGCTGGTGGTGGTGCCAGCTTTGACTACTGGAACATTCGCACAGTGATCGAGATCACCTACAACCAATCGCTTAATAGCGTGACCCGGGAGGGTACCAGCCAAAATGAGTTGTCGTCACTGGGCGACCAGAATGATGATGTCCATTTGAGTCATATTGTAGGCAGCGTGAGCTTTGTATTCCCGCTCCGCTTTATCGACAAACAATTCCAGGCCCTTTGATTATGAAGAAACTATACTACTTAATTGCCCTGCTGGTATTGCTTGGTTGCAAAAAGGATGATGAGGTTCCGGTTACTTCTTTTACCCGGATTTACGATCATAGCAACTATAATGTTGACTACAGGCCGCTTGACGTGGAAGAGGGCACGGACAGCTATGTGATCCTTGCTACCACAACGCTGGACCGAACTCAGTTTCCAGGCATTCAGCTGGTGCAGGTTGACAAAGAAGGGGAGTTTGAGAGCAGCTACGAGTTTTCAGAAAACACCATTGCTCCCACTTCCGACCTGATGAAGATCGATACTTTCTTCTATTTCTTCGCCATGGATCCGGTAAGCCTTCAGGCCAGTCTGGTTTCCTTTACTCCGGGTTTCGGAAACATTACCGCTACACCATTGAATGGTTTGCTTTATCCGCTGGCGGGCTCATTAACATCCGACAATCAGTTTTTGCTGTTGAGCTACAATCCTGATGATAAGCTATCGGTGATTTCAAAAGTCGACAGAACCGGAAGTGTTGGCTCAACCGCAGCCTATACTATTGGCCCCGGCAGTGATGTGGAAGAAGCCATTATTAATCATTATACACAACCGGATGATAAATCGTTGTCCTTTTTCTGTGGCGAGGTATCCGGTTCACTCGTTTATTTCAATGGCTTTTTTAATTACAGCATGTCGCTGGTTTTCTCCAATTTTTCGGGCGACCCAGCTGGTGTAGTGCAGGGGCAGTTTACCGATGCCGGTATCAGAAGCGTGCTTCCAATAAACGGAAGCACGTTTGCCATTTCGGGCTACCAGTTTGACGACAACTACATTTATCCATCCGTTACGCTGAGCACGGGAGGTCTTTCTTCGAGCGTTGATTTATACACCAGCAATGCGGCCGAATGGAGACCGCACACCCCAGTTGTGCTGAAGAACTATATGCTGAACGAAGTTCAGTACATTATTTACGCAGCGGAAACCAAAAGTCGGCAAATAGCCCTGTACATGTACGAAAAGAACTCGGGCAATTTTGCTGGCCTTACCCACATTGGTTATGCCAATCCGTTTACCCTATCTTCATTAACCGTGGATGAAGAGAACCATTTGGTGGTGCTGGGTACGACTTACGTTGCCGGACGTTTCAGAAGAATATTTGTTGAGAAGATTTCTGAGACTGATATGGAGAAGAGGGTGCTGAAGACGGAGGAGTAACTCTCTGGAGAGCACAAAAAAAGCCTTACCTGATCGCTCGGGTAAGGCTTTTTATCTGTGTTATTTTACTTTGATAGCGTGAAATCCGGCATTTTAATTGGCTGGCCGCCCTTCATGGCAGATTCGTGCGCCAAAATACCCACACAAGTGATATTGGCTGACTGACGGGCATTTGGATACGGCTCTCTTTTCTCCTGCAAGGCATTGACAAATTCGTTGACCAGATGGGGATGAGAACCTCCATGACCAGAGCCTTGTATAAAGGATAGGTGCTGGTTGTCGTCGGAGTCGTAGACGCCAGCAGTGGTGAACGACTGGATTTCTTTCGGGAGCAAATGTGCGTAGTCAGGTATAGTCACTTTCTCAGGTGACTCACCGGTGTGGATCACGCTTGGTTCGTGCTCGATCAAAGTCCACTCGAATGACTTTTTGGAGCCATACACGTCGAAGCTCTCACGATACTGGCGGGCAGTGTTGAACAGAGAACGGGTGATTTCAGCTGCCAGGTCCGAGTTTTTGAACTTGATATGGCAGGTCTCGATAGCGAAAGGAGAATTGTAGACAGGAATTAGTTTCTCGTCGATGCGGCCTGAACCCAGGCACGACACCTGCTCTGCTTCGCCTTTGGTCAGCGCTAGTACTGGGCCCACGCAGTGGGTGGCGTAGTACATGGGAGGCAAACCTTCCCAGTAGCCAGGCCAGCCAGCCATTTCCTGCTGGTGAGAGGCTCTAAGGAACTGGATGCGGCCCATTTCACCTTTCTCGTACATTTCTTTCACAAACAGAAATTCACGGCTGTAGATCACCGTTTCCATCATCATATAGGTGAGGCCGGTTGCCTTTACCAGCTCCACAATCTGGCGACATTCGTCCACGGTGGTGGCCATTGGCACGGTGCAGGCTACATGCTTGCCAGCTTTGAGTGCCGCAATTGACTGCTTTGCATGGTCTGGAATGGGCGTGTTGATGTGCACTGCGTCAACGTTTGGATCTTTCAGCAGCTCGTCGTAGTCGGTGTAGCGCTTTTCGATGCCGAAGGCATCGCCGATTTCATTCAGCTTTTCTTTGTTGCGCTGACAAATGGCATACATGTTGGCGCCTGGCAGCTTTTGATAGATGGGGATGAATTCGGCTCCGAAGCCGAGTCCTATGATTGCGATGTTGATGGGTTTATTTGCCATAGTAGTTAGGGTAAAATATGCTATTAAAATTTTGTAAGATTTCGAGATGCCTGCCTTCCCGGCTTGGAAAGACAGGCATGACGCTCCGAAAATGTTTAGTGGAATAAAAGATAATTATTTTGCCCATTGCTTTAAGAATCTTAGACCTTCTTCCGCAAAGATATCTTGTGTAGGAGCGAACGGCTTCCAAATGCAAACGGCACCCGCCAGTTCCTGCACATTGGGAGTGAAGCTTTCTATCGAAATCACACCATTGTAGCCAACAGCTTCAAGTCCAGTTTTCAAATCATTCCAATTGGTCATGCCAGTACCCGGAATGCCTCTGTGGTTTTCTGAAACCTGCACGTGAATGAGCTTATCACCGACCGTTTTCACTGCATCGGCCAGGTTCTTCTCTTCTATCGTCATATGGAAGCTGTCGATCAATACCCTCGCCGCCGGATGATTGATGTCGTTGATCAGCTTCATCAGGTCCTCCGAATTATTGATGAGGTCGGTTTCGAAACGGTTCAGTGCCTCCAATGCTATTGACAACCCTCGTTTCTGAGCACTCTCGCACACCTTTCTCAGGTTAGTAACCGCCAGATCCCACTCTTTTTTTCTTTGTTCGGGAGGTACAAGTCGTGCTTTCCCAACTGCTGAATACATAGGCCCGGCTACGAACTTAGCTCCTACGGCTTCGCAGATGTCGAAGCATTGCTCAATGTAGTTGAAGCAGTTTTTATGGATGGCCGGGTCTTCATTGGTGAGATCCCTTGTTGGCCCGAAGGCTCCACAAATGATGGGCTTGATGTCATTGTCCTTGAGGGCACGGTTCAATATGCCAGTATCAATCAACGCAGGATCTTCCACGGCTATTTCTACCGCATCGAAACCTATTTTTCGGATTTTCGAAAAGAGCGAAACAGAATCGGAGCTGAAAGGACTCGTCCAAAGCCAGGTGCTTGCTGCAAATTGTACATTCATTAGCCTTTAATTCTTTTAGAAGCCTCAGGTTCCACCCCGACATTTGCCGGGGTGGACGGTTCTGAGACCGGTAGGTAAGTTTGGTAATGGATAAAGGAAATCAAGACTCACGTCTGAAGCAAGTGCGCTGACGTGAGTTTGATATTTTCAATTTAGTCGGCTGATTTGCCGTTTGTTACTTTCAAAATGCCATTCATGATCCTCCAGTGGCCCGGGAATGTACACAGGTACGGATAGTCGCCAGGCTCCGATGGCGCAGTGAAGGTCAATACTACTTTTTCTCCAGGATTTACCAGCCTGGTTGAGTAAAGCAGCTCCGGAACATCAGGAATGTAGCTCTTCTCAGCGCCATTGGCGTCTGCGGCCATTTTGTCTGCAGCGGCTCCCACTGTTTCCAGTGTCCCTGGTTTCACAATCAGCAGGTTATGCTGCATGAAGTCGATGTTTTCAAAAATAATAGCGACCGTCTGGCCTGCCTCTACTTCAAGTGTTTTGAGGTCATATTCCATTTTGTTTGGAATTGTCTTCAGCACGATCACCTTGTCGGCGTCAAGAGAAGCGGATAGGTTATTGTCGCCGCCCACTTCTGCCACCAGGTTGTAAATGCCCCGGGTGAAGCGTTCTATGGTGCCGCTTTTCACGCCAGTCATGCCATCAGCTTCCTTGTCGATGCGCAGCCCCTGTTTCAGCTCCTTGTCAAACAATCCTCCGGTTTTCACAGAAACCGCCGGGACGTTGTTCACGATAAAGGTGGCACCTGCCTTGGTTAGCTGGAACTCCCATTTAAAGCTCACCGGCATATCGGTCGTGCCTTTTCCGGTATATGTTTTTCCATTCTGGTTGACCACGACAATGAAGTCATCGTTGTCGGCAAAGACTCCGTAACCGTTGGTCTTGTCCCCATGTTGGATAAGCATCCCGTTGAGTATGGTATTGCCTTTCCAGATATTGCCGCTGAGGTAAATTTCTTTGCCAACCACTGAAGGGAAGTCAGCTGCAGCTACATACTTGGTGCCTCCAAGGTTCAGGAGCGTGAAGCTGGTGCTGGAATAGATTTGCTCTGTGAGGCCATCGGGCTTAAGCTCGGTAGTGTTTTGCAGGTAGGTCGCAATGAAACCGTTTTTGTGAGCTAACGACCCGGCCCTCACAGCCTTGGATAGCCACTGATCGGCTGCATTTTCTTCGTTGAGGCTAGCTTCAAAAAACATTTTACCCAGCTCATTGGAAGGAGCCATGTAACAAGCCTCAATAAATGCTGCCAGTCTTGTATTCAGGTTGGGATCATTAAATGAGCCGGCGTTGAAATACGATTCCACTGTCGTAGCATTTTTTGGCAAGGCCTGAATGGCAGCTTTCCTAACGCCCGGATTTGCATTGCGTAAGGCGTTGGTCACTATTCGTGTAGCTTCCTCATTTGTTCCATTCAGTGCGCCAAGGCCTTCAATTGCCCAAATGGCGTGAATGGCCGGGGCATTTACGCCTATCTCATCTTCTTTGGACGAGCCAATTAATTCATAAAGCTGTGGAAGGATGTTTTGGTCACCTTCCTCAACAATCAGACGCTGGGCGGTAAGCCGCCAAAACATGTTGCTGCTTTTCAAGCCTTTAATGAGGGAGGCCGGTTCTTTGCGATCGAGAACGATCTTTTCGGCCTCCGGAGCACCTTTGTAGGAAATCCTGTAAATCCGGCCATGGGTGCGGTCACGGAGTGGGTTCACATGCGCATTTCCTTTCCCATTTTCGAAGCCAGTCGGGGTAGGGTTATGCTGGATGATGAAGTTGTACCAGTCGAGTACCCAAAGGTTGCCATCAGGGCCCACTTCCGCATGCACAGGTGACATGTACTCGTCGGAGGCCGCCATCATGTTCCAGCCGTCGCTTTCTTTGAAGCCGGCGCCGTCTACTTCAAATATGCCTTTGTGCAGCAGCTTGCCGGTTGGCTCGGCTATGAAAGCAACCCTGTTCCAATATTCTTTAGGGAAGCGGCGGGCCGTATAAAAGTTGTGCCCGGCTGCAGCTGTGAACCCGCCAAACACATCGACTTGCCTGTAGTTTTTGGTAACAGGATGCATAGCGTAGTGGCCGTCCAGCTTGGTGGCGAAGTCATTCGAGAAGTTTTTCACCTTTTTGGTGAAGGCATAGGGTACATTGACATATGCCGTGTGGGTATTGTTGGCGGTCGAAACAAAAATATCGTTGTTTTCGGTGAAGCCCAGTCCCCATGTGTTGTTGGTTGTGCGGGTGTGGTGCGACATGTGTTTGAAGTCACGGCTGAGGTTGAAGACTGCCTGGTCATACTCAAAATCTTCGTTCCCAATTTTGCCTTCAAAGCCAGAGTAGCCTACGGTGCCCCAAATTTTGTTGTTGAACCCGTATCTCAAGTTGGAAGGCCCGGCATGAGTGTCCGATACTCCCCAGCCTCCCATTACTTCTTCTCTTACATCGGCCTTGTCATCACCATCTGTGTCTTTCAAAAACAAGAACAAGGGTGCTTGCGAAATCAGGATGCCCCCGTTCACAAATACTATACTGGTTGGTATGTTGAGCTTGTCGGCGAATACTGTGAACTTGTCGGCCTTGCCATCACCATCGGTGTCTTCCAGAATTTTGATTCTGTCGTCACCTACACCGTCTTCGTCACGCACGGTGTTGGGATAGTCAACGGTTTCAACCACCCAAAGGCGGCCTTTTTCGTCCCAGGCCATGGCAATTGGGTTGATGATATCAGGCTCTGATGCGAAAAGCGACAGCTCGAACCCGGGAGGTATTTGGATATGTGTCATTGACGAATCGGGAGACAATGGTGCTTGAAGTTTTGGTGCCGGGTCTCTCTTTTCGTAGTTGGGTATTACGGCGTCTGAATAGCTGAGCTGAGCTATTTTGAATTGTTTAGCCTTCTGTGCCACCTCGTCGCCCACAGCCCAGAAAATGCCATTTGCTACAAGGTCCTGGAAGCCAGTGTTATTCCATGTGCGCTCGTCGTGCCCGTAAGCGGTATAAAACACTCTGCCTTTGCCCTGGTTTCTTACCCATGTCCATGGTTCGTGATGATCGCCTTCCACTCTTTCCATCAGCACGGTGTTGTCGCTGGCGAGCTTGTCGTGCACGTAGGTTTCATCCCATGTTTCAAAAGTCGATAGACCTTGCATCACGGGATGCTCCGGCATCAGGATGTCGGCTGTGAAAGTGCCTGTCTCATGTGTCTTGAACTGGCCCCCCATCAGATTGACCACTTTTGGCGAATTACGGAAACACCAGGTGGCACAATGGATGGGGATAAAACCTTTACCGCCTTCAACAAAATCCAGCAAAGCTTTTTCCTGTGAGGAAGTAATTGAATCGTGGTTGGCATAAAGGATAAGCCCATCAAATTTGGCCAGGTTGGTGGCATTCAAATCATTGGGATCGTTCGTATAGGAGATGTTGATGCCCCGTTGTGCGACAGCCTGAGCCAGGATGGGGGCATATTTTTCTGAAGGATGGTGCTCACTCGCATGTCCCAGAAAAAGGATTTCCAGCCTCCTCGGGCCACTGTTATTGCTGCACGAGGTAAAGAACAAGGTCATTGCCAAACTGAGAAGCCCGAGAACTGCTCTGGCAGAGGTTAAAGTAGGTATTGTGTATTTCATTACTTAGTTGTTTTCGACTACCGATTACGCTTGGATGATTTTTATTTATTCAACAATGAGGCGTATTTAAAATGCATGTGATCTGTCAATCTGACAACGCAGTTCATTTTTGACTATCAATATTGCAAAATAGAATTCATTAATGCTCTCACTTTTTTGACCTGTTCTGACTTTATTTTAACTTACTTATCAGTCATTTATTCTTTTTTATGAGAAAATTGTGGCACTGAAACCAGACCGTATCGCATTTGCCCCATGAGAGTACCTATTCAAAAATCGGCCATTCCAGATTCCAGGGTATTTGTTATCAAAGACCTGCAGGATGCGTATTTCGACCCCAACTGGCATTTTCACCCGGAGTATCAACTCTTTGTAGTCCTCAAGGGCCATGGAACCAGGTTTGTCGGGGATACGATCAAGCCCTTCAAGGAAGGCGATCTGTTGCTTTCCGGCCCTAATCTGCCCCATCTGTGGCGGTGCCATGAGTCTTATTTTGCTAAAGACAGTCAGCTGTCGACAAGAGGTATTGTTATCTACTTCGATGAGAATTTTCTAGGCCATCAAATGTTGGAAAAAGAGGAACTTGCTGGTTTGAAGTATCTCTTCGAGAAAGCAAAGCGAGGGCTGGAGTATTATGGACATACACGGAGTCAGGTAAAAGAATGGATGCTCAAAATGGTGAATTCGGAGGGGATCGAAAGCGTTATTCAGTTTTTGAAGATACTTAGTGCACTTGCACATTCGAAGGAGTACAGATATGTGTCGTCGGGCCCGGCCAGTTTTCAATTGAAAGCGTCTGACGGAGACCGGATGAATCTGGTTCATCACTACGTCATTGACAACTTTAGACAGAAGATTACGCTTGAAGAAGCGGCATCGCTGGCGAACCTGAGCCCGGTCGCCTTTAGTAGGTATTTTAAAACGAGGGCGAACAAGACTTTCTCGTCATTTGTAAGTGAGGTAAGAGTGGGGCAGGCCTGTCACATGCTTGTGGACGGCGAGCTATCGGTGGCGGCCGTTGGATTTGAATGTGGATACAAAACGCTTTCCAACTTCAATCGGCAGTTCAGGGAGATCACGGGCATGGCTCCGCTGGAGTATAGAAAAGAGTATCGGAAAGTGATTTAACCTGATGGCTCTTGAAAAAAGTTAAATTGTTGTAACTAGCCTATTGCAAAAAGCGTATATTAGTATTGCAAATGCAATAACTCCATAAGTTGGAGTGGGCGAAAAGAAAACAATTTATGGCTGAGGAAAGCAATAGGTCTGAAAGGCGTTCGTGGCGGATAGCAAGCGTGAATAACGAAGTGGCTACAATTAATGTAGACACGGAAGCTTACCATTTTCTCAAGCCTTATGCTCAGAATGATGATCCGCCGTTGATGGCCAAAGAGCCTGAGCTTGTTTATGAGCGCATTAAGCCAATGGTGCAATACCTTGGCTACAGTCAGCAGGAGCTGTCCGGAGTGCTGGAAGTTGATCCCAGCACATTGTTCAGGTGGGATAAAGGTGATAAAACGATAGGTAAAATGAGATCCAAAGCCATGTATGATATTGACCACATCATCGCTAAGGGGGTGAAGGTTTTTGGTTCGGAGAAGCAATTGAAAGAATGGCTCTCTACTGTCAACCAGGCCTTGGGCAATCAAAAGCCTATTGAGTTAATCAAAAGCCCCTATGGAATAGAGCTGGTTGACAATGCCATGGAGGCGCTGTTGTGGGGCAACGTTTTGTAGGTGAAATACTTTCGACTGATCAATAAGGCATTTGCCTCAACCCCATTGGGCTATGGAAGGGCTGGCGGTAGATGGAATTTCCCCGGCACCCCTATCATTTACGCCAGCAATGTCAGCGCCATCACGTTTATGGAACTGCTGGCTATCAAGGGGCCAGTAGTGGCGAACGGGTCGTGGGTATTGATCACCATTAAGATAAATGCGGACGCACCTCACCTGATGTCGGAGGACTTGCCACCTGACTGGGGTCGTCGACCTTACCCGACGTCTACTCAGGCTTTTGGTACCAATTGGGCGCAGCGTATGATGTCACCCTTTTTGAAAGTGCCCTCATGCCGTATTCCATTGTCCAGCTATTCGACGGAGCATAACCTCTTGATTAACCCATTGCACCCGGAAGCTATGAAATCGATGGAGATCATAGCTGAAGAAGACGTGTTATTCGAGTTGAATGAATGGGGCTGACCAGAAAGTGGATCAATCTGTATTTCTGGGGGGATTGATTTTTCGCATGGGTATTTTCCGCTTGCAAAAAAAAAGCAAAAGGTCCAAGCCTGTCCGACTGGAGAAGCCCGGTCGGGCGAGACGCATTGAACCAGTTTTGCTTTTTTATTGCCGCCTATTTGCTGAATCGAATAACACTCCTTTCGAGTTTTATCCCCCAGATTTTCCGCTTGATCCCAGAAAGTTCTGGTGGGTTTAGAGAAGAAATTTTATAGAAACAAAAGCACTGCCCTTAGGGCAGTGCTTTCTATTTCTGCGCCAATGTGGTAACTACTCCATCAGGCTTATTTTGTACACTGTGGTTTGATGGTAAGTTTCCCCTGGTTTCAGCAAAGCACTTGGGAAATCAGGTTGATTAGGAGAGTCGGGGAAATGCTGTGTTTCCAGACAAAAACCTGTATTTCTGCCGTATGGAATACCTTCATCACTTTTAACGCTGCCGTCGAGAAAATTGCCGGTGTAGAATTGCACACCTGGTTGCGTGGTCGCCATATCCAGCCTCCTTCCCGAGACAGAATCCGTCACGATAACCACATTTCTCAATTGCCCCGCTTCCCCATCCAGAACAAAGTTATGGTCGTAACCAAACGGATCACCTCCGGTTTGTTCAATCCGTTCGCCTATCTTGGCTGCATCAAAAAAGTCAAACGGTGTTCCGGCAACTGGTGCTAGCTCACCTGTGGGAATTAACCCTCCATCAACCGGTGTGTATCTCTGAGCTTTAATTCTCAGCTCGTGATCTAGTATTGTATTAGCTGGGCTGCCCGTAAGGTTGAAATAGCTATGGTTCGTCAGGTTGAGAACAGTAGCCTTGTCAGTGGTGGCTGTGTAATCGATTTTTAGCTCATTATTGACAGTGAGCGTGTAAACCACCTTTACATTGAGGTTACCAGGATAACCTTCTTCGCCATCGGCACTAAGGTAGGTCAGCTCAAGTGAAGGTTCGTCACCATCTATAGCATTGGCAGTCCAAACCTGTTTATCAAAGCCTTTTACACCTCCATGGAGAGAATTTTCTCCGTTATTTTTGGCAAGGGTGTAAGTTTCACCATCAATGGAAAATTGTCCTTTGGCGATTCTATTGGCATAGCGGCCGGCGATTGCCCCAAAAAACGGATGGCCAGCCAGGTATGTTTTCAAACTATCGAAACCCAATACAATAGAGGATACTTTCCCATTTTTTTCAGGGAAGTTCCACTCGGTGACGATGCCACCATAATTAGTGATTTTTACTTCTGAACCGGCTTCGTTGGTCAGCGTAAATAGCTGAACCTTTTTGCCATCTACCTCACCCCAATCGGCAGCAGATATGCGGGAGGCGGTTGCAGTCTCTTCAGTCTTTTCTTTAGTAGGCATTGTGCAAGCGTTTAGGCCCAGGGCCAATAAGCAAAGTAGTATAGTAGGTTTCATATTAGTAAGGTAAAGCCAGAGCATCGCTTTTGATGCTCTGGCTGGTTTTGGTCTAGATGTACCTGTTGATCAGGTTCTCGATATATTCCTGGCGACCACTGGTCATTGCAGGCTCTCCGTTTTCGGCAGCATAGTTGCGAAGATCTTCCAAAGAGAGCTTACCCTGCTCAAACTCCTTGCCTTTTCCGCTATCGAATGAGGCATAACGGTCTTTGCGAATCTTCTTGTATTCCGACTTCTGTAAGATGTTGTCGGCAGCTACCAGCGCACGGGCGAAGATGTCAACACCACCAATGTGGGCATAGAACAAGTCCTCCATATCAGTAGAGTTTCTTCTGATTTTCGCATCGAAGTTGATGCCACCACCGCCAAAGCCTCCGTTTTGCAAAATGATCATCATAGCTTCGGTAACCTCGGTGATATCGTTAGGGAACTGGTCAGTATCCCAGCCGTTCTGGTAATCGCCTCTGTTGGCATCAATAGAACCAAGCAAGCCTGCATCGGAGGCCACCTGCAGTTCATGGGTAAATGTATGGCCAGCTAATGTAGCATGGTTTACTTCGATATTCAGTTTGAAGTCGTTAAGCAAATCGTGCTGACGAAGGAAGCCAATAACAGTGGCTGAATCGTAGTCGTACTGGTGCTTAGTTGGCTCGCATGGCTTAGGCTCAATAAAGAAAGTACCTTTGAAGCCTTGCTTACGGGCATAATCTTTGGCTTTGTGAAGGAACATCGCCAGGTGATCCTGCTCTCTCTTCATGTCAGTGTTCAGTAGCGACATGTAGCCTTCACGACCTCCCCAGAACACATAATTTTCGCCTCCAAGATAGATTGTTGCATCCAAAGCGGCTTTTACCTGTGCCGCACCATGGGTAAGCACATGGAAATCCGGGTTGGTAGAAGCACCATTCATATACCTGACATGGGAGAACAGGTTGGCTGTGCCCCAGAGTAATTTTACACCGCTGGCCGCCTGTTTTTTCTTGGCGTACTCGGCAAGTGCGTGAAGCCTTTTTTCATTTTCAACCACATTATCTCCATAGTCAACCACGTCCACGTCGTGGAAGCAATAGTATGGAAGGCCCAATTTTGTCATGAATTCGAAAGCAGCATCCATCTTGTCTTTTGCTCTTTCTACCGCATCGCCTTTCACATCCCAGGGGAAAATATGCGTAGGTGCACCGAAAGGATCGGCACCACTGCCAACAAAGGAGTGCCAGTAGGCTACTGCAAACCGCAAGTGCTCCTTCATAGTTTTGCCTGCTACCACTTTGTTTTCGTCATACCAGCGGTAGGCCATAGGGTTGTCGGAGCCATGTCCTTCAAATTTGATTTGACCTATGCCTTTAAAAAATTCTTTTTCTCCAAGAGTTATTGCCATGTTTCAAGTGTTTTTGGGGGTTTAAAAAACAGGGCGTTAAGTTAGCAGAATAATGAGATGAAGGCGAAAAATTTTCCACTTTATAACTTTTCCCGATTGTTATTCCGCTGGGAATGGTAGCCTCAATTGCGTCATGATCAAAAATTGTTTGCGACATCTCCAACCTTTCGATTTCGATTTCCGTCTACTCTTCAGCTTTACCATCCACATCTACTGACCGAAACTTCTACCGGGTGAATTTTTTAAAGCGAGTACCAATATTTTTAATTTTTCAAATAAACATGAAGGTCAAATTTCTTAACTTTTTTGCAGCCACTGCCCTGGTGGGTATGTTTGCTGCCTGTTCTGGCGACGACGATGCACTTCCAGGTGAAAATGAAAACCCAGGAAGTCAAAAAGCATCAATAAAGCTTTCTTTTAACCCGCCTCCACTTTTCAACGCATCCGAAAGGCAACCAGCATATGCTGTAATTGCCATGACGGACAACAATGAGGTAGAGGTGGTGAGCAATAAGAAAGTAGCACTTTCCCTCAAGGCAGGGAGTTATTTCACTGAGGCATTTGAAATACCTTCGGCCACCTACCGGCTTTCCAGCTTTGTGGTTTTCAATGCTGAGGATAAAGTGGTGCTGGCAACCCCGCACGAAGGATCGCTGAAGGGAGAAGAGCTCCAAATGGGCTTGCCGCTGGTGGTTGACGGAAAAGCAGGGGGTACAATTGTGGCTAACACAGAAGTGGGTCAGGTTTTTGTGGTGGAAGATGCAGCTGACTTTGGTTACGCTGTCGAGGTTTTTGGCGGAAAGAGCGATGAAGTGACCCTTGTTTCCTTCAGTGCATCTGTTAATGTTGGTGGGTTTGTTTATGACGGTATCAAGCCGTCGGTATTAATTACAGCTACCGACGACGAAGGTAATTCGTGGTCAGTTGGCAGAGATATTGAAGGCGTGGAGAATATCAGTATTCCGACAAGATTCGACAACTATTACATTACTTGGACACACTGGGGCGATGTTTACGAAAGAGAGCTGACAAGAGAGGAACTTTTTGAGAAACGTGCAGTGAAACTGGAAGGGCAAAAGGCACCCAAAAGGCTGAAGAGTGAGACTGAGTATATGCTGCTGGCTGAGGGTTCGAAGCTGGAAAGCCATATAGATTACATTTACAATGAAGAAGGCAAGCTAGCCAGGAGAGATTTTTATCACTTTAATCACGATACCAATGAGTGGGTACTCCAGCTAATCACCTGGTACGAGTATAAGAACGGCCGACTGGATAACGTCAAAAGGACTATGGACAACACGCTGCTTGATACGCAGCAGTACTATTACAGAAGCGATGGCAAGGTTTCAAAAGTTGTGCAAACAGGATTAAACGGAGGTCAGGAAGCTGTCTGGTTATATAACTCGCAGACGGATGAGTTTACTGGCATACGGTACAGTTTTGACAATGGGAATTTCTTTACCTATTACTACGAATTTGACAAGGGAAACATCGTCTCGGAATATTCGGGTGTGGGTAGCACAACGGGAACTAGCTCCAGCCAAAAGCACTACGATTCCTTTATCAACCCCCACTATTTGCTGGGAATCACGGATTATTTTCTTCGTGAGTCAAGTAAGAACAACTTGAATGGCCAGACTCAAAGTTATGCAGGGAGCTTCCCAATATATGTGCCTGGCCAGTACACCTATACTTATCAAAGCGGCTACCCTATGGAGAAACAGGTGAAGTATGTTGGCTACCAGAATCCAACTGCCACGTATACTTCAAAGACTGTTTACGAATACGAAAACTGACAGGCCAAATAACTAAAAGGGATGCTATTGTTTAACGATAGCAGCCACTTTTCTATTAACCAAGATGGCTTTTCAGAATTCCAAGCCACTTTTCATAGTGCGGCTCATAGTCGGTATTTTTTGAAGGCTCCACTACCCGAAGCCTTTTCATGTTCCTGAAGGCGTCTTTCTGGTCGGCGTAAACGCCAGCGCCCAAGCCGGCACCTACCGCAGCACCCACACTGCCATCACCCTCATAGAGTTCTACAGGCACGCCTGTTACGTTCACAAATGCCTCTGTGAACACATCGCTCAGGAACATGTTGGCATAACTAGCCCTGATCACCTTCGGGCTCATGCCATTGTCTCTCATGATGTCGAGTCCGTAGCGGAACGAGAACGCAATACCTTCCTGCGCTGCCCGGAATAATTCATGCGGGCCGTGAGTGTTGAGGTCAATGGTGTGGATGTGGGCACCTATTAGTTTATTCTCGAGCATACGTTCCACGCCGTTGCCAAAAGGCATCACATAGAGGCCCCGGCTGCCTGGCTTGGCTTTGGCCGCTTCTTCATTCATTTGCTCATAGGTGAGGTGCTGTCCAGCCACAGATTTTATCCAGCGGTTCATTATGCCCGTACCGTTGATGCACAGCAGCACGCCCAACCTCTTTTTCTCACTGGCGTAGTTAACGTGGGCAAACGTATTTACCCTCGACTGCGGATCGTAGCTTACCTGGTCAGTTACACCATAGATCACGCCGGATGTGCCTGCGGTCGCTGCCACTTCGCCCGGCTCAAATACATTGAGCGACAGGGCGTTGTTGGGTTGATCTCCCGCCTTGTAGGTGACCGGAATGCCAGCTTTCAAGCCTAACGGTTCGGCAACGGCGTAGCTTACTGTGCCATGCTCCGAGAACACAGGCTTGATGTCGGGCACCAGGCTTTTTGAAAAACCGAAGTAGTTGAATACCGGGTCAGAAAGCTCGTCCTTTTGAAAGTCCCAGAAAATTCCTTCAGAAAGAGAGGAAACTGACGTGGTGATTTCGCCCGTAAACTTCATGGCAATAAAATCGCCAGGCAGCATGAGCTTGTATGTTTTGTCGTACAAGAAAGGCTCGTTTTCTTTCACCCAGGCCAGTTTCGATGCGGTGAAATTCCCTGGCGAATTAAGGAGCGAAGAAAGCGCCACGCTTTTGCCGATGGCTTTGAACGCCTTATCGCCTATTTCCACAGCCCGGCTGTCGCACCAAATGATCGAATCACGCAGCACCTTTTGGTCTTTGTCCACTATCACGAGCCCGTGCATTTGGTAGGCAATGCCAATAGCCCCAATGTCTTTGGGGTTATATTTTTTGGTAGCGTTAAGCTTTGTGATGGCCTGTTGTGTGTATTCCCACCACATGTTGGGGGATTGTTCCGCCCAACCTGGCTCTGGCGACAAAATCGTCGCCTCCGTTTCCGGATAATGAGTGGAAGCAATGCATTTTTGCGTTTGGGCGTCCACTACAGAAATTTTGACGGAAGAAGTTCCTATATCTATACCTAATAATAACATGGTGCAAATTTGATTAAATGTGTGCTAAAATAGCAAACCTATCCCAAATCCATTTCATTTTACGGATCGGGTGTTTGATTAAGCTTCGGTGATGTAAGCTGCTAAATGGTCAACAGCAGGCCGTAGTTCTCGTCAGTGTCTGAAAAGAAAGACTCGGAAAGGTTTTCCTTTCCCTGCGCTTTGTAGTCGGGCTGTTGTTTTTGATACGAAGAATTTAGCAGTGGAGATGAAACAAGGAAGTCCGCTGTTGCTCTGTTGCAGGCAACGGGAATGTTCCAGGCCATGCCTATTCGCAGCAACGCCTTCACTTCAGGGTCGCTTGGCAACTGTGCTAAGGGATCCCAGAAAAAGATGAGAATATCTATTTCTCCTTCAGAAATTTTAGTGGCTATTTGTTGATTACCACCCATAGAGCCACTTTTTACCTTGGTCACAGGCAAGTTAAGCTCTTTTTCTACAAGGTTCCCGGTAGCCTCGGTGGCGAAAAGAGAATGACCAGCTAATACACCCTTGTTAAAGAGTGCCCACTCAATCAGGTCTTTCTTTTTATAATCGTGCGCAACAAGCGCTATATTCTTTTTATCTATCGTATCCATTGTTGTGTCAACTTTCAAGTCAATCAATTTCCGTTCAAACACCTTGCAGTGTCAACTTCTCAATGATTTGTACAAATTTAACCCTTTTTCTTAATAAAAGATTCGTTTCATTGCAACGTAATCAGGCCATTAGAGGTTGTGTTTTTCGGAGAAATCGATTGCAAAGTTCTTAACAAACCGTTGCAGAGAACTTTCCTTTCTGAAAAAGATTTTTCGCTGAAATGGGAACATCGAAGGTGCATCATCAAAAATGATTTTGTGGTGACCGTCAAAAGGTTTAACTATATCCTCAGGAGACGGTAGATTTGAATGATGTGAGATGGCAAAAAAAGATGGTGGAGTGAAAACAGGACTGACAAGGCAAATGGGCATTCTGGGCCTTGCAGCTACTGGTATTTGCTCGATGATGGGGGCGGGCATCAACGTGGTGCCTTTCATGATACAGCGAAATGTGCCCGGGATCGGCCCTTATGTGCTTCCGGCTTTTTTGGTGGCTGCCGTGCCTGCTATTCTTGCGGCCATGGCCTATGCCATACTCAGTTCGGCTATGCCCAGGGCGGGTGGCAGCTATGTCCATGTAAGCAGATCCCTCAATCCATATATGGGTTTTGTTGCAAGCTTTTCCCAATGGTTTGGCCTTTCCGTGGCCATCGGAGTTGTGTCCTACGTGGTCGTTCCTTTCCTGAGAGATGTCGCCTTTGGCCTTGGGTGGGCAGAAATAGGAGAAATTTTGGAGTTGGGGTTGGTTCGCCTTGCTATTTCATTTGCCTTCCTTTGGATTTTTGTTCTTGTCAATATTCAGGGCATTAAACTTTATGAGCGTACACTGATCCCGCTGATGTTTTTGATGTTTGGCCTTGGCGCTATTGTCATTGTGGTAGGCTTTTCACATGACCAAGCCGATTTTGTTGCCGCCATTCAGGCCAAGGAAGGCAGACAAATAGCAGAGGCGGCCATTCAGCCTTTCGATTGGAAGATTTTTGTTACAGCCTCGGCCCTGCTGTTTTCCAGCTTTATCGGGTTCGACTCAATAGCGCAGGCAGGGGGAGAGGCGAAAAACCCGGGCAAGTCGCTGCCTATTGCGATTGCGATCGCCATTCTGACTGTGGGTGCGTTTTACTTCCTATTTACATGGGCTGTTTATCATAGCGTGCCGTGGGATTTCATTGCCGCTGAATCTATGAAAAAAGACATTTCGGCTCCTGGCCTGCTGAGCTATGTGCTGCCGCCTGTTTGGGGTGTGCTTATTTTGGCTGGCGCTGCCATTGCGCTGATCAACGACTTGCCGGCCATGATCCTGTCGGTTTCCAGACTCATGTTTGCCTGGGCCGAGGACGGCATATTCCCCAGGAGTGTCGCTCGGGTACACCCCGTGCGGAAAACGCCTGCGACGGCCATTGTCGTCAGCGGAGTTATGGCCTCGATCGGGATCTTGGGATGCCACCTGGCGAGCGATTTCTTTTTAGGGATAGATATTATGGTGACCTCCATGCTCGTTAACTTCCTTTTGATGGTGGTCTCAGTTTACACTTTGCAGAGAAGAAACCCAACACTTGCAAAGGGCATTGTAGTGGTGAAGGAGCGATGGAAGCAGGTTTTCATTGCTGTGGCAGGCGCTGCTTTGCTGGGCAGCCTGCTCATTGTACATATCGTCAAAGACCTGGCAAGCAGTCCGGGTGCATGGTATTTCCATTCTACCTTTATATGGATAGTGGTGATGATTGTCGCTACAATGATTTATTTTCGTGAAAAAGGAAAACTAACCAAACAGGGCGTCAACCTGTCGGAGAGGTTTTCGCAACTACCCCCTGAATAAGATTAGCTATGAGTAATAGAGTGGAATATTGTGAATTGGCACCTGACCTTAAGATATCGAGAGTACTTACGGGGTTGTGGCAGGTAGCCGACATGGAAAGAGACGGCAAAACGCTGGATCTTGAAGCGGCTGCCAAGTCGATGAAAGCCTACGGCGATGCCGGACTGGTCACCTTCGATATGGCAGATCACTATGGCTCAGCCGAAATAATTGCGGGAATTTACAAAAAGAAATACGCTGACTACCGGCCGGTAAATCTACTGACCAAGTGGGTGCCAAAACCAGGTCATGTTACTAAAAAAGAAGTAAGGGAGGCCGTGGCCACAGCGCTTGTGCGCATGAATATGGAGCAGCTTGACCTGATGCAGTTTCATGCCTGGAACTACGCTGACCCAATCTGGCTAGATTGTCTGTATTGGCTGGAAGAACTGAGAGAAGAAGGGCTGCTGAAGCAAATTGGCCTCACGAACTTCGATGCAGCCCATTTGAATATGGTGCTGGAAAGTGGGATCAAAGTGGTATCGAACCAGGTGTCTTATTCTCTGCTTGATCAAAGAGCAAAAGGAGACATGGCTGCCGTGTGTGAAAAGCATGGGGTGAAAATTCTGGCCTTTGGCACATTGGCCGGCGGTTTCCTGACCGAGAAATGGCTGGGTAAGCCCGAGCCCAAGCAGGAGGCAAGTTTGACCTGGTCACAAATGAAATACAAGCGCTTTGTGGATGTGGCTGGAGGTTGGAAGAAACTGCAGGATTTGCTACAGGTGCTTTCGAAGCTCTCTGAGAAGTACCATGTGTCGATGGCCAATGTGGCCACCCGGTATATGCTGGAGCAGCCTGCTGTTGGCGGCGTGATTGTGGGCGCTAGACTGGGAGAAAGTGAGCACGTGATGGATAACCTCAGGTTGTTTGACTTCCGGTTGGATGCCGACAGCAAGAAAGCTATTGAAAACGTGATCGCAGGGTTTAGCCCCATTCCCGGCGATTGTGGAGACGAGTACAGAAAACCACCTTTTTTAACAGCGTCGGGCGATCTCAGCCACCATGTTGAGGCGATCCCGGTTCCCTATCCGACCACCGAAGGCGGTGATGGAAGAATTAAAGCTTTGAGTGGCACGGAATGGGAAGACCTGGCAGGGTTTAGCCGTGCCGTGAAAAAGGGAAACAGGATCTTGATTTCAGGCACGACTGCTACTCATGGGGCCAAGGCTATAGGTGGAAATGACCCTGCGGCGCAGGCCACCTTTGCGCTTGATAAAATAGAAGGTGCCTTGCAGTCGCTGGGCGCAAGCATGGAAGAGGTGGTGAGGACCAGAATCTTTGTCAGAAATATTGATGACTGGGAGGCTGTGGCCAGAGTTCATGGCAAACGCTTCAAAGATATTCAGCCGGCCAATACACTGGTTCAGGCCAATTTGGTTGGAAGGGAATATTTGGTGGAGATAGAAGCTGAGGCGATGGTGGAGTAGCGGGTGTTCCGGCAGGTCGTGCCACCAACAAGTTGTGGGCACGACGGCTGTGATTCGGAGCGCAGTGGTGCCCAAGGCGTTAGCTGGCGGAAACAAAGCTAGATTAGTATGCCAATCCACATCTCTCGTTTTGAGAGGCTACTATGGTGTTATAGTCATCCGGGCTAATGAATAGAGGTTCGTATGTGCCATTAATGCCTTCGAGTTGCTGGGCAAAATTTCTCAGGTGATTTCTTGAGCCACATTGTAAACTGGAGTACACCTGAAGGACGTCAGCTTTTGTAGTATGGCTAATATTGCCATCAAGATCATTAATGTCCAAATCCTCGATGCCAGCCCCAACTTTCAAAGCCTCCAGTAATGAAACGGATGATTGCGAAGACAGGCTGTCGTATAAGTTTTGTAAAACTTCATTCTCGAATTCTCCCCGTTGCTTACCTTCTGTTGGGTCGGTGAGATTGTACTTCACGATCAAGGTGTAAACACTGTTCATGTGTGTCTGTTCGCTGTTGGAGATGTTGTTAAAAATGATGTGTCCATACAAATCAAAGGAAAACAAATACACATCCCTTGCTAGTTTTTCTTCCTCTCTCAGAAATAGGATGTCTGCCTTTTCTTGCGTGGTAAGTGGGGTAAGCATCACTTCACCTGAACCATCATTTGAGTTTTGGCACGATGCCATTGCAGCAAGTATAGCCACGAATATCATTAGCTTTTTCATGAGTCGCTGATTTTGGATTTCCTTTCTCAAATATCACCAGGGAGAGAAAGTTTTGCAGTGACTGTGGTCACAGAGGAGGTGATTTGAGCAAAATCGAGGTGAGCTTTTGGGAAGTGGAGAATTACCGGGTATGGAACTAATCGAGGCTGTTATAGTTTAGACTCGATCAACAGGTGAATTTCGTCATTTAATTTTCTCACTTGCTCAAGTAGCGGCAGCACAGTTTCTTCATTGAAGTCGATAAAGTCAGCGTAATCCGTTTCTTGCCTCCAATCGAATAGGTGGGCATATAGTCTTCCGAAAGACTTATCCAGTGGGCCGTTTTTAATGAAATTCAAAAAAATTGAGTCTTGGTACCGTTGTGCGTTTCTGCCTTTACTCCATTTTTGTAGAGTAAGGCGCTCACAAGATAATAGGAGGAATAGTAGAGCCTGTTGACGCAAGAATTCCATCTATGGTTTTGCGCCAATAGCAGTGCGTCGTCGTATATTTCTGAAGATTTCTCAATTCGATAATTGATATAATCTTCTTTGGAGCCAGTCATTATAAGAGCACTCCTTCTTTCTGAATATTTTGGTAAAGAGGTGTGACTGAATGTCGAGTCTCCCAATCCTTTTTGGAGTACACAAAAGTGGAAATTGGAATACCCAGCTCAAGTTCAACATTGAACAACTCGTCACGAAAGGCCATCTCGGTTTTACGATCGATATTGGGCGCTTTTAATAAAATAAGAATATCCCAGTCAGAGTTTTTGCCTTCCTCACCCCTTGCCCTTGAGCCAAAAAGAATCACTTCAGCTTCAGGGTCTTTCCTGAAAATAGCCGATTTGATTTTAGCTAAAATAGTTTGGTCTTTTTGATTCATGATATGAATATACGAAGGTTGCGGGATTTAAGGTAACCTGCAAGGGCTTCTTGCTTTGGTTGTGCCTCCAACAGGTTGTGGGCACGACGGCTGCCCTGTCTCAGTAAATAATCACCGTCATCTTCTTCGGCCCGTGGGCTCCTATCACCAGCGACTGCTCGATATCAGCCGTTTTAGAAGGGCCAGCGATGAAGACGCCAAAGCCAGGAATTTCTTCAATTTTTTTGTAGGCCTGGTGCATATTGCCTACCAACGTTTTGCGGTCGATTACCACAATTAAATGCACCACAATAAATGGCAAGGCTCTTATCCCTGCCAGTTCTTCCGGCACCCAAATGGCTCCGTTTTCTGCTGTGCCGAATGCTCCGGCAATGATGCCAGCGTCTACGTGTCGCAAGTCCGAGGGCTTTTTGACTGTGGCTAAATCTATTCCAGCAGAGTAAATGTCAGGCAGTGTGGTAACCACCTGTTGGTAGGTCTTGGTCTGTGCATCAACTGCGGCTTTGACCTCTTCTTCACTGCTACATGAAATAACAGTTACGTGGTTGGCTTCCAGTGAAGAGGTAAAAGTAGCCTCAAGGTCTTTACTGATCTCAAATGCTGGAATTTCAGGCAGCGGCTTTGGCTCAAGTTCCAGCTTGCGGATGTTGCTCAATATCTTTTCTCTGCTGCTCATGATTTCCGGTTTTTGGCGTACCACTCTTTGAAGCTGGCCTTGGGTGGTGCCGGCAAATCTCGCTGCTTGCCCCACGCATTGAGCGGGTTGTTGATCAGAGACTTTGGCAGTAGCGCCAGCGACTTCCTGGCCAGCCTTCCCATCATGTTGTAGAGCGATGGCGAAGAGAGCACTTTGGCAGCGAATGTCATCGAAATTCTTTTCCCGGCTCCGTCCAGTTTTTCATCGGCAACGACTTGGCGCCACTCATAGAGCTGCTCATGGATATTGATCTTCACTGGGCACACGTCGCTGCAGGAGCCACATAGAGTAGACGCAAAGGGCAACGATTGGTGCTTCTTTAAATCCACTCCCGGCGATAAGATGGAGCCGATAGGGCCGGGCACTGTTGCGTCGTAACTGTAGCCACCACTGCGGCGGTAGATCGGGCAGGTATTCATGCAGGCGCCGCAGCGTATGCACTTCAAGCTGTTGCGGAACTTCTCCCTGCTGAGCTGCTCCGTGCGGCCATTGTCTACCAGAATGATGTGCATTTCCTGGCCTGGTCGTGGCCGGTGGAAGTGGCTGGTGTAGTTGGTGATGGGTTGGCCCGTAGCGCTGCGTGCCAGCAGTCGGGTATAAACTCCGAGATGCTCCAGCTTCGGAATCAGCTTTTCGATGCCCATGCAGGCAATGTGAACAGGTGCCAGGTGCACGCCCATGTCGGCATTGCCTTCGTTGGTGCACACGACAAAACCGCCGGTTTCTGCAATGCCGAAATTCACCCCTGTCAGGGCAACATCGGCCTCCATGAACTTATTGCGGAGGTGCTGCCGGGCGGCTTCCGTCAGGTATTGTGGATCGTTGTTACCTTTTTCTGTCTGTAGGTGCTCGTGGAATATTTCGGAGATGTCTTCTTTTTTTAAGTGGATGGCAGGCATCACGATATGGCTGGGAGGCTGCCGCACAAACTGGATGATGCGCTCCCCAAGGTCGGTGTCGACCACCTCAAACCCATGCGCTTCCAGGTGCTCGTTGAGGTGACACTCTTCTGTGAGTATCGATTTGCTTTTTACCAGCTTTTGGGCTTTGTGTTTTTGAAGAATGGAGGTGACAATTTCGTTGTGCTCCTTGGCATCGGCAGCCCAATGCACGTTGATGCCATTGGCTACGGCATTTTCCTCGAACTCCTCCAGGTAGCTGGCGAGGTTGGAAAGTACGCTGTCTTTGATGCCGGACGCAAGTTCCCGTAGCTGCTCCCATTCCGGTATCTGCTTGCTCGATACATCACGCTTGCTCCGCACCCACCAAAGCGTTTCGTTGTGCCAATCGACTTTTTTATTGTCTTTGAGGAAAGTTTCGGTGTTGCTACTATGGCTCATGCTGATACTCCGTTTAAGATCTCCGCCACGTGCATCACCTTCACCCTCATCTTGTTTCTACTGATGATGCCTTGCAGATGCATCAGGCACGACATGTCGTTACCCACGATGAACTCAGCTTCGTGGCTCGTATGGTCTTTAATTCTGTCGTTACCCATTTTCACAGACAGCGCCTCCTCGCCCACTGCGAACGTGCCGCCAAAACCACAACACTCTCCTGGCATGTGAAGGTCAACCAGCTGAAGCCCTTCCACTTTTTGAAGGAGGCTGGCAGTCTTATTAAATGGCGGAATATTTAGCTCCGGAGCCGCCGCAATTCTTAAGCCTCTCAGCCCATGGCATGAGGCATGAAGTCCCACTTTGTGGGGAAAGGCGGTCTCAATTTTATCAACTTTTAGAATGTCGTGAAGGAATTCTACCAACTCGTACACATTGTTTCTAATCGAGCCAGCTTCAATTTCCCTGCCAGCGGAATGCAGGTGGTCTTTTACGTGGAGGGTGCAGCTACCCGAGGGGCAAACGACGTAATCGTATCCTGCAAAGTTATCGATGAAGAGCTCGTCAATCTTTTCATTTTTTGACTCATAGCCTGAGTTCGCCATTGGCTGACCGCAGCAGGTTTGGTTCCTTGGGTAATCCACGTCGCAGCCAAGCTTTTCCAGCAGTTCCAGCGTGGCAATACCAACCTGAGGGTAGAATTGGTCGACGTAACAGGGAATGAAGAGGGCAACTTTCATGGACTAACTCGAGGGAGAATGCTTTTTAACATTATAGTTCTTACTAAGAAATTCCTTGGTGATCGTCCGGTAATTTACCAACAAAGCAGCACCTAGTGCAGTGCCCAGGGCAAAAGAAGTGGAGTAAATTTTATAAGTGGGCAGTTTGTCGGCCAGCATCTTAACAAATACTTCGTTGGAACTAAAGCCTCCATCAATAAATATTCTTTTGATATCAGTGTCACCAATGGCCAGTTTGAGAGAAGCAATTTGCAAATCTGTCAATTCGTCCATCAGATGGAAATAAGCCTCTTCATAGTTTTCAAAAATAGAAAGGTCCTGCCGAGGGTTGTTTACAAAACCGAATCGCTCAGGATGCAGCACACTGTGATCAAACAAAAGCTCTTTGTCCGTTTTTTTCTTTTTTTTGAAATCTTTTCGCCATGCAACAGACTTATAAGTTTGATAGTCAATGTCGAAAAATTCGCTCAAGAGCTTTGCCTGGTTGCTGAGGTGTTTCCCCAAAAATAATCGAGACGCTTTGATGGAGATGCCCTTGGCTGAGAGGAAATTCAAACAATCAGCCTTTAACTGCTCAGCGGTCAACACCTTGTCGTTGAAAATATTCATGCAAATGCTCCACGTGCCTGTAGAAATCAGCACGAACGGATCGTCGTTGGCCTGGATATAGGGAACCAGTGCAGAGGAACTGTCGTGAACACCGATTCCCACATTGACAGAGTTTCCATTTATGTCGACATGGGTTGTTTTGGTTGATTCTTCAAGAGGGGTAAGGTAGCGCACCAGATCCTCTTTTTCCAGCCAGTCGGCATACTTGTTTTGGCTGAAATCCCAAAGCCCGGTATGACAGCCCAGACTTGTAAAGTCTGTTGAGAGATTTCCTGTAAACAGATAGCTGAGGTATTGTGGAAAATGAAGACTCTTGTGGAGCCTTTTGAATGCGTTGGGCCTTTTGTACTTAAGAAAATATAGCTGTAAGCCAGAGTTGAGCATACCCATCGAAGGGCTGGCGGTTTTTACCGAAAAGTCAGTTTCAGTGCCGTATTTTGAGAAGAACTCGTTCAGTAAGTCTTCAGGAAAAGTCTTCAGGTAGTTGATAAAAGGGGTGACTAACTCTCCTTTCTCGTCCAGATGAACCATCGAAGCGCCATAGGTGGAGAAGTTGACCGCCTTGACCTCATAGTCCGGATTATTAAATACCCTGTCAGCACTATCTTTTATCCATTTAACGAGTGACGGGAGGTCTTCCGAGAGAAATCCATCTTCATCGGGAATTTCCTCAAAGCGAATATACTCATGCTTAATTTCGGAGAGATCCTCGTCAAAAAGGAAGAGCTTTTTGTTCGTTTTTCCAATATCAAATATCAGCGTGACTGGCTTTCCCATATCAGAGTCCGGTAGCAACAGTTTTTAACCCCCGTTTGGCAATGAGTTCTTTTCTTATCTGTTTTTCTCTAAATGTGAGAAGTGGATCATAAGCACCCCCCATCCGCATGCGGGATTCTGCTACCAGTGCCCTTACGTCAGTGCGGAAGGCATTTTGAAGCACCTCCTGGGCTGCCGATACATCATTGGCCGCCTGAGCCTTTTTTAGCGCTGCTCTGTCAACGATGAGGGCCTGTGCGTAAGCAATTTTAATCGCTTCGATAGCCTGAATCAAATCTTCAATGGGATCCTTTAGGTTGTGGCTTGCGTCGATCATCCAAGAAAGTTCGGGGTTCTGTGTGTTATGCATACCGTCTACCAGTTCGTTGAATATAAGAAAGAATTGGTAAGGTTTGATGCTGGCAACGGTTAAATCGTCATCTCCATATTTAGAGTCATTGAAATGGAAGCCGCCGAGTTTTTTCTGCATCATGAGAATGGCTACAATCTGTTCAATATTAGTATTGGGCAGATGGTGGCCGAGGTCGACAAGGCTCAAAGCTTTTTCGCCTAAGGAGCTCGCCAGCAAATGCGAGGTGCCCCAGTCGGGTATCACCATTGAATAAAAATAGGGCTCGTAAGGCTTATATTCCACCAGCACTTTCCAGTCGGCGGGAAGGTGGTCATATATTTGTTGCAGAGAATCCTGCGTGCGTTGCAGTGCTTCTCTGAAATTCAGTTGGCCCGGAAACGACGAGCCGTCTGCCAACCAAACCGTGAGTGCTTTGGAACCCAGCGCCACGCCGTGATCAATCACCTCTTTGTTGTGGGCGATGGCTTCATCCCTTACGTGCTTGTCGACATGACACAGCGAACCAAATTTGTACGACACTTTGGCGTCAGGCTGATCCTGAAAGGTGTTTGAGTTGACAGCGTCAAAAAGCAGCCCGTGAGAGGAGGCTAGTTCTTTGATGGCCTTGGCATCTTTTGGAATGTCCCAGGGAATGTGCAGGCTGATGGCGTTGCTGGAAGCATTAAGCATGTGCAGTAAACCTACGTCGTCAATTTTTTCTTCCAGAGACCGAGGCTCGCCACCTTCGGAAAAACGAGCAAACCGTGTGCCGCCAGTGCCAAGTGCCCAGCTGGGGATGGCGATTTGGAAGGCATCTAGCTTTTTTAAAACAGATTTGACGTCGATGCCCTGGTCTGTCAGAGTACCGGCGAGGGGAGTGAAGCGCTTTTGGTGGAGGGCTTTTTTGGCCGTGTTATTTTCGAGGATATTGTTTTTTGTGATCATGGGGTACCAATATGTCATCCCTACGAGATTGGTTGGAAAGGCCTAATTCGAAATGTCGATTTGCTAACCCTCCAAGAGGTTACAACCCTTGGAGGGTTTTACTTTTTATCTGACGAAAGCAGCAGCCACGCCGCCGTCGACGTTCAATATATTGCCGGTACTCTTGCTAAGCAAGCCGCCGGTAAATGCGAAGACTGCATTGGCAATGTCTACCGTGCCGATGATCTCATTCAGCAAAGTACGCTTAGCGTAGAAAGCAGGCAATTCTTCTACCGTTACGCCGTAGGCCTTCGCACGGCCTTCAGCCCATTTGCCTTCCCATATTTTGCTGCCTTCAATTACAGCGTCCGGGTTCACAACGTTTACCCTGATTTTCTCAGGCCCAAGCTCTGCGGCAAGCAATCTGCTCATGTGTGCCTGCGCTGCTTTGGCGGAGCCATACACTACGTTGTTTGGTCCGGAAACCAGTGCGTTCTTGCTGACAATATTCACGATGTCGCCGCCTAGCCCTTGTGCACGCAGAATGTCGACACCCGCTTGAGACACCAAAAACTGTCCCTTGGTAAGCACGTCCATCAGCAGGTCATAGTCTTGCTCCGATGTATCAGTTATTGACTTGCTGATCGCCAATCCAGCTGAGTTCACAATAACATCAACGCCTCCAAATTCCAGGCACGCTTTTTTGAACGCCACTTTGATACTTTCTGGATTTGTGACGTCCATTTTTGCGTAGGTCGACACGTCCCTTTTGTAAGTTTTATTGGCTGCGGCGGCCCTGTCTTCGTCGATATCAGTGATGACCACACAGGCGCCTTCGGCGGCCAACTTGTCAGCAATGGCTTTTCCAATACCGCCAGCACTTCCGGTAATGAGCGCCACTTTGCGGGACATGGGCTGCTCTTTAGGCATGCGTTGCAGTTTGGCTTCTTCCAATAGCCAGTACTCGATATCAAAAGCCTCCTGCAAAGGCAGGGCTACGTACTCAGAAATGGCTTCGGCCCCACGCATCACGTTGATAGCGTTGATATAAAATTCCGATGCCACCCTTGTTGTCTGCTTGTTTTTCGCAAAAGAGAACATGCCCACGCCAGGCCAGATAATAACGACCGGGTTTGGATCACGCATGGCCGGGCTATTGCTGCGCTTGTGTTCATTGTAATATTTCGCATACATCTCTCTGTACGCCTGGAAATAGGGTTCCAATTGCTTTTTGATGGCCGCTTTGTCACTCAGGTCTGCGTCTTTTGGTAAGTCGAGCACCAACGGCCTGATTTTGGTTCTCAGGAAGTGGTCGGGACAGCTGGTGCCGAGAGGAGCCAGGCGCTCAAGGTCTTTGCTATTGGCAAACTGCAGCACCTTTTCATCATCAGTGAAGTGGCCAACCATGCGATCATAGCTTGACGCAAGGCCCCTTAACACCGGGGCTAGTTGCGCTGCCTGGTCTTTTCTCTTTTCAGGAGAAAGGGACTCCAGTATTTGCCCACCAAAAACTGGTCTTTTTTTGCCGTAGTTCTGCTCCAGGTACTCGCTGGCCATGTCGATTACCTCAAGGCTATTGATATAGCAGTCATAGGCTGTGTCGCCCCAGGTGAACAGCCCGTGGCCGCCCAACATAATGCCTCTTATGCCAGGGTTGTCTGCCAGCGATTGCTTCAACTGCAGACCCAGGTCGAAACCGGGTCGCTGCCATGGCACCCACGAAATCTGCCCTTTGAAAAGGTCTTTGGTTATTTGCTCTCCGTCTTTCGATGCTGCGATGGCTATGGCTGCATCGGGGTGCAGGTGATCTATATGTTTGAAAGGCAGGAAGCCGTGCAGTGGCGTATCGATGGAAGGTGCTTTGGAGTCGAGGTCGTAGATACAGTGGTTGAAAAGTGCCACCATTTCGTCTTCGAACTCAAGGCCGCGGTATACATTTTCGAGTGACCGGAGCTTGTCGTTGTAAAGCCCGGCCAATCCACTGCGTGTAAGCGTGCCTATGTCTCCGCCGGATCCTTTGATCCACATCACTTCCACTTCCTTTCCAGTAAGCGGATCCTTCTCCATGGTTTTGCAACTGGTGTTGCCGCCGCCGTAGTTGGTGATGCGCAGGTCGGCACCGAGAATGTTGGAGCGATACAGGAGGAGGGCAACTTCATCGCCTTTTAGCTGGGCCGCTTTGGCGTCGTCCCATAGGTAGTTGACATGCTTGAATGTTTTTGCGGGTGCACTCATTGTATTTCGAATTGTGTGATTTGATACAAACAAATTAAGTAATGTCGGTTTCAGTTTGCCGTAAGCGCTGTCGTGAAGAAAATGCTTCGACAGGCGCAGCATGACATCCGTTTTGGGACATTGTACATCAAAAGTCAACATCTGTGGCTGTATCACTGTCATGCACTATACTGCATGGGTGGTTTTTTTGTGTTTAATATATTTGTAACATTGATTGTTGGTGAATAAACCCTAATAGTGCGTTGGAAGAGCTATTGCTGGATATCAGAGAGAAGTCGAGTGTGCCTAAGTACAAGCAGATTGTAGGCAGCGTTATTTCCAGTATTGAAGCTGGCAAAATCAAGTATGGACAGAAGCTGCCATCCATCAATCAGGTGAGCTACGATTACCTTCTTGCCCGGGATACAGTGGAGAAGGCATACAATGAACTGAAAGAGCTTGGCGTGATAGCGGCTGTGAAGGGCAAGGGATACTATATCAGCAACTCGGCACCTA
>TARA_R110002012_G_scaffold56123_1_pt1 | contig 46393 bp, 30 predicted proteins | sample TARA_R110002012 | Tara Oceans TARA_R110002012 (sample SAMEA4396515) | marine metagenome | biome: Westerlies Biome; feature: [DCM] deep chlorophyll maximum layer (ENVO:01000326); material: water (ENVO:00002006), including particulate matter (ENVO:01000060) such as... | depth 40 m
CTCACTTTCATCCGCCGCAGGTGGTATACATTGACCGCCCTATCCAACTAGTCCTCTTGTTATAGAAGGATAGATGGACGTGCCTTAAGTAGAATGCCCATTGCTGCAGGATTCATATTGAAAGTACATTTTCGATTATCTATTATCCATTTAGATATTCTTTTATATGAAATCATCCACTATATACGTACCCCTACGTAAATTTTGTACATGGGTGCGTATTTTAATTGATTTTATACGGGTATAACTTGCGGCGCGAAAGCATAAAGACATTTTTACATGCCCAAATCATCTTTTCAATCAATCTCGATTGCACTAGTCTTATTGGTTTTATGTTCAACGGGCCTGTTCGGACAAACCGTTAATCGACCCCATACCTCTATAGGAGACTTGACCAATAGCGAATGGACTCCTTTGCCCTACGAGGGAGGTGGACATCCACGTACCCGGGCCACCATGGACGGTTATTTGCCAACATTGGAAGACGGGGCGGTAGCTGTGGAGTTCATCCTTAAAGGGGGTGACGGCGGACGTGCCACTTGGCAAGGTTTGGTAGCCCAGAAAATAGGACAGGGCGGGGAAGGGGGCACCGTACGGTTTACCTTGCCCATTACCAGTGAAAATGCAGGGGACCGGCTCCAATTTTATATAGGATCTCGTGGAGAATCCGACGCTCATGATGTTGCTGCCAGTGGTGGGGGTGGAGGGGCTACGGCAATAACTCCATATGGACAACCTACTAATCCCATAGCGGTTGCAGCAGGTGGTGGTGGGGGAGCAGCAATCGAAGCTCTGGTTTCCCATGGATATGGTGGCGGCATAGCAAGAAATGGAAAAAATAGTTGTAATTCGCATGGATTAAGAGTGGATGATGCTATTTCGTATGGAAGTGGCGGGGTAGCTCATAGAGGCTTAATTAATGGTGTAGAGACTACTTTTCATCCATTTTCAGGGGGCGGGGGCAGTTTATATAGCCCACCTGAATCAGCAGTGTTATTTGAATTGGAAGTTATGGGAAGTTCACCCAATGGAGGTGGTGCCGGAGGTTATCATCCACCAACTATTGTATATGAGGGAGATTGTTCGGGAGGGTTATTTAACCCTAATTGTACAAAAATAGTGGTTAATGATATCAATCGTGGAGGTACGGGCTGGGCCGGTGGCGGGGCTGGCGGAATATTTTATGGCCATCCGATTGGACCTTCACCCAAATGCTCAAATCAATATATTGGGAAAGGGGCCTCTGGCGGCGGTGGCGCTGGTTATTATGGCGGCGGCGGCGGTGATTTGGAACGTGGCGGCGGTGGCGGACAATCGTATGGCAACCTTAGTATGGTACAAGATTTAGTGGAGACAGAAGGAGGAACGACTATTGCTCCAGTTACTGGTTATATACAATACAGGGTCATTTATGATGAACAGCCCCCTGTGGCAGTATGTAGTGATATTACAGTGTCCCTTGATCTGGAAAATCCCTTATTGGCCGATGGTACTGTTACCATAACGGCTGCCGATATTGATGCAGGGTCTTATGATGATGTTTATGTGGCATCCATGTCCCTATCACAAACCACCTTTACCTGTGATGACGTTGGTACCGTCCCGGTTACCTTAACTGTTCTTGATGGAAAGGGCAATGGGGCTACTTGTACGGCCAATGTAACCGTAGTGGACAATACCCCTCCCTTTATGCTTGCGATGACCAATTTTATTGAAATGGGGCAGAGTACTTCTGTGGAACTAACACCACAAGGCCCTTTTGATATCTCGGATAATTGTGACAGCTATACCGCTGTGGCCAGTACCCGTACGGCAACCTGTGCCGATATTGGGACCAATATTTTGGTGCCTATTGAAGTGACCGACCAATATGGGAATACGGCTACCTATAATTACGTGTACCAGATTAACAAGAATACGCCACCTATAGTAAATACAAAATCGGCGACCATTTATCTGGGTGCCAATGGGCGCGCAACCCTAACACCTGAAGATATAGACGATAACAGTATAGATGCCAATGGCTGTTACACCACATTTACCAGAACATTGAGCAAAACCAATTTTACCTGTGCCGATGCGGGAATGCATACGGTTACCTTAACGGTAAATGACGGTTATAATTCGGCTTCGGCCACAGCCACGGTTACAGTGGTAGATCCCTATGATCGCAGTTCAGGTATTGTTTATGTGGATGAGAACGCGACGGGATCAAACAATGGAACCTCTTGGAACGACGCATATACCGATTTACAAGATGCACTAACTTTGTCTGCGAATTGTGGGTTAACGGAAATATGGGTGGCCCAGGGTACCTACAAACCGGGAACATCCGAATATGATTCTTTTGTCATTCCCGAAGGGGTGACCCTTTTGGGAGGCTTTACCGGAAATGAAACTTCATCAGACCAACGGAATTGGAACGCAGCGCCGACTCTGTTAAGTGGGGATATCAATGGGAATGATATGGCAGATGCTGGGGACAGCCATACCATTGTGACAGTGACAACTCCTAATGTGACTTTGGATGGACTTATCATTGCGTATTCCTATGCGGATGATCCTTCGGACAATAGTCAAGTGGCCATTGGCCGCACAGGAGGTGGGCTTTATATAAGTCAAGGTGAAAGCTTTGTACTCAAGCATAGCATATTGCATGATAATACGGCCTACAGTGATGGAATCAATGGGGTGGGAGGTGCCGTGATCAGTTTTACCGGTGACACCAAATTGATAAGTTGCTTGCTGTATGATAATGTTGCCTCCACTGCTGGAGGTGCTGTATCTGGTGAATCAGGTGAAGTTGAAATTATAAATTCCACCCTGAGCGATAATACGGCTGTCACTGGGGGCGGTATCCATTTAAGTGATGGCATCTTGTTGGTGGCGAACTCCATTCTTTCCAATAATGCCGGTACCAATGGCCATATCAATCTGGATGGTGGATATGCACGCCTGTATAGTTCATTGGCATATAATGGAACTGTTTCTGGAGATGTGATGCAAAGTCGAAATCTGACGGTAGATCCAGAGTTTGAAGATGTGGTGGACCATGATTATAGGGTGAAGGCTACTAGTCCTGCCATAAATGCTGGGAACAATAATTTTGTGGTATCGTTAGGGGCACCCGAAGCGGCAGTCGATTTGGCTGGAAATAAGCGCATTTACGACTATGTCAATGGTGGTATTGTTGATATGGGCGCCTATGAGTTACAAGACAGGGCACCCGTGGCCATTTGCCAGGATATTATAGTAGCGCTAGATGCAAACGGTAGGGTGATTATAGGCCCTGAAGAAATAGATAACGGCTCTTATGATGAGGATAATGGAATAACACTTACCCTCGATGTTACAGAATTTGATTGTTCAGACCTAGGAACGAATGAAGTGATACTAACCGTAACGGCCAATAATGGGGTAAGTGTCCAATGTACGGCAACTGTTACCGTGGAGGATACCTTGGCTCCAGTTCCTGATTTGGCAAATCTATCAGATGTAAATGCAGAATGCGAGGTAAGCAGTCTAACGGCCCCAACGGCCACGGATAATTGTAGCGGTTTGCTAACAGCAACCCATGATGCAACTTTGCCGATTACGGCCCAAGGTACTACGGTGATCACATGGACCTACGAAGATGCAGCCGGGAACACCAGTAACCAAACACAAAATGTGGTTGTTGCGGATACAAATGCACCGGTTCCCGACCAGGCGAATTTACCGGATATTGCCGATGAATGTGAGGCAGGTAGTCTAACGGCCCCAACGGCCACAGACAATTGTAGCGGTTTGCTAACAGCAACCCATGATGCAACTTTGCCGATTACGGCCCAAGGTACTACTGTGGTAACGTGGACCTACGAAGATACAGCCGGTAACACCAGTACCCAAACACAGCATGTGATTATTGCAGATACGGAGGCACCGGTTCCCGACCAGGCGAATTTACCTGATATTGCCGATGAATGTGAGGTTGGTAGTCTAACGGCCCCAACGGCCACAGACAATTGTAGCGGTTTGCTAACAGCAACCCATGATGCAACTTTGCCGATTACGGCCAAAGGTACCACGGTGGTCACATGGACCTACGAAGATGTAGCCGGGAACACCAGTACGCAAACACAGCATGTGATCATTGCAGATACGGAGGCACCAGTTCCCGACCAGGCGAGTTTAGCGGATATTGCCGATGAATGTAAGATAAGCAGTCTAACGGCCCCAACGGCCACGGACAATTGCAGTAGTGCGGTAACAGTTTCGCACGACGCTGTTTTGCCCATCACACAGCAAGGAACCACGGTGGTCACATGGACCTACGAAGACGAAGCTGGGAACACCAGTACACAAACACAGCACTTGATCGTTGAGGATACCATGGCTCCTGAGTTGATTTCAGCATTGGATACGGATCTTACGGTGTATTGCAATCAAGTGCCAGAAATCCCAAATCTGGTTTTTGAGGATAATTGTGATATAGAGGTTCAAATTGAATATGGTCAAAATGAGACCATTTCAGGAGAAGGATATCTCATTGAGCGTTACTGGATAGCTTCCGATTCCAAAGGAAACGAAAGTCGTGTAGAACAACATATCTCCGTGCTACCAACACAGATAAGCATTGATGAAAATATATCGGTTTGCATTACCGAAACCGTTTTGGATCTCTACGAAAAAATTGAAGGTGAGGTAGGGGATGGAACCTGGGAATCCCAAAGCAGTTCGGTCAATATAAACGGCTCTGTAATCGACCCATCGACCATGGAGATTGGGACGTATACTTTTACCTATACCGAACAAGCAGGAATGTGCGTCAACCAGGTGGTTGTTGAGGTAAGGGAGGAAGATGCCTGTGGAACGGATGAAGCATCAAGAATGGAGGTATCCAAGTTGCTTACCCCGAATGATGACGGACATAACGATTACTTCATTGTGGAAGGATCCGATACAGATGGAAATAAAATATCACTAATGGTTTTTGATCGTTGGGGCCAGCAAGTTTACAAGTCGGATGATTATGAAAACGATTGGAATGGTACACGAGGCAATAACCAAGGTAAACTGTCTTCGGGAACCTATTTCTACGTGATACAGGTGTTGAACTCCAATACGAAACCCATTAAGGGAAGTATCTACATTGGCACAAAATAAAAGATGAGGATGAGGAAGTTTATATTATTGATAATCGTGGTGGTTGTGTGCCATCAATTTACCGTGGCACAGCAAGCTCCACAATTTACACAGTACTTGTACAATCCCGTTAGTATCAACCCTGCATTTGCAGGAAGCACAAAAGGATTATCGGCCATTTTGATGCATCGGTCCCAGTGGAGTGGTTTCGAGGGTGCCCCAGCAACACAAATGTTTTCGGCACATACCCCTTTGCGCAATCAAAAAGTAGGGTTGGGGCTCTCACTTGTTAGTGATGCCTTGGGCGAAGAAAAGTTTGATTACCTCTATGGTGATTTCTCCTATTCGCTTGAAGTAGGTAGAACTACTCGTTTAGCTTTCGGAATCAAGGCGGGCTTTACTCATTACTCCTTGAGTCCGGAACTATTGAACAGGCCTGATGTGCAATCGGATCCCTATTTTAATTCGTATTCGGACAGTTGGTCGCCAAACGTGGGGGTGGGAAGTTTTTTATATGGAAAACGCTGGTATGTGGCAGTATCCGTACCTCAAATGTTCAATGTGGATTATATAGTGGACACCGACACATCCTTCAGGGTTTTGGACAGATCCAATTTATATGTTACGGCAGGATACGATTTTCCACTTGCCAATTCCATCACATTGAAGCCAAGGTCCATGGTAATTTTGACGGATGCTGCACCGGTTTCCATCGATGCCGGGGCCAATGTCAGTTTTCATGACCGATTTATGATAGGGGCCAACTATCGTTTTAATAGTTATAATGCCGTTGGTGGCTTGGGAAGCTTTATGATAGGGAAAAAGTTGATGTTGGGATATGCCTACGAAGTCCCGGTATCGGGAATCCGCCCTTATACTGGTGGTACGCATGAATTTTTTTTGAGATATGATTTTATTTCAAATATAAATTAAGCCCATGATGCATCCGATGGGTATACTGGATGAGCAGGTCAAAACCATCAGGATAAGCAGCAAAAGATATTTGAGTTTACGCTCATAAAAGTTTATGTATTAGTGGTATTTTTATGCTTGTGTATAAATTCCCCATACCCATACTGATCATAGTTTTTTGTTTGGTTTCCGAAATATGTAGTTCCCAAACAAGGGAAGACCATGATAATGTGTCGGTCATTTTGGATTCAATGGCAACATTTGAAGCAAAAGTGAATCACTTACGGGAATTACTTGATGATGGACGGTTGAACAACGATGGTATTGCCAATATTTTTCTTCAGTATCGAGATTCATCATTGGTACAAGAACAATGGAATGAAGCCTTGTTGTTCACAAATGCATTAGGGGGCTATTATATTTACGAATCCATTAACCATACCAAGGCATTCGGGATTTTGGAGAACTATCATCCTTTTGTCCAATATAATGGTGATGAAAAGCAAATATCATTGTTTTATATTACCTATGCTGAGGCGGCAACATTTATGCAGTTTTATAAAAAATCCTTGGACATATTGGATGAGGGAATCCAGTTCATGGAAAAGGAAAAGGACTCCTCCTTATATGAATTCGGTTACGCTTATTTAAAAGCAGGTGAAAATAGTGACAAGGTAAACAAGATTTCCCAGAGTGTGGGCTATTTTGAAAAGGCCAAGAAAATATTTGCCCATCAAAGGGATACACTGATGTATTTGTGGGCGCAGAATGGTTTGGCACAACTCTATGGTAAAAATGGGCTGTATGATAGAGCTGAAAAGGCCCGAAGGGAGGTACTCGAAAAGGGAACGGACATGGAAGAGTATCAGGTGGTTGCCATGGCGCGTTTAGCTGCCTGTAATGAGGCCAACCTTAAAAATGACTTTGCCGAAGAGCTCCATCAAATTCGAATGGCTCTTCAAGTGAGGAACCATGAATCCGATATACAGGGCATAGTGGATATATTGACCCTTTCCTATGCCGTTTCCACTTATGCCAGGAACGGGATACGGGATACTTCGGACTTATATAAACGGGAGCTTGTTTCCAAGATAGGTCCTCATATTAACAACCCTTTTTTAGAAACATATTATCATTTGGCCATGAGTTGGAATGCATTGGCCAACAACCAACTTACTCAAGCAGAAAGGTATGCCCAAAAAGCCCATAAAGGTGTAAAGGGAACTTTGGAAGCCCAAAATATTATGCGCTCTGAGTTGTTGTTGTCCAATATCTATGAGAAAATGAATAATTTGCCACAATCCCTGCGGCACTTTAAAAATTATGCAAGGATGAAAGACTCTGTTAACAATGTAACCGCTAGGAGGAGATTCGCTTTTATTCAAACCGAACTTGAAGCAGAAAAGAAGGATATGGAGATTGCACGTCAAAAGCAGGATATTAAAATTCTCGATGCACAAAATAAGGAAAAGACCTATTGGATGATCTTTGGTGGTGTGATGCTTGTTGGCGGATCTAGTTTTTTATGGTTGTACAGAAATCGTCGGTTTGCCAAAAAGGAGCAAGAACTTACCGAAAAATATTCACAAGATTTGTTATGGCAACAGGAAAGGGAAAAGGAATATATCGCAAGGGAGTTGCACGATGGCGTTGGGCAACAACTGACCTTGATGTCAAAAAAAGCAAGGGATACCAAACAAAAAGAACTGTTGAAACTGTCCCAAGATACCTTGGAGGAAGTCAGAATGGTAGCAAAAGGGCTTCTTCCCCCTGCATTGGCAAACTTGGGAATAACCGGAGCCATACAACAGTTAATCTATACTTTTGATGAGAAGTACAATATTATTTTTACTTTGGAAATGGACGCGATAGACGATTGCTTTGAAAAACAGCAAAATGTTAACTTTTACAGATTTGTACAAGAGGCCATGACCAATTTTGTAAAGCATTCACAAGCGACCGAAGTATTGATTGAGATTATTAAGAAGACAGATTGTGTCAAATTACTGATTACGGACAATGGAATAGGTTTTGACTATGATGAAGAACATAAGGGTCAAGGCCTGGGTCTCAAAACCATGGAAAAAAGAATCCAGATGATGAACGGTAATGTTCAAATCCGGACCACAAAGAATAGAGGAACATCTATTAATGCCCATATCCCCATTACAAATGCATAATGCACATACCATATTGGTGGCCGATGACCATCCTTTGTTGTTAAAAGGATTGGTTGATGAGCTCGAATCCAAAGGATATAATGTGATTGCTCAGTCAACCAATGGCCTAGAAGCCTTGGAACAACTATTGGACCTAAGACCCGATATTGCTATTTTGGATATTCAAATGCCCATGCTTTCTGGAATAGAAGTGATAACAAAGGCAACGGATGCAGGCTGTACTACCCGTTTTATCCTACTTACTTCCCATAAGGAGGAAGGGCTTGTTTATAGGGCCAAACAATTGGGAATCAGTGGTTATTTACTTAAAGAAGAACCTTTTTTGGAAATGGAAAGGTGTATCCTAAAGGTAAGTGCTGGGGAAACATACTTTAGCAAAACCTTTGAACAAATGGTAGAAACAACCATTAATCCACAGCTAAAAAAACTAAAACTACTGTCTTCTTCGGAACGCACCATTCTTAGAATGGTGGCCCAGTCAAAAACGTCCAAGGAAATTGCCGAGGAGTTGTTGATTTCCTTGCGAACAGTCCAGAAGCATAGAAGCAATATCATCCAAAAATTGGAAGTGGGTGGCGGAGACCAATGGGCTTCCTGGATTTCCAAGTATAAGGATTTAATATTGTCACTATAATCATAAGCCAGAAATACGTACCCCTACGTAAAAATCGTACTGGGGTACGTATTTTTATTGAAGGTATGGTAAGTTATCTTGTGTTTGAAAACCTTGATCTTACTATATGTTCAGCCCCCGACCTCAATTCTCTTTTATTAAGCCTTGTTTGTACATTTTATGTTCGTTGGGCCCAAACCATATCGAGCATTTGCTTTTGTCCAAGAAAAGAGATGGTTTTCAATGTGCCTTAAATGATGATGTGTCTGGGCAGGGAGTTCAGCCCATAATGGGATTAATTGCATGTATAGGATTATTTTCCAAAAGGGATTCTGATATGGATAAACACGTGGTGACGTGCTGGAACATAAATTATTTAAAAATTTTTAACCCTATTTCAACTTATGGTCGTCTTAGTAGTGTTATGAGAGGAAACAAACATAATGGTATACTGAAATTACCTAGCATCGTAAATGTTTACATAATTGTTAAGTCGTTTAGTTAGTTTGAAATAGGGCGGTCATTGATTGCCCTATTTTTTGTTGCATAAACGGCGGAGTTTAATAGTGTACAGTCTAAATAACCCCTTAAAACTGAAAGCCAATAAAACATACCGCCTAACTACCAAAGAATACAAGGTTCTTTTTGATACACATCACGTTTCACTTTGTTTGTTTTGCAACCGCTACTTGAACGATCTTGAAATGGCAAAAGATGTCGTACAGGAAATATTCATCAAAGTTTGGAACCAAAAGACAGTTTTTAAAAGTAAGCATACCGTTAGATCTTATTTGTACACAGCTGTAAAGAACAGGTCATTGGATGTATTAAAGAGCAAACGGTATAAATCGAAATGTGATTTGTCCGTAGAGGCTATACAAAGTATGGAAACCGATTCTTTTTTTTCAAGCGAGCTTGTTTTGCAAGAAACAGCACGATTGGTGGACGATGCGGTAGATACCTTGCCCTTGAGATGTAAGAAAATAATTAAACTTAGTTTATTGGGCTATAAAAATGGGGAAATCGCCAATGAACTAAAAATAACCTTGAACACTGTAAAAGCCCAGAAAAAAATCGCATATCGTAAGCTCCGTTTCCAACTTCGGGAACACATCGCACTAATGGCCCATATCTTTTTGCCATAAAAAAAGAAAAATACTTAACCCCGAATTCAAATTCCATCGTCTTTATATAAAAGACAGTAATTAAACAATTTATGTTAAGAGATTTCGGCAAACTAATGGAACTGGCCAAAAGATTGGCCAGAACAATCCTACTGCGAGGAAGGGTTGATAAGATGGATACCTCGCAGGAGCTGAATCAGGACGAGCGTGAATACATTATGCGGAAATTGGCAGAGCCCAGCCATTGGCTTGAAAGAAGTCGTTTAAAAAAAGATGTTGATGAAACACATGCAAAGGATTGGGAAAAATTAAAAGCAACTACGGTAAATGACTCGAAACTTAGGTATTTGGGGACAGTGGTCAAAATTGCCGCGGTTTTTGCCGGTATTGCTGGCTGTACATATTTTTTTCTGATTGGAAATTACCCAAAGGACGGAAATGATTCATCGATCAAACAGGAGTCCATTACTCTGGAACTTGAAAATGGTTCTGTTGAAAAACTGACAAAATCCGATAATAGACAGTTTAAGAACAGCAAAGGAAAAGTAGTTGGGTTGCAAAATGCCGATCAGCTTGATTATACCCAGGGAGAAACGCAGGATGGCAGTATTGATGATTCCAATGAATCTAAAGTATACCATAAATTGACCGTTCCCTATGGAAAAACATTTCAGCTTGTTCTGTCCGATGGAACCCAAGTGCAACTGAATGCAGGGACGTCCTTGAAGTATCCTGTGAGGTTTGTCAAAGGTGAAAACAGGGAGGTTTTTATGGAGGGCGAGGCTTTTTTTGATGTCCAAAAGAAACAAAAGCAACCCTTTATAGTGAATACGGATAATTTGGGTATCCAAGTGCTGGGGACTCAATTTGTTGTTTCTTCCTATCCTGAAGATGCTTACATAAATACAGTTTTGCTTGAAGGTTCCGTAGGGCTGTACAAAAGTTCACGGAAAAGAAACGGGGAGGAGCATACCATATTGGAGCCTGGATTTATGGGGGAATGGAACAAGGAGGAGGAAAATATCTCGGTAAAAGAAGTGGATACAAGTATCCATACTGCATGGACAAAAGGAAGAATGGTGTTCAGTCACATGAAGTTTAAGGACATCATCAAAAAATTGGCACGATGGTATAATGTGTCTATTACGAATAATAACGCACAACTGGGAGAAGAAACCTTCACGGCGACATTTGATGTTAAAATCGAATCCATGGAAGATATTTTGGAGTCGTTCAAAAGAAATTACGGTTTCCATTATGATATTGAAAACAATCAAATCAATATTTATTAACCACAAAAAATTTAAGCGTCAATGAAGTGAACCTTAGAATATAAATAACCATCACTCTGAAAGAAAAAAATCGGAAAATGCGGACACATTTCCCGATCGGATAAAAGAGTGATTTAAACCAAATGTTAAATCATCTTAATACAGAACAAAGATATGAAAATCCTTTCGATGTTAAGGGGCATGCCCCCCTTATACTTGAAGTTAGACCTTAAAATGAAATTGACCGTCTATCTTTTTATCATTTCCCTTTTTCAGGTTCAGGCAAGTTCTTATGCCCAGAACACCAAGATCACTTTGCATTTAGACAATGTAAGTGTTGAAAAGGTATTGAGGGAAATAGAGTCCAATACGCAGTTCAAGTTTTTGTACAACGACAGCGAAGTTGAATATGCCAAAAAGGTCTCCATCAACGTAAAAAACAAACGTATTTCCAAAATCTTGGAAGAACTTTTTTCGAAAACCCCCATAACCTATGAGGTTTTCAAAAAACAGATTATACTCAAGCGTTCCTTGCCCAAGACGGATGATGATAAACCTAAAAAAAACACGGAACACAATAATTACCAACAAATGGTATCGGGATCTGTCAAAGATATTGACGGGAACCCACTGCCAGGGGTCAATGTTTTGGTGGATGGAACAACCAATGGTACGCAGACTGACTTTGACGGTAATTATTCGATAGAAGCGGATGAAGGGGACGTACTCGTGTTTTCCTATATGGGGATGATCACTCAGCGTGTTGAGGTTACCAACGATGTCATTGATGTGACCATGGAGGAAAGTACCAGTAAACTGGATGAGGTCGTTGTTGTTGGATATGGTGTACAGAAGAAGGAGAACTTGACGGGCGCCGTTGGTGAGACCTCTAGCGTGGTCCTTGAAAACAGGGCTGTGCAAAATGCCGGGCAAGCTTTACAGGGAACTGTTGCCAACCTGAATGTTACTACCAACCCTGGTTCACCGGGAAGAATCGGTCAAGGTTCTGCCTTTCAAATCCGAGGACTTGGTGATATCAATGGTGGAGCAGCACCGCTGGTCCTTATAGATGGTGTTCAAGGAGATTTGAATCTTCTCAACCCGACTGATATCGAGAGAATTTCGGTATTGAAGGATGCGGCTTCCGCTGCAATTTATGGAGCACGTGCAACTTTTGGGGTCATTTTGGTGACCACAAAAAAAGGCTCTAGAAAACAGACCACTGTTAGTATAAATAGTTCGGTATCTAACAACGCCCAGACAGTTTTTCCAAAAACAGTGAATTCCCTGCTTTATGCAGAAACAGTAAATGCAGCTGCGGCCAACTCAGGAATGAACCCGATTTTTGGTCCAGACCAGATGGATAGAATACGACAATACCTTTCCGATCCAGGGAGTATTCCGACTACAGTTCCCGAGCCCGGAGATCCTTCGCGTTGGAGTTATGGACTGGGTAACGCAAATGTGGATTATTTTGATGCGTACTACAGTGATTCCATGGTAAGTCAAAAACACGATTTTGCGGTAAGTGGAGGAGGAGACAACACAGATTATCGCATCTCTTTGGGCTACCTGGACCAAGATGGGATTTATGAGATAGGACAGGATAACTACAAACGGTACAATCTTTTGGCCAATATTAATACGGATTTGAACGAGAAACTCAAGTTTAGCTTTCAAACCCTGTACAATAGAGGTTTTACCAACGAACCTTATGATTATTCTGCACAGACAGGTGACCTTTTTCATATTACCTATACGAGACAGCCACACTGGCCACTGTACGATCCTAATGGATATCCTTTGTGGACCTCGGAAATCCAATATTTTGAAGGATCAAGACGTAAGATTAGGGAGGATGAATTAAAATTGATGGGAACCATGGTATTTGAGCCCGTAAAAGATTGGAAAACCACTGCACGGTACTCGTACTCCAAATTAATGACAGAAGTCAACGCCCATCAGGCTGTTTTACAGGCGCATGATACGGATGGAAACCCATACGATATTCAGTCCGTCAATTCTGTGAGCAAAACAAATGCATCAAGGGATTATGAAAGTTTAGAGTTGTTCTCTTCTTATGATAAAACCATTGGCGGACACTATTTTAATGTGCTACTCGGAGGCCAGAAAGAAGATTATACCCGTAATGCTATATCGGGATATGTTCCCAATTTGGTTACTGACGCCATACCTTCCTTGAATACGGGCACTGGTATTAGACAAACATCCGATTCAATTGATGAGTGGGTCAATATTGGTTTTTTTGGCCGGGTAAACTACAATTACAAGGGCAAATATTTGTTTGAGGCAAATGCCAGATACGATGGAACGTCAAAATTTCCTGTGGGAAATCAATGGGGTTTTTTCCCTTCGGTATCTGCTGGTTGGAATATTGCCAAGGAAAACTTCTTTAAGGTTGAAGAGATAAATTCCCTTAAGCTAAGAGCCTCTTATGGAGAACTCGGGAATCAGCAAATTTCAAATTACCTCTTTTATGCACAAGTTCCCATTCGTACCAATCTGGGGTATATTATTGATGGGGAGCGACCCAATTATATGACTGCACCTGGATTGGTCAGTAATAATCTAACCTGGGCTACAGCTAACACCTTGGATTTTGGTTTGGATGTGACGATGTTGAAGAATCGTTTGAATCTTAGTTTTGACTGGTTCGAAAGAAAGACCATGGATATGGTTGGTCCGGCAGAAGCTTTGCCCTCCATTTTAGGAGTGGGTGTCCCAGTGACCAATAATGCAGATATGGTTACCAAAGGATTTGAATTGACCTTAGGTTGGAACGATGTCATTAACGAAGAGTTCAATTACTCACTACAATTCAATTTATCGGATAACTTTTCCAAGATTACCAAATACAACAGTACAACCAACAATATTTGGGGCTATTACCCAGGCAAAGAAATTGGTGAAATATGGGGGTACACCACCGCAGGAATTATCCAAAGTGATGAACAATTGAACAATATGGCCGACCAGACGACTTACATCTATGGCGGAAACTGGAACCTCGGAGATATTGAATATACCGATTTGAACGGAGATGGTGTGATCTCCCAAGGGGAAAATACCATCGAAGACCCAGGAGATTTAAGAAGGATAGGAAATACAACACCGCGTTATGCCTTTGGATTTACTACCAGATTCGATTGGAAAGGATTCGATTTCAATATGTTTTGGCAGGGGATTGCCAAAAGAGAAGTTTCGTTGGGTGACATTCCGTTTTATGGTCTTACGGGAAGTTGGACCCAGCAAGTGTTCGAAACAACACTGGACTATTGGACACCCGAAAATACGGATGCCTATTTTGCGAGACCGTATGCAACGGGCGAAATCAGGAAAAATCAACAACAGCAAACAAGGTTTTTGCAAGATGCTTCCTATATGCGGTTGAAAAACCTTCAGTTGGGCTACTCCCTACCGAGTACTGTTTTGGATCCTATAGGCTTTAGCAGGCTTAGAGTTTATGTTAGTGGAGAAAACCTACTGACCTTTTCGCCCATTGATGAGAACTTTGACCCGGAAAGACTTCACGGATATTATGGTCCGGGTAAATCATACCCATTGTTTAGAACAATTACCATGGGTGTAAACATTGAATTTTAAAATTGGATAAGATCATGAAAAAATATACACTAGTCACAATGATGGCCTTACTACTTGTTGCGATGCTGTCATGCGAAGATGAATTGACCACTATTCCAAAAGACACTATTACCGATCAAGGTATTACATTCTCGGCCAATGAGATGGAAATGTACGCCAACCAGTTTTACACATCTTTGCCGGGAACCATGGCTGCATGGGCGTGGGAATCCGATGCTGCATCTGATAATAATGTTCCAGCTTCATTTACATCATATCCATTGGCATTTGGAACCCAGACTATTCCCGCTTCAGGTGGAGGTTGGAATTGGGGCAACATCCGCAATGTCAATTTTTTCTTGGACAATATTTCTGTCTCCGAAGCACCACAATCCGCTCAAGACAAGTATACGGGGGAAATCCTTTTTTTTAAGGCTTTCTTTTATTTTGATTTGATGAAAAGGTTTGGCGATTTACCTTGGTTGTCAACTACATTGGATGTGGACTCTCCAGAACTGTTCGAAGGACGTTTGTCCAGATCGGTGGTTGCCGATTCCATACTGTCTGTATTGGATCGTTCTATTGAAAAACTCCCTACAAAAACACAAACCCAAGAAGGACGTATCCACAGGGATGTTGCTCTTCTTTTTAAAGCCAGGGTGGCTCTTTACGAAGGTACTTGGGAGAAGTACCACGCAGGAACCCCCTTTGAAGGTGATGGTAGGGATGTTAACAGGTTTTTTGTTCAAGCCAGGGATGCCGCTGAAGAAGTCATGGAAGGCGGATATACGCTTTACAATGATTTTTCGCATCCCGAAATCCCGGATGGCTTCAGTTATTGGAGATTGTTTTCAACACCTAGCTCCGAGATTTCAGGTATATCCGAAGTGTTGTTGGCAAGAGAGTACAGTGCCGATTTGGATTTGATCTATTGGGGTCAGCAAATCAGAACCTCAGGAGGGCCAAATGGACAAGGGATTTCAAAATCGCTTGTGGATTCCTATCTCTGTAGCGATGGTTTGCCCATTGGGGTAAGTCCACAATATATGGGAGACGAAACCTTGGAAGAAGTTACCACCAATAGAGATCCTCGTATGAAAATGACCATATCCACACCTGGAATGCCAATTAAAATATCCAATGGTGTGGTGGATACATACGAACTTCCTTTTTTAACCTTGAATCCATGGCCCAATACCACGGGATATCAAATTTATAAGTGGCTCAGTCCATTTATAGCCACAGAAGATGCATCAGGTAACAATACCTCCAATGCCGTTCCCTTGTTTAGGTATGCAGAAGCATTGTTAATAGCCGCCGAGGCACATGAGGAACTGGGAACTTGTACCCAAGCCGTATTGGATAGGACCATCAATTTATTGAGAGACAGGGCAGGAGTACCCCATCTTAATGCAGTGGTCGGTTTTACCGATCCCAATTGGAATTTTCCCGAGCTTTCTCCCCTAATGAACGAGATTAGAAGGGAAAGAAGAGTGGAACTGGCTTTTGAAGGGTTTAGAAGAGATGATTTGTATCGTTGGGCGGCCACGGATTTAATCCGTGCACCTAGACTTGGATCTAAATTGGAACAATGGAGAGACCGACCTTTTGAGCCTGCCTATGATGTAGATGAGGTATCCCCACGGATAGAAAATGTGGATGGCTACATTTCCCCTCTGTTACAGACCTTCGGTGAAGGGGAAGTTGGCTTTGATCCTTCAAAAAATTACTTGGCACCGCTGCCTGTAGATCAACTTACCTTAAACCCAAACCTGGAGCAAAACCCGGGGTACTAGCCTTGGCACTTATTATAAAGTGGTTTAGTTGCGGCCTTCCGATTTATTTTGGAAGGTCGCACACTAATCAAAGGCCATTTTCTGGGAAAAACTGTCTTTTGGTTGCTCCCAAGCATGCACATTGTTCACACCATGCAATTTTCCATCAGTCTCCTCTAACTACAAGTTCACAATATGAAATCAGTTCCAAAAATACTCATGTTCTTAGGGCCTTTGGCCATTATTATACTATTTGCCCTGAATGCGGCACCTCAAAAAATACATGTCTACTGCGATGAAGGGAATGACCTTTATGGAGTAATCCAAAACTTGGAACATTTGGAAGTGGTCCACTACGATAATTTGGATCAATTTATACGCGGTATTGGCAAGGGAGAACCATCACTTATTTTAGCCGATAATTATCCAAATGAACGTCTAGAGGTTCCAAATAATTTTTTCGATCTATTGAAAGAAAAGGAAAGTCGATTTTATATCGAGTTCGTGGATAAACTTCCGGGGATGGAGACCCAACCAAAGAATAAAGTATCAAAGTATGAACGCGCAGTGGTCAACTCCTCTTTTTTTGGAGGAACTCCTGATAGTTTGGACATTTTGGCCGTCAATGGCCTAACCTATGTCCCGACCCAAGTTTCCAATGCCCATTTGGTAGCGGCCCGGGTCGCTGGTCTGGATAGTGCTATTTATGGAATTCCCAAAGAGAATAATCCTTTATTGTTCGAATTGAACGATTATGATGGATTGGTATCGACAACGGGGCTGAGTAACTTCATTAAAGGAAGGTATGCACCACAAGTTGAATGGCAGGGGATATGGAAAGGCATTCTTCAATTTTTATTGGCTGATGGCACTGTAATTGAAAAGTTGGACTGGAACTCCAAAATACAGACAACTTATGCTCGCAACGAGCAATTACCCCTCGATTATCAGAAAAAAAGCGTTGCAAAGGGTATTGATTGGTTTCATAATGCAAAAATGATCGTCCCCACAGGTTACAACAACATTCTTGGTAATGCCCCTAACAAGGAAATAAAGACCAAGTTCATCAATTGGAATGATACCATTTCCAATGGAGATGGTAGCAACGGCGTGTTCGAATGTATTTTCTCTAGAATTGATGAAAAAGGAAACCAACCTATCGGAGTAGTGCTAAGGGGCGATTGTACAGGGGAAGTGGCAGGTGCATTTGCCACAGCAGGCAAAGTACTTGGTAAGGAGGAAAACTACAAAATAGCCAATAACCTTTTAAAGTTTTATTTAAATGAATCATCTGCACTGAAAGGGGAGTATGGCAATCCAAACCATGGAGCCTATGGACTTGTACCTTGGGGCATTTCCAGCTATCCATGGTACAAAGCCAATTATGGCGACGATAATGCCCGTTTATTTCTTGGGGCTATTATCACTGCGGCAATTACGGGAAATACCGAACAGGATGATACATTGATGCGTATGCTACTCGCATTGCACCGAACCACAGGTATAAATGGTTTCCGAGGAGACAGGATAGATTTGCCCCAATTACAGGAAAATGGTTGGCAACACTATTATAATGGCAAAGTGGTCAATCTATCTCCGCATATGGAAGCCTATCTCTGGGCCTGTTTTCTCTGGGCCTATGACAAAACGGGGGACCCTATTTTCTTGGCGCGTACTAAAAAAGCAATAAAAACCACCATGGAAGGCTATCCTGATACATGGAAATGGATGAACGGATTGGCACAAGAAAAGGCTAGAATACTTTTACCGCTAGCTTGGTTGGTACGTGTTGAAAATACCGATGAAAACAGAAAAATGCTTTACACGGCAGTGGACGGGTTACTGGACCTCCAGGATAAAAGCGGTGCCATAAGAGAGGAGTTGGGAAGCATTGAAAAAGGAGTTTTTCCACCTTCTAAAAGTAATGCCGACTATGGATTGCACGAGGCTTCTTTGATTGCAAAGAACGGAGACCCCGTTAGTGATCTGCTATATACCACCAATTTTGCATTGGTGGGTCTGCATGAGGCTTGGTATACACTCAAGGATCCTCGTATCAAAAAATCTGTAGATCAACTATCCGAGTTTCTCTGTCGTATACAGGTCAAATCACCAGAACACCCAGAACTTCATGGGGGTTGGATGAGGGCCTTCGATTTTGAAAGGTTCGAACATTGGGGCTCCAATGCCGATGCCGGTTGGGGTGCATGGGCCATAGAAAGTGGCTGGACACAAGGTTGGATTACGACCATACTGTCCCTCCGTGAACTGGATACATCTATCTGGGATTTGACCAAAAATTCTGAAATGAACAGCCATTACGATGTATTGAAGCAAGAAATGTTACCAATCGAACAGCAATAGTATAAAGCAAACAAAAGAAGAATGACCTTGGAAAGCGAAAAAGACATAGCAGAGAATTTGCATCAACTAAAAGAGGTCTATCGTGAAGCACTCTTTGATGACCTTGTTCCGTGGTGGGAAACCCATTCCATTGATCAAAACCATGGAGGATATTATACCCGTTTGGCACAGGATGGAACGCCCTATTCCGAAGACAAGGATATGTGGATGACGGGTAGACAGGTGTGGATGTTCAGCCATTTGTACAATGGGGTTGAAAAAAGGGAGCAATGGAAAAACATCGCTAAACATGGATTGGACTTTATGCTCGCAAATGGCTTTGCCGAAAACGGTAAAATGCACTTCAGATTGAATAGTGTCGGTCAACCCGTTTCCTCGGTACTAAGTTTGTATACTGAAGTTTTTGGGGCTATAGCATTGGCTGAATATGCAGCCCTAAGCAAGGATGAGGATTTAAAAGACCGCGCATTCAAGATGTACGATTTCTTAGTGTCGAGATTGGGACAACCATCGGATACGCCCATGTTGGGCTATCCACTCAATAGGCAATTTCACTTGCATTCCCATGATATGTGTCGAATTACCGTGGCTAAGGTATTCAAGGATATTTGGCCCTTAAAAAAATTTGATGAAGACATTACTTTATCCATCGAATCCATATTGAATAGACATTGGAAGCCGAATGAAGGGTATTTGTTGGAAAATGTGGGAATGGACGGTTCCACTATGTTGGATATTCCCGAAGGTCGGCTTTTTCATCCAGGACATGCTATTGAAAGTGCATGGATGATCATGGAAATTGGCATCGAACGGAATGAAAAAAACTGGATCAATGAAGCTGTAGCGATTATTTTGGCATCATTGGAACATGGGTGGGACAAAGAGTATGGGGGTATTCGTTACCTGACCAATATCGATTGGACCCCAACCCATGAACTGGAAGCGGACTTGAAGCTATGGTGGCCTCATGGAGAGGCATTGTATGCTTTGTTGCTGGCATGGCTTCATACGGGTAGGGAAGATATCAAAGCATGGTACCAAAAAGTACATCAATATACCTTTGCCCATTTCCCAGATAGGGAGCATGGCGAGTGGTATGGCTATTTAAATCGCGATGGAAGTCCAGTTTGGTCAACAAAAGCCAACGGATGGAAAGGCTTTTTCCATATACCGAGGATACTCTTCAGGTGTCACCAATTATTGGAAAATACCATTAAATCAACTGCGGAAAATGACTGATTTCAATAGTAAAGTAAAGGAAGCGCCAACAGGCAGTCCATTTTTAGTTGCACAGGTCTGCCTAGTGGCCTCCCTGGGAGGTGTGTTGTTTGGCTTTGACACTGCTGTCATTTCAGGGACCATAAGTATGGTCGAGGCCCAGTTCGAGTTGGATAAAATGGAAGTGGGGTGGTTTGGAAGCTCTGCGTTGATTGGAGCGATTATCGGCTCCATGATTGCTGGTTCACTTGGAGACAGGTATGGGCGTAAGTCCATACTAATTGTTTCCGCGGTACTTTTCTTTCTTTCTGCACTGGGGTCTGCTTTACCATCTTCATTCAGTTTGTTGATAGCTGCAAGGCTCGTTGGCGGTTTCGGAATTGGGATTGCTTCGGTCTTGGCACCATTGTACATTTCCGAGTTTTCTCCAGCTAATATACGTGGGCGTTTAGTGGCCTTGTACCAAATGTCAATAGTAATCGGCATATTATTGGCCTACTTCTCCAATTGGGGAGTGTTGAACTATGCCCAGGCCAATCCAGATGGTTTTGGAGGTTCTGGAATCTTCTACAGGATCATGGTATCGGAAGTCTGGAGGGCCATGTTCGGAACTGAAGTGGTGCCCGCTCTCTTGTTTTTCCTATTATTATGGACAATTCCTGAAAGTCCGAGATGGTTGGTCAAGGAAGGAAATACCAATGTAGCCTTGAGAATTTTGGAGAGGATAAATGGAAAACCAAAGGCAAATACCGAATTGAAAAACATTCTGGCAGCCTTGTCCAAAAAAGGTGGCTCATTGAAAGAACTGGCCAAGCCCGGTTTCAAAAAAGCCTTGATCGCAGGATTGGGACTTTCCATATTTGGTCAGTTTACCGGCGTGAACATTATTGTTTATTATGGCCCCGACATACTTAGGGATGCAGGCCTGAACTTCGACGGAGCTTTGAAGTTTCAAGTGGCCATTGGACTTATCAACCTCGTTTTTACGGCCTTGGCCCTTTGGAAAATAGATAGTTGGGGACGTAGGCCATTGTTGATATGGGGAATGTTATCGGTATGTATATCCTTGATTGTAATCGGAGTGTTCTTTTCGATACCATCTATTTCCAGTATTTGGATTGTGGTTATGTTGTGCATCTATATGGCAAGCTTGGCATTTTCAATCAACGCGGTAATATGGGTTTTGTTGGGGGAACTTTACCCTACTCGAATTAGGGGGCGCGCCATGTCCATAGTAACTTTCGCTAATTGGGGCGCCAATTTTGTTACTGCGTTTTTATTCCCTTGGTTTGTTTCGGTCATTGGAATGAATGCCGGATTCTTTGTTTTTGCAGGATTTTGTTTTATTGCAACAGTTTTCTTCTATAAAATGATACCCGAAACCAAAGCAAAAACCCTTGAAGAAATTGAAGAACATTGGAGAGGGGAAGGATTAAAGACAGCCGAGACTACCAATAAAGTAAGGCAATAATGTGTACATGTCAAAATCATATCTTGCACATGGTATGCCAATTGCATTAAAGTGGGGTAGCGTAAAAGGTTTTTTATGACTAATATTGTTCAAGTATTGAAAAACTAGATATCAACTTTAAATCATATACATTGTGCTGTTATGGCCAAGAGCTTTATAGCGTACAATTTTCTTAGTCAATGTAAGCATACTTCGGTATGGTACATTTATTTTTTTTGGATACTTTTTATTGGGGTTGATTCCTCATATTCCCAAACATACTCTTCACTTTCAGAAAGCGATAAACACCATCTCCGCACAACTTCTCATATCTTAATAGACCTCAATGAAACTAGCTCAGATTCGTTGATGTTTCGGAATTTGACCGATAATGTACCATGGGCAGTGATTCCTTCACAAAATAAAGTGGAAAACACCAATTTTCTTGACCAATATGCCCATTACGGCAATCAATTAGTAGTGTTGGGACAAGAGGGCTCGATTTCAAAAATTCCTGAAAACCTATCCGTGATCTGGGTAGCTGATTCGGATATGTACACATTGGAACTTGGCTTGCAAGAGACCATTGATCTGGTTAAAAAATCAAGCGACAAGGAACTTTTAAGCATAAAAGTTGACCATGGAACTACTCCAACGTTTTCAAAATTAATTGAGGTTTGGCAAGATTTAGGAAAAATGCCGAATTTCATCAAAGCCGAAGCGTCTTTTGAACATCTATACAGTTTGGTACGTCAACTAAACTCTAAGCCAAAAATATTCGGGGTTGTTCAAACGGAAAAAGGACTGTTGGATGGGGTCAGCTTCAAAGATTATGGAGAAGTCCAGATAGGAGGGTATTTTAGTTATCCCGTACTGGATATTTTATCGCCCCCCATATTGGTGCCCTATAAGCCAGGTTTCCATTTTTCTCCGGACATTATCTACACTAGTCCGGAAAACCTGAACAACAGGAAGGAATTTGTTGGTTTCCCATTGGATGCTGAATATGGACTTTCCCACCATTTTGAATTTAAGGATGAGGTTGCCGATATATTGGCGGAAAATTCGAAGGGATTAATCTCAAATGATGTAAGAGTAAGGAAGGATTCGTTATATGGACAGGTCAGTTACTTTGAAGATGGAGCCTATGTTGATGTGGGAATATCCAGTAAATCATCATTAAAGGGGAATTTTACTATTAATGCGTGGATAAAACCGACTAAACTGGGTCAAAACAATAGTATTCTTGGAAAGGGAGACAATTTTGTGTTCAAAATTCACGATGGCTTTTTAACGTTCACAATGGCAGGTATCAAGGATTATGTATCAACTTCTTCACCTATTCCGTTAAATGAATGGTCCCATGTGGCACTGGTTCATTCCAAAATAGAGAATACACTTTTTTTCTATATCAATGGGGAACGCACAGATAGTGTAGAGCTGATTTCTGAATATGAAACATCAAATTACAATATACTTATTGCCAGTAATCTGTGGGAAGAATTTTTTGAAGGCTACATACGGGAGATAAAAATATGGGGGCGAGAATTGAATGATTCGGAAATCAAGGCTCATTATAATCAAACAAAAGTCTTGAAAAGGAATACACATATTTGGATGTATGCTTTGGGATTATCCCTCTTGTTCGGCGGAGGATATGCAGTATTCAAGTATTGGATGAAAAATAAGGTCTCGAAGGTAACAAAAAGAACACCAAGCGAAATAAAGCTTAAGGGTCCGAAATTAGAAGGGAAGCATTCCACTCAAATATTATGTTTTGGTCCTTTGCAGATTATTGATATGCATGGTTTGGAAGTTGCAAAAAAACTTTCCCCGCTCCAGAAAAAAATGTTCATGATTATTTTTTTGCATAGCCAAGGAGATAAAAAAGGGGTGGACACCAAGCGTCTTACCGAATTGTTATGGCCGGGTAAAAGTGTGGCAAGCGCTAAAAATACAAGAGGGACAACAATTCAAAATTTGAGGCAGTTGTTGGGCACATGTCCAAACCTTGAGGTAATTTTCAAGGACAAACATTGGATATTGCAAATGGGCGAGAACTGTTATTCGGATTATTCTATGGCACTGCAATATCTGGAATTCTTGACGAGCAAAGATTGTTCGGATGGACAACTTGAAATCGAACTCCGAAAATTGATTCCCATTGTTAAGAAAGGAAGGTTGTTTGCCAATACGAGCGCTCCTTGGTTAGACCCATTTATTGAAAAGTTCAGCAATCGGATTGTGGAACAATTTATCCAGATCAGTAAAAACCCGATGATTGGGACCCATTTGGATACTATGCTTGATTTGGCAGAGATCATTTGTCTATATGATGACCTTAATGAGCATGCATTAAAGATAAAACTCAATGTACTCATCGAACAAGGAAAGCTTAGTTTGGCACATCAAGCTTGCCATAATTTTAAAAAGCAATATGAAAATCTCTACGGGGAGGCCTACGAAGTTTCTTTTGAGGAAATGATTTCTTCCTAACAATAGCTTATTCCTGCCTTATTGAGATAAAATCCTGAAAAAAAACTAACATTTTTTATTCATTACCCCATTTAGTACCCCTTTTTTTATGCCCATGCTTTTTTATTTGCAGCATCATCATTCAATCAGATAGTTGGAAATAATCAATTCAAAGCATACCAAATGAAAAAAGAAATAAACAGTAGAAGGGGGTTCGTAAAAAAGTCCTTGATAGCGGGTGCCGGGATAAGTATCATCCCACGTCATGTATTGGGAGGCCCCAACTTTATTCCTCCCAGTGACCAGCTTACCAAAGCGGTGATAGGTGTTGGCGGTATGGGACAGGGTCACTTAACCTATGAAGGAACCAAATTATTGGCCATTTGTGATGCAGATGGAAAACACTTGGCCGCTACACTTAAAAAAGTTGGCCCCGATGTAAGGGGATACCGAGATTTTAGGGAAGTCCTGGAGAGACCGGATATTGATATTGTTCACATTGCGACCCCTCCGCACTGGCACGGACTCATGTCCATTATGGCCGCAGAAGCAGGCAAGGATGTCTGGTGCGAAAAACCAATGACCAGAACAATAGGCGAGGGTAAGCGTGTTGTTGAAGCCATGAAGGTCCATGGTAAAATGTTTAGGCTGAATACTTGGTTTCGTTTCAAGGATAACTTTTACGGAATGGGAACACCCGTAAAAAAACTAAAAAAAGTTGTCGACAGTGGTGCATTGGGATGGCCATTAAAAGTAACCATAAGTGGAGTTACCGGATTTAATTGGAAGTTCTATTGGGTAGGAAAGGAGAATTTGGCACCACAATCAGTTCCAGAACAATTGGACTACAATATGTGGTTGGGTCCAGCTCCCGAAAAACCGTACAATCCACATCGAGTCCATTCCACCTTTAGAGGATATTGGGATTATGACGGCGGCGGATTGGGCGATATGGGCCAGCATTATATTGATCCTGTTCAATACTTTTTGGGTAAGGATCATACCAGCCCTGTAAAAGTTGAGGTGGATGCCCCGCAACAGCATTACGATGCCATTGGAACTTGGCGAAGAATAACGTATACCTATGCAGACGGTTGTCAAATTATATTGGACGGCGAAAACTGCGATAAGAATGCAGCCTATATTGAAGGACCTGATGGCAAAATATTCAATGGGTTCAAATCAACCATTCCCAATATTGATGGTTTGATCAATACCCTTCCCAATCCCGAGGAACAAATAACTTCATTCTCAGAGTCCGTTAAAACCCGTCAAAAATTCGCATTGAACGAAGAGAACGGACACCGTTCCGCAACTATTGTCAATATGGGCGTAGTGGCACTCCGACTAGGTAGGTCTCTCGATTTTGATTCAGTGAAACAAAAGTTTGTGAACGACCCGGAAGCCAATAGGTTGTTGGATCAACCCATGCGAACCTCTTGGGCCGATTAATCATTCACTTAATTTTTAAATAGAACAATAAAAGTACATACCAGTGGAACGTGTGTTGCGTTTCGAAATCAAATCGGAAGTGTCCATTGGTCAAAAAATCAGGAAAAATGAAAACAATAAAACATATTGTATCAACGCTCTTTTTGCTCTTTGCTTTACAGGTTTCTATAGGGCAAATCAATCGGACTTTGGAAACCAAAGTAGTGGATATATTGGCCCAGTTTCCGACCAAGGATTTAGAGCATTCGGACAGGCTAATGCAAGAAATGTTGGAACTGGGGAGCGAAGGGGTTCAAAAGTTCCACGAACGAATTGTTCCTTTGGGAACAGGGAACGATACCCAAGCAAGGTATGCCGTTCACAGTTTGGCGGTATTTGCGGGCAAGCACCGGGAGAGTATGGTTGAAAACACACTGCTGGATGCTTTGGAGGAAAAGCAAAACACCGAGGTAAAAACATTTTTTATAGACTGTTTGGCATTTTGTGGAACCGACACAAGTGTTAAAATACTGGGCAAATACCTAACGGATAAAGAACTATATGAACCCGCATTGGCTACTTTAACCGTTTTAGGCACTCAGAGGTCGGCAGAAGCGATTCATTCCGCAGTCAAATCAGTTGGTGGAATAAGGAAAGCGGCATTTATTGAGTCATTGGGGCGCTTACGCTATACCCCTGCATCAAAAACCTTGGTAGAAGTGGTATCCAACCCCATGTCTGATACTTTTTTAAAGCAGAAAGCGCTGATGGCATTGGCAGAAATAGCTCAACCCGACTCGTACGACATTCTTTCTAAAGCAGTTGAGAGCGAAGCGTATCAATTGGGTGAAACTAGGGCCATTATTGCATATATCCATTATGGCAATAGACTTATCGAACAAGGAAATTTCTCCTTGGGAGAGCTTCTAGCCAGGTCGCTATTGAAAAATTGTACAGAAGATAACCAATTAAATTTTAGAGTAGCAGGTATTGACTTTCTAACGGCCTCAATGGGTAACAATGCGACAAAAACGCTTTTAAAGGAAGCAAAGCATCCCAATGATGCCTATAGGGGGAGCGTGTTAAAGGCAGCGGGCCAGAACATGAGACCTACAGAAGTATCAAAATGGGTTAAACAATACAAGAAAATAGAGGATATTGGAAAAATACAACTTCTGGAAGTACTGCGAGAGCGTCAAGAGTCCAAGGTGCTGGATAAGTGCATCACAAAGGCCATCGAATCTGACAATGAAAGCTTAAAGTTGGCAGGGATACGAGCTTTGGATTTTCAAGAAAAGAGCAAGGCATTGCCACTGCTTTTTAAAACCTTACAAGGGGATAATACCAATGCAACTTTTGCAACCATTGAAAATACGTTGCTGAAAATTGTAGATGTTGACGATGCACCTTTGATTGCAGAAGAATTATTCCGTGTTGAAAATCAAAAAGCCAAAGGTGTATTGGTAAATGTACTGGCTGAACGAAATGCCACAAATCAATTTGATGCGATTGCTAGGCTGTTGGATAAAGCAAACCCTGATTTACAAAAGAACATTTATAAGGCAATGCCATCCATTTCCACGGAAAGTAATCTATCGGAGTTGATGGAAATGCTCTCTAAGGTGGATAATGAAGCAAATATTAATTACGTGCAGCAGGCCATTATCAAAGTTCTTAACAATACTGAAAAGGATAGTTCTTTGGATGTTTATAGCGTATTTGCAGATTTTGAAGATAAATCCAAATTGATTCCAATACTTCCTGCGATAGGAGGTCAAAAAGCATTGACTCTGATATCGGAACAAATGCAATCAGGAGGCATTAAGGAAAAAATGGCGGCAATACAGGCACTTTCGGCATGGAAAGGTAATAAGAGCCTATCTTATTTGTTCAAGGCCATAATCAATTCAAATGGAGACATCAGGGAATTGGCTTTTGATAAATATTTGCAAAAAGTTGCTACTTCAGATCAACCTGACGATCAAAGATTATTGTTGGTACAAAAATTAATGCCGCACAGCAAAACCTTAGCAGAGAAGAAGCAAGTGATCCGGGCAGCTCAGTCTGCAAAGACATTCCTGTCCCTGGTTTTTGTTTCGGATTATTTGGATGATGCAGAACTAAGTGCTGTGGCATCCAATGCAGTAATCAATATTGCCTTGCCAACACCTGGTGCCAACAATGGACTAAGTGGCGAGGTAGTCCGAGAAGCCGTATCAAACAGTATGGCAAACTTAACCGGCCCGGATAGTCAATATTTAAAAATTGATGTAAAAGAGTTTTTGGATAAAATGCCCAAGGAAAAGGGATTTGTATCCATATTCAACGGTAAGGACCTGACCGGATGGGAAGGTTTAGTGGAAAACCCGATTAAAAGGCGAAAGATGTCCAAAAGTGCCCTGAAAAAGACTCAGGAAAAGGCAAATGCCCAAATGTTGAAGGATTGGTTTGTAAAAGATGGGGTCATCGGTTTTAAGGGAGAGGGCTACAATAATATTTGTACCATTAAAGATTATGGGGATTTTGAAATGCTGGTCGATTGGAAAATCACGCATGGTGGAGACAGCGGCATTTACTTGAGAGGGACCCCTCAAGTTCAAATTTGGGATACGGCACGTACCGATGTGGGGGCAGAAGTGGGCAGTGGAGGATTATACAACAACCAAGAAAACACAAGTAAGCCTTTAGTAGTGGCCGACAACCCCATAAATGAGTGGAATACATTCAGGATCAAGATGGTCGGAGAACGTGTAACTGTTCATTTGAACGGAAAATTGGTTACCGATAATGTTGTTTTGGAAAATTTTTGGGATAGGGATAGAGCGATTTTCACAAAAGAAGCGATAGAGCTTCAGGCCCATGGAGAAGATCTGGGGTTCAGGAATGTTTATGTTCGTGAAATACAGTCTGGCAACGAGCTTTTAAGTCCTGAAGAGCAAAAAGAAGGCTTTCAATCTCTATTTAACGGCAAGAACCTTGACCATTGGATTGGGAATAAGACAGATTATTCGGTTGAAAACAATGAATTGGTGGTTCAACCGGAGCAAGGGGGGCACGGAAATTTATATACCGCCAACGAGTATTCTGATTTCATTTTTCGATTTGAATTTAAATTGACTCCAGGAGCTAACAATGGTCTAGGTATTCATGCACCATTGGAAGGTGACGCAGCTTATGTTGGGAAAGAATTACAGATTCTGGATAACACGGCACCTATCTATGCCAATTTAAAGCCTTATCAGTATCATGGCTCGGTATATGGAATTGCGGCTGCAAAAAGAGGCTTTTTAAAACCTGTTGGAGAATGGAATTCTCAAGAAGTTATGGTAAAGGGGAATCAGATTAAAATCACACTCAATGATCATGTCATTCTTGATGCAGATATTAAAAAAGCTTCTGAAAATGGCACTCCTGATGGTCAGAATCATCCAGGACTTAAGCGGAATAGTGGTCATATTGGGTTTTTGGGGCACGGCTCTACACTCTGGTTTCGAAATATCAGAATCAAGGATTTAAAATAAGAAATGGCTTCCCAAAAGTTTGATGGCATGATAAAACAAATCACCTTGATCGGAATTTGCTTGTTTTTAAATGGAACGAACCCGTTACGGGCCCAAAGTAATTTAATAAAACGGCCTGTTACCGTAATGTCCTTTAATATCCATGCGGGCTATGGAACCGATGGTACTTTTAATCTATTAAAAATCGGAAATCAAATCAGGGAAGCCCAACCCGATATTGTTTGTTTACAGGAAGTGGATCGCAGGACGCGGAGATCACAGGGCAAAGATGTAACTCTGGAACTGGCCAATATCACAGGTTTTCACTCCTTCTTTGGGAAAGCTATTCCCTATGATGGGGGAGACTATGGTTTGGCTATTTTGTCCAAATACCCCATACTCGAAGCAAGGGTACATTCCTTGCCCAGTGATGGCATTGCGGAATCTAGGATAGCTTTGGAGGTAATGGTCCAAATCAAGGGTATAAACAAAATAAGGGTTGTGAACGTGCACCTTGATCATTCCAATAAGGAATTGAACCAGTCCCAAATAAGATATCTGGACAGCAAATTCAGGGATGAGTTCCCAACCATATTGGCTGGTGATTTCAATCAAACAATGAATGACAAAGGAATGCAACACTTAAGCAAGGTCTGGAACCTTTCGATGACTGATGATGCATTTACTTATCCATCAAACAATCCAAACATTAAAATTGATTATCTCATGGCCTATCCTCGGAATAAATGGAAGGTGGAAAATGCCCAAGTCTTAAAGGATTCGAGAGCTTCAGATCATTTGCCGATTATAGCAACATTTTCCTTGTTATGAGCAAAAAAACATTATAAACCGAACAGGTTGACCTTTTTGAGTTAGTTGATGAAGATGGGCGGGGTCTGCTCCCGACCTTTCTTCTTATGAAAAAGAACAATAATCAACTCCAATCAACCTAGCCAAAAAATGAATATGATAACATTACGACCATTGGACTATGCCATAATCCTGACATTTTTCGCTATTACCCTCGGCATTGGGTTCTATGTATCCAAAAGCTCTGGCAAGAGCAGTTCGGAGTTTTTTCTTTCCGGTAGAACGATGCCGTGGTGGCTTTTGGGTATATCGATGGTCGCCACTACCTTTTCCACAGATACTCCTAATCTGGTCACTGATATTGTGCGGACCAACGGAGTGGCCGGCAATTGGGTCTGGTGGGCCTTTTTGTTGACGGGTCTTCTAACGGTATTTATATATGCAAGGTTGTGGCGGAAATCCAATGTCAATACCGATCTTGAGTTTTATGAGCTGAGATACGGTGGGGTAGCAGCTAGATTTTTAAGGGGATTCAGGGCCATTTATCTTGGGGTAATCTTTAATGTGATAACTATGTCGGCGGTGACCCTTGCCGCTATAAAGATTGGCGGAATCATGCTCGGTATCGAGCCGTGGCAGACAGTTCTTATTGCAGGACTAGTAACGGTCATTTTCAGTGCAATTGGTGGGTTCAAGGGAGTTGTGTACACGGATTTCATCCTCTTTTTTGTTGCAATGGGAGGGACCATAGGAGCAGCCTATTATCTGGTGAATATCCCCGAAGTTGGGGGCTTGGGAAACCTCCTGTCCAATCCAGATGTCAAAGATAAATTGAGAATGATACCTGAACTGGACGATACCGAAGCATTGATTACACTGATTATTATTCCTTTGGCCGTACAATGGTGGAGTTCATGGTACCCAGGGTCCGAACCCGGGGGTGGAGGATATATCGCCCAAAGAATGCTTTCCGCAAAAAATGGGAAGCATGCCATAGCGGCCACGTTCTTTTTCAATATCATGCACTATGCCGTCAGGCCTTGGCCCTGGATATTGGTGGCACTGGCTTCTATTGTTGTGTTTCCAGACCTTCAGAGCCTACAACAGGCCTTTCCAATCATATCCGATGATAAACTTGGGCACGATCTTGCCTATTCGGCCATGCTAACCAAATTACCAACAGGACTTTTAGGGCTGGTGCTCACTTCCTTGGTTGCGGCCTATATGTCCACCATATCCACGCAGCTCAATTGGGGTTCCTCGTATATTGTATATGATTTTTATAAGGAAAGGATTAATCCAAAGGCATCGGAAAAACGATTGGTGGCGGTTGGAAGGATATCCACGGTGGTATTGATGGTGCTCAGCGCTACATTGGCCCTTTTGCTCCAAAATGCACTTCAGCTTTTTGAGATACTGCTTGTTTTTGGTGCGGGCACAGGGTTGATATTTATACTGAGGTGGTTTTGGTGGAGAATCAACGCCTGGAGCGAAATCACTGCAATGTTTGTCTCTGGGATACTTTCACTAGTTTTGAAGCTGACCCCTTTGGGCGATTATTTGTTCGCTGGCGATGGCGGGCTGTTACCAAGTTGGTCGGAGTATCCCCTAGTGGTCTTTACCACCACATTGGTATGGTTGGCAGCAACCTACCTTACCCGACCCGAGCAAGACGAGGTACTTTTGGGATTCTGTGAAAAAATCCGCCCAGGCGGTCCGGGATGGCTTAAAATAGCCCGCAAGGGCAAATCAGAAAGGGGTGTGTTGGAAAATGCTGAGAACTGGAGCGTTCCCAGTGGGATATTGGCGATGCTTTTAGGAACGGTACTGATTTATGCCTGTCTTTTTGCAGTGGGCTATTGGATATATGGCGAGTGGATGTTGGCAAGCGCTATGACCGTCCTAGCGGCAGTTTCGGCCGTATGCCTATTGCTTACGTGGAAGAAAATAGAAAAGATAATAGAATAGACCTTAAATTGATTTTATAAAAATGGAAATAGCTATGCAATCTATATGGCATAAACCAGCTGGAAGGTTTGAAGCCACGAGATATGAAAAGGTACACAATGTCATCTTTCAAGATTCCAAACAGGGATTATTACAGGTTGCCAAGGAAATATCAGACTTGATCCGGGAGAAAACTGGTAAGGGTCAAAAGTGTGTTCTGGGTGCGAGCGGAGGATCGGAACAAGGAAACCACAAAAAGATGCCAGTCTCTCAGCCTGGCAAGCTATGCATCCATGGAAGCCTTTGTGATATATGACTTTCTTAAAAAATAGGATGCTAAGATGGTATTGATTGCAGACAGTGGATCCACCAAATGTGATTGGCATGTGTACAATACGTCTGGGGTCAGGTTATTTCAAAGAAGAACAACGGGTATAAATCCCATGATTCACTCGGATGATGACATAGAGGCAGTATTACAAGGGCTAAAAGAGCATCTTGAAGATGGGATTTCCCGAGTGGAGTTCTACTGTGCCGGAGGTAAAGATTACAGTTCACAACAAAGGTTGAGCCGAATATTTCAAAAATATTTCAACCACGCCCAAGTGCAAATAGCGGATGATCTGGGAATGGCCGTGAAGTGCACTAAGGGGAAACCGGGAGTGGTGTGCATTTTGGGTACGGGCTCGAACAGTTGTTTTTTTGATGGAACAGAGATTCACAAACGATTGCCCGATCTGGGATATCAGGTTATGGACCTGGGCAGTGGCAATTATTTTGGAAGGAAATTGTTACGCAGTTATGCTTATGGATATATGCCAAGTGATTTGATAAAAGAATTTAGGGACAGGTACGACCTTAAAGGTAAGGTTTTACTACAAGAACTCTACCATGGAGAGAATCCGAGCTCCTATCTTGCCAACTTTGCCAAATTCATGATCGAGAACCATGGACATCCCTTCTTCCGGTCGATTATCGATGATGGGTTGGAAAAGGTCTTTGAGTATGTATTGGGACCTTATCAATATGAAATGAAGCGACACCCCTTGTACTTTATTGGTTCTATTGCTTTTCATTTACAAGACTTTTTAAGGGAGAAAGCAAAGGTGAAGGGATATGAAACAATTCATTTTATGGATAAACCGATTAAGTATCTATAAGTAGCATTACAGATTTATTAGGAATGTTACTTATAGATAGTTTATAAGTTTAACTAATTATTTTTACAATTGAAATGTAGCTCCCGGTACATTAGGGGTGCAGTTTGGTTTAATGCAGATGATTATTCCAAGCCCATACGCGCTGAACCCTTGCTCGAAACTTGACATGAATTAACACAATATTTCGGACTTGACATTGGTTACTGTTTTTGATTGACAACAACGGTTATGGAGATGTTTGGTTTGACGAAAATTAAAAATTATGGATTAAAAAGGTTGAACTACAATGGTTCCTGCATAAAGCAATATTGGACTACTTCAAAGTTCAAATAAACGATTACTTACGACTGATAGTGTTTAAGCAAAAAATTATCTAAAACCGAATTTATCAGTTCATAACTATATGAATACGGATAAGTAAATAGAGATTTACCAAGTCAATGACGTTTCCACTCATTAATATTCAATTTGATCAAGATACCGTTTGGTTGACACAGGCGCAAATGGGTCAATTATTTGAAAAAAGATAAGCGTACAATTTTAGGTTTTGGTGAAGAATCCATAAAAAAATCAGTGATTATTCCCTTTTTGTATACCATGGAACAAGGAGCCAAAAAAATGGGTGAGTTGGAGGCCAGTATTCTATGCAAAAGGACAGTCAATGGTTTACTGATTCAATATCAAATTAGAAAAATGAAAGCTAAAATTAGTTGAAAACTATATTATGAAATTACTGAATACAACTCACATAAGACAGAATATATTAACCGGTACGCAAGTTTTGGTTTCGCCTCACCGGGCCCATCGACCGTGGCAGGAAAAAGAGGAGGAGGTTACTGAACTACCCAAAATAGCATATGATAAGGATTGTTAATATGTCCTGGGAATATCCGGTTGGGTGTTGAAATGAATCCGGAATATGCCCAGACCTTCTTATTTGAAAACGACTTTGCAGCTCTAATTCCGAACCTTGATGAATCTTCGTTTGAGGAAGGTATTTTAAAGGATATTTTGAAAAGAGCATTTGCAAGGTTGTCTGTTTTTCTCCAAATCACTTCCAGACCCTAGCTCAGATGGGCCTTCAACCGATTGAAAAGGTAATTAAGACTTGGCACTAAATAAGAATAAAGTCATGTCAATTCCAATAATAGTAAAGAAAGAAAGGGTCAGAAAAGACATGTTGCGCAAATGTAACCACTTTCCGCAATTGAACAAGAAACTCTGCGACAATTGGATTTGTGAGTTTCTTTGGAAAAAGATAGTATGTCATCAAGTCAAAACATCACATACATATGTTCCCATGGGGTCGGAAATTGATATCAATCCTTTGATCTAGCGTTGTCTCAATAGCGGAATAATTGTGTTGGTTCCAAAGACACTGACCAAGAGAAAGTTCAAGAATTTGGTCCTTGGATCTTTACAAGAGTTGAATGATGGAGTAGTTGGAACCAAATATCCTTCTGGGGGCAATTTTGTTTAAGCAAAACTATCATGTGATTTTAGTTCCTGGTTTGGCATATGATGCAGCGAGATTTCGAATTGGTTATGGAGGGGCCTATTACGATAGTTTTATGGTACAACATCCCAACGCCCTCAAGATTGAACTATTCTACCCATTTCAGAAAGTGGATTGTGTTCCCCGAGAACCACATGATGCTAGACTTGAAGAAGTTATTATCCCAAAAGTATAGTTTAGGGGATGCTTGTACAGCAGGATGTCAAAACATCTAGATGTCATTCACTATACTTGGGTGTCTATCTTTTTTGGAAAAAGGACATCGTTTGAACCTACTACGGTTATCAATGAAATTAAATTTTGGTTGGAACGATAACAAACTGCGATGTGAAAATCCGATTTTTTTTACTGTATTATTGTTGTACTGGGAAAACGCAACGTATAAGATCCACAAGTCTTTGTAACCATAATTTCTAATCCTATGAAAAGCACAGATCAAAAACTTAAGGAACGCGTCAAGGAATTGACCTGTCTTTATGAAGTTACCTCCATTATTGTGAATTCAGGATATGATGAACTGAACACTTCTTTGGAAGCCATAGCCTATTGTTTAAAAAGAGGTTGGCAGCACGAAGAAGTTGCAGAGTGTAAAATATCCATCGAAAAATATAGGGTCCAAACCAGCGGATTTGATGAGCAAATGGTACGTTTAGCCAGTGATGTCATGGTTTTCAATAATATAGCTGGAGCCATTTCAGTGGGGTATCCCGCATCAGTGTATGGTCCTGAAGATTTCTTGCCAGAGGAAAGGACATTGCTGAAAAATGTCTGCCTGGCTGTAGGGAACCTTTTAGAACGTAAACAAATCCATGATAGTGAACAGGAAACCAAAAGGCAAATGGAACGTAATGATCGTTTGCATATCATGGGCGAGATAACGGCGGGTATTGCCCATGAATTGAACACTCCCTTGGCCAATATTCTGGGATTTGCCGAATTGTTATTGGATGAGGCCACAGATCCAGGAACACGGAGCGATTTGCAGACAATATTGGACAACGCCATCTTTTCTAGGGAAATTGTAAAAAAGTTGATGTTCTTCACCTGCGAAATGCCCCAACAAATGGAGTTGGTTGAACTTAAAAGGGTTGTCGATAGTGTTATACGCCTCATGGGGCCGTCACTTAGAGAAAAGAGGTTGACCGTAGTAAGGTCCTATGCCTTAGAAGACCTTAGTATTCGGGCCAATACGGTCCAATTGACTCAGGTAATGTTCAACCTTATCATGAACGCAGCCTATTATTCGCCAGAGGGCGGTGAAATTAAATTGGAATTAGTAAATGGTGAGGAAAAGGTGATTGTTCATATTATCGATTGTGGGGAGGGTATTGCAACGGGTCAGGAAAACAAGGTTTTTGAACCATTTTATACCACCAAACCCGTTGGCGAAGGGACCGGACTCGGTCTGAGTGTGGTCCATGGTATCATCAAAAGCTATAAGGGAAGCATTGCCCATCGACCCAATCGGCCAAAAGGTACTATTTTTACACTGGAGTTCCCAAAATGACATGTATGCCCTTGAACAGAGAGAACATTCTTGTTGTAGATGATGATACCAAGATTTTGGAGTTGTTGGCTAGAAGGCTCAAGACACTTGATTATCATGTTTTTAAAGCCATATCGGTTAATGAAGCCCTATTTGTTTTAAAGGATGCATCCATAGACCTGTTGATTACGGATATCCAAATGCCCGAAGTGGACGGTATACAATTGTTAAAGTACGCCAACGAACATTACCCCAAGATGCCAAAACTTGTGCTCACGGGCTACCCTTCCGTTGATGGAGCTTTAGAGGTGCTTAAATCAGGCGCCATGGACTATATGACCAAACCGTTTACGAAAGAAGAACTCGAAACAGCGGTTACAAAGGCTTTGTCGCAAGGCGACCATCGCCCTGCCTCAGCTGTTAAGAACCCGGTCAGGGAACATCACGAGGAGCTCAACGGTATGGTTGGCAATTCACAAGCCTTTCAGCATGTACTTTCGATTATTGGTCGGGTAAAGGACAACCAAGCCACCGTTTTGATCCAGGGAGAAAGCGGTACGGGCAAGGAATTGGTGGCACGGGCCATTCATTACTCGGGTAAATATAGAAAAGGACCTTTCATTGCTGTAAACTGTGGGGCTATCCCTGATAATTTACAGGAAGCCGAATTATTTGGTTATGTCAAAGGTGCTTTTACCGGCGCAGAACAAAACCGTAACGGTTTTTTTCAGGCAGCAGATGGGGGGACCCTCTTTCTGGATGAAATAGGTGAGGCCGGTTGGGATGTACAGACAAAATTGTTAAGGGCATTGCAGGAAAAGGAGATTGCTAAGGTCGGTTCCAGAACGGTAGAAAAAATAAATCTACGCGTTGTGGCAGCCACCAATTTGGACCTTAAGGAGGAAATCAATAAGAAAAACTTCAGGGAAGATCTTTATTATCGTTTGACTGTTGTGGAAATTATGGTACCACCGCTGAGAAAACGAAAATCGGACATTCCCATGTTAGTGAATAGATTCCTTCAAAAATACGGGATAGAATATAGAGATCGTTTGCTGCCCATTCATCCGGATGCTCTCAAGGTATTGGAACGCTATACTTGGCCCGGTAATATTAGGGAACTTGAGAATGTAATCCAGCGAGCAGTCATCATGGCGGATGGCCCAGTAGGAATCAAGGATTTACCTGATTTTTTGAAATATGAAATCACCTTTCCCCAGGAAGAGCTCCTACCTTTAAGGGAAATGGAAAGGCAATATATTCAGCGTGTCTTGGTTCATACCAAGGGGAACAAGAGCAAGGCGGCAGAAATATTACAGATCAATCGAAAAACACTTCGCGACAAAATTGATTGATCTGGTCAAATACTGACCAAATGGGTAAAAACTACCCAAACCTAAATCTTAGGTCACTTTTTATTTAAAAATCAAAGTGTTGTTTATCAGCATCTTGAGGGTATTATATTTCTTTTTCACAAGTAGGGCATATGATTTGCCATTGGTATGGCACAATCAATCAACCAGATTGGAAAATGATGGATTTTTCGGTTCCGTGGCAAAAGAAATGAGTAATGATGGCAATGTATCCTTTGAGATTTGGAGGCCTTCTACTGGAGAGCAATGATTTATTGACGATCAAAAAGTATCTGCAGCAATCGTTGGGCTTGGAAGATTATTTTCATGTTGAACTATTGGAATTATTAATCGAGAATGTACAACGTGCCATTATTGTGGATGAGAAAAGTATGCCCTCCGATGTGGTACGATTAAATAGCCGTGTGACCCTTGAAAGTTCGACAGGATGGATGAAAAGTTTTCAGTTGGTACCTCCAGATGATGCTGATACGGAAAAGGCGAAGTATTCAGTGGTGAGCGCTTTGGGCTGTTCCGTTATTGGGTTATCAAAAGGGGATAGCATTAGGTATGGTATGCCTGGCCAAGCGGCCTTATTTTGTATCGTAGAGGTAGATCAATCTGGTCTGATGGCCGATGTGGAAACTTTTGGCAAAAACCTAATGGATGCCTTACCAACCAATCCAGATGTAGCGCTTTACTTTGGTAAGAAAGAAGAGCGTAACAGTTCTGATGCAATATGGGTCAATTTAACACAAATATAATAATGGAAAAGGGGTATGAACGCAACACTTTCAATTAAACAACGCATACTGGTTGGTCTTGTACTTGCCACAGCATTTTTATTGGTACTTACAGCTAATCTTGTGGATCGACGGCATTTTTCTACGATACAGCACGCAATTGTTTCTATTCATGATGATCGGGTAGTGGTTCAGGATTTTATCTATCAATTGCGAAACCGTCTTCACGATAGTGAGTTGGAGGTAGTTGATAACGGTAGGTTTACAACAAACAGGGCGGAAAAAATCAGCATCCTCATCGATGACTTCGCCCGTACCGATCTCACTAGGCAAGAAGCACTTTTTTTAAAACGGCTGCGACAAGAATTCACGGATTTAGCGTCACAGACCCCAATGGCGTCTTTGAACATCAAGGACGATAATGCAAAAACAAAGGCCATAAAACACATTGGTGGTATCAAAAAAACCTTGGATTCCTTAGAAGAGATTCAATTGGAAGAAAGTGGACAATTGACAAAGCTGTCTGAAAAATCACTGAAGGTCAATATGATGTTGTCCAATTTGGAGATCGGTTTTTTGATTGTTATCGCTGTGTCCATCTTAATGTTGGTTTTTCAGCCCGTTAAGACATTATATCCTATTCGTTAATTGAATGAAACCAAAATAAGTGTCCCATGAATGAATTTTTGAGAAGCATATGCTCTACCTGTATTCATAGATCGTACTGTGCATTGAGCAAAGAAAGAACGTACACTACGATATGTAATGAATACCAACACTATCTGGAAGAAAGTAAGTTGCCTTCGATAGTGATATCGGATGAAATGAATTAAAAACAAAAGGTATACGACATACCACTAACTATTTTAATATGACAACAGTGTTAACAAAAAGGAAAAGACCGTCCAAACAAGGGATGTTGGACAATGTGATGCGTCAGTTCAACAATTCAGCTGATATTATTGGGCTTAACCCAAACATTAGAAAAATATTGAAAGTCACCAACAATGAACTGGTAGTGCACTTTCCGGTACGAATGGACGATGGGAAGGTTGAGATATTTACCGGCTATAGGGTACAGCACAATAATGCTTTGGGTCCCTATAAGGGTGGATTACGGTACCACCCGACGGTAGACATTGACGCCGCGAGGGCCTTGGCCATGTGGATGACCTGGAAGACCTCCTTGGCAGGGTTGCCCTATGGTGGTGCAAAGGGTGGTATACAATTAGATCCCACCAAGTATTCCCAGGATGAGCTGCAACGAATCACTAGGAGGTTCACCTATGCGCTTGGTGATAATATTGGGCCCGAGTTGGATATACCTGCCCCTGATGTAAATACCAATTCCCAAACCATGGCTTGGATCTTGGATACGTACATGTCGACCAAATCCCCTAATGAACGATCGAAAAACCTCCATGTTGTAACGGGAAAACCCATAGGCGCCGGTGGTTCCGAGGGTAGGGACCGCGCAACGGGCTACGGTGTTTTTCTTACCATCAAATTTTGGGCCGAACACAAAAAACTGGAATTAAAAAACAAGAAGTTCATTGTACAGGGATTTGGAAATGTAGGCTACTGGGCGGCCCATTTTCTTGTGAAGGAAGGTGCGCTTCTTACGGCCGTACAGGATGCCTATGGTAGCATTCGCAATGAAGGAGGGATTTGTCCGGAGTCACTCTTGGATTATGCCAAGGCCAATAAAGGAAGTATTATGGGGTTCTCAGGGGCAAACAGTATTGAAAATTCGGAATTCTTTGGATTGGAATGTGATATCTGTATCCCTGCAGCATTGGGTAATCAGATTACAGTGGACAATGCCCCTTTCATAAAGGCTAGTCTGATTGCCGAAGGGGCCAATGGACCAACCGATGTCAAGGCAGAGGAAATACTCTTAGAGCGAGGTATCGATATCATACCGGATATTCTATGTAATGCAGGTGGTGTAATCGGAAGCTATTTTGAATGGTTGCAAAACCGTAACGGTGAAATTTGGAGTCTTGATGAGGTGTTGGAACGATTGGAAAGAAAAATGAGGGAATCGTTTACCAAGGTTGCACACAAAACCAAGACGCAGCATATCGACATGCGGACAGCCGCATTTGTAATTGCCATAGAGCGATTGGAAGAGACTTATGTTCAGAGGGGGATTTTTCCATAAAGGAAGAAAGTGATTAAAAAAGGCTTAAAAAAGAGCCTGCATGGTATAATGATTTAAAATATAGTAAAATGAAATACGGGAGCTTGTTGATAGAAAAAAGGGAATATGTGGTTTTAAAGCGATTGTTGAACCTCTCAGGGTACCATAAGGACAGTGCTTGGAGAAAATCGGTTAAGAAGTTGACGGATGAATTGGAGAGTGCCAAAATCCTAGATGAGGATAAAATGCCAAATGATGTGATACGGTTCAATTCCAATGTCACAATTGTTTCCGAAAATGGCTGGCATAAAAAATTCAAACTGGTACTACCCGCCAAAAGCGATATCAGAAACAATTGCATATCGATATTGACCCCGATGGGGGCCGCGGTCATGGGGTACGCCAATGGGGATTCCATTGTTTGGGAGTTTCCATCCGGTAACCAAAGGCTTACCATTGAGGATATTGAGCAGGGAAATGAGTCTTTGAATTTAAACATGGTATTATGAAATCAGTTGGTAGACCCTATTTTCACGAATCCATAAGCCGTATTATCAGTAAAAAGGATAAGTTGGAAATCACCAATTGGACTGAAACTATGGAATGGGTCAATGAGGAATTACAATATTTGATCCCATTGGAAAAACGGCTGTTGGGAAATCCTTCGCTCCACCAAAGACTTTTGGTGGTTCAAAGAGAGAATCAGCTGCGGTTGGCAAACTTGTACCGTTATGAACGGAACATGGCGAACGTGATAGAATGTGATACCATGGAGTGTGATGCTTATTACCTCAATACCCATGAGAAAAATAGGGATGGTTATATGAATCATTTAAAAAACTACAACCAGTTAAAGTTTCTGCTGCTCTCCAAGATTTTGGAGTGCTTGGGTAAGTAGAAAATCCAAATAGGGCTGCAATAATAGCCTTTTTGTTTTCAAACTGAGCTATATACTCTTTAAAAAAATTCCGTGGGATAATGTAACATGCATAACAGCGATATCAAACTCATTTGAATTCATACACTTACTAGAGAAGGCCATAGGGAATAGAGGTAGATTTAGCTTTTTAATAGATTAATATACATTGTTATTTGATGGTGAATAGATGTTTTGTGAATCCCATAGCTCAATATGTATTAATCATTTTAACATGTATTCAAAGATTTTTGTTGACACATCCCTGGAAATTGATATGAAATTATGTTTTACAGTTAAAACAAGATATAAAAAAGGTTAAGTCTGCCATTAAGACAAGCCATTTTTTTTAGTTATGCTACCTCCCTCTTTTGCAAGAATTCCTTTCAAGGCTGCCATATCCTCACTCACCTTTCTATCAATAATCTTGGCATAATGTTGAGTAGTGCGAAGATTTTTATGTCCCAGCATTTGCCCCACTGTTTCTATGGGTACTCCATTGGACAAGGTCACGGTAGTAGCAAAAGTATGTCTGGCCAAATGGGTGGTGAGATTCTTTTTTATGCCACATAGGTCAGCAATTTCTTTTAAATAGGCATTGGACTTCTGGTTGCTCAAAACAGGAAGCACACAATCTTCATTCATGACTTTAGGGTGTTCTTTGTATTTTTTGATAATAGCCAATGCGGTTGGGAGTAGGGGAATACCCAATCTGGATTTTGTCTTGGTACGCTTGGACTTAATCCATAGGGTTCCATCAATATGGGTAACGATATTATCAGGATGCAGCTTTTGCACATCAATGTAGGATAGTCCAGTATAACAACAGAAGACAAACATATCCCGTACAACATTAAGACGTTCGCCCCTGATTTTCTTGTCAACCAAGGCTTGTAGTTCTTCCTTGGACAAGAACTCCCTTTCTACAGTTTTGAATTGTACTTTGTAGTTGAAGAAGGGATCCTTATTGATCCATTCATGGGCTACGGCCATTCGAATGATTTTCTTGAAATTGTTTATGTACTTTAAAGCGGAATTATGGTTACATTTTTTAACTGTCTTCAAAAAGAATTCAAAACCCTTTATGAATTTTAAATCAACATCCCTGACGGGAATATCCGATTTACCTGATTCGGTTTTGATAAATTCGGCAACGTGGTTTCTTGTGGTATTATATCGCTTGTAAGTACCTAGTGCAAATTCAATATCAATCAGCTTCTTCATTTGTTGGTTATGCTCATCAAAGAGCTCCAAGAGCATTTTAAGTTTTTCACCTTTGCCCAAATACAAATTTTTCACATCTGATGAGGTGAAGGGTTTGTTGTCCTCTACAAGTTGACGGTGGATTCTATTTATTTTACTTCTAACAGTATCCAAATACTGGTTCAATTCATTTGCTTCAAAGTTCGTTCCCTTCATTTTCCCCATCCGAGCACTCCATTTTTGTGGGTCAACTTTTCGTGAAACGCTTAATTCGCTTCGTTGTCCATTTACCGTTAAACGTAGGTATATAGGGACTTTTACGTCTTTTTCAAAATGTTTTCCTTTAAGATAAAATAGCTGTGAGAAAGAATGGCTCATTTTTGGTCTCTTTTTTAACAGAAATAAAGATATAAAAAAGAAAAATACCATTTTTATATTTAACACAAAATCAATTGATTACAAGGAAATCGGTGAGTGTTTTTTGATTTAAAATATACTCACCGAATAAGTCACTTTTTTAATGCTATTATTTGATATAAAATGAAACTAAATAAAACAAAAAAACCTGTAAATCAGTAATTTACAGGTTTGCTGTTGTGTTTTGATGGTGTTCTAGTGGAGCCGGAGGGATTCGAACCCTCGTCCAAACAAGCAATAACCACGCTTTCTACATGCTTAGTATCTGTTTGATTTTCGATGTATACCTGACCAGATACGGCCTAATATACACTTATCTTCTTTAGGTTTTAGAGGTGTCGCCAAAGCGAACGAACACCCTTGTGTTGACTTTTTTGGTGCTCCTAAACGAATCGCCGTCAACAAGGGCTATTCAGGAACATCTCGCTTCCCTACCTTGTAGGGACGAGGCATATCCTACTATAATTCAGATTATGCGGCAAGAGCGTAATTATTTTCGCCAATTAAAAAGTGTGAAACATGAGATTAACGAGCTATATCCCAGCGCTCGACATGCTTACATCGCCATTGGTCTTGCTGTCAAAACCGGTCGGCCCCATAATGTCATTCCTGCGAAGGCAGGAATCTCTCACTTTTTTATCAAAGAACTTAACCTGCACTGCGTACTTCGACTACGCTCAGTATGAACTCGGTCAAAATGTGGGCGTTCCCAAAATATTGCTTCGCAACATTTCGGTCGGGCTATCGGCCGTACATGGTACCTGCCTCTATCCCTAACGCAAATTTTGGTTTGTAAACCACCTTTGTCACATTGAGCGCAGTCGAAATGCCTAACGCGGTCGGCAAAGGTAACTTATATCCATCAAACAATAAAAAGTTTGCTTACCCTGCCTATTACTCTTATTTTGGTCAACAATTATACCAAAATCATATATGAAGCTCGGAATCATCAGGGAACGTAAAAATCCACCCGATCGCAGGGTAGTGCTATCACCAGAAGAATGCCAAAATGTCCTTTCCAAATACCCAAAAGCCAATATTTTGGTCGAATCGTCTCCAATTCGGGTGTTTTCGGACAGTGAATATACAGAAAAAGGCATCCAAGTGGTAACCGATATGGAGACCTGTGATGTACTGCTCGGCGTAAAGGAAGTCCCCATCGATGCATTGATTCCCCATAAAAAATACTTTTTCTTTTCCCATACCATTAAAAAACAACCCTATAACCGCGAACTCCTTCAAGCTATTTTGGAGAAGAACATCGAATTGTACGATCACGAGGTGATAACCAATCCAAAAGGGAGTAGATTGGTCGCCTTTGGCCGTTATGCCGGAATCGTTGGAGCCTACAACGGATTCAGGACCTACGGTTTAAAGTACAACTTATATCAATTGCCGAAAGCGGAATCCCTTCTGGACCAACAAGCTTTGATTTCGGAACTAAAAAAAATACAACTCCCCAACATCAAAATATTACTTACTGGAAAAGGAAGAGTGGGCAGTGGTGCCAAGGAAATGCTCGATGCCATGGGATTGAGGCACGTTTCTCCCAGTGAGTATTTATCCATATCCTTCAAGGAACCTGTATATTGTCAAACCGATGTGTCTCACTATGTAAAACGTAAGGATGGCAACAAAGGCAGCAAATCCGATTTTTTCCAAACTCCCGAGGCTTACGAATCTGACTTTTTTCGTTTTGCAAAAGTAACCGATTTTTATATTGCAGGACATTTTTATGGGGATGGAGCCCCTTATTTATACACTCGTGAGGATGCCAAGCAACCCGATTTTAAGATAAAAGTAGTGGCCGATATCAGTTGTGACATCGACGGTCCCATTGCAAGCACCATTCGTCCGTCCACCATTGCCGAACCTATTTATGGCTACGATCCTGAGTCTGAAACGGAAATCGATTTTAAAAACGAAAAGGCTATTGCCGTAATGGCCGTGGACAACCTCCCGTGCGAACTGCCAAGGGATGCAAGCGTAGGTTTTGGAGAAGCATTTTCCAAGTACGTGATACCATCCTTTTTTAATAATGATAAGGATGGCGTTCTAGAAAGGGCCCGTATGACGCAAAATGGTAAGTTGACCCCTCGGTACGCCTATCTTCAAGATTACGTGGACGGCAAAGAATAATAGCCTTTTAGCCAAAAACACTTTCCAGAAGTTGGTAATGCATTGCTTTTTAGTATATTGTATGTCCTAAATTCTCAAAAGCCAGTGAAATTCAATTGGATATTTTCTGGAGATGACAATCCAGCAATGCAACGGACCTGTATCGATTTGGAATACAGTCTCAGGCCAAGAATCACGAGGTTCTTGTTGTCCCGATTGGATGTGGATACCGATTTTTCCAGTTTTTATTTTGATGTGAATATGGACAAAAAATGGGTTTATATCTCCGAAAAAACACCCATCCAGTACATACACAAACTTTTGCCAGATTTTGATTTGGTCATCAATGGTGGACCTTTTACCTCCGTTGCCTAAGGTTTATTCTTGCAAGGTGAGGTTCCATGTAACGATAGGATGCTCCTTTGGGGCAACGTAGGCACCTAATGCCTTAAGCTTTAACTCAAGTTCGGCCTTTTTGTCCAGTGTTTTCACCTGAAGGGTTTTAGACCTCCCAGCTGGAACCGTAAATACGGGTGAACTGGAATAGAAGGTATAGGGCATTTGATTTTCAAAAATAAGATCACTGCTCGTCACATTTTTTAAAGTTACTGCCAAAATCGAGGTATTATCAATGTATTCGGCTTTTTCGATGGTAATGGATGCTCGGAGTAGTGGAACCAAATTCTCCTTTTTGCCAACCAATAACGAATTGAAAACGGCCACTGTTCTACCGGCAAACAAAGCCTCTTTAAGGGAATTAGCAGATCTTTCCTTCGCAAAAACCAATGTTATGGGGCGCGTATGTCCTTTTTCTACATAATCCCAGTCAATAAGTCCGTGGATATCGCTGGTTCCCATTATGGTCAGGTTGTTTTCAAGGGCCAGGGCCAACGATTCTTCCGAATAGTCCCCGGTGTTGATTACCTCGATTCCGTGCAGCTCTCCATCATTAATGCGTTTTTTTTGAAAATCGCTAAGAATCGGATTGCCTTTTGGTGATTGGGCATACCAAGCAGGGTGGTTCCAAAAAACAAAGGCACTTTGCTTCTTGGCTTCGGCAAAAGATTCCTTGGCATCCTCCACAAGAAGTTTGTTTGCATCTTCAATAAATATGGCATTGTTGTGTCCGATCGGTGCTTGTCGGGTAATTTCGGACCCGTGAACCAGAATAAGGTCATGATCCTTTGCTTCTGTTAGGGCTATTTCGTAGGATCGGTTCCTGTCAGGGTGGGGGATATCCTCTTTATGAGGTTGGTATTCAATGTGCTCGGTAAGTGAAATCACGTCCAAATTATCCCTTAGCGCTTCCATTACACGAATGTTCGGCCACACATTTCCGTCTGAAAAGACAGTGTGTTGGTGCAGGTCTGTTTTCAATGTTTTGTATCCGGGAACATCTGGAAAATCCAAAATTCTGGAGCTTTGGTGCGAATGCTCTTGGGCAAACAAGGAAACAGCAGCAAAAATTGCGATAAAAACTGGTTGGGATTTCATGTTGTTGGTTTTCTCAAAACTATGAAAGCTAATTATGTGTTTCAACCA
>TARA_R110002012_G_scaffold39425_3_pt1 | contig 46319 bp, 36 predicted proteins | sample TARA_R110002012 | Tara Oceans TARA_R110002012 (sample SAMEA4396515) | marine metagenome | biome: Westerlies Biome; feature: [DCM] deep chlorophyll maximum layer (ENVO:01000326); material: water (ENVO:00002006), including particulate matter (ENVO:01000060) such as... | depth 40 m
AGTCAGTGGAAATGGGTCTTGTGTGGATGCGGTCGATACTAAAGTTATTGCAATTTCAGTTCTTCCAGTTGGGACCGTAACTTCCACTGGTTCAGAAGTATGTATTTCAGAACCAATTACCCTGGGAGGTACAATAAATTCGGGTGCTTCCACAGGTTCTTGGATTATTCAAACTGGCCAGGGATCTGGTCCTGAGAATTCTGGAACTCTGTCTGCCACTGCAAACAATTCTGGTACCTGGGAATCAGTTTTCACTCCGGATGGATCCTATTTTGGAAATGTAACCTTTGAATTTGTAGCAAATTCTGGTTCTTCTTGTCCTAGTGATATTACCACAAAAATTATCACAATTAGATCGCTGCCAACCGTGGTGGATCAGTCCTACACCCTTTGTGAAGATACTTCCGGGTCTGGCAGTGTAAACGTAAATTTAACATCATATAACACCGATGTTACAACTGAAAATCAATCGAATGTTACAATTGCATGGTTTACAAATAGCAGTTTAACAAATCCAGTTCTTGACGAAACTGACGTAGATATTAATGGGAGTGCCACTTATTACGCAAGAGTTACATTAAATGCAACTAACTGTTTTGATAGGGCGCAAGTGGACTTTACTGTAAATCCTCAAATTGTTTTAACCGCGGGTTCGGATGAAATAATTTGTGACGGAGATGTATTAGATCTTTCTAACTCTTCGACTTTACCATCCGAAAGTAATGCATCTACTCTTTTATGGACATCAAACGGAGACGGATCATTTAATGATGATACAGCAATAACACCAATGTACACACCGGGGCCAACGGATTTTGCAAACTCACCAATCACATTGACTTTAACGGCAAGTTCTGCAGGCCCTTGTGCAGCTGAAGTAGATCAAATGGAACTCACCATAAATCCTGTACCGGTAATCGACCCTGTTTCTGACTTAAGCCTTTGCCCTGGTGATACCCATGGGAGTACAAGCTTTAGTGCTGATATATCTGGTGGTACGTTCAATTGGTCATTAACGAATTCATCTCAGTTAGGAATTTCGTCTAGCGGCACTGGTAATCTACCGGCCTTGAATGCTCAATCAAATACGAGCGGGGCCGTTATTACTTCTGTTGTCACTATTGATTATGTTTTAAATGGATGTAGCGCTGCCTCCGAAACTTTCAATATAGATGTTAAACCGACTCCTGTTATAGATGGTGTAAGTAATATTCAAGTTTGCCCTGGATCCACAGTAAATGTAAACTTCAATGCAAATACAACGGGCGAAACATTTTCATGGTCAAATGATAATACGGCCGTTGGAGTAGGACTTGTAAGCAATGGGTCTGGCGATATAAGCTTTACAGCTGAGTCAAATAATACAGGTGCTGCAATTACAAGCAATTTCACTTATTCGGCCACCCTAAACGGTTGTGCTAGTACTATCAAAACTTTCACAGTAACTTTATTACCAAAACCGGTAATAGCTCCTTTTAGCTCTATCGAAGTATGTTCTTTTGATAACATAAGTACTTCCTTTAGTAGTAATGTAAGCGGAAGTACATTTAGTTGGACTAATGATAATACAGCAACTGGAATTGCTGCAGCTGGCAATGGTAATATCAACGTTAACGCAAGCGAAAACCTATCTGGGGTTGACCAGGTCAGTAATATTACAGTGACGGCAACAAGAAATGGTTGTATTAGCGAAGTTGAAACCTTCACAGTAACAGTTAAACCAAAGCCTATTTTAAACACAGTTTCTTCTTTTGAAATCTGTGCTACTGATAATATTTCTGCAACGACCCTATCTGATAATTCGGGAGGGGCTAGCACAATATCCTGGACAGCTTCAAATGCATCTGCAATCGGTTTGCCTTCTAGCTCTGGAACTGGAAATATACCTGCATTTACTGCTAATAGTAATAATACAACCGCTACTATTGTTTCCAATGTTACGGTTACAAGTACATGGGATGGATGTGTAAGTGATCAAATCAATTTCCAAATCAGGCTGAAGCCGACTCCAATAATGAACTCCATATCAGATGATGAATTATGCGCTGGTGAAATCTATAGTGTAAATTTCGGGAATAGCTTGGGAGCTTCGACAACTTATAGTTGGGTAAATGATAATACTGCAATTGGTTTAGCTGCATCTGGCAATGGAGACAATATCAATTTTACAGCAAATAGTAATAATAGCGGCTCTCCAATTGTTGCTAATATTATAGTCACACCGACAAATAATTCTTGTGTTGGCACATCGCAATCGTTTTCATTAACTTTAAATCCATCACCGGTTATTTCACCAATTAGTGATGTTGAATTATGTCCGAACAATTTTATTTCGATCCCAGTAACTACTGATTTATCTAATACCAACCTTACATTAACAGTTTCTGATAATTCGGTTTTTGCAGTAGGCCCAATTTTAAATGGGCAAAATATTGAATTTACTACTAACTTAAATACAACAGGTGCAGACATAACATCTAATATTGAGGTTACTTCAGAACAAAATGGTTGTGAGTCTAGTGAAGATTTTAATGTTACTCTATTCTATGAACCACTTGTTAGTTCGGAACCTGATGAAGGACCTTTATGTTACCCGGGATCTGTAAATAGCAGGACCTTTGGACATGATTCTGGCACGGGGAATTTCAGCTGGGAAGTAACCAATGCAGACTTAATCGGAGATGCTACTCCTACGTCAGGAACTGGAATCTTCCCAGGTTTTGATTTAGCAGATAATCAAACAGGAATACCGATTGAAGGATATGTGAAATATTTTAGTGAAAGAAATGGATGTTTAAGTAGTCCTGATTCATTTAAAATTACTTTAAAACCATCACCTATAATACTAAATACAGACACTGCATTTTGTGAAGGTGATTTCGTAAATATTGATTTTTCTGATAATGTTGGGGATGATGCAACTTATGAATGGCAAATTGATAATTTAACTATAGGGATAAATAACAGTGACGGTACGACTGACCAGTCTATAACGCCTGCTGGATTTACAGCGGTTAATTCTTCAGATACAGAGGATAATGTGGCCAATATAACAGTTTTCTCCACTATTGATGGTTGTGCGGGACCTGTTAAAACTATTGAGGTTAGAGTACTGCCAAATCCAACTTTGTCTAATAATATTTTAGAATTCACAACTTGTTCAAATGACACTTTCTCGTTTGTGCCAGAGTCTAGTATACCATCTACCGATTTCGAATGGACCTACATTTCTGGTGATACTTCGGTTGTGCAAGGAGTAGAATTGTCGGGTACAGGCGACATTAATCTCGATCTAATTAATACTTCAGGCACGGATCAAAACTTAGTATATGGAATCACTCCTTTAAATAGTAATTGTATTGGCACCAGTGAAGAATTAACCATTACAGTAAGACCAGAAATCAAATTTCAAAATATTCAAAACGAGTACTTTGTGTGCAGTGGTCAAGATTTTGAATTACCAATAACTTTGACTAACAATCTACACGTAAATGATATTGAATATTTCTGGACGGTGTCTGAAAACGAAGCTGGCGCTAATGATAGTACTGCTACTGCAATTGGAGGAAACCTTACAAATTCTGTATCTGGCCAAAGAGATACCGTAGTATACACCATTACACCTAGACTTTTAGATGGGACATGTGCAGGAAATACTGAAGTTTTTTCTGTAATTATTAATCCAAATGCAATAGTTGAAATATTACCTGCTAATGACATTTGCGAAGGAGAAAACCTTACACTAGAAGCTCAATTATTAAATGGATCTGGAAGTGGCCAGTGGAGTGGTGGAGATGGATCATTTACTTCAAGCACCTCTCCTATCACTACATATATCCCAGATGAAAGTGAGTATGGTGAAAATGTTACTTTACGATTTACAGTAAATGACCCTGATGGTAGTGGCCCATGTACGTCAACCTTTGATGAGGTGACCGTAGCAGTAAATCTTCTACCCAATGTAGCAATTACTGGAAATCCATTCCCGAACAATTTGTATTGTATAAGAAACGGAATCAAAGAACTTACCGGAAGTCCAGCTGGAGGTATTTTCACTGGTAGAGGTGTTTTTGAACAGGATGGAGCATATTTCTTCAATCCTGAGACAGCAACAGTTGGAGGTCCATATACTATCACCTATGAATTTACCAACAGTAACGGATGTACTAATTCTACTGAAACCACAGTTCAAGTTACCAATGGACCAAACTCAAATTTTGAAATAGAAACCGATGACAGCGAGGGTTTCTTTTGCTCTAATGCCTTCCTTGAACTAGATCCAACTTCATCAGGAGGAACGTTCAGCGGCAAGGGTATAGAAATTTTAGGTGGTATCTCCTACTTTAATGCTTCATCACCAGAAGTAGCTGGTCTAGATTCCGTTGAAATTACTTATACAATATTTGAATCTGAAACCAGCTGTACAGCGTTTACAACGAAGAAAATAAGGAGAATTCCTGCGCCAGAAATTGAAATAGTTTATCAAAATATTTGTGATGTTGATAATGCAGTTCAAATTTTCATTGATCCTGGTTATGATCACCCTCAAGATTCTTTAGTGTCATTCCAATTAGAATATGAAAATTCACCAAACAGGATATATGAAGAAGGTCAAATCGAGCAATTCAGCTCTCCTGGTGTTAAATCAATTACTATTGTTGGAACAACTGCTTTAGGATGTACTTTTGAAAAGACGACTACAATAAATGTTGGGAACATTCAAAAAACTGATTTTTCAGTTAATAATTTGAAAACCAGTAGCAATGGTCAACAACCAACACAATTTACCAATCAAAGTATGCTAGATGTATTGAATGGCGACCCAAGTTTAAATTTAATAGAGTCATTCCAATGGGATTTTGGGGTTGAAGGTGTGAATACAGATATTTCTATCCTAGAAAACCCATCATTCAATTATGAAAATGCCGGAGCTTACGATGTAAAATTGGTTATCACCTCATCTTTAGGATGTACAGACTCAATCATAAAAACGATTGATATAGTTCCTGCTGTAGATACATATCCATATTTGGAAACATTTGATCAAAATTCAGGTGGTTGGTATTCTCAATCAATAGATACTATTTCTAGTTCTTGGATACATGATTTCCCTAATGGAGCCTTCGTAGGTAAAAATGACAATCCAAATCCAGGTAAAATTTGGAAAACCGCTACAGATGGTATATCGGGTTATAAAGTCAATGAAAATTCCTTCCTATACAGCCCAACTTTTGATCTTACTAGTTTAGAAAAACCAATGATTGCTTTCGATATGTGGTTAGATGTTGAAGACGAAAGATTTGAAGGTGCAATATTAGAATACTCCACTGATGGTGAAAACTGGTTTGTATTTGGATCAGAAGGTGATGAACTAAATTGGTATAATATATCAAACAGATTTCCAATTGGAGGACAAACTTCGAATGAAGATGCATTTGCTTGGTACTTTACAGAGAATCAAAGAAATTGGATCAGAGTTGCTCATTCGATTAGTGAGGATTTAATCAGTAATTTCCTTAGTGTCTCTTTTAGAATAAACTTCAGAGGAGATAGGTACAGTGGAACTCCTATTGGTATGGCAATTGATAACATATACGTAGGCGAAAGACAAAAGCTGGTACTACTTGAAAGCTTCACAAATTTAAATTCTGCGAATTATATCAATAATAGAAGTAATGTAGAAGATTTGGTTTCTTCTGAAGTGGGCAAAGATGTGCTTCCAATGAATTTCCATATTTCTTTGCCATCTCCTGATTCGATCAATATCAGGAATTCAGTAGAGATGGATGCTAGAGCAAGTATCTATGACGTAGATGAAAGCCCTACATTAATTATCGATGGGGAGTTATTTGAAGGAAATATATTCGAATCTCCTAACCTATTGAATAGTGAATTTGAACAAATTATAACACGAAGGTCACTTTTAGAACCAAGTAATTTAATTGAGGTTTCCATTGATGAAACTGCCAATGAAAACACCATTCGTTTTGATGCTAGCTTAAGTCCAAATAACGATACTACCATTAATTTGATTGGGTACTACTTTATTATTGAGAAATCTATTGATAATACTGAACTTACAAATATCGTACGAAAGATTTTGCCAAACATAAATGGAGTAAATCTAGATGAACTTTCAGAAAATATAACTAACACGTATGAGTGGGAGGTGAATTCAATCTATTCTAATGATGATCTAGCTATTGTATCCATAGTTCAAGATAAAATTACAAACAGAATATTTGAAATTAATATAGACGATGTAAATCAAGCTAAATATGCTAAAGTGATCCTAAATATTAATGAAGGATTTGAATCAATTGGAATGAATCTATATCCAAATCCAAGCAGAGGAAATCTAAATATACGCTTTGCTAAAGCTTTAAATTCGGATATTGACATTATGATCCTGGATTCAAATGGTAAAATCATAAAGACAAGTAAGATTCCAAGTAATACAACTGAAACTGAACTTGACTTAAGTGGATTTGCCTCAGGAGTATATCATGTCATCTCCAAAAATTCTAATGGAGATCTCAATCGACAAAAAATAGTCTTGATTGATTAATTCTATTCATATAATTTTCAAAACTATATTGATTAACTGGCGTTATTTGACATATGAGTGTATTTAGTATCATAATTTAAGGATAATGTACACTCAGTTTTATTAAAGTATTTTTTTACTTAATTTCGTGAATTCTTAAACCATTGTTTCAACATTTAATATAATTTAATATACATGTCAGACCACGCAAAATTATCATACGCAGGAAAAGATTACGACCTACCGGTCATTCAAGGTACTGAAAAAGAGATAGCTGTTGATATTAGTAAACTAAGGGCTAGTAGTGGACTTATTACAATCGATCCAGGATTTAAAAACACGGGTTCTACTAAAAGTGCTATTACTTTTTTAAATGGGGAAGAGGGGATCTTAAGATATAGAGGCTATTCTATAGAAGAACTTGCCGAGAAATCATCATTTTTGGAAGTATCATATCTATTGATATATGGTGATTTACCAACTCAAGCTCAGCTAGAAAAATTTCAGAATCAAATTACCACACACACCTTGGTTCATGAAGATATTAAAAAAATATTAGATGGATTCCCATCAAATGCACATCCAATGGGCGTTTTATCCTCTTTGGTTTGTTCATTAACAGCTTTCTATCCTGAATCATTGGATCCTAACAGATCTGCTAAGGAAGTTGATTTGAGTATAATCAGAATATTATCTAAAATGCCAACTTTTGCAGCTTGGGCATTTAAGAATCAAATTGGGCATCCGGTAAATTACCCTGATAATGAGTTAGATTATCAGTCAAATTTCCTTAAAATGATGTTTGCCCTACCAGCAGAAAAATACAAAGTAAATCCAGTGGTGGCTAAGGCACTGAACACTTTATTAATTCTGCATGCTGATCACGAGCAAAACTGTTCCACTTCCACTGTTAGGGTAGTAGGAAGTTCGCAAGCCAGTTTGTATGCCTCAATATCAGCTGGTATCAACGCACTATGGGGGCCATTGCATGGTGGTGCTAATCAAGCAGTTTTAGAAATGCTAGAACAAATTGAAAAAGCAGGTGGAGATACCGCTAAATTTATTGCGAAAGCAAAAGATAAAAATGATCCTTTCCGTTTAATGGGATTTGGTCATAGAGTTTACAAAAACTTTGACCCAAGAGCTAAAATCATCAAAAAAGCAGCTGATGATGTCTTAGGGCAATTAGGAGTTGATGATCCGTTATTAACTATTGCCAAAGAATTGGAACAAATTGCTTTGAAAGATGAGTATTTTGTAGAGAAAAAACTTTATCCTAATGTTGATTTCTACTCAGGTATTATTTACAGAGCGATGGGTATTCCGACAGAGATGTTTACTGTCATGTTCGCATTAGGCCGACTTCCAGGATGGATCGCACAATGGAAGGAAATGAGAGAAAATAATGAACCAATTGGACGACCAAGACAGGTTTATACTGGAGAGAATCTTCGTTCATATGTTGATTTAAACAAGAGATAATTATAACAAGTAATTTATTTTCAAAGTCAACCTATAAATCTGGGTTGACTTTTTTATTTTTACAGAAATAACAAAACACATAGATGAGTTTACAAGAAGAATTTAAAAATGCAGCCGAGAGGTCAAAAACGGATATCAGTGAAAGGCCTTCAAATGAAGAACTGCTAAAACTATATGCACTATACAAACAGGGAGACGAGGGAGATGTTAAAGGAGAAAGACCTGGAGGTTTCGATTTCAAAGCCATAGCAAAATACAATGCTTGGGAAGAATTAAAAGGTAAGTCATCAGAAGACGCCATGAAAGAATACATTGACCTAGTCAATAAATTAGCTAACTGATAAATATATTAATTTGCAACCAACGGAAACAAATATATTTCTCAAAAATATAGCTCAAACTTCGCCCTTTCCCTTTTTATTAGAGATAGAACGCGCAGAAGGCATTTATTTACATTCAACGAATGGAAATAAATATATGGACTTAATTTCCGGTGTTGCAGTTAGTAATTTAGGCCACCAACATCCAAAAGTAGTAAACGCGATTAAAGAACAACTGGAAAAGCACATGCACATTATGGTTTATGGTGAGTATGTGCAATCATCAGTAAATAAATTAGCAAGAATCCTTGTTGAAAACCTTCCACAACATCTAAACAGTGTATATTTCTGTAATAGTGGAGCGGAATCCATTGAAGGAGCATTAAAATTAGCTAAGAGAGTTACAGGTCGGACCGAATTACTTGCATTCAAAGGTGCCTATCATGGCAGCACGCATGGGGCACTAAGTATTTCAGCTAATGAAAAGAAAAAGTACAGGTTCAGGCCTCTTCTACCTGACGTTCGTTTTTTAAGATTAAATAAATTCGAAGATTTAAACTTAATTAGTAGAAAAACAGCTTGTGTCGTAATTGAAACCATTCAAGGTGATGCAGGAGTTCGAATTCCTGAGAGGAAATTTTTAGAAGCATTGCGTAAAAAATGCAATGAAACAGGTACTTTGCTAATTATGGATGAGATTCAATCTGGAATTGGAAGGACGGGGAAGCTTTTTGCATTCGAACATTTTGGAGTTGAACCAGATATTTTATGCACTGCGAAAGCGCTAGGAGGCGGATTACCACTAGGCGCTTTTATTGCAGATAAAAATCATATGGATTTATTTACCAAGCAACCAATGCTAGGGCACATCAACACCTTTGGTGGAAACCCAATGAGTTGTGCAGCAGCTGCTGCTACCCTAGAAGTCATCTTAGAAGGTAATTTCTTGAATGAAGTGGAAAGGAAAGGTGAGAAAATTGAAAATTTAATAAATCATCCATCAATAGTAGAAATAAGGAGAAAAGGGATGATGTTTGCCTTTGAATTTGAAACTGAAGAAATTGTAGGTAGGATTGTTGAAAACTGCCTGGAAAATGGTGTTATCTGTTTTTGGTTTCTTTCGTGCCCAAACAGCTTTAGAATTGCTCCTCCCCTAACAATAAATGACGAGGAAATTGAAAAAGCCTGCAAGGTCATTAATGAGGCTATTGAGAAAGCCGTAAAGCTGATTAATAATGATCAGTCATAATTATTGTAATTGGTAAGAGAATATGGCAGCTTTTCATCTCTTAAAAAAAATAGACGCTAATCAGTTATCTAAATTAATAGATAGTTTTCAAAAGGAACACGTGAATGTTAACTATCAACCTTCAAGGCATTTACTTGAATTTTCGGAAGGAGAAGAGTTATCTGTTCGACTACCGTTTTTCATCAAATACGAACACCATAAAATAATACCCTCTAATTTTCTTATCGTCTTGATTCACTCGGGGGAAGCTGCCCTGGCTTATTCTGAGGAAGATCAAATTACAGAACATAAGATGGTCAAAGCTTATATGGTAAGACAAAAGCAAGGAAAGAGTCAGATTAAACACCTTAAAACTAAAGGGAAATCTAAAGCGGGTTCTCGAGTTAGATTAGCAGGCACCGACCATTTTTTTGAGGAAATAAATGAAAAAATATCAGAATGGAATGAGTATTATGATATTGATAAAATCGCTATAAGTTGCAATAAAACGCTACAGCCTTATTTCTTCAATAGAAGTGATGCCGCACTAAAAAAAGATGATAACAGGATAATCAAAATTCCTAAACATATACAAGAGGCAAATTTCGAAAACTTAACATCTATTCACAAATATCTAATATCAACGGAGTTGAATTTTGAAAACTCTGAAAAGGATTTTATAAAGGAATTGGTTTTAAATATAACAAATGAGTAAAAAAATAAACTGGAGAAAGGAAGCAATTAGCTGGGGAGTAATGATTGCCATTTTTGGAACACTTTACATCACAGGCTGGCATGCACCTGTTATGGGGAAAATACAATCTTGGCTTTTAGCCACGCATCTGATTACGCCATCAATAGAAAACATAGAAATTGAATCTTTTAATTTTGATGGCGAATTAATTACTCCTAATGGCGAAAGAATTTCTTATGCGCAATTACAGAACAAAACCATTTTCATTAATTATTGGGCTACTTGGTGTCCACCTTGCTTGGGTGAAATGCCCCATATAGAAAAACTATATCAACAGCTTAAAGATAATCATGATATTGCGTTTTTAATGATTTCAAAGGACAATGATTTTAATAAAGCAATAAAATTTAAAGAAAAAAAAGAGTATGAATTACCCATCTATCAGGAATTGAGAAGCCCAGTACAATTACAGTCTCAAACCCTCCCTACGACCTTTGTGATTAAACAGGGAAAAATCGTCTTCCGAAAAGAAGGTATGAGTAATTTTAATACTGAGGAATTCAGAGATTTCTTAAGCAAAAACTAGAATCTTTAGCTCAATGAATTTTTGCAAAACCAAATTGGTTTATTAGGTATAAACATCTTATTTTAGGTGAATTATTTAAAATCTTTAAAATCGATTCCATGAGCTGGTTACGAAAAATTGGTTTCTTCAGTGCTTTTATCATTCCTACCTTAACCATAGTAGGATTCTACTTTGGTGGAATTGCTAATTTATCTGCATTAATTTTCGTTTATGCGTTGATACCTTCCATTGATGCAGCTGTTGGAAGAGATTACAATAATATTCCCAAGGAAGCTGTAAAGAGTGTTTCCAATGATTTCTATTACAGATTTATCACCTATTGCTGGACATACTTTCAATTGGCATTTTTGCTTTGGGCTGTATGGGTTGTTTCAACTAATCAATTAACAGTATTTGAAGCAATTACATTCACTATTGCAGTTTCCTTATCTACGGGAGGAATAGGGATAACAGTTGCTCATGAGTTAGGGCATAAAAAGTCAAAATTAGAGAAGTTTTATAGCAAAGTGCTATTAATGAGTGTTAGTTATATGCATTTTTATATCGAGCACAATAAAGGTCATCACCTGCGTGTTTCCACACACGAGGACCCTGCAACCAGCAGAGAAAATGAAAGCTTTTATGCATTTTGGTGGCGCTCTGTAAGTCAAGGTTATTTAAGTGCCTGGGAAATAGAAAACAAGCGATTAGAAAGAAAGAATAAACCCAAATTCTCCATTCATAATCAGATGATATGGTTTACACTTTTGCCTTTCATTTTTGCTTTTAGCTTAACTTTGGGTGTAAGCATCATAATAGGAGCGTTCACCTGGATTCCATTTGCATTCTTTTTTGCACAAAGCTTTCTGGCATTTTCCTTATTAGAGGCTGTCAATTATGTTGAACATTATGGGTTAAGAAGAAAAAAACTAGATGATCAGCGCTATGAAAGAGTAGCTCCGCATCATTCTTGGAATGCCAATCATATGGTGAGTAATTTCTTTCTTTTCCAGCTTCAAAGACACTCAGACCATCATTTTAATGCCATCAAACGATATCAAGTTTTGGACAATTATGAAAGTGCTCCACAACTGCCAGCAGGATATCCAACAATGATTCTTCTGGCACATTTCCCTCCATTATGGTTTAAAGTGATGAATCCAAAATTGCAAAAATGGAATAATCTAAAATCGACAACTTCCTAATTAAAACTTGTTAAGGCCTATCGAATACATGTGATTAGCATTCTCAAACATCATTTTGGATTACCTTTTAACTGAGTCGACAATATGACCACACCTAGCGCCATTAAGGCGATAAACAAAAAAGATGCTTGTAAATTTAGCCAATCTGCCAAATATCCGATTAAAGGAGGTGCCAATAAAAATCCAAAAAAGCCCATTGTGGAAACGGCCGCTAAAGCCACACTAGAGCTCATAGATTTAGATTTTCCAGCAAGACTAAACACCAAGGGGACAACTGAGGACACTCCTGCGCCCACAATAAAAAAGGCCAATAAGGAAACGATTTTGCCTGGAAACAAAATCAAAATCAATAGTCCGCTGAAATTCAGAAGGCCACTAAAAAAGATAATTCTTTTCACGCCAAATTTAGTAGTGAAATAATCGGCAACAAATCTAACCCCTGCCATACTAATCATGAAAAACATATAGGCTAACCCTAATATATCTTTCGGTGCATTCACCACTTTTTTATAGTACACTCCACTCCAATCAAACATGGTCCCTTCGCACATCATAGAGCAAAAGGCAATTATCCCTAAAAGCAATAATGACCTATCAGGAATGGCAAAAATCGGCTTATCCTCGCTCTCGTCTAAGTCTGATTTAATTAGATACTTAAAACTAATAATTGCGGCAATAATGCTAGCACTGAAAATTAAGATGTAATGATATTTCAATAAGATTTCCTTACCTATCATAAATGCACCTACAATTGCACCAAAGAAGCCGGCTAAACTCCACATTCCATGAAAACTAGCCATTATATTCTTTTTATACTCTTTTTCTAAACTGACGGCTTGTGTATTGATTGCAATATTTACCATATTACCCATTAAGCCGAAAAGAAATAAAACAAATCCTAAGATGAATATATTTTCAGATATTGCTATGGCGACTAAGGACAGTAAATAAAGAATAATTGATAATCGTGCAACTAAAAAACTATTCCATTTTGCTACTAAAAAGCCCGCTACAGGAAGTGAAATGAATGAACCTATAGGTAACATGAGAAGGAGTGTACCCAATTCAGCTTCACTTAATGAAAATTTTTCTTGAATAGTGGGGATTCGAGATGCCCAACTAGCGAAGGTAAGTCCGTAACAAAAAAATATAGTGCTAATTGCCCATCGTGATTTTACCAATAGACTTTGCGGAAAATGAGCCATTCGTGAAATGATTTTCGAATAGAATTCAAATTTAGCGAGGAATTATTCCTAATAATACCATTTTGACCTGCCTCTCCTCAACATTTTTCTCACATCACGTATAAATGCTAAGGCTAAATATATTAATATTGGGGAGCCAAATGTTAAAAAGGAGGAATAAATAAAAAATATTCTAATATGAGAAGTAGGAAGATCCATCATTTCACCCAGTCGGGTGCAAACGCCAAATGCCTGATTTTCGATGAATTGTTGAACTTTTTTCATAATATCCCTTGAATTTAAACAAATAAGGCAAATGCCTCGTTAATTATTCGATAAAAGTAGAAATCTTTTCTTAAATTTACTAAATACATTGGAATAGTTCCAATATAAATATAATTTCGCATTAACTTCCAAACATAATCAAATAATGAATCAAATGAGACAATTATTTTACGCAGCTGTTCTTTTAGGAACAATGACTTTTTCAGGTTGTGCATTAAATAAGATGATGCAGGCCGCAGAAGAGCAAGCTATTGATGTAACTCCAAATCCTCTAGAGCTTCATGGTGAAGAGGTAGCATTCACGGTAGACTTTCAATTACCTTCTAAAATGCTTAAAGACGGAATCACCTATACAGTAAATCCATACTACGTCTATGGCGACAAAGAAATTGCTTTAGATGCAGTGGATTTTGTGAAAGCTGATTTCCCTAACAGCGATACAGAGCCAGTTAGAACAAGTCAAGAATTCACATTCAATTATGAAGAGGACATGAATGTAAAAGGTGAATTGGTAATGCAAGGAACTGCCACAATCGAAAAGAATGGTAAGTCAGCATCTACTGATAGAAAAACCTATGCGACTGGTATCATTACCACTTCTCAAATGGTTATGCCTTCTTATCATGCTGCTTATGCTGATCATGGTTATAACAACAAAGAAGAATTGGTACCAACAAATGTTAATTTTTACTTCGACCAAGGTAGGTCAGTTTTAAAAACTTCTGAATTAAGAAGCGATAGAGGTAAAAAATTCAATGCATTTATAGCTGATAAAAATGTAACAAAAACTGTTACTATAACAGGTACTCACTCTCCAGAGGGTCCTGAAAGAATTAACAGTAACTTGTCGCAAGATAGAGCTAAGGCAATTGAAAACTACTACAGAAGACAAATGAATCGTTATGACTACAAAGGCATGGCGGAATCTATTGAATTCATTTTGAAGCCAGTTGTTGAAGATTGGTCTGACTTCAAAAAAGCGTTAGCTGCATATGATGGCATAACTGATGCTCAAAAGAGCGAATACACTAAGATTGTAAACGGTTCTGGAAGCTTTGAGGAAAAAGAAGATAGATTGCAAAAGTTATCTACATACAAAAAAGTATTCAAAGATATCTACCCTGATTTAAGAGCTGCTAAAACTGAAGTATTAACAGTTAAAGAGAAAAAGACTGACGCAGAAATCTCTGTTTTATCTAAGCAAGTAGCTGCAGAAACTACTTCAGCTGATACATTATCTTTAGAAGAATTAATGTATGCTGCTAGCATGACTCCATCTTTAGAGGAGAAAGCTACTATTTTAAAAGCTGCGACTAAGAAAAACGATGATAGCCCAGTTGCTCACAACAATTATGGAGCAGTTCATTTAGAGTTAGCTATGGACGCTGAAGGAGATCAGATGACCTCATTAGTAGAACAAGCTATTACTCAATTTGAGATTTCTAATAAAAAATCTGAAAATGCTGAAGCTTATGCAAACTTAGCAACTGCTTATGCTATGCAAGGAAATTACGAAAAAGCATATGATGCAGTATCTAAAGCTGATCAAATGACTTTAAGTAGCGAGAATGAAAGAGGTTTAATGGGTGTTAAAGGCGCGTTAGAAATCATGATGGGTGAGTACAGCGATGCTTCAACTTCTCTCAAAAACACTGATGATTCTGAAGTTAACATGTTTAACAAAGGATTGGCATTAGTATTGCAAGGTAATTATGAGAATGCTGTAAGTACATTACAAGAAGTTGCAGGAAAGACTTCAGGAAAAGGTGTACATGCTCAGGCTCACTATTTAGCTGCTGTAGCTAGTGCAAGATTAGGTAAAGAAGCCGATGTAATCAGTCATTTAGAAAAAGCTGTTGCAGCTGATTCTAGCTTAAAATCGAAAGCATTGTCTGATTTAGAGTTTTCTAACTATTCATCTAACGACAACTTTAGAAATGCATTGAAGTAAAATTCAAATCATTTTATATCAAAGCATCAGCCAGCAGGCTGATGCTTTTTTTTTGCTCAATTGTAAGCATAATTTCGTCAAAAGGATATAATCTTAAGAAAAGTTTATGAACTCTTAGATTTGAGTTGGTAATTGGCAGTTGAATAACTATTTTTACCCTGTAAAATTTACAAGATAGATGAGAGAAATTCAGTTTAGAGAAGCACTTAATGAAGCAATGTCCGAAGAAATGAGACGTGATGAAAACGTTTTCATTATGGGTGAGGAAGTAGCGGAATACAATGGTGCATATAAAGTAACACAAGGGATGTTGGACGAGTTTGGTCCTAAAAGAGTAATTGACACCCCAATTACTGAGCTAGGATTTTCCGGAATAGGTGTTGGAGCAGCAATGAACGGAACTAGACCAATAATAGAATTCATGACCTTCAATTTTTCATTAGTTGCAATAGATCAGATTATTAATTCTGCGGCAAAAATGATGAATATGTCTGGTGGCCAATTTAATGTACCAATAGTTTTTAGAGGAGCAACAGGAAATGCAGGCCAATTGGCGTCTCAGCATTCACAAAACTTTGAAAACTGGTATGCTAATACACCCGGTCTAAAAGTTGTTGTCCCTTCAAATCCATACGATGCTAAAGGATTACTGAAATCTGCTATTCGTGATGATGATCCTGTTATTTTTATGGAATCAGAATTAATGTATGGGGACAAGGGAGAAGTTCCTGAATCGGAATTTCTTGAACCGATCGGTAAAGCCAAAATTACTAAAGAGGGCAGTGACGCTACATTGATATCTTTTGGTAAGATGATGAAAGTAGCACATGCTGCAGCAGAGGAAATGGAGAAGGAAGGCTACTCAATTGAAGTAATAGATTTAAGAACTGTCCGACCAATTGATTATACTACCATTTTTGAATCTGTTAAGAAAACCAACAGATGCGTAGTTGTAGAAGAAGCTTGGCCGTTAGCGTCTATTTCTGGTGATCTGACATTTAATATTCAAAAAGCAGTATTTGACTTTCTGGATGCACCAATATTAAGAGTAAATAGTTTAGATGTGCCTGTTTCCTATGCTCCTACCCTTTTGGAAGCAGTTTTACCTAATAAAGAAAGAACAATAAAAGCACTGCGAAAAGTTATGTATTTAGACTAAAAATCATTAAAACACAGCATCAAAAGGCTAATCTTGTTAAGGTTAGCCTTTTTTGTTCCCAAAAAATTAGAAATAAATTTTTAAATTATATTCAACTAGCATGCAACTACTTCCAAAAAGCAGAGTCTTTGATATAGATTTAAACAAAATTGAGGAGGTCGCTGCTGTACTGTCATTGAAAGTATTAAAAATCAATAGCTAAGAGTGTTGTAAATATTTAGTCGATTATTAGATTCTATAAAAAAGATTGGAAACGAAAAGTATACATATACATCAGGATTTAATAGTCAGTTGTAAAAAGGGTGATCAGAAGGCATTTAAAGAATTATACCAGCTTTATGCTAAATCAATGTTTAATGTTGCTTTCAGGATATTAGGTGATAATGATGAAGCTCAAGACATTTTACAGGAAGCATTCATTAAGGCGTACTATAAGATCAACCAATATAACTTTCAAGCTACATTTGGTTCCTGGTTAAAGAAGATAGTAGTCAACCAAGCATTAGACTATTTGAGAAAGGCATCTAAATGGAAAATGAATGAGTTAGCTGATGAAGACATGACAGAAGATTTAGAAATAGATTGGGAAGACATCGAATTGCAAGTGGATATTGTAAAAAGAGCCATTCATCATCTTCCCACGGGGTTTAGAACGGTAGCAAGTTTATATCTAATGGAAGGATATGAACATAAAGAGATTGCAGCGATACTTTCTATTTCAGAAAACACTTCTAAATCACAATTTCACAGAGCAAAGATTAAAATAAAAGATTATATCAAAGAATATGAGCAAGGGAAAAGACAAGCTGGAGCAATTTACTAAGGAACATAGAGAAGAATTAGAAATAGATTTCAATCTTGAAGTCAGCTGGAATCATATAGAGGACAGAATATCTCAAAATAAGAGAAGCAAGTTTTCTATTTGGATGGTCGCTGCTTCCATCATGCTAGTGCTTAGTGTTGGCTGGCTCATTTTTGATAGAATACAATTAACTAATAAAATCAATGAATTGGAAAACTTATCAGTAAATGATAAACCATACTCAGAAATTGAAGCATTCTATAAGCGAAATATAAATGAAAAAGCACTCTTAGTTCATCAATTGACTAAAAAAAGAAACATTAGAATTAGCTCAGACTTAAAATCATTAAATAAAAAATACGAGGATTTAAAATTGAAAATAAAGAAACAGGGTGCTCACCCTCAATTGGTCAATGCCATGATTCAGAATTTACAAACTCAAATTGAGATCCTTGAACAACAACTGAACATCTTGCAAGATTTACAGGAATATAGTCATAACGATAAACAAGAAAGCAATGAAATATCTATTTAAAACTTTAATAATTGTTCTAATACTGAAGGGCACAATTTCTTTTGCGCAAGATGCGAAATATGAAATAATGGATAAATCCTTTACGCCCAACAATAAGCAAACTATGTTAGAAATTGCAAATAACTTCGGTAATGTAAACTTGGCAGTATGGGATAAAAACTCAATTTCAGTCAAAATTACTCTTGAAGTTGAGGGCTACGATGAAAATGAATCTAAAAAAATTCTCGAGAAGATTGATCTAAATACTAGTCAAACTGGAAGTTTGATTTCTATTAAAACCACTCTTAAATCACACAGCAATACTTCATTTAGAAAAAAGAGCTTTAAGATTAATTATGAAATCAATTTACCTGATGGTCATCCTTTATCTGTTACAAATGAATTTGGAAACATTTTCCTCACCGATTATTCTGGTAATACAAGAATCAATTTGGAGTATGGGAACTTAACCGCTGGAAGTTTGGGCACTCTTAATTTAACTCACGAATTTGGCAAAGCAGAAATCGAATCTATTTCATCAGGTGAATTTGAGCTAAGCTATATAGACGAATTTGCATTATCTAAAGCAGACTTACTCGATCTTGAGGGTGAATTCTCTAAAATTAAAATTGGAGATATTACAACCATCAACTTTGATGTTGAATATGGTCAACTGAATATTGAAACGGTCTCCAATTACAAAGGGAGCGCTGAATTCTCGGAAATAAATATTGACAAAGTTTATTCTAATTTTGATCTAGATGCTGAATATGCGAGTGGGACCATAGACGTAAAATTTGTTAGTAAAGACATAGAATCATTTCAGCTAAATACTGAATTTTCAAAATCTGAAATCAAAATGGAAGGTGGGGCTAATTTAAGATTTGACACAAAACATTCATTCGGGAAACTGACAACTGAAGGGTCAAACATCAGTTTTAGTAAAAAAATGAAAGATATGTCCGATGAGGAATACGAAGGAACTATTGGTGGGAACGCAAATCAGAATTCGACTGTCCTAAGAATTAAAACCTCTTATGGTGGTTGCAAGTTGATTGCGAATTAAGCAAAAAAAAAGGGCTGTTTCTAAACAGCCCTTTTAAAATTTCTTTATTTTCCTTTTAAGAATCTTTTGGTAAAACATTGGTAGTTATTCGAACGCTTCTTTCTTCTCCAATATTTGAAACAATCCTAACTATTTTATTTTGTCTTCCCATTTTACCACGGCTATTAAACTTAACCGTAATTTCACCTTTTTCTCCTGGTGCTATTGCCTCTCCTTTTGGAAAACTAGGGACCGTGCATCCACAAGTAGTTTTAACATTTGAAATAATTAACGGTTGCTTCCCTGTATTCTCAAATTTAAAAATATGCTCTACCACATCTCCTTGAGTGATATCTCCAAAATCATGATTACTTTCCTCAAAAGTAATTTCTGGACCATTAGTACTTTCTGTTGATTGAGCCACTGCTGACCCTATCAAAAAAAATGTAGCGAAAAATAATATTGCCTTTTTCATAATTGAAATATTTGATTTTTGATACGATAAGTAAAATTACGAAATTTCAATAAAAATGATACCAAAAATAACATTAAGAAGAAAAATGAAACAATTTTTTAAGGTTTTTAAAGCTAGAAAAACTTGGGATGGAAGTTGACTAGAAATAACTCTTGTGTTGATCTAGTAATTGCCGTATATAGCCATCGTATATATTCTCTATTCACCATTTCATCTGTCAAATAACCCTGATCAACATAAACTGCATTCCATTGTCCCCCTTGAGATTTATGACATGTCAAGGCATAAGCAAATTTAATTTGAAGTGCATTCAGGTATGGATCCTTTTTAATAGCCGCTTTCCGTTCAGCTTTAGTATCTAGATCCATATAGTCTTCTGCCACCTGATGATACAAATTCTTATATTCTTCATTACTCAATGATGGACCATTGGAATGCAAGGTATCTAAAATTACTTTCACCTGAAGATTAGGATGATTGTCATAATCGGTTAGTCTGATTTCTAAATCTGCAAATCGCAACCCATACATCTCTTCAAAATTAATTACTTTAACCACTTCCATGAAATCGCCATTGGCTAAAAATCCACCTGGTGTATCTTCAGTTTGGTAAACGTAATTATTTTTAACAATCATTAAGAAATCACCAGCTTCTAATTCTCCTTCCATAAAGTGGATTTGTCTCCTAATATACTCATTGTACTGCACCGCCATTTTATTTGAACGACAAATTATTACAGTATTTTCAACGCCATACTTTTCGTAAGCATACCGCAATCCATCTTCTAATCTTTCCCCTGTCATTCTAAATATATCCTTGTAAGAATTAGTATTAAAGTGAATTCTAAATTCATTTTTAGAAAGTTCACTCCGTAAAGCGGTTGCATTAAACAAAATCCCAGAATCTTGGGCTTGACGCATTACCTCAGTCAAAACCGTCTCTATTACTTCAGCTCTATAATTACTTTTAAGGAAATTAGCATCGAGGCCAGCACTGTTTACTTTCCCTACAGGAGGTAACTGGGCATCATCTCCAATAAATAGTATTCTATTGCCCTCATTTTGAAAAACATAACTAATGATATCATCCAATAAACTGCTATTACCAAATCCCTTTTCATCTGATAACATACTTGCTTCATCTATAATGAAGAGCGTCTTTTGATGGTAATTCTTTTGAAGTGAGAAATTAGGTTCACCACTGCCTACTTCCGCTGTCTGACGATAAATCTTCTTATGAATAGTAAGTGACAGTCTCTTTGAGTAATTGCTCATTACTTTTGCAGCACGACCTGTTGGAGCCATCAAAACATACTTATAGTTAAACAAGGGTAGAAATTGCACTAAAGCACTGACAATAGTAGTTTTACCGGTACCAGCGTAACCCTTGAGCAATAAAATAGGTCTATCCTCATCTTTCAGATCAAAGAACGGATCCAAAGCTTTGAAAAATTGAGACTGCCCAGGAGTAGGCTCAAAAGGAAACTTTGACCGTATAATGGCCGATGCACTAGGCATTCATTTTATGGTTGATATCTTCTGGATTGATTACAGCCATAGTTGTAGTGGCTTTGGCTATCAAGCTTCGTTCTTCACCGTCTACTGCCCAAATTTCTGCCTCACAAAAGTTTAATTTCCTTCCCTTTTTAACCACATAGCCAATAGCATGCAATTTTTCTCCCATTCCGGCTTTAAAGTATGATACCTTTATTTCAGCAGTCACAACATGACAATCCATTGGTACAGTTGTGTATGCAGCAAAACCAGCTACAATATCTGCAATTGTGGCTGTAACGCCTCCGTGCACCAAACCCTTTTGCTGTTTATGGATTTCTTGAATATCGAGCCAGCCTTCAGTTTTACCCTCTTCAATTACTGACAAATCGAAGCCAATATGCTTCATAAATTCTTGTCGCTCTAAAAACTTTTCAACCCTTAACTTAAAATCTTTTTTCACTGTATTTTCCTGCATTTTATGTAATTTCAAATATTTCACAAATATAAGCATATTGATGACTGGAAAAGCAAGGGAAAGTGTCAATCAAAAATTCGGTGGCAAAGTAAGGGTTAGAGTCGGTGGGATATTAATTGAAGAAAATAAAATTTTACTTTTAAAACATGAGGGGGTTGGAAAAAAAGAATATTTGTGGTCCCCACCCGGTGGAGGGCTAGATTTTGGAGATGATGCAGAAAAAAACTTAGAAAGAGAGTTTGTAGAAGAAACAGGCTTGCATATTCACGTTCATGAATTACTGTTTGTGAATGAATTTATGACCAGTAGCATCCATGCTATTGAATTATTTTTTAGAGTAGAAAAAACCGGAGGAATTCTTAAATTGGGAAATGATCCTGAAATGGGCAAACAACAAATTTTATCCGATTTAGCATTTTTTGATGAAAATAAATTAATAAACACAGAAAATGACTACTTGCACAATATGTTTATAGGAATAAATAAACCTCAAGAAGTTTTAAATCTTAAAGGATATTTTAAATTTGTGAATAATTCCATAAAATAGCATTTTAAAATAATTTCTAAATAGAGAAAAAAAATAGAAAGATGAGCAAAACAAAGATTTTATCAATAGTTTTCTTCGTGGCTGCAATAGTAGTAGGCTACTTTTTTGTAGATAGCATTGCCTATGATATTCAACAAGAGAAAAAGATTAAGCGAGAAGAGGCTCGAGTAATCAACAAATTAAAACAAATCCGATCAGGTATGATTGCTTATCAAAGGGTGAATGGTCAATATACTAGCGATTGGGAAAAATTGATTAATTTTATTGACACTGGCGATTTCTACCTAACAGAAAGATCAGAAACTATTATCCAGAGAGATTATGGTGGGGACAGTGTTGTAATAAATATTGATACGCTTGGTACAATACCAGTTTACGATTCTCTGTATGCAAATATTCCAAACTTCGATTTACAAAACTTGCCATACAAGCCAGGCTCAAAAACCAAATTTGAGATTTTTGCAGATAAAATCATCAAAGGGTCCGTGAAAGTTGACGTCTTCGAAGTAAAAGATCCTGAGCCAATTAATCCTAAGAGAAGGGAAGATGATAATGAAAAAGCATTAAGAGTGGGCTCTAAATCAGAAGTAACAACTGCAGGAAACTGGGAATAATATTTTGGATATAGCAAAAGAAAAAGTTTTTAAAACCATAAGGAAGGTTAAGGATGATAAGTTCTCTATTGAAAAAATTGAGCATTATTGCTTGATTTTAGAAATTGGAGAAAGAGACCTTCAGGTATCGGTTATAGATATTAAATCTAATCGGGTTTTAATACTTGAAGATTATAGTTTAAGTAAAACTGAGGATGAACATCAAAAAGTGCAAGTTCTAAAAGCGCTTTTTGATGAGCATCATCTATTGATGGTTGGGTTTTGGAAAGAAGTAATCCTATGCTTTAAAACGCCAAAGTACTGCCTAGCACCTCTCTCCTATTTCTCAAAGGACAATGCTAGGGCAATTCTGAAAATGAATTGCCAAGTTGAACCGTCCGATTCTGTAGGTTATTATAAGGTGAATAGTAATGACTCAGTCAATATCTTTACCTATCAGAAAGAAGTTCTAAAGTTCGTTCGATCAATTTATGTAAACAGCAAAATAAAAGTCACTCACCAAAGTGGTATGTTAGTGAACGCGGTTCTATTTAATCCGCCCTTTGCAAATGAAAATGAATTGTCTCTGTACATAGATAGGTTTTACCTCCATGCATCTGTCTGCAATAATGGAAAATTGTTATATTTTAACTCTTTCAAAATCCAGAAATTTGATGAGTATATAAAATATATCAATCTGATATGCAATGAATTTAAAATTTTGAAAAAGGAAGGAATTATTAATCTTTGGGGTTATATAAAAAAGGACTCTACTCATTTTCAAGAACTGCAAAAGAATTTTCCAGCTATTAAAATTGGGAATAGGACCAAAAAATTAAATTTTGGATTCAAATTTGATGAAATAGCCGAACATCAGTATTTTGATGTATTTGGAAACTATTTTAATTTATAATTCATGTCAAAGAGAATCGCCATTTTCCCTGGTTCATTTGATCCTTTCACGAAAGGACATTACGATATTGTCGTCAGAGGATTAAAGATTTTCGATGAGATCATCATTGCAATTGGCTACAATTCAAAGAAACAAAACAGGTATTTTGATATCGATTTGATCGTGAACAAACTTGAAGAAACTTTCGAAGGCGAATCCAGGGTTTCAGTTATTGTATACAATAAATTGACATCAAATTTAGCCAAAGACTTAAAGGCTGGTTTTTTGTTAAGGGGATTGAGAAACACGACCGACTTCGAATATGAAAACAGTATAGCACAAGTCAACAAATATCTAAACGAAGGTCTGGAATCTGTTTTTCTAATAACGGCTCCAGAATATGCTGCTATAAGTTCCACAATTATTAGAGAGGTACATAAATTCCGAGGAGATGTGGACGAATTTTTACCCTATAAAATTGACTAAATTAGCTGCATTTCTACCCTATGGAAAATAGTTAATGATTTTTAAAAATTTATTAATATTATTTTCATACAACTTATTTAAAAATACGTTAGATTTCGCCATATAAAATTCAATTAAAAAATGGCACTTAATGAAGCATCAGATTTCGCAACATTTGACGAATATGATGACAAAGATTACGATGAGCTCGAAGATGATTTTTTTGATGACGAACAAGATGACATCAAATTAAATGATGAAGACGAGGAAGAGGACACTTGGCGATTTAAAATCGATGATAACTTAGACGAAGATGCTGAAGATCAGGATTTTGATTTTGACGATGACGATCTGAGGAAAGATTTGGATGATTATTAAAAAAAATAGGTGGTAAATATTTGCCACCTATTTTCTTACCTCTACTTTCTAATAGCTAACCAATTCTACTTATCAATTAGCTTATCTTGCCTACTTGGCAGGGAAAACTTGCAAAGCTAAATTTTGAGCTGCAGCAAACGCATTTTGATCTATGCCCAAATTAACCTTCTTTTTATTAAAATACGCTACCATATCTTCTGTCACCATATTACCCACTAAATCATCTTTAGCCATAGGGCACCCACCAAAGCCTTTTATAGCACCATCAAATCTTCTACAGCCAGCAGAATAGGCAGCCTCAAGTTTTTCCCAAATCGTGCTCGGATGGCTGTGCAAATGGGCACCAAATTCTATATGTGGATATTGAGGAATCAATTGCTCAAATATCCATGATATGTTTTCAGGATTGGAAACTCCGATTGTATCTGAAAGTGAAATTACCTTGACATCAATTTTATTTAAGCTTTCCACGAACTCTTGAACAAAACCAGCATCGTACGGATCACCGTAAGGATTCCCAAAACCCATCGATAAATAAACAACCAGTGTTTTATCATGAGCTACAGATACTCCTTGAATTTCGTTTAAATCCTTCATTGCTGTTTCAATAGAACGCTTGGTATTACGTTGCTGAAATGTTTCGGATAAAGATAGTGGATATCCTAAATAAGAAATATGATTAAACTTGACGGCCTCAGAAGCTCCTCTTTGGTTCGCAATAATTGCCAGTAATTTCGAACTAGATTGCTGCCAGTCGAGCTTTTCAAATACCTCAGCACTATCTTTCATTTGAGGTATTGCCTTTGGAGAAACAAAGCTTCCTGCGTCAATAGTATCAAAACCAACTTTTAACAATTGATTCAAGTAATCGATTTTTTGATCTGTTGGAATAAAATCATGCAAGCCCTGCATAGCATCTCTCGGGCACTCTATAAGCTTTACCGTTTTAGTGTTTTTCGTCTCCATAATTCAAAACTAATCATTAAGACTTTCTGCTAAAAGAAATTCTTTTGCTCATTGAATTTCAAATACAGAGAAATCATAAGAATAATAGCGAATTTTTAATTTCATCTTACTAAATTTCAGCTTCGTACTAAAAATTACACGTGGGAGTAGTCATCAAACAAAGCGCTTATGCCTCTATTATCAACTATTTGGGAGTTGCAATAGGTGCTGTTAATATGATATTTCTTTTCCCTGAGTTTCTAACGCAAAAGGAACTAGGTTTATTTAAAGTTATTTTTTCTATGGCCATAATACTTTCACCTTTTGCTCAGGTGGGCCTTGCTAGAACTACTTTGAGATATTTTCCCCGTTTTAATAAAGGTCATAAATCATCAGGAAGGTTTTTCACATTTGTACTGATCATGGGCTTTTTCACCATTTCAGTTTTTATCGGCCTGTTTCAATTGGTTGATCAATGGGTATTTGGTTTTTTTGAAAAGAATGCCCCTGAGCTCATACATCAATATTGGCTAATTATCATTTTGGTGGCAATTATGGTGTATATCTCCATTTTTGAAGCATATTATAAAGCTCAACTCAATGTGGTGATTCCGACATTCATGAGGGAGTTTTTTCTGAGAATAACTAGTAGTGTCCTGGCTTTCCTATATTTTCTAGACTATATTTCATTTGAGTGGTTTTTGCGGTTTTCTGTTGCCACTTATGCACTCAGCCTCTTACTATTATTTTCTATCGTTATTTTAAAGGGGCAATTAAGATTCAATTTTTCAATCTTTCAACTGAAGAGGTCATTCATCCAAGATATGACAAAATACATGTTTTTTATTATGGCCAGTGCTGTAGGTTCTGTTATTGTTTTGCAAATAGATCAATTGATGGTGACTGGGTACTTAGGGCTGAAAGAAAATGGGATTTATGTGATTGCATTCTTCATGGGTACGGTAATCGAAATCCCAAGAAGGAGTATTTCACAAATGTCAGATGCATTAATTGCAAATGCATTTGAAAATGAAAGGCTAGACGAAATTAAAAAGATCTACAAGCAAAGTAGTATCAATCAGCTGATTTTAGGAAGTTTTGTGTTTATTTTAGTGATAATAAACTTAGATAATATTTATGCAATTATGCCAAAAGGTGATGATTATGCAAGCGGAAAATGGATAGTCGTATTAATTGGTTTAAGCAAGTTGATAAATATGAGCTTTGGCGTCAATTCAGAAATCATTGTGTCTTCAAAATTCTACAAATCCAATATTTATTTTGTAATCGTGTTAGCCGTATTAACGATTGCATTAAATGCTTTTTTAATTCCAAAGTATGGTTTAACTGGTGCAGCAATTGCTACCCTATCTTCAATACTGTTGTTTAACGTAATTAAATTGATTTACATTTATATTAAACTAGATTTTCAACCCTTTTCTATTCATACTTTAAGTACCCTTTTGCTTTCGGGTTTGTGTCTTTTTCTTGTAAGCATTGTACCCCAATTTTCAAATCCAATAGTAAATGGCGCTTACTTAACTATGCTAACTTGTTTGATTTTTGGTCTTTTGATGCTGTTTTTTAAACCTTCGAAAGAAATCACGAAGATCATTCAACCACTTAGAGATAGATTTAACTTTTAAAAAATGAATTTATATTCTGAATAACAAATTGAATATCTTCTTCTGAATGACTAGGGTGAATGGGTAACGATAGAACAGACTTTGATGCTTCAATAGCGCTAGGGAATTGCATATCTACATTAAAAACGGACATCTCTGAAAGTGCTGTTGGATAATGTATATCTGTCTCAATTTTTTTTTGCCTTAAGTAGTCTTGAAGTGCATCTCTCCTATTCGTTCTAATTACAAATTGATGATAAAAATGGCCGCTGCAATTCAAGGGTAAAGCCAGACCTTGTAAGTGGGTAAAATATAGCTCTGCTATCTCTCGCCTTTTAATGTTATCCGCATCCAGGAATGGCAGCTGGGCGGAAAGCACAGCGGCTTGTATTTCATCCATCCTACTGTTTCTTCCCATCTGAATATGACTATTTCTACCGGATTGGCCATGGTTAGCCCATAACTTACATTTTTCGGCTAAGTCTTCATTACTAGTAAGAATAGCCCCCGCATCGCCTAAGGCTCCTAAATTCTTCGTTGGGTAAAAACTAAAAGCAGCAATATCACCAAATGTACCTGCCAATTTTCCGTTTAAAGAGGCTCCATGTGCTTGGGCACAGTCTTCAATCAAGTAGATTTCATTTTTCTTGCATATTGAAACAATCTTTTCAATTTCAGGGTGAACCAAGCCAAATAAATGTGGAAGTATAAGAGCTTTTGTCTTTGGAGATATTTTTTCTTCTAGTTCTGAAAGCTGGATCCCAAAATGATCTAAATAAATATCACAAAATACTATTTTCCCACCGACTAATTTGATAACAGAAGCATCAGAAAACCAGCTGAAGGCAGATGTGATGACCTCATCCCCTTCCTGAATTTCAATACTCCTCAAGATAATCTCCAACGCATCTGTACAATTTGCCGTTGGTATCAAATAATCCTGACCTAAGTAATTGGAAAAATCTTTACAAAATTTGTTTAGGTATTTACCATTCATGAAAACCCCCTCATTCAAGACATTATCTATCGCGGATCTTATTTCTTTTCGAACAGGTGATAATTTTAAAAAGGGGATCGACTTAACGGGCATATCTTAATTATAAAAATAGGGTATTAAATAAATATATAGTCATTTATATTTGCAATAACAGCATCACTTTTCCAACTTTAAATTTGTTTTTGAAGTAATAGAGCTAGAAAATTCATTAAATTGAAATTATATAATTTTTACCTCAAAGATTAGAATTTTTAATTAAAAATAAGCCATAAATGAAAAAAGTAGCAATAATGACTTCGGGGGGAGATGCGCCAGGTATGAATGCCTGCGTTCGGGCAGCTGTTCGGGGAGCCGTTTACCATGGAATCGAAATATATGGAATTTACAGAGGGTATGATGGCATGATTGAAGGGGACATTGTGAAAATGAAATCTCATTCGGTTAGTAATATTATTCAAAAGGGCGGTACTATCTTAAAATCAGCCAGAAGTGAGGAGTTTAAAACTAAAGAAGGAAGAAAGAAAGCTTTTGATCATTTACAGAAACTTGGGATTGAAGGATTAATCACCATTGGTGGAGATGGTACATTTACAGGCGCTAAAATTTTTTATGATGAATATGGAATTCCTACAGTTGGAGCTCCAGGCACCATTGATAATGATTTGTATGGCACTGATTATACCATTGGATTCGACACTGCTGTAAATACTGCACTGGGTGCAATAGATAAAATCAGGGATACTGCCGATTCACATAATCGTCTTTTCTTTATAGAAGTAATGGGACGAGATTCCGGCTACATTGCTATTCGTTCTGGAATTGGAGGTGGAGCCGAGTTGGTAATGGTTCCTGAAACCTCCACTAGTATCAAAGAGGTTATAAGCACTTTGCGAGAAGGCTGGGCACGTCACAAAACATCTTCCATTGTGGTAGTAGCCGAAGGGGATGAGGAAGGAAATGCTATGGAAATTGCAGCAAAGGTAAAAAAAGCCATTAATCAGAAAGATATCAAGGTTTCCATTTTAGGTCATATCCAGCGTGGTGGTTCTCCTAGTGCACAAGACAGAATTCTGGCCAGCAGATTAGGTTTAGGCGCCATTGAAGGCTTAATGAAAGGGGAAAAGAATGTAATGGCGGGGATAATAAATGATAAATTAGTTTATACATCCTTTGAAGATAGTATAACCAAAAACAAGCCCCTGAATCAGGAATTAATTCACATGGTTAAAGTGTTGAGCGTTTAAATAGAGCCTATTGGGCTTTTAAATGAGCCAAATTTATATCTATTTGATATTCAACACCAAATAATAAACTTTTGTGAAATCAATCAAAAGATTTCATGTAATTAAAACTCAAATAGGGGAAATGGAATTAAAAACCACATTAGAAATAAAGCCAGTTGAAGAAAAAATCCATCCTCACGATCGGATTACTTCTATTGGGAGTTGCTTTGCCGATCATATTGGTAGTCGCTTTGAAGAGATGAAAATGGATATTTTGAGTAATCCATATGGAATTATATACAATCCAATTTCTCAAATGCGACTAATCAAATCAGCACTGAAGGGAGAAGATTTAAATGAAGAACATATAATTGAAAACCGGGATATATATAATCACCTGGATGCTCATTCCATTTTTGGCAAGAAGAATCTGATTGAGTTAAAAGACGGGATAAGGGAAGCTTCCGCCAAATTGAAAGATTACTTGGAGACTTCTAAAGTATTAATTCTAACCTTCGGAACGGCATGGGTTTATCGCTATGAAAAAACCCAAGACATTATAGCTAACTGCCACAAGCTTCCATCCCAAAATTTCCAAAAGGAATTATTGGAATTGCAAGATATAATTGAAGAGGTGAGCTCTACAATAGCATATTTAAGAGAAGTAAACCCAAAAATTCGAATAATTTTGACTGTCAGTCCTGTTCGTCATACTAAGGATGGAATACCAGAGAATATGTTGAGCAAGTCTATTCTTAGGTTGGCTGTTCATAAAATAAAAACAAGCATCGAAAAGACCTACTATTTTCCTGCTTTCGAATTAATGATGGATGATTTACGGGATTACAGATTTTATGCAGAGGACATGATCCATCCCAATAACGTAGCCAGAAATTTCATTTGGCAACGATTTAGAGAAACTTTCTTTTCGGAACCACTTTTCGCCTATTGTGATAAATGGCAGGCGATCAAAAATGATCTAAACCATAGAGTGATGAACCCTGGTTCCGAGGAACACGTCCAATTCTTGGAAGCATTGTATAAAAAACTAAGCCGTTTTTCAGTAATGGGAAATGTGGAAGAGGAAATGAAACATGTAGAAAAAGAATTAGAAGATGCCAAAAGCCAATAAACTCATTCATGAGAGCAGTCCCTATTTGTTACAGCACGCCCAGAACCCAGTTGAGTGGCAAGCTTGGGGAGAAGAAGCACTAAATCAAGCCAAGAAAGAAGATAAACCAATAGTATTGAGCATCGGCTATGCTGCATGCCATTGGTGTCATGTAATGGAGCATGAAAGTTTCGAGGATGATGAAGTAGCCAAAGTGATGAACGAAAATTACATTTGCATTAAACTAGATCGTGAGGAAAGACCCGATATCGACCAAATCTATATGGATGCTGTCCAAAACATGGGATTAAATGGTGGTTGGCCTTTGAATATGTTTTTAATGCCCAATCAAAAGCCATTCTATGGCGGAACTTATTTCCCCAAGCACAAATGGTTAGAAATATTGGATAAAGTCGCTATGGCATTCCAAAGCAGTCGTGATCAGTTAGAAGAGTCTGCAGATAAATTTGCACAAGCCCTTAATGCGCCAGATACGGAAAAATTAGGGCTGGGCAACTTAAAATCAAATGAATTCAACAGTACAATACTGTCGGAAGCTTACCAAAAGCTAAGTAATTCTTTCGACTGGGATAATGGCGGTACATTAGGAGCCCCTAAATTTCCAATGCCAGTCATATGGAAATTCTTAATGAAATATGCCTTTCACAGTCAAAATCCTGAAGCTCGAAAGGCACTGGAGTTGACCTTAAGCTCCATGGCCGATGGCGGGATTTACGACCAAATAGGCGGTGGGTTTGCTCGTTATTCTGTTGATGCGGAATGGTTTGCCCCACACTTTGAAAAGATGTTGTATGATAATGGACAACTCATAAGCTTATATGCCGATGCTTATCGATTTACCCAGAATCCATATTTCAAAGAAGTATTTGAAGATAGCATAAAATTTAGTGTTCGCGAATTGATGGACCCGTACTGCAGGTTTTATTCTGCCCTTGATGCAGACTCAGAAGGTGAGGAAGGCAAGTTTTATACATGGACTTATGATGAACTCCAGAAGCTGTTCGGGAAGGAGTATGAGGCAGTTCTTAAATTCTACAATGCCACGGAAAATGGAAATTGGGAAAATGAAAGAAATATATTGTTTCGTCACAGCACCCTTGAAGATTTTTGCAAGGCTGAAAAACTAGATTATGATGAATTCAAAAAGCAACTCAAGTTCGTAAAGGATCGGTTATTAGACAAAAGAGAAGGTAGAATCCGCCCTGCTTTGGATGATAAGATTCTGACAGGATGGAATGCACTGCAGATAAAAGGAATTTGTGATGCCTATAAAGCCCATCAAGATGAGAAATATAAAGCCATCGCCTTAGACAATTTTATTTTCTTAAGTGAATTTGTTTGGGATGGAAATCACCTATTCAGAAGTTTCAAAAATGATCAGGTGAAAATTAAAGGCTATTTGGAAGATTATGCTTTGACCATACAAGCTTGTTTAACAATTTTTGAAATTTCCTCAAATCGAAAAGCTTTACACTTTGCAGAAGAATTGGCCCAATATGCCGTTGATAACTTTTATGATACACAAGAAATGCTATTCTATTATACCGACAAGACTAGCGAAAAGTTAATTGCAAGAAAAAAAGAGATCTTTGACAACGTCATTCCTTCATCCAACTCAGTGATGATTGAAAGTCTGCATTGGCTTGGAATCTTGAAGGGAAATGCTTCTTTCACCAAAATATCAGAGGATATGCTTAAGCAAATCCAACATTTACTCGTAAGGGAACCAAAATTCTTAGCGAATTATGCTTCAGCTTATGCGTTGAAAGCGCACAAAAGCTTTGATGTGGTTATAGTAGGTAAAGATGCTAAAAAATTTCAAAAGGAGATGTGGTCTCATTATTTGCCTAATTCTTTCATTATGGCCATAGAAGAGGAAAATGACAAAGAATTAGTCTGGCGAGGAAAAGAGATCATCAATACAAAGACGAGCATTTATGTGTGTGAAAATAACGCCTGCCAACAGCCTGTATACGATGTCCAAGATGCTATAGCCCAAATGACCAAATGAGTCAACTAAGCTTGAATACGATAGAGGAAGAGAGCCTGCAGCAAACATTTTTCGTTCAGGTTCTCTTGCCTGTTCCCATCCCTAAAACTTTCACCTATCGCGTTCCAAGAAAATATGAAGAACAGCTCCAAGTTGGTATCAGGGCCATTGTTCCATTTGGAAAAAAGAAAATTATAACGGGTGTGATCAGTTCAATTCACCACGAAGCACCAAAAGAATATGAAGCCAAATATATTCTAGAAATTCTCGATGAATTTCCTATCCTTAGTAGACAGCAATTCAAACTATTTGAATGGATGGCACAATACTACATGGCTACTGAAGGTGAAGTGCTTAATGTTGGACTGCCATCTGGTCTAAAATTGAGCAGTGAATCGAAAATCCAATTAAACCCGGCTTTTGAATTAGAACAGTCACCTTATATATTTAGTCAAATTGAAGAAATAGTCATCAAGCTGTTGAAAAAAGAAGGGCTGCTCTCCTACCAACAGTTTGCAGAACTTACCAATGGAAAACAAACCAGTCTTTTATTAAAAGAATTGCTCAAAAAACAAGTTATTATGCTAATTGAGCAAGTTCAAGAGCGCTATAAGCCCAAAACTGAGAAGCGTTTAAGGTTGCACAAGGCTTGGCTGAATGAAGCTCAGTTAAGTGAACTGATGCAGTCTTTAGAGAAAAAACATAAGCAGCTAGACGTCCTTTTGAAATTTCTGCAGGAAGTTCCAGTATTTAAGCACCCTAATAAAAATGAAATAGGTTTAGCAAAAAGTGTTTTTAAAGAAGAGCAATTTTCTATTTCCTCCATCAACACGCTTATTAAAAATAAAATATTTGAAGAATTTGAGGTGATCACTTCTCGATTGGACTACCTTAATAGGCAAGAAAACCTAGATCATGAAATTAGTTTAAGCCCAGCTCAAGAGCAGTGCAGAAATGACCTCAACACAATTTTTGCCGATAAAGATGTAGCCTTGTTGCATGGAGTTACGGGTAGTGGAAAAACAGAAATCTATTTATCGCTTATTAGAGAAGTAATTGACAGCGGCTCGCAGGCTCTATTTCTATTACCAGAAATCGCCATAACCACTCAAATGATTCAGCGAGTGCGGAAAATATTTGGAGATCAAGTAGGGATATATCACTCCAAGTTTTCAGATGCTGAAAGAGTAGAAGTGTGGCAGGGAGTTGCAGAAGGCAATATTAACTTTGTGATAGGGGTACGCTCTTCCGTTTTGCTACCTTTTAACAATCTTTCACTAATCGTAGTAGATGAGGAACATGAAAGTAGTTATAAACAGCATGAACCTGCACCGCGCTATAATGCCCGTGATACCGCTGTGGTACTATCAAATATCCATCAGGCGAAGTTGATCTTAGGATCTGCTACACCATCTTACGAGAGCTATTATAACGCTAAAACTGGTAAGTACGGGCTGACTGTCTTGAACGAAAGATATGGAGAAGGCAGAATGCCAGAAATTGAAGTCATTGATATGCGAAAGCAAAAAGCCAAAAAACTGGTTAAAGATGATTTTAGCCATAGTTTTTTAGCTGCACTTGAGGCAGAAATGAATAAAGAAAACCAGGCCATTATTTTCCAAAACCGAAGAGGATACGCTCCATACTTGCAATGCGAAACTTGCGGGTGGATTTCAGAGTGTGAGAATTGTTCGGTCAGCCTAACTTACCACATGCACCAGCATGAGTTGAAGTGTCACTACTGTGGATACCGACAAAAAAGCCCAAGCGCTTGCTTAAGTTGCGAATCTACCGCATTAGTAATGAAAGGCTTCGGAACCGAGAAAATTGAAGATGATTTAAAACTTCATTTTCCAGAAGTAAAAATCCAAAGAATGGATCGAGACACCACTCGCAAAAAGTATTCATATCAGCAGATAATAGAATCTTTTGAAAGCGGAGAAACACAAATATTGATTGGCACACAGATGGTGACTAAGGGATTGGATTTTGAAAATGTGAGTATAGTGGGAATAGTAGATGCTGATAGAATGATGTACTATCCTGATTTTAGGGCACATGAGCGCGCTTTTCAGCTTATGTTGCAGGTCAGCGGCCGAGCCGGAAGAAGTCACAAAAAGGGCAAAGTATGGATTCAAAGTTTCCAAGAAGACCACCCCTTATTTAAATATCTGTTGAATTATGATTATGAAGGATTTTATGAACTTCAGCTGAAAGAAAGGCATTCATTCTTCTATCCGCCTTACTGCAGATTAATTAAAGTAGTATTAAAAGGAGCGGAAAGCAATTCTGTACGAAATGGAGCGAAGTTACTTCATGAGTCTTTGACTACAATATTAGGCAGTCAGCGAGTTTTGGCGCCACACGAGCCCATGATTTCCAAAATAAGAAATATCTACCATATGGAGCTTTGGATAAAATTAGAAAAAGGATATCCTTTAGAAAATACAAAAAAACAAATTAAAGATTCCGTCACTAGGCTTCATGAAAACAGCCAATTCAGAAAATTGCGTGTAGTTTTTGACGTGGATCCACAATAGTTAGTCTTTGAATGTACTCTGTTTGAAAAAAATCTTAGTGGTTAAAAAATCTGAACTTTAGTTTTTTATTAACTAGTTAAGATAATTTTTCTAAATTCGTTATTAATTATTTATATTTTTTGAACAAATTCTATCAATATAACCTATTACTACTAAGATTCAAGAATCCTGAAACAGAAAAGAATTTTAACCTGGGCTGCTTTAAGGAGGATTTGAATGCACTACGATTTGTTATTGTTTTAGGAACCGCCCTGAGCATTATTTTTATTTTCGTGGACGTGATGCGGTATGAATTAGATATGATTTCTGTAGCCTTTCGGGGAGGAATGGCTTTAATTTTGATCGTTTTAGGTGGTCTAACCTTTTTGTTTAAAGAAGAAAACTATCAATTCACACAATACATGGGCATTTTAATTGCTCTCTTTGTATCTACGGTTTTCTTTCTACACTACCATTTTAACGAAGATCCCGCATTTGATATTTTCCTGTCAAATATTTTGATGGTACTAATTTTCATTACTTCCACGATCATGGGAATGCGGTTTCGCTATGCAATATTGGTGAATACAGTTAATTTCGCTACGTACATTTTATATATTGAGAACATCAATTACTCTCTTATTGCAGAAAGACAAATTTCACAGCTTTTCGTCATCTACATGGTTGGAATATTAGCCTCATACATTCTGGACAGACAAAAAATGACCTCCTTTATTCATAAAAATGAGTTGGATTTAGAGGTGCAAAAGGTTGATGAACTCAATAGAGTGAAAAATAAGCTATTTTCAATTATTTCACATGATCTCCGGGGCCCTATAGTCTCTTTAAAAGGAATTGTAGGCTTATACAAAAAAGGAGCTGTGACTGTAGATGAATTCAAGCAGCTTACCAATAATTTAGAGGACGATTTAAATAACTCTTCCAATCTATTGGACAACCTTTTGGCATGGTCAAAAAGTCAATTACAAGGATTAGATATTAATAAAGGGCGAGTAAATCTTCAGGAGGAACTTTCCATGCTAAAAAATTTATTTAGTTCTCAATTGAAATCAAAGGGGATTTCTCTCGATATTGATTTAGAAGATCAACAAGAAATAGTAGTAGACAAAGAAACTATTCAAATTGTATTTAGAAATATATTGTCTAATGCTATAAAATTCACTCCACTAGGAGGTAAAATCTCAGTAACATCAAAGAATGATGATGATGGGATGATAGCTATTTCCTTTACAGATTCTGGTATCGGAATGCCCCCAGAAAAGCTAGATAACTTATTCCAAATCAATAAAAATACATTAATAGGTACCTCCTCCGCTAGTGGTGCCGGCATAGGTTTGCTCTTGGTAAAAGAATTTGTAGAACTTAATAATGGCGATATTGCTGTAAGCAGCGCTTTGGGGAAGGGAACGACCTTTAAAATTAGACTCCCTACCCAATAGGTATACCTAAAGGCTATGAAAAAGTATTAAATGTATTAGCAAAAAGCTTTCATCTAGTGAATTCCACATTCAAAGTCCTTCTCACCCTTTTATACTTATTACATAAACTGCAAATTAAAAGCATTTCATCTATTGAATGAAAAGTTGATGAAACAGTTTGTTTGAACTTTTGGAATCAAAACACGCTTATTACGAAATCATTTCAATTCTTTCAAGGGTATTCCATCTTTTAAAATTAATTTTGCAATATGATATTAGTAGGTAATGCAGTCATCACTGATGACATCAAGGAAAAAAACTTCGTTTGTAATATTGAGAAATGCAAGGGTGCTTGCTGTGTAGAAGGAGATTTGGGAGCTCCGCTTACAGAGGAAGAATTGCCAATTATGAAGGAAATCTATCCTAAAGTAAAGCCCTACTTATCTGAGAAAGGCATTAAGGCCATTGAAGAGCAAGGAGAATATATTGAAGATTGGGAAGGAGATTACAGCACCACTACCATTAATGAAAAAGAATGTGCTTATGCCATTTATGATGAAAAAGGTATTCTAAAATGTGGGATAGAACAAGCGCATAATGATGGAAAAATTGATTTCTTAAAGCCCATATCCTGTCATTTATATCCCATAAGAATCACTAAATATGATGAGTACGATGCTCTAAATTACGATAGATGGCATATTTGTGATCCAGCCTGCGAATTAGGTGATAAATTAGGTGTACCGATTTATAAATTTACGAAAGATGCTTTGATCAGGAATTACAGCAAAGAGTGGTATGAAGAATTGGTCAAAGAAATTGAATCAACTAATGAATAAAACTAGATCATTAAATTAGGGAGTGTAACCGTAAATCTGGTCCCTTTATCAACTTCAGAATCGACTTTAATTTCTCCGTTAATCTTTTGAATGGTCTCTTTAACAATATAAAGCCCTATTCCTGTTCCTTTGCTATCATTGGAAGCTCTGAAGAACATTTCAAAGATTTTTTCTAGATATTTTGATTCAATGCCCAAGCCATTATCGGTAATTTTTAAGACCGCCTTTTCACGATCAACATTAATACAAATTTGAACAAATGGATGCTCAATGTAAGGATTAAAATACCGGATTGAATTAGAAATAAGATTGTTAAAAATAACTTTCAATCTTCTTTTATCAGAATAAAACTCAATACTGGAATCAATTTTAATTTCCTTCCTGATGCGATCAAAATTCTCTAAGTATTGGTAATTATCCATGGTCTCTTGCAAGATTTCGTGGAAGTCAATAAATTCAGGCTTCACCTCTTGCCGTGCATTTCGAGATAAATCAACAATATCTTTGATAAAATCATCCAGTTTATTAATGCTCTTATCAACCAAGTCTAAGTATTGACCTAATTTCTCTTTATCATTCTCATTTTTGGCCAAATTGATCAAGCCTTTGACTGAGCTGAGCGGTGCTTTTAAATCATGTGAGGCACTGTAAACAAAACTGTCCAGCTCAGTATTCAATTTCTTCAATTCCCGATTTTGCTTTTTCAGCTTTTCCTGCGCACTTTTTATACCGGTTACATCTCTTATAGCGCCATCAAAATACTTCACGCCTTGATCATCTTCGCTTACCATACTACTTAGGAGTCCAGTAAATATCTCTCCGTTCTTTTTTCTAAATTGAACTTCAATATTGGTTACATCTCTTTTCTTAATAAGCATTTGTCCTAGTCTTTCCCGGTCTTTAGGATTAGCATACAGACTGTTTAGTTGGGTATGTTTATAAAGCTCATCCTTGGATTTAAAACCAAACATTTTCATAAAGGCATCATTAATGAAAATTAAGCCCCTGTCGTGAGAACTTCGATAAATTGCTTCCGAAATATTTTTATTGACTGATGCAAGTATTCTTTCACTACTCTTAATTCTTTCCTTAGCTTCGTAATTATCCGTAATATCATTTGTTAAACAGGCTACTCCTGAAATTTCCTGCTTGAACACAACAGGGAATATTTTAGAGTCAACTACTTTAACAATTTTATCTCCTTCTCTGTAAAAATCACGGTAATTTTCTTCCTTACCATTTAAGGCAATGCTGATTCTTTGAATGGTCTTATCATACTGCTCAGCTAAATCTTTTTGTTCTAACACATTCATCCCTACCTGGGGAGTTAAGCCATAGTGAGTAAAGAGATGGTCAATAAATTTATTATTAAATGCCATCAAATTAAATCTTGAATCTACCATCCAGATCATGGAATCAAGGCTATCGAATATTGATCTCCAGCTGGCTTCTTGATGCATCACCTCCCCCACTTGAAATTGCAGTTTATTGTGAAAATTAGATTTCAAGGCTGTGTACTCCTCTTCCAGAACCTTATAGTCATGAATCACGGTATTCACCAATTCATATACTGGACTTAAAGGGTTACCCATTTCAAAATTTATTGGCTTGGTTTCTCCTTTTTTCCAGTCAACCTGGCCAAACACATCATTTAACTTTTTGAAATCAATATTATTGGATTGAGCCTGGAGCCTTTGAATTTTCAACTCTTTAATCTCTGCTACTAATTCTTCCTTGCTTAGTGATTTTAGGTAATCATCGGAATGCATTTCAGGCTTTATCCCTTTTACAGCATAATCAATAGCCAAAGTTGGATTAACTACCTCTTCAACTCCCTCAATATGCTCTGATTGATGGGATTTATACAGATCTAAAATTACTTTAGCGATACCATGATAGATAAAAAGCATCTTAGACCAGTATTTGCGAAAAGACAGATCAAAAAGATGTATTTCCTCTCTGGCTGAGGAAGGAATAGAGTTCAATTGAGTGGCATCCATAATTAAAGTCAATTTACTATTTTGACTTAAATGGACTACCTTTTGTAAGTTCTTGAAAAATAGTTGTGATTTATGGCTATCAGGTTCACCCATCGTTACCACATAAAGGATCTTGCTTTGAATTAACAGATAGTAACATTTAAAATCTTGAAAATCTGTAATATTCACCCTATCCAAAATCTCAAATTCCAGCTTCTGGTCTTCAAGTATCTTAACTATTTCATTTAAATATTTTGTATTCAATACAAGCGAGATTTACAAGCAATTACAATTTTTAAAAATATGGAAAAATTCTTTAAAAAAATTTCTTGAATTCAGGATTTATAGAGAATGTATGAAATCGCTAAAACTCTAGTAAAAAGTAAGCGTTTTGAACTGAGGAAGGGAATACAAAAATCACCAACTAATCTCAACCGAACCAAAACAAAAAACCCAAATTAGAGGTGTAATTTGGGTTTTGACTGTGAATTGTATTATTCAAATTATTTTTGAAATCCTCTAAGTTTAATCTCTGTTAGTTTTCTTTTGGTGTCCATTGGAAAATCTCCTTTCATCATCCAATCATAATAACCAGATTCTTTTTTCAAAACCTCTTCAACAGGATGACCCTTATGCTTTCCGAAATTAAAAACTTCTACACCTGCATCATTAAAAACGAATCTACCTGCTAGGTCGACCATGTTATCATTGGTGATTTGATGTAAGGTTTCCACATTGTTTTCAATAGTTCCAATCACCTTGCCTTTTAAGTCCTTTAAACTTTCACCTTCATACCTTTTTATTTGCGCATCCAAGACCTCTAGGGTTGCTAAAGTATCTGCTTCTGCTGAGTGCGCATCCACCAAATCTTTATCACAATAAAATTTATAAGCAGCCGTCAATGTTCTCTTTTCCATCATATGGAAAATCTTCTGAGCATCTAGTAATTTCCGTTTTGAAATATCAAAATCAACTTCTGCCCTTAAAAACTCCTCGACTAATACTGGAACATCAAATTTCAATATATTAAAACCTGCCAAATCACAGCCATGTAAAAAAGCGGATAATTCTTTAGCAACACCCTTAAATGTGGGTTTATCCTTCACATCTTTATCATAAATACCGTGAATCAAACTACTCTCCACTGGAATAGGTCTTTCAGGGTTCACTTTTTCAGTATTTTTGATAATTTCACCATCCGGCATCACCTTTACAAAAGAATATTCTACAATTCTATCGTTGACAACATTTGTACCTGTGGTTTCAAGGTCAAAAATGACCATTGGGTTATTGAGTTTTAAAAACATATTATTGAACTAGAGTTTGTGCAGTTTCTTTTAAATTAAGTTCACCAAAATGACCAGAGCTTAAAAAAGCAAAAGTTTTTACTTGTCCCTTCTGTTCGATTAATGCTTCTTCTAATTCCTTAACATCATCAAAGAATTGAACATTAGATTGTCCAAATGCTGTCTTCACGTCATTTTCATTTAATGCCGTTCCACTTTCTACTTTAAGATTCTTAGGATTAATATATATAAACGCAACATCAGCATGCTTTAAGGTGTCTTTATATTCTTGAATAAAATCCTTATCCAAGCTACTAAAGGTGTGCAATTCATACGCAATACAAATTTTTCCCGCTTTGAACTGATGATGCAGCGCATTTACAGTAGCCCTCAGTTTTGAGGGAGCGTGGGCATAGTCTTTATACACTTTTACTCCGTCATTTTCTGCCAATAGCTCCAGTCTATTTTTAGCACCTTTAAAGGTTGAAATGGCTTCATAGAACTTATCATCTGTAATCCCTAAAATATTGCAGACTTCATGAGCTGCATTTATATTCTGTAAATTGTGTCTTCCAAAAATACTGATTTGGACTTTACCATGATCTTTTGTTTTCAGATAGGTTATTCCATCCTTTATTTCAGAATCATGTGAAGCATAAGGTAGTTTACGCACATCTTCCCTGTCTTTTGCGCCAACAATATTGGCAAGGTTATCTTCCTCACAATAAATTAATGAGCCAGCTTTAGGAGTTTTATCTGCAAATAAATCAAACTGCTTTGTATATTCTTCAAAAGTGGAGAACACATTTTTATGATCCCATTTAATACCGGAAATTACTCCAATGTGATGGTCATATTTTAAAAATTTGGGCTGTGGATCTAATTTGGACGCCAAATACTCATCGCCTTCTATGATAATAATGGGTGCATCAGAAATCTGGACAGTTAATTCAAAATCTTCTAGCTCTGCCCCTACCAAATAATCAAAAGATTTTCCTGCAGATTTTAAGACGTGCATGATCATGGCCGTAATCGTACTTTTCCCATGACTGCCCCCCACCACAACTCGCTGTTTATTGGCAGATAATTCACGAACAAATTCAGGAAAAGAGAAAATAGGCAAACCTAATTCCTGCGCTTTCTTTAATTCAGGATTATCATCTTTGGCATGCATACCAAGAATTACGGCATCCAAATCTTGTTTGATGAGATTCACATCCCATCCAATCGAAGGATTTAAACCAGCTGATTTCAATTTGCCGGCTGCAGGTTCGTAGATTTCGTCATCAGAACCAGTTACCTTAATATTTCTTTTTTGCAGTGCCAAGGCGAGATTATGCATCACGCTTCCACCTATTGCTATAAAATGTACTTGTTTGATATGATTTATTTCCATTTGGTAAATGTTAGATAATTCAAAAATAGAATAAAGTTTATGCCGTGGCAAATTATCTTAGGTTTTTAGATGTTGATAAACTGTGGATAAGTTGTCGGAAACTTGGACAGTTTTTCTTAAAGATAAAGAAAATATTAATTTAGCTTTGTTAGCTTTTGAAATTTCAAAAATTAGTAGGGGAAATATATGGAATCAAATAAATCATCCGCATTAAGAATAGGTCAAAAAAATAAAAAGCTTGATTTAAGCGAAAACATGGGGAAAATGCCCCCACAAGCGGTCGATTTAGAGGAGATTGTATTAGGTGCTTTAATGCTAGAAAAAGATGCTTTAACCAATGTTATTGACATTTTAAAACCTGAAAGTTTTTACCGAGAAGCCCACGAAGAAATTTATAAGGCCATCGTGCAACTTTTCAACAATTCGGAACCTGTTGATTTAATGACGGTTACGAATCAGCTTCGAAAAAATGGAAAATTAGATTTAATTGGTGGTGCTTACTATATCACCTCCTTAACTTCTAGAGTCAACTCAGCAGCCAATATTGAATACCATGCCAGAATCATTGCGGAGCAGGCTATCAAAAGGCAATTGATTAAGATCTCGCGTGAAATACAAGAGGATGCCTATGAAGATACCACAGATGTATTTGATTTATTGGATAAAACAGAACAGGAATTATTTGATGTAACCAATTCTAACATCAAGAAGAATTATGCCGATATGTCTTCATTAATGAAGCAGGCATTTGTGGAATTAGAAGAGCGAAGAAATCATACGGATGGATTAACTGGAGTTCCTACCGGATTCTCAGCTTTGGATCGTGTTACTTCGGGTTGGCAAAAATCCGATATGGTTATTATTGCTGCTAGACCGGGTATGGGTAAAACTGCTTTTATCGTATCTGCCCTCCGAAATGCTGCTGTAGATTTCAAACAACCTGTGGCCATCTTCTCTTTAGAGATGTCTTCTGTCCAATTAGTGAACAGGCTCATTTCTTCAGAGGCAGAGCTTGATTCAGAAAAAATTAAAAAAGGCGACTTAAAAGATTATGAATGGCAGCAGTTAGTGCATAAAACTGCAGCCTTGACAGAAGCCCCTATTTTTATTGATGACACTCCTGCCCTATCCATTTTGGAACTACGGGCAAAATGTAGAAGACTCAAGCAGCAACACGATATTCAATTGGTAGTTATTGATTACCTTCAATTAATGTCAGGGGACACCTCTAAATCTGGAGGCGGTGGAGGAAATCGAGAGCAAGAGATTGCCTCTATTTCTCGGTCATTGAAGAATATTGCCAAAGAACTCAGTGTTCCGGTTATTGCCCTTTCTCAGTTGAGTCGAGCGGTTGAAACCCGTGGTGGAGATAAAAGACCGCAGCTTTCCGATTTGAGGGAATCAGGATCAATCGAGCAGGATGCTGATATGGTAATGTTCCTTTACCGGCCAGAGTATTATGGCATCACAGAAGATGAAAACGGAATGCCCACTTCCAATGTAGGGGAAGTGATTATAGCTAAGCATAGAAATGGGTCCTTGGAAACAGTGCCGCTTAAATTTATCGGTAGATTTACCAAATTCTCGGATTTGGACTCACCTAGTGGCGGTGGTGAACCGGCTGGCTACGGCACTACTTTCCCATCGCAAGCAGGAGTACCTTCCGATTTTGATGCTCCTAGCTCTGTTACCTTACCGAGCAAAGCAACGGGAAATGATAATTCTCAAGACGCTGACGAAGCTCCATTTTAGGATAGAAACAGGATAATATTTTTGGTTTTAACCAGATAAATATATTTTTGGAACAATGGCATCCGAGCTGACCGGTTTCTGCACATTAAGATCCGAATGATTAACTTGCTGATAGAAGCTAATAGGTTAAAACTTGAATGGTTTTGTTGAATTAAAAAATATTGTAAAAATGAAGGCACTGATTATATCAGAAAATAATCAAATAGAAATTGTTGAAAAGCAAAAACCACATCCGAACTCAAATCAAGTCTTGATTAAAATTCAGGCCGTAGCCTTAAATCATAGGGATCAATTTATAAGAGAAGGAAAGTACCCCGGTATCCAAGTGGGGACAATTTTAGGTTCCGATGCATGTGGAATCGTAGTAGAAGCTGGACCAGATGTAGATCCCTCATGGCATCAAAAAGAAGTTCTAATAAACCCGAATGTTGACTGGGGTGATAATTCCAAAGTACAATCATCAAAATACCACATATTGGGTACTCCTTCAGATGGTGTTTTTTGTGAATATATGGTGATTGAGCCCAATAAAATTATCGAAAAACCAGCACATTTGAGCTTTGAGGCTGGAGCGGCTCTTCCTCTAGGAGGAATGACGGCTTTCAGAGCGTTATTTCATCATGGAAATTGTCAAAAAAATGAGAATGTATTGATTTCAGGGGTTGGAGGCGGAGTAGCACAATTTGCATTTCAATTTGCATTAGCGACCGGAGCTAATGTTTTTGTTACTTCCAGCGATGAATTAAAGAGAACAAAATCTATTGAGTTGGGGGCAAAGGAAGCCTTTAACTATAGAGATGAAAATTGGGTAAAGGTAGCAAAAGAAAAATCAGGAGGTTTTGATTTGGTAATTGACAGTGCAGCAGGAGATGGAATAAACGATCTGATTAAACTAATGAAGCCAGCTGGCAGAATTGTGTTTTATGGAGCAACCCAGGGCAAACCAAAAAACTTGGATGTGCACAGAATGTTTTGGAACCAAGTTACTTTGCAGGGTAGCACTATGGCTAATGATGATGAGTTTAAAGCCATGATTACCTTCGTGAAGAAAAACAGAATTGAGCCAATAATTGACTCTATTAGACCTTTTGAAGAGATTGCTGATGCCTTTGATAAAATGAAAGAAGGTAAACAGTTTGGCAAATTGGTAGCCAAACTTTAGATCTAGCATCATTTCAATAACATAAACCGCTGCTGGCATCGGTAGTGGGAAATTTAACTTTCTACTGCATGTAATCTTGCCACTTCACTAAAGTAAACTTACGCTTGCCTTTTTCATCTTTAAAAGAAAAAAAACCATATTCATAGCAGAAAAGGTAAGTTTGCTTTTTGCTATTTCGCCAAAAGTGAGTGAAGTATTTTGGGTCAAAACCATATTTAAACAGTTCTCCTGACTCTACAGTAGCTTTACCAGCTCTGTTATAATTTTTCAGAATCCTTCTATTCAGCTTAAGCTGTTTATCCACCTTCTTGAAGAGAGAGCTCTCTTTCTTCTTATTTTTCTCATAATGGTAGTTTGATTTGCAATAAGGACTACAGAATTTCTTTCCTTCTCTTCCATTTACCTCCTTACCGCAATTTGGGCATGCTTTCATAACCGTAGATTTTTACGTTTAATAAACGTTTAAATCTACGGTTATTTTTGTAAAACAATAAATCATTGGCAGTATTTGCATAAAAAAAGTTATGGATATACAGAAACAAATAACACTAAAGCATTTACTCATCAATAATGAAAAGAAAATCGGGATTCAATTTTACCCAGACAAGGTAATACAGGCATTAATCAAATCATTAGAGAACGTAAAGTGGAGCGAAAAATATCAAATGGTGTATGTACCTAATACTCAACAGAATTTCTATTCTATATTAAAAACCTTTAAAGGAGTTGCCTGGGTAAATATGAGGTATTTTGCCAGAAATAAGTCATTTAATACTAATGGACAGGACTTAAATATAGATGATTTAAGAAAACGATTTACTAAAATTCCTGAATCTTACTTCCAAAAACTAGAGCTAAAAAAATACGCTTACATGACAGCTAAAAACTACACTTCTTGCTTCGAACGTTTTATTAGGCATTTTCCCAGACAAAAATTGATAGAAATTGATGAGGAAGATATAAAAAACTATTTAAAAGGACTGGTTCAAAGGAAATATTCAGACTCATATATCAATATGGCTATTAACAGTATCAAATTTTATTATGAAGTAGTAGAAGGAATGCCTAATCGCTTCTATTCCATTGAAAGACCCATGAAAACTGAGAAACTACCAGAAATATTAAATAAAGATGAAGTGCTTTCGATGATCAATAAGACATATAATATTAAACATCAATGCATCATAAGTTTACTTTATTCTTCAGGACTTAGAAGAGGAGAATTACTCAATTTAAAAATTAGTGATATAGATGGAAAAAGGATGACCATAAGAGTAAATCAGGGAAAAGGGAAAAAAGACAGATTTAGTATTTTGAGTGAAAAGCTCCTTCTTAAGCTGCGCTTATATTATAAACAACATAAACCGGTGCACTATTTATTTGAAGGTAAAAAAGGGCAGCAATACAGTGGAAGCAGCGTAAGGCAGATTGTTGCAAAAGCAGCAAAAAGTGCAAATATAAGAAAAGCAGTCCGACCACACATGTTAAGACACTCATTTGCAACACATTTGTTAGAAGCAGGAACAGACTTGAGACATATTCAAATACTTTTAGGGCATAATTCAACCAAAACCACAGAAATTTATACTCATGTAGCTACGGATACTTTTAAAACAATTAAAAATCCACTAGATTGCGCCTAAACTATAAAAGGTATAGTGACAACTTTTATGTCACTAGCCAATTGTTGTATTTAATTCCTTTCTTAAGATTAGTCTGCTAGTCAGTTGGCA
>TARA_R110002012_G_scaffold101856_1_pt1 | contig 45764 bp, 42 predicted proteins | sample TARA_R110002012 | Tara Oceans TARA_R110002012 (sample SAMEA4396515) | marine metagenome | biome: Westerlies Biome; feature: [DCM] deep chlorophyll maximum layer (ENVO:01000326); material: water (ENVO:00002006), including particulate matter (ENVO:01000060) such as... | depth 40 m
ATATTTTTTTGAGATCGAGAAAAGTGTTTCACCAGGAACTACATTATGAACTACCGAACCAGCAGGAACTTCCGCCATTGAAATAAAAGGTACTTTGATCGTCTGGCCAATTTTCAAGCCTTCCTTTAATGCAGGGTTTGCATTCACAATGTCACTTACGGGAGATTTGTAGCGACGGGATATACCGAAAAGTGTCTCTTTTGGATCTACTTCATGAAGAATATATGATTGATCCCCGATGCGTGTCACTCCCACCGAATCGACAGAAGTTCTCTCGGAAGCCATTGATATTGAAGAAGAAAGTGAGAAAAAAAGAAGAAAGGACCAGAATAATTGTGATCTATTAATCATAGAGATGTACTGAGTTGGGAGTAAACTAATTAGAAATACAAGATTAATTTCCAAAGGCCAAGGGTGCAAGAATTATGCTAGAATCGAAATGGACCATGAGTATCCTTGCATTCCCCGCAAAGATCGAATAATAGTCCAAGAATAGGAATTTAAGCTGGAAAAATACTTTTTCTTATTGCTGCCAAATAAACAAATGAATCAGTTTTTACTCGTATTTCGTATCTTTTATCATTCGTACATGAAATCAAAAATGAAAATCTATTTCAGCTCATTAATTCTTTTCCTCTTATTTTCCTCTCAACTGGTTCTTGCCCAATCGGATAATGGAATTGACAAAAAAGTTTTCACTTTCAAAATCGATAAAGACATTGATCCTGCCATGACTCGTCGAGTAAAATTGGCTTTGGAAAGTGCAGAAAAGCAGGATACTGATCTCATTATTATTGAAATGGATACTTACGGTGGTGCCGTTAATGATGCGGACGAGATCAGAACAATGCTTCTAAATTCTACCATCCCTATTTATGTGTTTATAAATAAAGATGCAGCTTCAGCAGGTGCTCTGATATCTATCGCTACGGACAGCATCTACATGGCTCCAGGTGCGAGCATAGGCGCAGCAACAGTGGTCAATAACACTGATGGAGCTGCAGCACCAGACAAATACCAATCCTACATGCGCTCGATGATGCGAAGTACTGCTGAAGCCAAAGGTCGTGATCCGAAAATTGCAGAGGCAATGGTAGATGAAAAAATCGAGATTGAAGGAATATCAGAAGCTGGCTCAGTCATTACTTTCTCCGTATCAGAGGCAGAGAAATACGGTTTCTGTGAAGGACAATTTGATTCGATCGAGGCAATTCTAGAAGCTCAGAACATGAGTGATTCACAATTGATTGCTTATGAACCGGCGTCCATTGAGCAGATTATAGCATTTTTCTTAAATCCAGCAGTCAGCGGTTTTTTGATTTTAATAATAATAGGAGGATTGTACTTTGAGTTACAAACTCCCGGTATAGGATTTCCTATCCTTGCATCGGTAGTAGCTGTTTTACTCTATTTTATTCCTTATTACTTAAATGGCTTGGCTGAAAACTGGGAGATTTTGGTCTTTTTTATTGGAGTGATATTGCTGGCAGTAGAACTCTTCGTCATCCCTGGATTCGGGATTTTCGGAGTTCTGGGAATTATTGGCATTTTAGCGGGGCTTGTATTGGGAATGATTCCAAACCAGAATTTTGACTTCGAGTTCGTTCCCGCTGGTGATCTCTTTGCCGCCTTACTGACTGTTATTTTGGCCGCCATTGCTTCCGTTGGTCTAGTATTCTGGCTGACACCGAAAGTCAATGAGTGGGGTGCCTTTAAAACCATAACCCTTGCTTCCACCCAGCAAAGAAGCGAAGGATACACTTCTTCATCCTATGCTGACACGTTAAATGGAAAAACTGGCGTAGTTCACTCACGCCTTAGACCAAGTGGAAGAATAGAAATAGACGGGGATATCTTCGACGCTTATTCCCGCGGAGAGTTTATCGATCAAGGGGAAAAAATCATAGTGATATCTACTGAAGGCACTTCTCTGAAAGTAAAAAAGCATGAGGCTTAGTAGAATTTAATAAGTTTGCCCCATGAATTCCTCTCAGACCATATATGACCTGATCGGCAAAGAACAGATCCGCTTGTTGACAAAGTATTTCTATCAGGAAGTCTCCAAAAATGAAGCATTAAAAAAATTGTATCCAGAAAATCTGGAACCTGCCGAGGAGCGGTTATTTCTTTTCTTACAACAAGTATTAGGAGGACCAGAAACCTATTCTGAGCAAAGAGGACATCCAAGACTTCGGATGCGGCATGCTCGTTGGAAAATAGATGCTGTAATGCGAGATCATTGGATGAATGCTATGCTCTTAGCTTTAGATCAGATAGCATTGGATGCAAATGTACGCGAAGCAATGATGAGCTATTTTGTGAAAGCCGCAAATCACATGATTAACCATGCGTAATTTGCTTGCAAGGCTGTATTCCATTTATGCAGCACTAATTTTTATAGTGAGTTTTCTTCTGATATTTCCATTTATCCTGATTTGTATCTGGGTGCCCGGTTGGAAAAAATTTGGCAGAAAAATCAATCGCTACTGGGCAAGAAGCTACTTCCTTTGCATTTTTCTTCCAGTCAAGATCGAAATAGCTAAAAAGATAGATAAAAGCAAACCCTATATCTATCTGGCAAATCACTTTAGCTACCTAGATATCGCTATGATGGGTTTTATTCCCGGAGATGTGCTTTTTGTGGGAAAAGCATCAATCAGAAAAGCCCCACTCTTCGGATATTACTTCAAAAATCTCCACATAGCAGTGGACAGGGAAAGATTGAAAAGTAGGGCTGAAACAATGAAACGAACGGATAATGCACTGGAATCTGGCAGTAGTGTAATTATTTTTCCGGAAGGAGGGATTTTCACTAAGAATCCTCCTGAGATGATTCCTTTCAAAAATGGAGCATTCCGGATGTCCTATGACAAACAAATCCCCATCATACCTGTCACTTTATCCTATAATCACCTAATTTTGCCAGACGACGGGAAGCTTTTGCTTTATTGGAGGCGTGCTAAAATGGTGCTTCACGATCCTCTACTCCCTGCGCAATATGCTTCCGAAAATAGCTTAAAAGAAAAATGCTTTGAAGTGATTCAGCGTCAACTTGACTTAGATAATTCGAACTCATCAAGTGGAGCATGACAAAAGGTATCTCATAAAAGTAATAATAAGAGATTTCTTCTGAGAGGGATAATTAGTGAAACAAAAAAATTAAGACATGAAAATAGATACTAACTCAATCAAGAAAATCGCTCACTTGGCCCGATTGGAATTTGACGAAAGCAGTGCGGAGAAAATGTCAAAAGACATGAGTCAGATTTTGGACTGGGTGGAAAAATTGAATGAAATTGATACCGAAAATGTGGCGCCATTGACTACGATGTCTTCAGAAGTAAATGATATGCGGGAAGATAAAATCGGGCACCAATTAGATCATGAGGCTGGTTTAAAAAATGCGCCTAAAAGAGACTCAGAATACTTCCGCGTACCGAAAGTAATGGAATAGATTTTTGAATAACGCATTGAAATACTCAACCCTAATTAAAATTATAGCCCTCCTATTCATTGTTTCGGGAGGGCTTTTTTCCCTTTATTACTTAATTTTTGACCCACGGCCTTACGTCAATATTCAGGCTGGATCATTTCTCGATACCATCGCAATTCCATTTGACTGGGTACAGATTGGTCCTATTTCTTTTCCAATCAAAGTCGACAATTACCTGGTCTTTCAAGAATTCAAGACTTTGGCCCCTAAATTTTATCAGACAGAATCTTATGTCTATGCGATCCTAGTATGGCTTGGAGTTGTCACAGTGTTGACCTTAATAACTGAATTTAAAAAAACCTTTTTCATAGTTGGGGGAATAGGTTGGATCGTTCTGCTAACTTTTAGCAATTTCAATGGGCTCAATATAGGAGGACAAAGCGCTAATTATCCTTTGATAATTCTTCTTGCCGGCACATTGATTCCTTTGATTTACTTCCACCTCTGGGGCCAAAAAATACATCTGGCAATAAAATGGGTAGGGATTTTCACAGGAACCTTTGCTGCACTCGCTATTCTTTTGACACAAAGTCCCATAGCAAGTCCAGATATATACCTTGCTGAGCACACCTTGACAATTGGTTTTGGGCTAGCAATAAGCTGGGTATTTTGGAATGGACACGGAGTTCTTTCGGGAATTTACATTTTGCTCGCCAGAGCAAACCGTAATCTCAATCTGAATGTCAGGGTGCAAATCATTCTGGTAGCAATCATCTACCTATCAACCCTCTTCTTTATCCTGATGGATTTGCAGGGAGACTTGAATTTCCCTTTTCCAGTCTTTTCGGCTCTTTTCCTACTCATCCCAATCGGGATTTTCGGCAGGATTTCTATTGGAGAAAAATTAGAGCAAAGTGACGAGTTAGTCTCCACTCCCATCGTTATCAAGACCCTGCATTTGATTGGCTTTGGCCTTGCTTTATGGCTAGTCTGGAAAATGAAATTGTCAGGAAATCAACCTGCTGAGGAACTGTTCAAGCACCTGCTTATTTATTCCCAACTTGGGTTCTCCCTGTTTTTCTTCATCTACCTCATGGCAAATTTTATGTCTGTCATGAATTCGGGAAAGGCAATTGAGAAAGTGGTATTTAAACCCTATTCTCTTGTTTATTATCACGTTAGGATTGGTGGCTTGATAATTATTCTGGTTTTGACCACCTACACCGGAGGTATTATTGGAGTGCAGGCAAATGCCATGACAAGTAATATTTTGGCAGAATATTATTATAAAATTGGTAAAAAACTGGAAGCAAGCATTCTATACGAAAATGCATGGATGCGCTATCGCAAAAACCCAAAGGCCAAGTTTACAGCTGCACAATTGCTGATAGATCTTAAACAACCTACTTTGGCAAAAAGTCATCTGGAAGAAAGCTTTACTGAAGTCCCACAGGTTGACAATATCCTATTGCTGGCAGATCGTTTACACCAAGAGAACAAAGTGTTTGAAGCAATATATTACCTCGAAAATGGACTTTCAATTTTCCCGGATGAACCGCACCTGTTAAATAACCTGGGCCTGTTTTATACCAAAGTCAATAAGTCTGCTGAAGCCTTAAAATTGATGGATAGCATAGAAAGTACTGATCCGGTTTTGCAGGCTAACTTAACAGCTTTAAAGACTAAGCTTGGAAAACCCGAAGTAAATTCAGACGGATCTTCTGATTTGATTTCTCAGGTCAATGAGCTCGCGGCGTCTAATGCCTTGGCTAATATTCCTGATCCAGCACTTCTTTCTTCCATCAGGGAACGCCTCAAATCCGAATCCTCTCCTATGCTTATCAATGCCGGATGGAGAAATATACTATCAGAGATCAATACAAACGATCCCAGCGCAGATTTAGATTTTTTGGATAGTCTTGGTCAGAAGTCGGAAATGACAGAATACATTATGTCAATTCAGGAGACTGCAGTAATAAGAAGTTTAGCAGCTGGAAGAATAATTGAAGCAGTGAAAAATCTTAACGGGTTAGCATTCCGAAACCCTAATGATGCTGCCTATTACCTTCAGCTTTCCGGAAGTATTTTAGCAAAAAATCTGGATTTTCAAAAAGCTGCAAATGAATTTATAGCAGCCGAAGAGAAAGGATTTCAAGGTTTCACTACCCATCACTGGAGTATTTTTGGATTAGCAGGCATGCCGGATAAAGCGGTAGATATCCAAGAAAACTACCAATTCTCTTTGCCTGCGTACATTTCGAATGAGGATACTACAATTCGGGAGTATTTTAAAATCATCAGCAATTTTCACCAAAAATCCCCTCAAAACTTATTGTCACAGTGGCGAACACTACCGGAAAGTGAATTGAAAACGGACATAGCAATCAGGCTAGTTGCCTACAAGTCTCATGGCCTAATCCAATCGAATTTACAAGAATTGGAAAAATTTATAACTGAAAAAATTGGTCCGCAGGAACAACTTAGTGCATTCGTAAACGACCCTGATGTCACAAATTCAGAATCAGTTAATCACTTCGTTTCCTGGATCAAAGCGAATAATGATCTCACTGCAAATCCATACCTTAGTCCATTGATAATTAGCGCAGTAGCTGCTAATTCGGATCCTTTGGCGCAATATGAAATACTAAATGCAGCTACTGAATTCAATCAGGATCCAATCCTCTGGCTAAGAAAAATCAAGGCGGCAAGGGAAAGTGGTCTTGATACCTATGCGAATGAATCTTTGGAGATTCTAAAACAATGGCTGAGTGAAGATGAACTTCTAACGCTTCAGAACTTGAACTATTGATTCCTATTAACGTTTTTTGTGTAGGCGGAATTGACCCAAACCATTAACTTTATCAAAACCCCTAGCCATGACGAAAATTATAGAAACCCACGAAATCAACAAAACCTACAGAATGGGCTCAGAAGTAATTCAAGCGCTAAAATCTGTTTCCATATCTGTGGACAAGGGCGAATATGTAGCTTTCATGGGACCTTCTGGTTCGGGTAAGTCAACCTTGATGAATATCATAGGTTGTTTGGACACACCTACTTCAGGTACTTATGTACTGAACAATAAGGATGTGTCAGATATGACAGAGAATGAATTGGCCGAAATCAGAAATAAGGAAATTGGATTTGTTTTTCAGACATTCAATCTTCTTCCTAGAGCAAGTTGCTTAGAAAATGTAGCTCTTCCGCTAGTGTATGCAGGTATGACCAAATCTGATCGGGAAGAAATCGCTTTTCAGGCACTGAGCAATGTGGGATTGGGAGAGCGGACCAAGCACCGTCCAAACGAGCTTTCAGGTGGTCAGCGCCAACGTGTGGCTATAGCCAGAGCTTTGGTGAATACGCCAAGCATCATTCTTGCCGATGAACCTACGGGTAACTTGGACTCTAAAACTTCCTACGATATCATGGAGCTTTTTCATGAGTTACATTCCAAAGGCAATACCATTATCATGGTTACTCACGAAGATGACATCGCCCATTATGCCCACAGAATCGTAAGATTACGAGATGGTTTGGTGGAAACGGATACTATAAATCCGAATCCTACCCGTGGAATTGCAATGCACGCATAATCACACCTTATTATTACAAATAGATTGTTATTTTTGTCCTAAGAGAATCAGGGCAAGGAGATGAAAATCTATACAAAAACAGGAGATGAGGGATTAACATCACTTTTGGGAGGCACACGCGTTCCAAAATTTGATGTAAGAATCGATGCCTATGGCACCGTGGATGAGCTTAATTCCTATATAGGTATGCTTCGTGATCAGGAAGTCAACTGGATGAGGGCAGAAATTCTCAAAGAAATTCAGGATAGACTTTTCACTATTGGAGCAGACTTGGCCACAGATCCCTCCAAACAAAATGTGAAAAAGCCGGATTTATTGGAATCCGACATTGAGATGCTTGAAAAGCAAATCGATGAAATGGAAAAGCCCCTAGCCCCACTCACCTCTTTCATTCTTCCAGGAGGTCACCCATCCATATCTTTTGGCCATCTTGCAAGGACTGTGTGCCGGAGATGTGAAAGAATAGTCACTGAGCTCGCAGCGATGGAGGAAGTATCCGAATTAGTGATTCAATATCTAAACAGGCTTTCGGACTATCTTTTTGTATTATGCAGAAAAATGGCCCAAGAACTCAACGTAAATGAAGTAATCTGGAATCCCAGAAATAAATAATTAGCTACCTGGCTCAGCCAGACTAACGGCAAAACCAATGAAGACACAACTTGCCCTACCGGTAACTAAAGTTCAGAACTCTAGAATACCTGAAACAGACTTTTCCAACCTAGTATTTGGACGCACGATCAGTGATCATATGTTTGTGGCTGATTACAAAGACGGTGAATGGACTGACCTTAGAATTGAGCCGTATGGGCCGCTGAGCATAAATCCTGCTAACGCAACTCTTCACTACGGACAATCAATTTTTGAAGGCATGAAGGCCTACAGAAATGAGGATGGAAAGATTTTGGTATTTCGCGCTGATGCAAATTGGAGACGACTTAATGAATCCGCTGAGCGCATGTGTATGCCTGAGCTTCCCGAAGAAATTTTCATGGAAGGACTAACTCAACTGATTGACTTGGACAGAGATTGGGTTCCCACTGCAAAAGGAGCTTCACTTTACGTGAGACCTTACATGTTTGCCATGGATGATTACATAGGAGTAAGACCTTCAGATACCTACAAATTCATCATTCTTACCTGCCCGGTGGGAAATTATTACAATAAGCCAGTAAGCGTAAAAGTAGAAACTACGTTCACCCGGGCCACTGAAGGTGGAACAGGTGCAGCGAAGACAGCTGGCAACTATGCTGCTTCTCTCTACCCGGCGCGTCAAGCTCAAAAGGCAGGCTACGATCAGCTACTATGGACTGACGGAAGAAGCCATAGCAAAATAGAAGAAAGTGGTACAATGAATGTAATGTTCAAAATCAATGGAACATTAATCACTGCACCAACTAATACTGGAACTATACTTAAAGGCATCACCAGAGATTCAGTTATCCAACTGGCAAAAGATTGGAATGAGCCTTTAGAAGAAAGATTCCTGACTGTAGGTGAATTGGAAACTGCTTTATTAGATGGAACCTTAGAAGAAGCATTTGGGACAGGTACGGCAGCTACAATCGCTCATGTAGAGCGAATCAATGTAAACGGGAAAGATTTTACACTTCCTTCTAAACCTGCAGATGCATTTTCCCACAGAGTTTTGGCAGAGCTAGACGGTATCAAATATGGTCAAGTAGCTGATTCTCATGACTGGATCATATCTATCTAATGACCGAACTTCTTATTAGCATAAAGGCTGCCTACTTTAGTAGACAGCCTTTTTTCATTCTGAATGAACAGGATTCTGAACCCTAAGAATTTTAAGTTTTTTCAATCCTCCGGGAAGAGTCCATTCTATCTCCATTCCTTCCTGAAAACCTATTAAGGCTACTCCCAAAGGTGTAAAAAGAGAAAGTCGCTTTTCAGCAAGATTAGCGGTTTTAGGTAAGGTCAGTTGAAATTTCAAAAGTTGGCCTGAGCCCACGTCCTGAACTTCGAAATGGGAATTGATCCGGATTACCTGAGGTTCGATTTTAGAATCAGTCACTTTCCTGGCTTTTTCTATTTCCCTTGCCAGCAAAGAAATCTCCTTAGTGATCATAGGTGACGGAGTATTAAGAATTAACTCTTTTATAATTGAATAGTCCGTTTTGGTTAGTATAGGCTTCATTTTGTTGAAAATTAATAGTGGACCCAAGTCATAATGCTTGGAATAGAAGGATAAGAATCTTGAAAATTGCCCTCCTTACGTAATATTGGAAATCACCGAGGGCTAAGAAATAAAGTCTTTGTTCTTTTGGCAAAACACACAAATGTCCGGTCTGCCAGCATAAGCTGGAGCAAAAAGACGGAGGGATTTATGTGATAGCTGAGATTTCAAGGGAAGCTATTTAAAAAAATAGCGACCATTCTGACTGATCGCTACCTGAATACAAATACTCTTACGACAGTTCCGGGATAAGGTTAATCTATACTCTGCAACTCCGAATCATTTTCTGTAGGAATTTTTACTAGTCAAGCCTATAGATCTGAATTGTGTTTCAATCCCATTAATTTATCTGAGAATTTTCTCCTGCTGTTTCTATTTCAAAATCCGAACAGAACTTGTAGTTGTCTCGAAGGATGTACCGTCGACAAACTTTAGCTTAATTATAAAGCTTTGCAATTCTCCTCCTTCGGCGGGAGATTCTAACAATTTCAATCTGAAATCAGTGAAATTATAATTTTGCCTATAAATCGACATAAATTCTTCTACACTAAGTATTTTATCTGATACTTCAACCTCAAATAAACTTGTGGCTGAATCTCCAATTGGGATCTCATTGGAATAATTGGAATTACTGATTATGTCCAACTCCAATATCCCATTTTTAGATCCTGCATATCCAATAACATGGCATTCCTGTGCGAGCAAAGATCCATTTGGAGAGTAGTTGCCCTGTGTAATCCCTTTTGTTTCTAGCCAGATTTAATAGCTTATATCTTCCCAAACCATGGGATTTGAAGTGCTGATTGGCTGTCGGGATCTGTTATTCAGAATCAAACTGCTTATTCCGCTGACATAAAAATATGGGATGCTTTCGGGGCACTGATCCTCACTGCAGGATAATACAACGGATGAAAAGATAAATAAGACCAGTAAACCTATACTTTTAAAATTCATACCTCAAAAGTGTTATTTTCACCTATTGAAAACAAAGATAGGCTGTTCAACTAAGTCACTATAAAACAATGTTTGCTTTATATTTTTCGAAAACAAAAATTCAAAAATTGAGTAAGTTTCTAATTTTAACTCTTTTTTCCCTCCTGCTTTTTTTCAGTGCTAATCATGCATTTGCTCAGTCAACCGACTTTTTACTTTTGAAGCGTGGAACCAAACAAAAGTCTCAGATCCGATATTATCCAGGGGAAGAAATCACCTATAAAAGCACAAAAATAAACTATTTTGTCACGGATGTGATCCAAAGCATAGATCAGAATTTCATCTATCTAAGTGAAAATATTCTCTCGCCAGAATCAATCACCGAAATAGATATCCGGTATAAAGATCGCCGGAATGGCACGCTGAGAGCTTTGAATGTATTAACTCTTGGGGCTGGAATAATCTTACTAGGAGCCGAATCAATAAACAGCATTTATCACGGCAATGAATTCTCCATTGACAGTGGTGTAGGACTTACCTCTGGGATTTTATTGGGAACTGGCCTTGCGATGCTGCCTTTACGTTATAAAACCTTTAAAAATACTGGTCGAAATAAGATTCAGTTGATCCAAATGAGAATGGATTAATCGAAGTTTATTGGTATAAGCAGATATTTTTTCGGACTTTTGCACCCTAAATTTTAACCTAGACAGATGACTTCAGAACAACTGAAAGACTTGAAAGCCCGCACATCGGCTTTGAGGAGGTATCTTTGACTACGATCGTAAGATTGCCGAAATAGAAGACCTAGAGGCCATATCGGCCCAGCCTGACTTTTGGAACAACCCAGAAGAGGCAGAAAAAAGCATGAAGCAGATTCAGGCCCGAAAAGCTTGGACCGGTTCATTTGAATCCCTCAATAAAACCATCGAAGATCTCGACGTTTTATTTGAATTCTACAGCGCAGACGAAGTTTCTGAAGAAGAAATGAAAGCTGAGTACGTTAAAGCTGAGGCTGCCGTACAGGAGTTGGAACTCAAGAAAATGCTCTCTTCGGAGGAGGATCAGCTCAACGCCGTATTGGAAATCAACCCGGGAGCCGGAGGAACAGAAAGTAATGACTGGGCCTCTATCCTTATGAGAATGTACATAATGTGGGGTGAGAAAAATGGCTACAAAGTGAAGGAAGTGGATATGCAACCTGGTGAAGTAGCCGGGATCAAATCCTGTACGTTGGAATTTGAAGGTCCGCTGGCTTATGGATTTTTGAAATCTGAAACTGGTGTTCACCGATTGGTCCGAATCTCTCCATTTGACTCAGGAGGAAGAAGACATACCTCTTTTGCCTCGGTGTATGCCTATCCGGAAGTGGATGATTCTATAGAAATCGAGATCAATCCTGCAGATGTGGAATTGCACACCTCTAGATCAGGTGGTGCCGGTGGACAAAACGTGAACAAGGTAGAAACCAAAGTTCAGTTGACCCACAAGCCAACGGGAATCGTGGTAGTATGTCAGATCGAGCGTTCTCAACTTGCCAACCGGGAGAAAGCAATGCAAATGCTAAAATCCCGCTTGTTCCAGCTGGAATTGGAGAAGAGAAATGCGGAAATCGCAAAGATCGAATCTTCCAAGATGCGGGTAGATTTTGGATCACAAATCCGAAACTATGTGCTTCATCCCTACAAGCTGGTGAAGGACAACCGTACCGGACATGAAACCTCAGATACACAACATGTGCTGGACGGGGGATTAAATGAGTTTATGAAAGCCTTCCTACTCGCACAGAGTGAAGAGCAGGCGAGTAAAGAGTAATATTTAGGCCAGGCGTTAATCCTGGCCTTTTTTCTATTACAGATTTTATGAAAACACGTTCATCATTTTTTACCCTGGACTTCTCCTTACTCTGCCTGAGCTCATTTCTGTTTTTCTCATCCTTCAATATGATTATTCCGGAGCTACCAGCTTATTTGACTTCGCTTGGGGGGGAAGATTACAAGGGATTGATCATTGCTTTATTTACCTTGACAGCGGGTATTTCCAGACCTTTTAGTGGAAAGCTTGCCGACAATATTGGCAGGATACCCGTTATGATGATTGGCGCTTCTGTATGCTTTCTGGTAGGCATATTATATCCCCTACTCAGCTTTGTAAGTGGATTTCTTTTTCTTCGACTGGTTCATGGTTTCTCCACAGGTTTCACCCCCACGGGAGAATCAGCGTACATCGCAGACATAGTTCCCTACCAAAAGCGAGGTGAAGCAATGGGTATGTTTTCCCTCTTTGGATCTATGGGAATGGCCGCTGGCCCAGCTATTGGCGGATGGCTAGCGACGCTATTCACGATCGACACGGTTTTCTATGTATCCGCTTCCGTAGCCATATTGTCTATCCTGATTTTATTTAGGCTAAAAGAAACCCTCCCTCCAAAAAAGCCAATTTCATGGAGGTTGCTTCAGTTGAAAAGAGACGAAATCATAGAAACACGCGTGTTGGTTCCTTCTGGAATACTATTCCTTTGCTGCTTTTCCTTCGGGGTTATACTCACTATTATACCGGATTTTTCGGCTCACTTGGGTATAGAAAACAAAGGACTTTTCTTTGGAGTATTTACGCTGTCTTCATTAGGAATCCGATTATTGGCAGGCAAAACCTCAGATAGATATGGCCGTGTTCCCGTAATGCGTGCAGCAAGTGCCACACTGGTTTGTGCTATGGTATTGATTGCTTATGCTGAGAGCAGATTTGCTTTGATGGGTTCTGCCGTGTTGTTCGGATGTGCGGTAGGAATGTACAGTCCAACTACTGCAGCCTGGGTGGTAGATCTTTCGCTGGACAAATTCCGGGGAAGGGCGCTAGCCACCATGTATATCGCTTTGGAGGCCGGTATTGGAATTGGCGCACTTACTTCGGGATTTCTTTTTGCAAATAGCGCAGACAACTTCCGCTTGGTATTTCTAACCAGTGCAGGAATTGCAGGATTGGCCTTTATTGCTTTGCTTTTTGCGAAAACAAATCGGAGGATGGCACTGGAATAATCTGTTCCAAAAGATTTCCTCAGATTATTAAAGTTTTGAAAGCGCAGATTCTGTCTGATAATCGGAGGTTATCTTAAGATCAGCGTTAATCTGCGGCTTTATCAGTTGGACGTTCCAAAAGGAATTTAATTTCCCAAGTGCTTATTTATCCGCGGAATGGATAAAATCTCTTTTTGTCTGCCATTATAATACGTGACTTTTTGACCATCAAAAAAAGCTCCTTCTTCCAGCATTATCCTCACGTCCTTATTCCATTCGGGCACAAAAACCACAGCATTCAGTTCAATCGCATAACCGGTATTTGCATGAAGAGGAAAATCACCTGCTCCAGGAGTGTCTCCCTGATTGTCCCACATCCCGATAGTAGGTCCGGCAGAATGACCATAGTAACCCAATGGATGAGTGTAGATGCTTCCACGAATTCCTTCCGAGTCCAGTACTTTTCGGGAAGCACGAAGAATTTCATTGCCCGTCTTACCAGCTACATAATTGGAAGTCAAAATATCCTGAACTCTATTTCCCTGCGCAAAAGCCTTACTTAAATATTCCGGCACTTCAGTTTCACCAGCTTTCAGCACATAAGCCATTTCCTGGGTATCGGTATTTAATCTGAGATAAGTAATTCCAAAATCCACATGCAGTAAATCGCCAGGCATGATCACTGATTCTGGAGACTTGGTAGCGAAGTTTCTATTCTGTTCAGTATTTGCAGGATCTGCACGCTGAATGTCCACAGAAGGGTGGAACCAAGTATCTAGCTTCATTTCCTTGATTTTCTCCCTGTACCACCAAACCAAATCTTCGGTGGTCGTCACACCGGGGGTGATTACAGCCTCAGAAAACCCTTCACTTACAATGGAATGGGCAATTTCCTGAATGTGCTTGTAAGTAGCCATTTCAGGCTCAGTTCTAGTTTCCAGCCAACGAACGGCCAGTGTTTGGGCAGAGACTACATTTTGCTGAAGATTTTTAGGCAAATATTCCAAAAACACCTGATGCTCATTAGTAGTCAAGCCATCCGCATGGCCATAATCCTTTGCGTAATTCAGTCCTATTTTTTTTGGGTTTTTGGATGAAATCAAATCCATCAAGGCTTTCCACTGATCAGGCTGTGTTTCCAGATCCCAGGCTCTTTTGAAAGATTTTCCTACATCATATCGAGCTACTGCATAAGTTTCTACTGGCGCACTTGCCGAAGGTTGATACATTACTAAGATCGTCCTTCTACGCGCTGCATGCCAAGTGGCAGGAAGCATAGTGCGGATCACCGGATCCTCATTGTATTCCCTGGAGATCACCACCCACATATCTATTCCCGTTTCGGTCATTAGTTCCGGGAGAAGATTTTCAATACGGTATTCTAACCAGCGGTCTATTACCTCAGCTTGATCGCGCTGGGTCAGCACAGCCAGGTTTTGTGCGAAAGCACAATTAGATAGTGTAACTAAAGAAAATGCAAAGAGTAGGTTTTTGATCATATTAGGCGGGATTAAGCTTGAAGATAAAACAAAAAGTAATAATTGGAAGCACAAGAATGTCCGAAGACTCTTAGGCTATGACCACCGGTTTATTTGCCGCGATCATGCGATGGCTCAACTTATGAAAACGGTAAAATAAAACCACAGCTGTCACTGATAATCCTATTAACAAACCATACCAAATTCCTTTTTCCGCAAAGCCAAGTTCAAAAGCAAGGAAATATCCGAGCGGAAGTCCTATTACCCAATAGGCAACCAATGTGATCAAGGTAGGAAAACGCACATCTTCAAGACCTCTTAGCACTCCCAAACCTGCCACCTGCACACCATCGGAAAGTTGGAACAAACCAGCAATAATCAACAAGGAGGCGGAAAGGGACACCACTTCTTCATTGTCTATATATAGTGTTGGAAGATAAGATCTCATGAGGATAAATATCAATCCAGTGATTGACATAAAAATCAATGTCATGCCAAAAACAACCATTCCAGCTTCTCTCATGGTTTTGAAACTGCCTCTGCCAACCTGATTACTCACACGAATCATCCCTGCAGTACTCAAACCTGACACCATCATATAACTTACTGAGGCTAGATTAATAGCAATCTGATGGGCTGCGAGCGCATTTACTCCAATCCATCCCATCATTATAGCTGCAGTACTAAAAGCACTTACTTCAAATATGTATTGAAAACCTGTTGGCACTCCTATTTTCAGTATTCTATTCAGGAGTAAAAACCTGAGTTTACCTATGCCCAGCTTAAGGTTAAATACACTATATCTTTTGGAACGCATCACATAAAGTCCCATCGCAATAGGCATCATAATGCGGGAAATCAATGTGGCGAGTCCTGCTCCGTTCAATCCTAATTCCGGAGCACCAAGGTTACCATAGATCAATACCCAATTGAGAAATACATTGACCAGATTACAGAAAATGGTAACATACATCGCCTGCTTAGTTTGGGCAACACCCTCAGCAAGCTGCTTAAATGATTGGAAAATCATAAAAGGCAAAAGCGATGCAGTGATGATAAATAGATAAGGGATAGTAAGAGTAACTACTTCTTCGGGCTGGTTTAAGAAATGTAAACCTTGTGATAAGCCTACCACCACCACTGTCAAAAGCAGAGCTGTTACGATGTTGATCCACAATCCATGCTGGAAAAGATGCCCGATTCGCTTGAATTTACCTTTGCCTTCAGCTACGGATACTAAGGGAGTGATTCCCATCGAGATTCCCATCCCAAACATCAGTATCACAAAAAAAATACTATTGCCCAAAGACGCCGCTGCCAAAGGAACTGCTCCTGTGCGGCCTACCATCATACTATCAGCCACGCCTACCAATACCTGACCCAGTTGACTCAACACTACCGGAAATGCCAGAGTAAAAGTGGTTTTAAAATGATCCTTGATAGTCATACTATAATTTGAGAATCCTGGCAGCTTTGAGAATTGCTGCTACACTGATCCCATCTGTGATTTCTCCGTGCATTACCATTTCCACTACTTTTGTAAAAGGCAATTTCTTTATTTTCAATAGTTCAGTTTCTTCAAACTCAGTTTCACCTTGAGTAAGTCCTTCAGCCAAGTAAACAAAACCCACCTCGTCAGTTACCGAGTTGGAAGTATGGATTTTCATTATTTCGGTCCACTTTTCAGCTATCAATCCTGTCTCTTCTTTCAGTTCCCGTTTGGCACTTTCCAATTTATCTTCAGCCATAGGCCCTCCGCCCATTGGTATTTCCCAAGAATATTCATCCAGCGGATATCTATATTGTCCGATGAGCCAGGTATTTCCACTCTCATCAATTGGAATAATTGCCATGGCCCTATTCTTAAAATGCACTTTCCCGTAAATGCTTTCCTTGCCAGCAGGGTTTAAGACATCATGATGCTCTACTTTAATCCAAGGATTTTCATAAATCGGATTAATCTTTTTGGTAGTCCAGGGGTTGTGTTCCATATGCTCAAAAAAAAAGGGTGACTTTCGCCACCCTTTACAAATAATTTAGGCTCATTAAGCCGGGATAGGCATTACTTTAGAATCCTTGAAAGTAGACAAAATTACCATGGATTGCATGGAATCCACTTCTTTGATTTCGGACACTTTCTCCAACATCAGGTTTTGGTAAGAAGTAATGTCTTTTGCTATAATTTTCAGGATAAAATCACCAGTACCGGTAATGTGGTGACATTCGATCACCTCAGGAATAATATTGATCTCTTTCATAAAAGCTTCAATATTTCCTTTGTTGTGTCCTATCAGACTAACTAATACAAAAGTACTGACTCCCAACCCAATCTTTTCAGGATCAAGCTTTGCGTGATAGCTTTTGATGATACCTGATTGCTCGAGCTTCTTCACTCTCTCCAATGTTGGAGCGGGAGAAAGACCAATATCTTTTGAAAGCTGAGCGTTCGTTATTTTGGCATTAGCCTGAAGGATTTCCAGAATCTTTCTATCGATTTTATCGAATTTTATTCTTAAGCTATGATCCATGATCTCTTGCATTTACGAAATTTTATATCGTGCAAAGTTAATATAATTGATGATTGTTTTAAACCATTCATCAGAATTTTAAAGCTGACATTCGAAATTTTCTTGATATTTCTAAGCCTTTCAACAAACAATCCTTATAAAATCACATGCTTGCTTGGCCAAATTCAAATTATCTCCTGTTGACTAGTTTGTAGAACGTCACTTTTTAAGTTAAAGTTTATTCTTTTTGATAAATTCTCTGGCTTCTTGATGAGCGGGGTGTTTACGCTTTGCATATTTCTTTACTTCCTTGAAGTACTTCTTTGCCAAGGTCTTATTTTTATCGATGGTTGCCATCTTTCCTAATTGCAATAAAGCATGGAGATAATAGCCACTTTCCTGGGACTCTGACTCTTCGCCATAAGAAAGTGTTTTCTGATAATATTTTTTCGCTTCCTCCCGGTCACCCATGCGCTCATTAAACTGCGCAATATAAAATGCTGCATATCTTCCGCTATTGGATTCATATCCAGTTTGCTTTGCATCTATTCTTTCGAGGATTTCCTTTGATTCTTCTACTGATTCAGTCCATCGGCCAACAGTATAAAGATGCCTGGCATAGGATCTATGGAAATAGGGATTATTGGGGAACTTGGTGTGCAAATATTCAGAAATTTGTAAGGCTTTAAATGGTTCCTTTTCCTCAGAGGCATATAACCTGAATAAAAAGTACTGAGCTTCCACCCGAGTGTAAAAAGCATTTGATGCGACTTGCTCCAACTGTTTTAAGCCTAGCTCCTTATTTCCCTTGGGGAAAAGCGCCATAATTGGCTTTAAAAGTGGATAGTTTTCAGGAATCCATTCTGAGAAGTAATTAAACAATGCATCTCCTAAAAGAAGTTCTGGATTAAACTCCTCCTCACCCCTACTCAGATCCATGTACTTGAGCGCATTGCGTCCTGCCCATGCCGCCTTTGTCCAGCTTTTTCTTTCTGAGTACAACCTTGCCTGGAAACCATATCCCGCAGCCAGAAAAAAGGCAGCTTCTTTGTTGGTTTCATCTTCATCAAACATTACTTCCGCCTTAGCGATAGCTCTGTCCAGGTATTTTACAAATGTGGCATCGTATTTTTCATTAGCAACATCTACTTCTATCCTCCACCAATAACCCAGCGCAACAAGGAATTCTGGCAAAGGATGATCTGGATATTGAAGCGCCAAAACGGCAAAGTCATGCTCAGCTGTAGGGAAATCAAAATTATACATGCTATTGATTGCCTTGGTAATTCTAAACTGTAAACCACGATCTAGCAATAAATATCTGGATGGAGCAAAGATCATAGAGTCCTCTTCCGCAACCTGAGCCTGAGCAACGCCCAGTCCAGCCAACCAAATACTTAAAATAACGGCAATTTTTTTGAACATATATTTCTATCTAATTAGACCTCAAAATTAGAGGTATTCCCAAACAAAATTTTAGATTTGAGCCAGATTCATCTTAAAAATGGCTAAAACTTTAACTCCAGAAGGACGACGTCTCAAAGAACTAATTGATTTCGACAAGCGGATTTATTTTTTTGTATTAGTCTTCCTGTTTTTGCTAATCAGATTTCTCACCAATACATTAATTATCGAAGCTATACCTGATTACGATAATTTGGAAGCTAGGGGAGATTTCATGATTTTTCATATTTTTAATGCCCTCAATTATCTCTGGACTCCTTTTGCACTGCTTTGGAAATTCACTGTAATCTCCTTTTTATTTTGGTTAGGAGCCTTTTTGATCGGTTATAAAGTCCCTTATAAAGAGCTGTGGCAGTTTGCCTTGATTGCCGAAGTAGTTTTTGTATTCCCAGAATTGATCCGCCTTTTGCTTTATATCTCTCCACAGTCTGGAGTTACCTATACTGAAATTGATGAATTTCGGGCGCTCTCCTTGCTCTCTCTAGTGGGACCGGGAAATGTGGCTCCGCAATATCATTATGCTATGGCTACGCTCAATGTCTTTGAGATTATTTACGGAATTGTATGGCTGTACGGATTTCACATGATCAGCCGAAGACCATTTGGCGAATGTAGTATAGTGGTTTTCGTGTCTTACTATATTCCTTTGGCTATTTGGCTCTCTTGGTATATCATGGTGTACAGAGCTTGAGAATGAAAAAAGGGACCGTGCAGAATATGCAGGTCCCTCTTTTAAACTTATTTATTTTTTAGCTTAGAAACCTAAACCTAGAGCCATAGAATTTGGCGTAAAGTTAAGATCAGATACTTTAGTAGCAGCTCCAGTCATCAAATTGATTGAATAAACTCCTGAAGCACCACCTACAGTAAATACTCCATAGGCCATATCAGATGTACCACCTACATCAAATCCATTATCATCTGTAATATCAATTCCAAGTGGGCCGATTTCGACTAATATACCGTCGTTTGGAGGGGAAACTTGATATAACATATCTGTTTGCGCATCAACTACATAAAGTGCTGTAGAAGTTGTTCCTGCAAAATTCTTGGTATATGCCGCTCCACTAGCCATTGGTGTACCTGGGCTAAGACTTCCGTCCACAAAAGCCACTGTTCCCAAATCAGGGTGTAATCTAAGGTTTTGACCTTGATCAGTGATCAATCTTATTCTATCTACAGTTGGGTTAAAATCAAAGCCAATGTATGTACCCATTGCTGCTGGCATAAATGGATCTCCAATTGGTGTAATTGCTCCACTTGAAGGATTTACAGAGTACAATTGACTCATGTTAGACACTGCAAGTAGTTGACCATTTACTGGACGGAAATCCAAACCAACGATTTTCTCGCCATCCTTTAATCCCATAATGTCTACTGCAAGTGGACTTGGGCTTGTAGGATCAAAACGGTACAGTCTGTTATCCAAGCAAGTTGCATATGCGATTGGATTTGTTTTAAATGCAATACTAACTACTGGAGCAGAGAAAGTTCCTACCCACATAGCTTCACCAGTAGATAGATCAATAGTGTATAGTCTTGTCTCATCATCACTTCTATTTACTGCCAATGCAACAGAATTATCAGGATTGATATCCATATCACCCATTCCGTCGAAATCTACTCCTAGATCTCCAACTTCTTCTAAACCTCCATCATTTGGAGGAACTTGCTTATACAATTTGTCCTGCTCAAAATCGATATCATAAAGAGTAGTAGTCGTGGTGCCTGAAAAACTATTTGAGTAAGCTACAGCTCCAATACGAGGATTCATACCACCATTGATAGATCCATCAATTGCAACTACTGTACCCAGCTCAGGATGAAGTCTCAAATTTTGACCGGATTCAGTGACTAATCTTACACGATCCACAGTCGGATTAAAGTCCAAAGAAGGATTTGCACCATTATATGCTGGAGTGAAAGCTGTAGTGCCTAGTGCAGTTGCTGCTCCTGAATTTTCATTGATATGATACAATCTACTCATTGAACTTAGCGCATAAAGCTGGCCAGTCGCTGGGCGGTAATCAATGGATACGATCATCTCTCCTGATCCAAGACCTGTAACATCCACAGAGCTAGTAGGCGTCGTTAGATTTTGGGCATCGTACATCAAAATTTTATTGTCCGAAGTCAAAGCCGTGAAGCTTACTTCAGGTGCTGTGCCTGGCATGTCTATTACCGGTCCCATATCATCATCCTTGTCATCACAGGATATAAATACGAGAGAGAGCATCATACTGGCGAGCAGTGTTGGGTAAATGGTTGATCTTTTCATAAGTTGATTAGTTGATTTCCCACACTTACGAAGCCACCTATTCAACTGGATTTTAACATTCGTTAAATTTTTAAAAAAACAATAGAAATAGTATCTAAGATGTAGTTTGTATTTCAAATTGTGCTGAATATAAATCAGATCAGCATTAATTCCTTTGTGATAATGTAGACTCCCATTATTAGCACAAACCATCCAAATCCTTTCTTCAGAGCCCTTTCATTAATCATTTTGGATAAGGCGCTTCCTATAAAAATACCAACAACCGATAATCCTGTAAATAACAAAAGCATATTCCAATCTATGGGTTGATTACTGATATCTCCTAAAAAACCTATTAATGATTTTGCTGCAATGATTAATAATGATGTGCCAACAGCCATTTTCATAGGTAGTTTTGCCAGAAGCACCAATGCAGGAATGATTAGAAATCCTCCTCCAGCTCCCACTATTCCTGTAATCAATCCTACCACAATTCCTTCTACGGCAATTAAAGGAATATTAAATTTCACTTCACTTTTCTCTTCAGAACCATTTTTACCATTCTCTTTGATCATAGAATAGGAAGCGGCAAGCATAATAAATGCGAAAAAAACCATTATTGCGATGCTCTTGGTCAACGCAAAGTCGCCCCACTCAAGTAAAGGATCGGGAAGTGACGGAACAATGAATTTCCTGGTTAAGAATACTGCTATGAATGAAGGAATGGCGAATACCAGTGCTGTCCTGTAATCCACCAGCTGCTTTCTCATATAAGTAATCGAGCCAACCAAAGAAGTGCTACCAACTACAAAAAGTGAATATGCTGTAGCCAAAACAGGGTCAATACCAAGTATGTAAACTAGGACAGGAACAGTCAAAATTGAACCCCCTCCACCGATCAAGCCCAAACTTATTCCAATTAACACCGCCGCCGCATACCCTACTAAAACTATAATCTCCATATTACTATTTCGCTTTTGATCTCACAAAAGTACGTGTGACCTGTAAGCTAGGAAGTGACAAAAGTTACATTGGTTGTTTTCAGAAGAACCTCTTAAGATTAAAAGCATAAAAATCCTAAAGGCTCTAGTTCCAAATTAAATATCAGAACATCTATAAATACCTGATTTTTTCCAGCCAATTGCCTAAATTAAACTATATAAACCCAAACTAATGAAAATTATTCTTCCAATAGATTTTTCGGACAACTCACTAAACGCGCTAGATTTTGCGATAGCTCTTGCCGGAAAAAGAGATGGCGAGATAATATTGGTTCACGTAATTGAGGCAGTATTTGACTTCGCATCCCAGGCAGCAGTGGCAATGGAAAGCATGCGCGATGATGCAGAATCCGAGATGCAAAATATTCTGGAAAGGTATCAGCCCAGTAATCTAAAATTTAGTACAATCATCAAAGAGGGGACTGCTTCTATTTCTGTAACCAGAATTGCTAAAGAATTAAACGCCACGTTAATTGTGATGGGAACGCAAGGAAGCAGTGGAATTAAGGTAGCGCTGATAGGCAGTACGACTATCAATCTGATCAAAGAATCTTCTATTCCAGTTCTAGTCGTCCCTACCGAATCAAATGCTAGAGAAATCCGGAAAGTTGCTCTGGCATTGGAATTCGCCACCCACGAGGAAAAATTTATAGATTGGGTAATCGACATGAGTAAAAGATGGGATCGCGGGCTGGAATTTGTACATGTGCAGACTTCATCTAATTTCGAGGAAGAACCAGGAATCAAAAATTTAGAAAATTTTTTAGCAATCCAACATCCTGGGTTACCTGTTAAAATCCATACTTTTTATGCGAAAACTCCCGTAGAGGGCTTAGATCAGTTTTTGGAAGAAAATGAAAAAGTAATCTTGGTCATGTGTCATGAACACAAAAATCTATGGGAACAGGTCCTTAGCAGAAGTCAAACTATAGAAATGGTCTTTCATTCAAAAGTCCCTTTATTAGTAATGGTATGATTATCTGCTGATCAATTCTTCAAAATCATCTCGAATATAGATCACATTTCTGCCAAGCTCTATCCACTTCTTTTTCTCCAACTGTTTCAAAAGCCGGGACACAACTTCTCTGGAAGTGGTAAGTTCATTTGCTATTTCTAGATGGGTAATATGAAGTTCATTGGTTTTATGTTGCTTCATTTTAGTGACGATGTATCTCATAAGCCGTTCATCCATTCGCTTGAAAGCCACAGCATCCAGAGCTACAAGCATTTCTTGAAACCGTCTTTGGTACGTATTCGATATAAAATCTTTCCATTGTTTGAATTCATCAGATAATTGATCAATGGATGTGATAGGTATGCCAATTATGATTGCGTCCTCTTCCACTACAGCTTTAATCTCACTGGGCTTTGAGGAGGAGCAGCAAGTCAAAGACAAAGCACAAGTCTCTCCCGCATCCAGGAAATACAGGAACAACTCCCTGCCATCATCACCTATTCTGGATATTTTAATGGAACCCTCTAAAACAATTGGAACCATCTTAATAAACTGGCCGGGCTCCATCAATACTTTTCCGGCTTTTAAATCCATGATCTGACTCTTTGACAAAATCTGCTGCAGGAGCTCAGTGTCAGTGAAAAATGGCAATGCTTCCTTAAGTTCCTCTATACTCATATCGTTTTGGATTGGCTTCAAAGCTAAGATGTAATAAATTTTGCGATTGTAATCAATGTCACAAATACATAAAAATACCTCTCAAAATATTTGGGAGGTGTTAAATAGTCAAACTAATTGGATTAACGATTCTACATTTAAACAGAGCAAGTGTACAGAAGATGAATTTCATATGGCGGATTTCACTTGAAAGGTAAAAACTTCTCTATTTTTCTTTAGATTCATTCCAAATAATTCTATTTTTGCATTCGGTCAAAAGACCAATGCTATTCTATGTTAATAACAGCTGATACAATACCTGTCACCCGAGCAGCGATTATCCGAGAAATTTTGGATTCTCCCTTAAAAATCAATTTGATGGAACTTGGCTTTTTACCAGGAAAAACCATTACACTCCACCATTCTGCTCCATTGGGAGGCCCTATGGCGTTCAAACTTGAAGAAACCATTCTTGCTTTAAGAAAAACCGAAGCTTCTCTCATCGAAGTACAATTGCTTTAACTTACATGCCCGAGTCCCCTATTCCTTCCTTAGTAAAATCACCAAAAGTTGCTATCATCGGAAATCCGAATGTTGGCAAGTCGACCATCTTCAACCAACTTACAGGTCTGAGTCAAAAAATCGGCAATTACCCTGGGGTCACTGTGGATAAGAAGACGGGCTGGATGCATTACCATGGAAGTGATTATCAGATTATCGACCTTCCCGGCACCTATAGTCTTTACCCAAATTCTGAGGATGAAATCATTGCACATCGTGTATTGAACGAATTGAGTGAAGAGGAAAGGCCAGAGTTTGTCTTGATGGTCATCGACTCCTGTCAGCTTTCAAGAGGATTATTTTTAGCTACGCAACTGATAGACCTAGGATTAAATCTTGCTTTGGTGCTCAACATGGCGGATATAGCTACTAGGAAAAATATCGCCATCAAAAGCTTCGAGATATTTAAAGCTCTCGGTGTCCCGATATTAAGCACGGATGCAAGGGGAGAAAAAGGGCTGGAACAAATCCGGGAGCTGATTCATCAGCAAAATTTCAGTAAAAAATCATCTTTTATCAACATCGAAGAAGTAGTTCCAGCGACTCTGCTGGATGATGTAAAAGATAAATTCCAGCTTTCAAATTCTTATCAGGCATATCAGCTACTTCGGTTTGGGGAAAAGGATAAAGCATTTTCGTCAGAAGACAGAAATTGGATCAAGGAAAAATTAGATATAGCTGCTATAGATCTTGACAAAGCCCAATTGGAAGAAACCAAGATTCGTTATAGGCTGATTACAGAAATCGTAGAAAAGGCCGTGATCAAAACTCCGGATGCAAAACAAGAGGCCGGGATAGATAAAATCTTGCTTCATCCAATATTTGGATATGCGATATTCGGAGCTATTCTTCTACTTATTTTTCAAGCCATCTTCGCTTGGGCGTCTTTCCCGATGGATATGATAGACGGCTTCTTTGCAGAGTTTTCCGGTTGGGTTTCATCCATGCTTCCGGAAGGTCCTCTCACAAGCTTAATTACAGAAGGTATTATCCCAGGTATAGGAGGAGTGGTGATCTTTATCCCTCAGATCGCCATGTTATTTGGTTTCCTAGCTATATTGGAAGACACCGGTTATATGTCCAGAGTTGTGTTCCTGATGGATCGCTGGATGCGACCATTTGGATTACACGGTAAAAGTATTGTTCCCCTTGTATCCGGGGTAGCCTGCGCGATACCAGGTGTGATGGCCGCAAGAAACATAGGTAATTGGAAAGAAAAGATTATTACCATCATGGTAACCCCATTGATGAGTTGCTCCGCCCGTCTGCCTGTTTACATCATATTGATAGGTTTAGTAGTACCTGATGAATTTGTTTTTGGCATCTTTAACCTTCAGGCAGTTTCATTACTTGGACTTTACCTTTTAGGCGTCGTTGGAGTTTTCTTAACTGCATTACTTCTAAAGAATATTCTGAAAACGGATGAGAAAAGCTTCCTGATGGTGGAGCTTCCTACTTATCGCGCGCCTCGATGGCTGGATGTCCTACTTACAATGTATAATAAGTCAAAGACCTTTGTCTTTGAAGCGGGTAAGGTTATTCTAGCAATTTCAGTAATTCTATGGGTTCTGGCTTCATACGGTCCCCCTGAACGTATGGATGCTATTAGAGCAGAAGCTCAAACACAACTTGACGCTGCAACCTCGGACGAACAAATAGCAGAAATCGAAAATGTAACAGCTTCACATTTATTGGAAAATTCCTTCATCGGTATCATGGGTCGAGCGATCGAGCCCGCGATCAGACCATTAGGCTACGACTGGAAAATAGGAATAGCGTTAATTACATCATTTGCTGCAAGAGAAGTATTTGTGTCAACGATTGCTACCATTTATAGTATAGGCGGAGACACTGAAGATGAGCTGACTATCAGACAAAAGCTCAATCAACAGATCAATCCGGATACTGGAGAAAAAGTATATAATACAGCCACTGCCTTTTCCCTAATGGTATTTTACGCCTTTGCTATGCAGTGCATGAGTACACTTGCCGTAGTGTATAGGGAAACTAAAGGCTGGAAATGGCCGTTGATACAGACAGTTTACATGACCGCTTTAGCGTACTTCTCTGCGCTACTGGTCTATCAAATTCTATCGTAATATGTGGCAGGAAATTCTAGTTGGTGTTATCATTTTGTTAGCTACGGCTTTTTTGGTAAGAAAATACTTCTTCAAATCAAAGACGGAGGCTGGATGTGATAAATGCGCCAAACCCTGATTATTGTCTACAACAGTCTCTTATTAGCAGTTTTTTGATACTTTTAGGCTCATGGGCAAAGTAGCCAAACAAAGTATTCAGACCACCATTTTTTCTTATCTGGGCGTAGTAATAGGATATGTCAATGTACTTTGGCTATACCCATATGCCTTAGATGCCTCGCAGCTAGGTGCATTTCGAACTATTCAGGATTTGGGGTTACTATTTGTTCCTTTTGCCCAATTGGGTGTGGGACACGGAATTACCCGCTATTTTCCTCAGCTCAAATCCAATCAATCGGCATTCCTTAGCTATGGACTGGCATTTTCCATGGCTGGGTTTGTTCTAGTGAGCACTGTCTTCCTAGGATTTAAAACACAAATCATTGATCTCTTTGCGGTAAACTCACCGGAAGTCATAGACTTTTTTGGAGTGGTGCTATTGATCACATTATTCGCCTTGCTGAGTAGTATTTTGGATGCTTACAGTCGCTCATACGTCAAGGTAGCAGTTCCTACATTGATGCGGGAAGTGTTTCTTCGACTTCTCACGGGAATTTTGGTTGGAGCATATCTGCTCAAATGGATAAATTTCGAACAAGTAATGTTTGGACTGGTAGCAGTGTATGGATTTGCGTTTATAGGTGTACTGGTATATTTGCTATGGCTCGGCGTACTCAAGCTTGATTTTCGCTGGAATACCTTCCCAAAAGGATTTCGTACGTCATTTATCCAATTCAGTCTGGTCACCTTCTTGGCTACGGCAGCTTCTACTTTGATTATGAAAATAGACAGCATCATGGTGAGTTCTATGATAAGTTTAGAAGCAAATGCTATTTATACCATTGCATTTAGCATGGCTTTGGTAATAGAGTTGCCGCGCCGAGCCATATCTCAGGTGGTAATGCCAGTCATCGCTGATCACTTCTCCAAAGGAAATCACGAGGAAATCAATACACTATATAAGCAGGTCTCTAACAGGCAACTTTACATCTGTTTGCTTCTTTTCATATTACTCTGGTCAAATCTCAATTCACTTTATCACTTTATCCCAAACCGTGAAATTTATGAAACAGGGAAGTATGTAGTTGTGCTGATTGGGCTTGGCAAACTCATGGATGTAGCATTTTCGGTGAATAGCGAAATATTAGTATTCTCTAAGCACTACCATTTCAATCTGGTAGCTACCATAGGCATGAGTATTTTGATTATAGCCTTGAACTATTTGATGATCCCCATTTATGGAATAGAAGGAGCGGCCATGGCATCGGTGGCAGTTATGTTTCTTTTCAATCTAGTTAAGTACCTATTTTTGAAAATCAAATTAGGCTTTGAGCCATTTTCTAGAGAGACTATCAAGATAATTTCCGTAGCGACAATAGCCTTTTTACCAGTAAACTACCTATCACTTGACATTCATCCCATTATTAATATAATAGTTAACAGCTTATTGATTTTTGGACTTTACCTTCTTGCATCTAAACTTCTGGGTGCAGGAAAGGAAGAAATGGAATGGGTAAAAAGCAGACTAAAATTTAATAAATAGTGTAATCCAATTCAGGAAAAGAATTCATCCCGTTTCAGTCACTGAAAAAAAGTAGAAAGTAATGGTAGATAAGTAAATTCCTGCCAAAACATTTAAATGGAGAGCATAAAATATCCTAGCCTTATCCAAATTTTATTTTATAATAAAATAAAAAAGCCACAGCTTTCGCTGTGGCTTATAAACTTGTTTAAAATTGGGGATGCTTATTTAGAGAACATGGTAAACATCCACATTCTTTTCTCAATGTCACCCACAAATTTTGTAAGCAAATCGGCAGTTGCAATATCATCTGCTTCTTCAGCGGCTTTAGCAGCTTTTCTATGCGACTGGGCTAGAATACCTAGTCCATCTATTACATGCTTTACACATTCGTCTCCGTTGGAAACATCAGTAATTTCTTTGTGAATCGTGTTTTTTAAATAATCAGAATATGCATGCAAAGGTTTAAAACCAATGGTTACAATTCTCTCTGCCAGTTCATCAATATTTTCATAGAGCTGTGTATAAAGTTCTTCAAATTTAACGTGCAGGTCAAAGAAATTTTCTCCTTTAACATTCCAGTGAAATCCTCTTACATTTTGATAATAGATGTGGTAATCGGAAAGCAAATCATTAAGCTTATCTGAAACATTTTTCATCGCCTTATTGTCCAATTTCAAATGATTTGCGAGTGTTGCTTTAGTGGTTGTCATATCAATATATTTTTTAGATTAAAATTTATATGCATTATTATCCAAGGGCCGTGCCATCATGCTGCATTCAAAAGGAAACAAGACTCTTACCACTTGCAAGACAATAGTATTTTGAATTATAGTTAGAGGATGAAATTTAAATTGGTATTGAAGGTTTTATGATAATTTACCCCAAATCAGTACGGAGTAAAAAATTCCCCAAACCGTTGAAATTAAATTAAGGAATATGCGAAAAAGTTTGACGGCTAACCTATGATTATATGAAATTTCCACAAAAAAGCCTGGAATAAATTCCAGGCTAGGTGTTGTCAACTTTTCTTATAAATCGTACTGTTTCATCTTATTGAAAAGAGTTTTACGGTCAATACCAAGTTGCTTAGCAGCCTGAGTACGATTGTATTTCACTTCTTCGAGCACTTTTTTCAAAACTTCTGCTTCTGCTTCTGCAGCCGCATCCTTTAAATTTAAAGGCATTTTATTCGATCGACTCTCTGATCTCTCAGAATCAGATTCAGAGAAACTAAATTTATTGGAATAAACTATCTCTGGTGGAAGTGCAGAGACTGACATCTTGCCTCCGTCTGTCAGAAGAGTGGCCCTACGGATTACATTAAGCATTTCCCGCAAGTTTCCAGGCCAAGGATATTCTTTCAAAACATCCATTACCTGCTCATCAAATCCAAATACTTTTTTATTTAATTCTTCATTGGAGAGCTCAAGGAAATGATATGCAAATGCTTCAATGTCCCCTTTTCTATTTCGTAAAGGTGGTACCGTTATGCTAAATTCATTGAATCTAAAATAAAGATCCTCTCTGAATTTGCCATCAGAAACAGCTTTTCTCAGATCTTCATTGGAAGCCACCAGGATCCTAACATCTATGGATTTATCCTTCGCTCCTCCTATCCTTCTCAACTTACGCTCTTGAACCAATCTCAATAGTCCGACTTGGGTTTCATAAGATAAGTTAGCTATCTCATCCAAAAAGATCGTACCTCCATCGGCCAGCTCAAACTGACCTGGCTTCTCAGCCAGAGCTCCCGTAAATGATCCTTTCTCGTGTCCCCAAAGCTCACTACCAGCAAGTTCTTTGGTAAGTGCGCCACAATCTACCGCTATAAATGGTTTTCCTGCACGCTCACTTTGATCGTGAATTGTTCGTGCTATATTTTCTTTACCTGCACCACTTTCTCCGTAGATTACTACACTTAGACTTGTCGGAGCAACTAAGGCAACTTCTTTGTATAATTTTTTTGATTCTGGTCCAGTTCCTTTTAGAAATCTTGAATTGGATTTCTGAGTTTTACTGTCAGATTGATTTTTTAGCTGGGTAGCTTTGGTAAATGTTTGAGTATTTGATTTGCTCGCTTTAGAAGCTGAAAGTGCCCGCTCAATCAGATTAATTATTTCATCAGGAATCAACGGTTTGGTTACATAATCAAATGCACCGTTTTTGATTACCTCTACAGCTATCTTTACGTCGGCATAACCAGTAATGATAGCCACTTGAGTACCAGGTGAAATTTCTCTTACTTTCATCAGCACATCTCTACCTTCCATGTCGCGCAACTTGAAATCGCAGAAGATAAGATCAAAAAATGTTTTTTTGACCATATCCAGCCCATTCTTTCCTGAAATTGTAGTTTCGACATCATAGCCCTTTTTAGTAAGGAATCTATCCAAAAGCTGACAGATGTCGATATTATCATCAATTACGAGAATCTTCGCCATGATATTATTTAGTATTGTTTGAGTTTATTAGTTGGGTTTGGACCACTTGATCCAGTCGAGCAATATTGAATGGCTTGCTTAAAAAATCCAAAGCTCCGTATTGAATTGCTTCCAATTTTACTTCACTGTGATCAAAAGCACTCATCATTATAACTTTAAATTTTTTGTCACCTGAGTTGATATGCTTAAGTTCTGATAACCCGTTTCCGTCTGGAAGGTTTACATCCAAAAAAACCAACTCTGGGCTGGAATTATTAAATAGCTTTCTACCCTCTTCGAGTGTGCCTGCTGACATTACAGAATAACCTTTCCGACCCAAAAATCTGGATAAAAGGGATCTTATTTCCGGTTCATCATCTATTACTAGAATTAGTTTACTCTTCATCACGTAGTCATCTACTCTATTTAATCTAGGGCACATTCATTTTTTCGGTTGGATGTTTTTGTATGAAAAACATAGGATTAGATTCAAAGAAAAGGTGCAGCTAAAGGCCACACCTTTTCAAAACTATTCTAAACCTATTTCATTTCGCTTTATCTACTTTATCTTTGGCAGCTTGAAGAGCTGTCTTTGTAGCTTCAAGACCTTCGGATTTAGCTTCCAAAAGTCTACTCTTAACGTCGCCCATCAGGGATTGAAAATCACCTAGCAGGCTATTAAGTTTTTCTTTCTGGGGGCCAAAATCATCTTTATTCTTATAAAGATAGGCACCTACCATGGCTCCGGTAAGTAATCCGCTCAGCCATATAGTTTTATTTATTGTTGATTTAGTCATGATTTTAGTACTTAGTGGTTAAATTTTAAATTCTTAATAATAAAATGAGTAGAGTAATTGTTTAAATGTTAAACTGACCTACCCGAAATCAATCTGAATAGTACAGCAATGATAGCTAAAACAAGTAATACGTGAATCAATCCTCCAGCACTATAGGCAAAAACGCCTACAAGCCATCCGATTAGAAGAATTACTGCGATGAAATACAATAACGAACTCATAGTTTTGGTGTTTAGGTTGTTTGATTTATTTAAATCTGTTAGTTCAACAGGTATGCCCTAAATAGAATATTAGTATCAAATCAGGGTTAACAGCCCCAAATAGTGCCATAATTAGAATTTTCAAAAAAACGATTTCATATAATTTTAGATTTTTGAGTATAAAATTCCCCAATTCTGGGAAAATAAAAATGAAAAGCGAACAAAATCCCTCTATCCGTCAGGTCAAGATCTATTCGATAGTGACCGTTATACTTATTGTCATTGGAAGTGGGGTCTCCTATTGGACCGCAGGAAGAATAGAATTTTATACTGATGCTGTAAGACATACATCCGAAGTGCTTCAATGTACAGATCAGCTTTATTCAAGCATTCTGGAGAGAGAAACTAACATCAGAGGATATATCATTACAGGAAATGAAGAATTTCTTACTCAGTACCACCAATCCAATTTGAACGCAGATGCACTGTTGATACAGCTTAAGCGGTTGACCGTTGATAACGGAATCCAGCAAAACAATGTAGAGGAACTCAGAGGTCTAATTAACTCGAGAGTAAGGACCTTCAATGCTACGATTGATTATATTAAGGAGCATGGTGACTTAGATGGCTTCCTCGATCCATCCAAAACAAATAGTGCACTCAGCGGCTATAAGATGATTAGAGCGGTTGTTCTTCGGATCAATAAGGTGGAAGACAATCTTTTTAGGGGAAGAAATCAAAGTTTGATTAATAATATTAATGCGCTTCCGTTTATCGTTGGCCTTATTTCTATATTCTCAATTACCGTAGGATTAATCACTTTCTTCTCCATCTACCAATACAATAAGGCCCAGGTCACAGCCAATGCCGAGATCGCGGTGTATCAGGAAAAATTAAGAGACCAAATCAAACTTCTAGATGACTCTAATAAAGAATTGGAGCAATTTGCCTATGTAGCTTCCCATGATTTACAAGAACCATTACGTAAAATAACGGCGTTCTCTGATCTACTAAAGGAACAATATGCTGATAAGTTGGAAGGTGAAGGGGATTTGTATCTGAACAGAATTACCGCTTCAGCAATAAGAATGAGGCGATTGATTACTGATCTATTGGAGTATAGTAGAGCAGGAAGAATTGATATTGAAAAGGTCAAAACGGTCAAATTATCCAAGGTAGTTTCCGATATGTTGGATGATTATGAAATGGCTATTCATGATAAATCCGCAAAAATTACTTTAGGTAAATTACCTAAGGTACAAGGGACTGAAACAGAATATCGGCAGGTATTTCAAAATCTAGTTTCAAACGCATTAAAGTTCTCAAATCAGAAAATCACGCCGGAAATCAGTATTACTTCTGAAAAAGCAAGTAATGAGCTCATAACAAAATACCCTAGTCTGGACACGACACAAAAATATTACTTGATCAAAGTAAGTGATAATGGAATCGGATTTGAAAAAGAACATGCGGATAGAATTTTTTCCATCTTTCAACGGTTGCATGGCAAAGAGGAATATGAAGGAACCGGAATAGGTCTTTCTATCACCAGAAAAATAATAGAAAAGAATGGAGGCCTTATCTTTGCTGAAAGCAGCCCTGGAAAAGGAGCAACATTTAATATAATCCTACCATCCATAAGCACATAAGTGCTTATTATCCAAAATAGCAAGGGAAAATTATTATTATCAAAATCATTCTTATCTTTTCATCAATTATCAACCATTGTCAGTCAAAGACTTTATGCTCATGTCCTTCGAGAAACCCATCCAAATCCTAGTCGCAGAAGACGATGAAGATGATAAGTTATTAATCCTAAAAGCCTTTGAAAGGACCCTGCCAAAGGAAAAAGTAACCTGTGTGGAAGACGGAGAAGCACTTTTGAAATATTTAAAACGGAGTTCCCCTTACAATGATCTGGACAAATACCCCACTCCGGACATCATTCTTCTTGATCTCAACATGCCACGAAAAGATGGCAGGGAAGCTCTGGCAGAAATAAAAAGTATTGACGAGCTTAAATCCATTCCAATAATAATTTTCACTACTTCTAATAGTGTGGATGATATCAAGATTACTTATAAAATGGGATCCAGTAGTTACATCACTAAGCCAGGATCCTTTGAGGAATTAGTTAGAGTCACTGAGGAAATAGAAAATTACTGGTCTAAAACAGTACTGTTACCAGGATAATTATAAAACATGAATAGTTCAGAAAGAATACGAATACTTTACGTAGATGATGACCCGGACGATTTCTTTCTGGTATCTACACTTTTAAAGAGAATCACTGATACTACCTATGAATTAGAAAGTGCCACCAGTCTGGAAGAAGCTATTCCTAAGCTAGACAAAAACTACGATGTATTTCTGGTAGATTATAGATTGGGAAAAGACACCGGTCTTGAGCTTATTCACGAAATTAAAAACATCAGAAAACATGCCCCTGTAATCATGCTTACCGGTATGAGTACAGGAGATATTGATAGAGAAGCCCTTACCATAGGAGCTTCAGACTATCTTGTCAAGGGTGACTTTGATGCACAAATCCTAGATAGAACACTTCGGTACGCAATCCGGGACGCCCATTTGATGGAATCACTGGATAGTGCTGCTGTCAAATTCAGATCAATCTTTGAATTGGCAAGTGATCCTTTTCTGTTAATGGATGATGAAGGTGAAATAATTGAAGCCAATCCTGCTTTCCTCAGGAAATTTGGTACAAATGCCTTCGACCCTGATTCCCACAAAAGTTTTTTCTTTAAGAATCTCCTTCCGGACGAATCCTCCCGTCAGGAACTTGAAGATATATTCTTTAAGAATCAAGAGATTTATGATATGGAATCGTTAATGACAGTGGAGAATGGTCACAGTATTAACAGCCTTATCAGCATAGTGAAGCAGGATGTGAGTATCTATCAGGTTTTGATAAAAGATCTAAGTGCTATCAAGGCCAAGGAAGAAGAAGAATTGAACCTTAAAAAATTCTCATCTACCGGTAGGATTGCCAGGCTTTTGGCTCATGAAGTAAAAAATCCTTTGACTACAATTTTACTTTCGGCTGATCAATTACACATGGAGTTACCCGAGGCAGTTTTGGAAGAAAGCGGCGACTTGATCGATGTAATCAGAAGAAACTGTGACCGGATCAATCACCTCGTTACACAGCTTTTGGACAGCACCAGATTTTCAGAATTGGATGCAAAAATCCATTCTATAAATTCTCTACTCGACGAAGCTCTGGAACATGTCAAAGACCGAATAGACTTTAAGGGCATAACCATCCAGAAGCAATATCAAGCTGATATTTGTGATATTGAAGTAGATGGGGAGAAAGTAAAAATTGCACTTGTCAACCTTATAGTTAATGCGATAGAAGCTATGGCTGAAAGGACTGGAAAACTTATGCTAAGAACCAGTGCAAAAGGAAATCAATGTAGAATTGAGATAAAGGACAACGGCGAAGGAATACCAAAGGAAAATCTAGAGCGCTTATTTGAACCATTCTTTACCAGCAAGGCCACAGGATCAGGACTTGGACTTACTAATACACAAAATATTATCCTTAGTCATGGCGGGTCAATTCGTGTGAAAAGCGAAATTGGTAAAGGAACTTCATTCCTGATTACCTTTAATATACCAGGTTGATATTACTAAAAACAAATTTCGATCCCCTCAAACATAAAATTTGAGGGGATTTTTTTTACCTTAATTACTTACTATCGGATGCCCACTATAACCCCAACCAAATGAAATTTGTACTTTTTACTGGAATTGTAATCTTCGCATTTTCAACATTGAATCTTTGCATGGCACAGGATGAACCCATTAAATTATTAGCAGAAAATCCCCATTATTTTGAATTCAATGGCAAGCCTCTAGCACTCATCACCTCCGCAGAGCATTATGGTGCTGTATTGAATGAGAGTTTTAATTATGAAGAATACCTTCACACACTGAAGGATGAAGGGATGAACTATACCCGGATATTTATGGGAAGTTATTTTGAAATTCCCTCAAAAAGTTTTTCTATACAGCACAACACACTCGCTCCAGAAGCGGATAAGATTACTGTTCCTTGGCTGACAAGTGCTGAAAACGGCTTGATCAAATATGATTGGAACTCAACAAATCCAGCCTATTATGAACGCTTAAACAAATTCATGGAACTAGCGCAGAAACTGGATATCATCGTAGAGGTCACTCTTTTTTCCTCCATTTATAACGACGATCATTGGGAGATGAACCCACAAAATCCCAAAAATCGTCTGGGGGATTCCGCTAGCTTGGATAGGGAACTAGTTCATACCGCAGAGAATGGTGAATTACTGAGTCTCCAAAAAACGTATGTTTCAAACTTGGTGAAAGAACTTAATGGCTACAACAATTTCTTTTTCGAAATCCAAAATGAACCTTGGTCTGACAGACCTCAAACAGCTTTAAACATCGCAAATACCTATGCACTCGATGGCCCAAACTGGCAAGTAAAAGTGGACGTAGCGGATGAAAAATCTTTAGCATGGCAGGAAATTATTGCAGAAACCATTTCCAGTACAGAGACTAATCTTCCTAAAAAGCACCTGATCGCACAAAATTATTCCAATTTCAAAGCTCCCCTGACTTCCGTATCACCACATATCTCTATTCTTAATTTTCATTATAACTGGCCAGAGTCTGCTACTTGGAATTACCATTGGAATAGAGTTATCGGATTTGACGAATCAGGATTTGCAGGCTCAGAGGATATGGTATATCGCAGGCAAGCTTGGGCGTTTATGCTTTCTGGAGGCGGGCTATTTAACAACCTGGATTATTCCTTTTTTGCTGGGAAAGAAAACGGAACTGGAGCTAATGAGGCTCCGGGAGGGGGAAGCAAAGCTCTGAGGAAAGAACTTATGATCCTTTCTGAGGCGCTTCATTCTATTGATCTAAAAAGTGCTAAGCCGGCCCAGTCATATTTATTGGCAGCGCCAGGCATGATCGGATACATGCTCAGCACTGAAGATGAAAGTTGGCTGGCATATTTCATCGATGCGGGAGAATCCAATTCACAAGTAATCATTCATGCTGAAGACCATACTAGTTTCAATGTTGAGAGCATTGATACACTGACTGGTGAAACTAAATATCTTGGAAATGTCACCACCAATAACGGGAAATTAGAATTTCCTGTCTCGCTGATAAATGGTGAAATAGCATTAAAAATTACTCCAACAAAAGAATTTTAATGATCGAGTTTCAGGCAAAAATCGCTGCATTTGAATTTAATCACTGGCAATACCATATACCTATACCTGAGGATATTTCCAGCAAAATGATGGATGACACACATCGCCGGGTATTGGTTTGGATTAAAGATGAAGGACCATTTCATATGGCTCTTATGAAAGCGAAGGATTACTGGTATGTCTTGGTGAATCAGGAACTCAGAAATCGTTTTAAGCTAGATGAAAAGAATTCATTTGCCGTAAAAATTGATCGTGATCATAGCGAATATGGCCACGAAATGCCCGAAGAACTCCAAGTCTTAATGGATCAGGATGAAGAAGGTGCTCGATATTTCAAAACTCTCACTCGAGGTAAGCAGCGCATGATGGTCTACACTGTGACCAAAGTAAAAAATCCTGAAAGTAGAATGAAAAAAGCTCTTGCCATCATTCATCATCTCAAACTGGTGAAAGGCAAACTTGACTACAAACAACTCAATGAACTTATTAAATATTACAATAACTTATAAGGAATAGTCGCTGACCTAAAAGACATTTTGTATTTTAGAATTTACTCAATTCCCCTAATAATGAACAAACTGCCAGAAATAAATTGCGATTTAGGTGAAGGCATGCCAAATGAAGAACTAATTTTTCCTTTGATCGACACGGCCAGTATCGCCTGTGGAGGGCATATTGGCGACGAAAGTACGATCAGTCAAAGCATTCAATTAGCATTAGAGCAAAAAAAGAAAGTTGGTGCCCACCCCTCCTATCCTGACCAGAAAAACTTTGGTAGAAAATCGATGAAAATCGCTGATAAGGATTTGAAAAAATCAATTTTAATTCAAATTCTCAAGTTTGAGCAAATGGCTGAAAAAGCTGGTCTGCCCATGGATCATATCAAATTTCATGGAGCACTTTATAATGATGCTGCCGCAAATCCTGAATTAGCTGATAGTCTGACCGACTTTGTGGCCACATATTTTCATAACACGCCAATTCTAGCGCCCCCACATTCCCAAATGGAAAAATATATAATCCAGAAAGGTTTAAAACATAGAGTTGAAGTATTTGGAGATCGGCGGTATTTGGAAAATTATCAGTTGGTACCCAGGTCAGTTTTTGGATCTCATATGATTTCGGAAATAGATATTTCACAACACTTGAAAACCTTAGTGGAGAATGGATATTTTCTCTCAGATACGGGCAAGAAACTTCAAATAAAAGCTGACACGATCTGCTTTCACGGAGACAATCCAGGAATTGCAGACTTTTTACCATCGATCAGAAAAAAGTTTTGGTCATGAAGCCAAAAGTAAGGCAAATCACCCCAGTGATTTATGAGTTTGAATGGAATTCTATCGTTTCAGATGAATTACTTCAGTATCAATTAAGTTTCAAAACTAAGATTCAGGAAGCTTTCATAAGTGAGATTCACGAACTTCGGTTAGGCTTCAAAACTCTTTCAATAGTATTTCGAAAAGCTTTTGAATCATTTATCCTTCATGATTGGCTCAACTCTTTTACTCCGGAACAAACTTCCAATCAGCTTCCTGAAAAAATCTGGGTAATTCCAGTTTGCTATTCCATAGAAACTGGACGCGACCTCGAGGTCTTAGCCAAAAACAAAAACCTTAGCCAGGAACAGGTAGTAGAAGTTCACACTGGACCTCTTTACAGACTTCATTTCTATGGGTTTTTGCCTGGTTTTATGTATTTAAATGGACTTTCTGAAAGCTTATATACTCCTAGAAAAAGTATTCCTGACCGCTCAGTACCAAAGGGTTCGGTGGCCATAGGTGGATCGCAAACTGGCGTCTATCCTAGCCCAAGTCCAGGAGGTTGGCACTTGATAGGACAAACCCCTATTTCACTTTTTAATCCCTATCAAAATCATCCTGTATTTGCTTCAGTAGGAGAACGAATAGAATTCTTTCCTATCACCAATAAGGAATTCGACCGATTGACAAGACATCCTCAAATGCCAGCATCTAAATGAGCCAGGAAATAGGATATTTGAAAATACTGAAAACCGGACCAGGAACATCAGTGCAGGATTTGGGCAGATTTGGATTTGCAGAATATGGTGTGCCATTCTCAGGAGCTGTAGATACCCGATCATTTTCATGGGTTAACCATCTCTTGAAAAATGAACAAACTGATGCCGTCCTTGAAATCTGCCAGCCGGGATTGAAACTACATTTTGATAAGCCAACGCTAATTTGTCTCGCTGGTGCACAAGCAGACATCAGACTTAACGGAGAAGAGGTTTCTCCTTACGGAATACTAGTAATAAATACGAATGACCAACTGGAAATAGGAAAATTTCACCGAGGTTCAGTCTTATATCTAGGAATCAAAAATGGTTTCCAATCTGAAAAAGTAATGGAATCCAGAAGTTGGTTATCCGGATTGACCAGCTCAGGTTCTGCTAATAAGGATGATCAAATCCAGTATTTCGCAAGCCATAAACCACCAATTTTTACTGCATCCAAAGCAAAATGGGATTTCAACTGGGCACAGGATGAAACTATCGCAGCGTATCCCGGACCAGAATGGGATTTGTTATCTTATGAAAATCAGAAATTTATAGAATCGATGGAGTTCACTATCTCTAATGTCAAAAACAGAATGGCGATACAATTAGAGGAATTGCTCCCAAACTCAATTCCTGAAATGGCCACGGCTCCTGTTTTCCCAGGGACGGTTCAGTTGACTGCAGGAGGAAAACTGATTGTTTTGATGAAAGACGCTCAAGTCACTGGAGGATATCCGAGGATTCTTCAGGTAGATCAAAAAGGTCTCTCCATATTAGCCCAGAAGAAAGCCAAGCAAACAATCACATTTAGATTGATGGATTTTTCTGGTTTTGGAACTCCCTCGAAGTAAGTGAGATATAAATAAAAGTAGTTTAAGACTTGAGGAAAGTCATAAAGCCTGTTATCTTAAGCTATACTTTGACAATTAGACCTTATGGATAGTACTTTAAAACAACAGATTATAGATCAGGAAATGAATCCTGAAACCGTCGCCCAACAGATTGAGCATTTTGAAAACGGTTTTCCTTTTTTAAAAATCACATCACCTGCTACCCCAGGAAACGGAATCAAAGTCTTAAGTGATGATGAGCTGGAACATTTCCTAAGCACTTATCCTGAAAAAGCATCTCAGGTGGAAGTCTTGAAATTCGTGCCTGCCAGTGGCGCTGCATCGAGAATGTTCAAGGATCTTTTTGCTTTTTTAGAGGGAGATGGGGACATCAGCAAATCAGCCTTTGTCCAGAAATTCATGAACAACATTGAAAAATTTGCCTTCTATGATGACCTTAATGAGGTACTGGAAAATCAGGGAAGTAGCATTAGTCAGGCACTGGACTCAAAAGATTACAAAAGCATTTTGGCAGCTTTATTATTGGATGAAGGCCTTGGCTATGGTAATCTTCCAAAAGGCTTATTGAAGTTTCACAGGTATGAGGATGGGAGAAGAACCCCAGCCTATGAGCACCTGATAGAAGGCGTACAATACGCTGTCGGGACAGGATCTTTGGTAAAAATACACTTTAGTGTATCCCCTGAGCATGCTCCCAAATTTAAAGCAGAAATCGAAAAAATACTCCCAGAAATAGAGGAGGAATTTGGGGTGAATTTTGAGATTACTTACTCTCAACAGAAAAAGTCCACAGACACCATTGCAGTAAATACTGATAATTCACCATTCACTGAAGAGGATGGAAGTATTCTTTTCCGACCTGCAGGTCATGGAGCTTTGCTAGAAAATCTGAATGATGTATCTGCTGATCTGATCTTTATCAAAAACGTGGATAATGTTGTTCCTGATCGATTGAAACCCGATACGAAGAATTACAAAATGGCAATCGGCGGTTTGCTCCTGGAAGTACAGGAAAAAGTTTTTGATGCATTGAGAGGTTTGGAAAATGATCCAGATGAAGCCGCCGTTGAAAAGGCTGAGAAAGTAGTGACGGTCGATTTAGGAGCAAAACTTCCAGAGGATTTTTCTACACTTTCTGTTGAAGCCAAGGCAGCATTTCTACAGATCAAGCTCAACCGTCCAATTCGTGTATGCGGCATGGTAAAAAATACCGGCGAACCCGGCGGAGGGCCATTCTGGGTAAAAGAAGATGACGGTTCCCAATCACTTCAAATCCTGGAAACTGCGCAGATTGATTTAGATAACCCTGCATCCAAAGAATTCCTCAATTCTTCAACCCACTTTAATCCGGTTGACTTGGTTTGTGCTACACGAAATTATAAAGGAGAACCTTTTGACCTGTTGAAATATCGGGATATGATGACAGGATTTATCACTGAGAAATCCAAAAGCGGAAAAGATCTTAAAGCGCTGGAATTACCAGGCCTTTGGAATGGTGCGATGTCAGGCTGGAATACAATCTTTGTGGAAGTGCCTATAATTACCTTCAATCCTGTAAAAACAGTAAATGATTTATTAAGGGACGAACACCAATAAATATATAAATGCTGAAGTGAAAGTTTGAATATTTCAGACTTCTCACTTCAGCTTTCTTAAATTTACTCTTCTTTTTTGCCTTCGTACAAATCGTATTTCAGCAATCGGCAGTCAATCGTACCATTCCAAAACTCAATTCTCCGATTTGCTTTTAGACCAATTTTTTTAGCCAGTTCCAGATTTCCCGTGAAAATATAACCTCTGTATCCGGCGCATTTCTGCTTTAGAAAGTCTCCCATTCTCTTGTAAGTAATCTCCAAGTCATCATTCTCCCCTAGCCTTTCACCATATTCCGGGTTAAACATAATCACTCCGCGAGGTCCTTCCGGAATTTCTGTTTCCGCAAAATCACAAACCTGAAATTCTATCATATGATCCACACCTGCCGTGATTGCATTCTCCTGAGCAAATGAGATCGCCTGAAGAGAAATATCTGATGCGATGATCTTGAGATCAGGAAGCTCCATGATTTTACTTTCAAGCTTCTTTTTCTTTGCTAAAAAAGCCTGCTCATCATATCCTAATATATGCTGGAAAGAATAATGATCTCTGTAAAGCCCCGGATAACGTTTAGTTGCCATCAGCGCAGCTTCTATAGCCAAGGTTCCCGAACCGCACATAGGATTTATAAAAGGAACTCGGGTATTCCATTCAGTAGCGTAGATCGTCGCTGCTGCTAGCGCTTCCATCATCGGTGCCTTTCCCGGAATTTTTCTATAACCATGCTTGGCAAGAGTATCTCCGGAAGTATTAATATATACTGAGCATTGGGTGTCTTTCCAATATACCTGAAAAACCAAACCGTTAAAATCTGATCCCGAATCAGGTCTGCGTCCCTTCAACTCACGAAAACGATCCACAATCGCATCTTTTACCTTTACATTCACGATTAGTGGAGTAGTGATACTTTCGTTCTCAGCTACAGAATTTACAGAGAAATACCCATCCACATCCAGGTAATCCTCCCATGGAATAGCTTTAAAACGTCGATAGATATTATCGGCGTTTCTCAGGTAAAAAGATTTTATTTCGTAGAGAACTTGCGATGCGGAGCGTAAATAAAGATTGAGATCCATACACTCTTCCATAGTTGCTCTTAGCTCTATACCTGTCCGGGTGACTGATTCCGGTACAAAACCAAGTTCACGAACCTCCTTTTCCAGATAAGAAACAGAGCGATCCTTACAGGTGACAAAAACTTTTCCTTTGAGATTAAAATCAAGCATGCGCAAAAGTAATGAATGCCCATGAGAAGTTCTTCCCAAAGCCATGGATGATTGGTTATGTTAACCCACCAACATAAAGCAATTATTAATTAAGAGGGATTCTTTTCCGCTCTTCATTCAGAGCTTACTATTCATCAATTTTAGGGATATACTCGCAAACGATTGCGTAACTTAACATAATTGAGTTTGCGGCAGTGGCAGTAAATCTTGAATTTTATAGTGAACAATAACACCTTAACTAATGAAATACACCCGTAACATTTTCGCGGTTTTAATAACTTCGACAGTACTTTTCAGCTGTTCTACCGAGCAGAAATCAGAAGATGGATGGACAAATTTATTCAATGGAAAAGACCTCAGTGGATGGAAACCAGTCGCAGGAACTGCCACTTTCGAAGTAGTGGATGGAGTAATCGAAGGAACTTCTGTAGCTGGTTCTCCCAACACTTTTCTGATCACTGAGGAAACCTATGGTGACTTCATTTTGGAGCTTGACCTTAAGATCGAGCATCTCACGAGCAATTCCGGAGTAATGGCTAGAGGGCAATATGACCCTGCTGCCCGGGATGGTAAAGGGTTGGTATTTGGATACCAAATCGAAGCCGATCCAACTGAAAGAGCATGGTCTGGCGGTGTATATGATGAAGCTAGAAGAGGTTGGCTATACCCGTTAGATCTAAATCCCGATGCGAAATCGGCCTTCAAAATGGGAGAATTCAATCATTATAGAATCGAAGCCATAGGTAATGAAATCAAAACCTGGATAAATGGACAGGAAGTTGCTTACGTGGTGGATGATATGGACAAGACCGGCTTTATTGGTTTACAGGTTCATAGTATACAAAAGCCTGAAGATGCGGGAAGAAAGACCTCATTTAAGAATGTAAAAATACAAACAGAGAATCTTCAGACTGAGCCGTTTGACAAAGACATTTTTGTGGTCAACAATTCTCTAAATTCTTTAACTGAGTATGAGAAAGAACATGGTTGGAAGTTACTTTTCAACGGTCAGAATTCTGATGGCTGGAAAGGAGCTTACAAAGAGACATTCCCGGAATCCGGCTGGTCAGTGAACGATGGGATTCTAACTATTGCACAGACGGATGGAACTGAATCCACGAATGCCGGTGATATCGTGACCAATGAGCAATTTTCTGCCTTTGATTTTGCCTTTGATTTCAGGCTCACAGAAGGAGCAAATTCTGGGGTGAAATATTTTGTGACTTTATCTGAAGGAAATGAAGGTTCGGCTATAGGATTGGAGTATCAGGTTTTGGACGATGAAAAACACCCGGATGCAAAAATGGGAAGAGACGGAAACCGAACATTAGCTTCACTTTATGATCTTATCAAAGCTGATAAGCAACCACGTTTTATCCACCCGATAGGAGAATGGAATCAGGGAAGAATTGTTGTGACTCCGGACAATAAAGTCACCCATTACCTTAATGGTGTAAAAGTGGTCGAATATGAGAGAGGATCTCAGGAATTCCGTGACTTGGTAGCAATCAGTAAGTATGCGAAATGGGAAAATTTCGGAGAAGCTCCAGAAGGCCATATTCTTCTCCAGGATCATGGCAATGAGGTAAGCTTTAAAAACATCAAAATTAAGCCTTTAAACTAAACCCAAAATGAAAAAGAATAACAGAAGAGACTTTATAAAAAAATCTGCTGCCGCAACTGTAGGCTTCTCAGCTTTGGGATCTGCTGCTTTTTCTGCAAAATCCTATGCAAGAATCATTGGAGCTAATGAAAGATTAAATATTGCTATTGCAGGATTAGGAAGACGACTTGGAGCTTATTATGAGCCTATCGGATTGAAATCAAGCAACGTAAACCTCCTTTACCTCTGCGATGCAATGGAATCTCAAATGCCTAAGGCAGCAAAGAACTTTCAGAAGCATATAGACTATACTCCCAAATTGGAGCAGAATGTCATGAAAGTGATGGATGACAAAGAAGTGGATTGTATGATCATCGCTACTCCAGATCATTGGCATGCTCCGGGTACTTGGTTGGCTTTGGAGAGAGGTAAAAATGTATACGTGGAAAAGCCCTGCTCCCATAATCCTCGGGAGGGGGAATTACTTATTGCCCTACAGAAAAAGTACGATAAAGTAGTACAGATGGGGAATCAGCAGCGCTCAGCACCTGAAAGCCGTGAAATCATCGAAGCCATTCACAATGGAGCTATTGGAAAAGCTTTTATGGCCAAAGCATTTTATAGCAATAATCGTGGGGCAGTTCCAAATCCTGTGGCAGCACCTGCTCCTGATGGGTTGGACTGGGAAATGTTCCAAGGACCTGCTCCAAGAAAAGCGTATACTCATGACACCTGGGATTATAACTGGCACTGGTATGGATGGGAATATGGGACTGCCGAAACTGGAAATAATGCCACGCACGAACTGGATGTTGCCCGCTGGGCTCTGCAGGTAGACTATCCTCAGGAGGTCCAGGTGACAGCTGAAAAGCGACACTTTCCAGAGGACGGTTGGGTAATGTATGATACAATGGATGCTACTTTCAAATTCGAAAATGGATCTGTAATCCAATGGGATGGCAAGAGCAGAAACAATTATAAAACCTACGGAAGTGACAGGGGAACAATAATTTATGGTACAGAAGGTTCGGTATATGTAGATCGTGGTGGGTACAAGCAATTTGACAGGGCTGGGAAAGAGATCAAAAACAGTATGTCTTCAAGTAACGAAGCCGGAACTGCACTTGGAGGTGGTGGTGATATGAGTACAACTCACGTCGTTAACTTTTTCAATGCAGTACGTGGACTGGAAAAACAAAATTCAAATATTGAAGAAGGAGCGGTAAGTACCCTACTCTGCCACCTTGCCAACATTAGTTATAGAACAGGAGTAAGTCTGATCTGCGATCCGATGAATGGCCATATCAAAAATTCAAAAAAAGCTGCTGCACTTTGGACGAGAACTTATGAAAAGGGATGGGAACCTCCTAAAATATAGAATCAATTTTTCTATAAGTATAATGATACCTGATCACATATTGATCAGGTATTTTTTTTCAGGATACTTTGACAGTCACCTTCTATATCTCGCTGATCTAGAAGAAAGATCGATGACTTCCGGCAGTCTTTAACCGTCTAAAAATTTAATTAGTATTATAAATCAAAGTAAGGCTCTAAACATTTTGACTTTGCTCAATGTAGCACGGGGCGCTTGATTTTAATGAGAATTAGGGACTTTATATCATTTATTGGATATAGAAGGGCGAATGTTGATTCGCCCCTACATAGCTCATAAAGGCGATTATGAAAAAGTCCCATCGGGACGACCCATGGGTAGCCCAGGGTTTTAACCTTGGGATAAAGGATTATATTCATTCAAAAGCGCTGGACTGGAATTATCATTTGGAACTAAGGCGTTTTGCCAGCAAGATGGAAACGGATCCATTGGAAAGTTAAAAGTTGGAGGTTAGGAAGTTGGAAGCTGGAAGTTGGAGGTTGTTTATCTGAAATTTAAAATGAAGGAATTGGGAATTTAAAATGGAGAGGGATTTGGGATTATGATAGCATGCCTTAGGTATGCAATCTGGGTAGCCCAGGGTTTTACCCTGGGATAGACGATTATATTCATTCAACAGCGCTGGCCCACGATCATCATTTGGAATAAAGA
>TARA_R110002012_G_scaffold262978_2_pt1 | contig 45697 bp, 48 predicted proteins | sample TARA_R110002012 | Tara Oceans TARA_R110002012 (sample SAMEA4396515) | marine metagenome | biome: Westerlies Biome; feature: [DCM] deep chlorophyll maximum layer (ENVO:01000326); material: water (ENVO:00002006), including particulate matter (ENVO:01000060) such as... | depth 40 m
CCTAGGGTGAGCCGAGATCGTTCATTCGCCTGAGGATTCCTGTCCATGCGCCTTGTTTCGTCTGTCGCCGTTCTTGCTGCGGGGGCGCTGCTCGCCGCCTGCGCCACTGTTGACGGGGGCGCGTCCGCACCCGCCGGCTTCGATGCTGCCCGCCTGTCGGAACATGTGCGCGTGCTGTCCGACGACAGCTTCATGGGGCGCGGCATCGCCACCCCGGCCGAGGCCATGACCATTCGCTACCTCAGCGAACAATATGCCGCCGCGGGCTTCCAGCCCGGCGGACCGGGCGGAGGCTGGACCCAGGACGTGACCCTGAACCGGTTCACGGTCTCCAACGCCAATGCCCATTTCCACGTTGGTGATGCGACCCTCCCGCTGACGCCGGGCCAGCAGATCGTCATCTCGACCCGGCTGCCCGGCGATCATGTGGCCCTGACGGATGCGCCGCTGGTGTTCGTCGGCTACGGCATCAAGGCCCCGGAGCGGAACTGGGATGATTTCAAGGGCGTCGATGTACGCGGCAAGGTCATCGTCGTGCTGGTCAATGACGCCGACTTCGAGGAGCCGGCGCTGGATACCTTCAACGGCCGGGCCATGACCTATTACGGGCGCTGGACCTACAAATACGAGGAGGCGGCCCGTCAGGGGGCCGCCGGCGTCATCATCGTCCACGAGACGGCCCCGGCCTCCTACGGCTGGACCACCGTGGCCAACAGCTGGTCGGGACCGCAGTTCGATATCGTGCGCGCCAACGCCGCCGCCGAGCGTGTGGCGATGGAGAGCTGGATCCAGCGGGACGTGGCCGTCGATCTGTTCCGTCGTGCGGGTCAGGATTTCGACGCCCTGAAGCTGGCCGCGCGCCGTCGTGACTTCCAGCCGGTCACCCTGACCGGGGCGAGCTTCACCGGTGATTTCGACGTGGCGACCAGCCAGATCACCACCCACAATGTCATCGCCCGGCTGCCCGGGGCGACCCATCCGGACGAGACCGTCCTGTATACGGCGCACTGGGACCATATCGGTGTCGGCACACCCGATGCGAACGGCGACGCCATCTTCAACGGGGCCGTCGACAACGCCACCGGCACCGCCGGCCTGCTGGAGCTGGCCCGTCGTTTCGGGGCGGAGCCGCGACCGGAGCGGTCGATCGTGATGATCAGCTTCACCGCCGAGGAAAGCGGTCTGCTGGGCTCGGAATTCTATGCCGCCAATCCGGTCTATCCGCTGGCCACGACGGTCGGGGGCTTCAACATCGATTCGATGAACGTCTACGGCCGGGTGTCGGATGTCGACATCGTCGGTTCGGGCCAGTCGAACCTTGATGCGCGGGTCACGGCGGCCGCGGCGGCGCAGGGGCGTACCGCCCGGCCCGAGGGCAATCCCGCCGCCGGCAGCTATTTCCGGTCGGACCATTTCCCCCTGGCCAAGCGCGGTGTGCCGATGGCCTATGTCGACGGCGGGGGTGAGTTCCGCGATGAACCGATCGCCGAACGGAATGCCGAACGCGACGCCTATGTCACGCGCCGCTACCATCAGGCCGATGACGAATGGTCGCCCGACTGGGATCTGCGCGGCCAGATCGAGGATCTCGAGCTGATCTACGGGATCGGTCGGGACCTGGCCAACAGCCGCGACTGGCCGGCGTGGATGCCGGGGTCCGAGTTCGGTCCGGCCCGTGCCGTAAGCGCGGCGGCGCGCCGCTAGGGGCAGCCAATCCCGTCGAGGCCGTCCCCGACTCCGGTCCGGGGCGGCTGGCGAGGAACATGACCAAAACTTAACGGGCGGCTCCGCGGGGCCGCCCTACTGTGCCGCGTCAACGCCCGCGGGGCATTTGTGGATGGGTACTGCATGTTTGGTCGCATGATGAGTGGCGTCGCTGCCGCTGCCTTGCTGTTCGTCGCCGGAAGTGCCGCGGCGCAGGATTTTTCGGCGACGCGCATCAGCGATGAAATTCGCACCATCAGTGCCGACGCCTATCAGGGCCGCTATCCCGGCACCGAGGGTGAGCGCATGACCCTGGCCTGGCTGCAGGCCCAGTATGAGGCCATGGGGCTGGAGCCCGGTGGCCCCGACGGCCAGTGGCTGCAACCGGTCGCGCTGAAGCGCTTCACCCCGGTGGAAGGGGCGGCCAGTGCCGGCTGGACCGGACCGGACGGCCAGACGCATGACCTGGATGTGGGCACCGATATCCTGCTGCGGGCCGCGACCAATGACGGCGTCGCCGCGATCACCGGGGCGTCGCTGGTCTTCGCCGGATACGGCATCTTCGCCCCCGAACGGTCGTGGGACGACTACGGTGACGTCGATGTGGCCGGAAAGGTCGTCGTCGTCATGTCCGGAGAGCCCGAGGGTGAGCGCTTCAACGGCGCGTACGACACCAATTATCAGTCCGGGGCCTACAAGGCGGACGAGGCGTTCCGGCGCGGGGCGGTCGGGGTCATCACCCTGGTGGCCCAGCCGGCAGACAGCCCGGCATGGCAGCGGGCCGCGCGGTTCAACGGTCGCACCCGGACCCTGACACCCGGGGCGGCGGATCTGGAGTTTTCGGGCTCGATCAACCGGGACGTCGCGACGCAATGGGCCATGGCCGCCGGACTGGACCCCGGCCGTCTGGCGACGGCCGATGACGGATCGTTCCGGGCGATCCCGCTGGAAGGCGTGATCCTGTCGGTCAAGGCGACCGAGACCAGCGATACCCTGGTGACCCACAATCTGCTGGCCCGCATCCCGGGCAGCGAGCGGCCGGACGAGACCATCATCTATTCGGCGCACTGGGATCATATCGGGGTCAATACCGAACATCCCGGGGCCAATGGCGACACCATCTTCAACGGGGCGTGGGACAATGCCTCGGGCACCATCGGGGTGCTGGAGATGGCCCGTGAACTGAGCCATGCGCCGCGTCCGAAACGCTCGATCGTCTTCGCCCATATGGCGGCCGAGGAAATGGGGCTGATGGGGTCGTACGGCTATACGGCGCACCCGGTTTATCCGTTGGAGACCACCGTCGCCGACATCAATATCGACATGCTGCCGTTGTCGGGTCCGACCCGGGACGTGCCGATCTTCGGCAAGGGGCAGAACGATCTGGAAGACCGGCTGGAGGTGCTGGCCGCGGCCGAGGGGCGCTATGTCTCGGACGACCATATGCCGGAGCAGGGCTTCTACTACCGGTCGGATCACTTCCCGTTCGCCCGCATGGGTGTGCCGGCGATCATGCCCTGGCACGGCTGGGACTGGGTCGACGGCGGGATGGAGGCCGGTGAGGCCGCGTGGCGCGCCAGATTCGGGGCCGTCTATCACAAGGCCAGCGATGAATGGTCGGCGGAGATGGACTTCACCTCGGCGGTCGAAAACCTGACCCTGCTGTATCGTCTGGGTCTCGATCTCGCCAACAGCCGCGACTGGCCCGGCTGGAAGCCGGAGTCGGAGTTCGCCATCGTGCGCGCCCGCAGCGCCGCCGCCCGTCAATGACGCTGAGCCTGAAGCCCCTGACCGGAGACGGTTCGCCGCCGGTCGAGGGCAGCTATCCGCAGGCCGTCGAGGTGACCGGGGCGACCCGCTGGCTGTTCCTGTCCGGCCAGATCCCGGTCACGCCCGACGGGTCGCTGGCGACGGATTTCCGCGGCCAGTGCGATCAGGTCTGGGCCAATGTCGAGACCCAGCTGGTCGCGGCGGGCATGACGATGGACAATCTGGTCAAGGTCACCACCTTCCTGGCCGACCGCCGCCATGCGCTGGAGAACCGCGAGGCGCGACTGAAATGGCTGGCCGGCCGCCAGCCGGCCCTGACGGTGATCGTCACCGGCCTGTTTGAGGCCGGCTGGATGGTCGAGATCGAGGCGGTGGCGGCGGGGTGAGGTTGGGGGGGGGCGTTGCGGGCCTCAGGTGTAGGGTGCGGGACCGTAATACTCTTCGCCCTCACGACGTAGGTCATCCAGCGTCTTGCCATCGGGCGGTTGAATAAATGGGCTCGCGGCCGGGCTATCAGCAGCACATTTCTGAAGCGTTTCGCCCTGGGCAGGCTGCAAGACGTTGTAGGTGCCGAGCGTATTTCGTCTCAGCCACCAGTGCCGACCGTTCCGAACTTGGTTATAGTAGGTGTGCTGCACCGTCAGAACGGTGACCGGTCCTCGCGCAAGGTCGCCTGAATAGACCCGCCTGACGTCCAACTCCACGATCCACGGCCACGCCATGACGATGCAGTCAGGTCCACAATCATTCATGACGGTCGGCGTTTGTCGGGCAATCCGGGCGGACACTTCGGCATCGAAGCATTCAGGCTGTGATGCCAAGGCCGAGCCCCCTGCGAGCAACGTCACCGTAGCGGTGGCCGCAAGAACACACAGGAAACGGGGGTGATCCATGCGATCAGCCTACGTGGGGGAATGCCGGTTCACCACCCTTGAGATCCGCACTGCGTTATCGGTCAGCACAAGCGAAACCGAAGTGTCTGTCTTTTATGACTATATATCCCGTCATCCTCGGGCTTGTCCCGAGGACCCATCGTTGAACGGCTACGACCTGTTGATCAGGGGTGCCCGCTTGATGACGACGCGAAGCTTCAATCGTCGGTGCGGCGGCGAAATGGGTCCTCGGGACAGGCCCGAGGATGACGGGTGGTGGGAACGTGTAGGACTAAAGTGCCAACGACTGATCAAACCGACCGCTCTACGCCCCGCCGTCCGTCCGCCGTCAGCCGCTGAACAGGAAGTTCAGGACGTCGCCGTCCTTGACCACATAGGTCTTGCCCTCGGCGCGCAGCTTGCCGGCCTCGCGGGCTTTCGCCTCGCCCTTCAGGGAGACGAAGTCGTCGTAGGCGATGGTCTCGGCGCGGATGAAGCCCTTTTCGAAATCCGTATGGATGACGCCGGCGGCCTGGGGGGCGGTGGCCCCGACCGGGATGGTCCAGGCGCGGGCTTCCTTGGGGCCGACGGTGAAATAGGACTGCAGACCCAGCAGGCTGTAGGCCTCGCGGATCAGGCGGTTCAGGCCCGGCTCGGCCAGACCCAGGCCTTCGAGGAATTCCTTCTGTTCGTCCTCGTCCAGCACGGCCAGTTCGGAATCGATCTTGGCCGAGATGACGACCGAATTGGCGTTGTCCTCGGCGGCGCGTTTGGCGACCAGATCCGACAGCTCATTACCCTTGTCAGCCGACGCCTCGTCGACGTTGGAGACGTAGAGGGCGGGCAGGGAGGTCAGCAGCTGCAGCATGTGCCAGGCCTTCTCGTCCTCCTTGTCGATCGTGGCCGTCCGGGCGGGCTTGCCGGCGCGCAGGGGGACGAGGGCGAGGTTGATCAGGCGCAGGGTCTGCTGGGCGTCCTTGTCGCCGCCCTTGGCCTTTTTCTCGACGCCGGTGACGCGGCGCTCGAGGCTTTCGAGGTCGGCCAGCATCAGCTCGGTCTCGATGATCTCGAGGTCGCTGACCGGATCGATCCGGTCCTCGACGTGGGTGACGTCGTCATCGACGAAGCAGCGGGCGACGAAGGCCACGGCGTCGCAGTCGCGGATGTTGGCCAGGAACTGGTTGCCCAGACCCTCGCCCTTGGACGCGCCGCGCACCAGGCCGGCGATGTCGACGAAGGTGATGCGCGAGGGGATGATCTCCTTCGAGCCCGCGATGTCGGCCAGGGCCTGCAGGCGCGGTTCCGGGACCGCCACGTCGCCGGTGTTCGGCTCGATGGTGCAGAACGGATAGTTGGCGGCCTGGGCCGCCGCCGTCTTGGTCAGGGCATTGAACAGGGTGGACTTGCCGACATTGGGCAGTCCAACGATCGCGACTTTAAGAGCCATGGTATTCCTCGTGAGCGCGAGCCTTTAGCCGGTCGCGGTCCGTTTGTCAGGTTCGCGCTTGCAGCGAGGGTCAGTGTTTCTTGGCGGGGGCGACCGCGGCCGCGGCGGCGGCCGGAGTGTCGGTCGGGGCGGGTTCCGGTTGACGCACCTCGGCCTGCACCGTCAGCGCGGGCGACTTTTCAAAGCCGAGCGTCAGGGGCACCTGGTCGCCGACGACGAGGGGGGCAGTCAGGCCGACCAGCATCAGATGCCGTCCGCCGGGGGCCAGCAGCACGGTCTCGCCGGCCGGCAGGGGCAGGCCTTCGGCCATTTCCCCCATCTGCATCATGCCGTCTTCGGTGGTCATGTTGTGGATCTGGGTCGCGGTCGACGCCGGCGTAGCGACCCCGGTCAGACGGTCTCCGGCAGAGGATTCCAGCGTCAGGTAGCAGGCCCCGGTCTGGGCTCCGGCCGGGGAGGGACGGCACCAGGCGCCGGCTGTCCGGATCGCGCTGCGTGTGCCGTCGGCATTGACCGAGGTCGTGGTCGACCCCTGGTCACCAGGCTGACAGGCAGTCAGCCCCAACAGGGCGGTGGCAAGGACAAGGCTGGGCTTCATGGTCAATCTCCTCTTTCCGGAGTCCGTGAGGACGCCGACGTTCGGTCTGGACAGCACGCTCTGACGTGCGGTGAGTCTCAGTCTAGTTCCCGCTTGTGGTCAGACGAAGGTGGGCGCGAGGACCATGCCCTGTATGGGCCGTCTGTTTCGACCGTTTCAGCCAAGCTTTCCACACCTAATCGTCCCGGGCCACCTGACGGGGGCTGAATTTCGGGGCCGGAGCCAGTCGCAGGACCTCGCCCTGGTAGCGTTCGTCATCCCCGGCCAGGGCGAAGGGCAGGGCGGTGGCGACCGCGTCCAGCAGGGCCTCCAGCCAGGGCTGGTCGGCCTTGTGGAAGTCGCTGAGGACGTGGCCGTGCACCAGCCGGGCCTCGCCGGGGTGACCGATGCCCATGCGCGCGCGCCGGAAATCCGGGCCCAGCTGGCTGATCAGGGAGCGGACCCCGTTCTGGCCGGCGGCCCCGCCCCCGGTCTTCATCCGGAACCGGCCGGGGGCCAGGTCGATCTCGTCATGGAAGACGATGATGTCCTCCGGCGGAATTTTGTAGAAGCGCGCGGCCTCGCTGACGGCCCGCCCGCTCTCGTTCATATACGTCTGTGGCTTCATCAGCAGGACCTTGACGGGTCCGTCGGCGGTGTCGACCTCGCCATCGGCCACGACCGACTGGAATTTGGCCCGCGCGGTTCCGAACCGCCAGTGGCGCGCGATCTCGTCGACGGCCATGAAGCCGATGTTGTGGCGGTTGTTCTGGTATTTGGGGCCCGGATTGCCGAGCCCGGCCAGGATGATCATCGCTCAGCTCCGGAAAAGGAAACGGCCCATCCCCGCAAAGGAATGGGCCGCTCCAGAACAGTCAACCGGCAGGCGATCAGTCTTCCGACGTTTCGCCTTCGGCAGCCACTTCGTCGCCCTGGGCGGTGGCCGGAACCTCGACGGATTCGGCTTCGGCCTCGGCGGCTTCATCGGCGGCCTGATCGGCGGCTTCGGACATGGCGGCCGAGGAGACCTTGATCGCGGCGATCATGAAGTCGCGGTCGGAGATCGCGGGCTCAACGCCCTTGGGCAGTTTGATGTCCGAGATACGGATGGCGTCGCCCAGCTTGTGGTTCGACAGGTCGACCGTCAGGTCTTCCGGAATGTGATCGGCGCGGACCGAGACCTCGACCGTGTGACGGACGATTTCCAGCGAACCGCCCTGACGGAAGGCTTCGCACAGGTCCTGATTGATGAAGTGGACCGGCACTTCGATCTTGATGATCTGCTTCATGTCGACGCGCATCAGGTCGAAATGCAGGGGACGATCCGAAACCGGATCGAACTGCACCGCCTTGGCGATGACCGACTGGCTCTCGTCGCCGTACTTCAGCGTGACGAGGTGGCCCAGCAGCTTGCCGGTGTAGAGCGACTTGCGGAAGTCCTTCTCGTTCACCGAGATAGACACGGGGGCCTTGTCGCCACCGTACAGGATTCCCGGTACTCCGCCGGTACGACGTACGGCGCGTGCGCCGCCGGTGCCTACGCCTTCACGGACGTCGACGTTCAGGATGATCTCGGCCATCTGGCTCGCCTCAATAACACAAACGCCGCTGGGCAGGCCCGCGCGGCGGGGTCTTGGACCCTCGAATTCAAGAGCGCGGGTCATTACACGGTCATGACCCGGGACGCAACCGCTCGCGCACGACACGGACATTTCCGCGCCGTACGAACCGGGACGATTACTTCATTGCGGTGACCGCCTGGGACGATGCCGCCGCCGCACTGGCCGCGACCGGGGTCTGAACCGGCGTATTTCCGGCCACAGCCGTTTCCGGGACCGGAGTCAGTGTGGGGACCGGGGTAATGTTGCCGGCGGTGCAGGTCGCCAGGTCGCGCATCACGTGCCGACCGACGCAGAATATATCCTCATAGCGCGGACGGGAGGCGGCCAGGCACTGGAACAGCATCAACTTGGACATGTTCAGGCAGAATTCGCTGTTCGATTCGACGACGAGGGCTTCGGTATTGGCCCGGGCATCGTCTCCCCCGGCCCCCAGGGCCGCCAGGGCGGCAATGGCCAGGGCGTTGGTCACCGCCGGCGTATAGGGAGGTCCCGCCTGGGCGGCGGTCAGGGACAGGCCCGAACCGGTGTTGGCGGCGGCGAACAGGCGCGCGGCTTCCTCGGGCGAAGGCAACATCTCGATGGCGGACAGGGCCTTGGCCCCTTCCAGACGATCTTCGCGGTTCGGCACGTGGATTACGGCCCAGCGCCGGCGGGGATCGCCGCGGCCCTGGATGGTGTAGGCGTCTTCCTCGACGGCGTTGGCGATGGTCATCAGGGCGGTGGAATCCTTGCCGATCACCTCGATGATCAAACCGGCGGCCGCATCGGCCCCCGGCAGGGTGGCAGCATAGGCGGGGTTGGCGATGATCCGTTCGACCATCCGCTGACGCTGGGCCGGGTCGACGGCGAAGGTGCGGACTCCGGCTACGAACTCCGGCGACTGCAGGGCCAGGATCGAGCCATAGGCAATCATGCCGCGGGAAAGCTGGGCCGGTTCATAGGACGAACCACGGCGGAGGGCGGCCTGGATCGATTCCGCGTCCGGGAAGCCGGCCTGGATTGATCCGACCTCCTTGATGAAGGCGACATAGATGGAGGCGGCCTCGGCCACGCCCTCGTTCAGGGTAAGGGCAGGTGGCGGCGGTGGCGGTGCGGCAACAGGTTCGGGTTCGGGCGTGGCGCAACTTGCAAGGAGGACGGTTGCGGCGACGGCCGCGATCGACAGACCGGAACGTACAGTGGTCTGAAACATAGGCATAAACCCCACGTAAAAGCGCAACGCCGGTGGAGACCGGCATCCTGTTGACCTGTATAACGTGGTCGAAGGGGTTTTCCGACCGTTAATCGAACAGCTTGGAGACCGATTCCTCGTTGGCGATTCGCCGAATTGCCTCACCGATCAATGGTGCCACCGTTACGCGCCGGATTTTCTTGCAGTTCAAAACTTCGTGGGGCACTTCGATCGAGTCGGTGATGACCAGTTCCTTCAGCGGCCCGTCGCTGACCCGCTGGACCGCCGGGCCCGACAGGACCCCGTGGCTGATATAGGCCGAGACCGACTCGGCCCCCTGGTCCATCAGGGCCTGGGCGGCGTTGACCAGGGTGCCGCCGGAATCGACGATGTCGTCGAACAGGATGCAGCGGCGGCCCTCGACCTCACCGATGATGTTCATGACCTCGCTCTCGCCCGCCTTGGACCGCCGCTTGTCGACAATGGCCAGATCGGCATCCAGCCGCTTGGCCAGGGCCCGGGCGCGCACCACACCACCGACGTCGGGCGAGACGATCATCAGTTCGCTGCTGCGCGGATAATGGTCCTTGATGTCGCGGGCGAGCACCGGCGTGGCCAGCAGGTTGTCGGTGGGAATGTCGAAGAAGCCCTGGATCTGTCCGGCGTGGAGATCCATGGTCAAGACGCGGTCCGCACCGGCGCGGGTGATCAGATTGGCGACCAGCTTGGCCGAGATCGGCGTGCGACCGCCGGTCTTCCGGTCCTGCCGGGCGTAGCCGAAATAGGGCATGACCGCCGTGATCCGCCTGGCCGAGGCCCGCACCAGGGCGTCGGTGATGATCAGCAGTTCCATCAGGTTGTCATTGGCCGGATAGCTGGTCGACTGGACGATGAAGACGTCCTCGCCGCGGACGTTTTCCTCGATGACCGCGAACACCTCATTGTCGGCGAAGCGTTTCACCTGGGCCTTGGTCAGCGGCATGTCGAGGTGGTCGGCTATCGCCTGGGACAGGGTCCGGTTGGAGTTGCCTGCAAGCAGCTTCATCGCCGGTCATCCTTTCGCCGTCATCGAACCGCCAATGGGGAGGGCGCTTCTACTGGCGCGCTTCATAACAGCGGACAGGTTCGCTTCAAGTCGCTGTGACGCAATTCTTCCGTTTGCGTGCGCATTGGCGAGTTGGGGTCGCTGGTGTAGAGGTCGCGCTACGTTTGGGGCACCGTACGGGTCCAACCCGCGTCGGCATGTCATGAGGTCGCCTTTGTCTGCTTCGAAGTTTCGTACTGTTCTGATGGTTGCGACCGTCGCCCTGACAGTGTTCGGCGTCGCCGCCTGCTCCGGCACCCGGGATCGCCCCAGGCTGGCCTATGAAGAGCGGCCGGTCGAGCTGCTGTACAGCACCGGCTACCAGCGCCTCGAGCGTGGGCGCTGGAGCGATGCCGTTGATTACTTTCAGGAAGTCGAGCGCCAGCACCCGTATTCGGAATGGGCCCGTCGCGCGATCCTGATGCAGATCTACGCCTACTATCAGGCCAATAATTATGTGGACGCCATCGCCGCGTCGGACCGTTTCATCCAGCTGTTCCCGGGCAATCCGTCGGCCGCCTATGCCTACTATATGAAGGCCACCTGCTATTTTGAGCAGATCACGGACGTCGGTCGCGACCAGGCCTATGCCGAGAACGCCCTGGTCGGTCTGCGCGAGGTGGCCCGCCGCTATCCCGGCACCCCCTATGCGATCGACGCCACCGTCAAGATCGACATGGTCAACGACCAGCTGGCCGGCAAGGAGATGACCATCGGTCGCTACTACCAGCGTGCCGACCAGCCGCTGGCGGCGATCAACCGCTACAAGACCGTCATCGATAATCCGGCCTTCCAGCGCACCTCGCACACGCCCGAGGCGCTCTATCGACTGGTCGAGGTCTATCTGAGCATCGGCCTGAAGGACGAGGCCGTGCGTAACGGCGCGGTGCTGGGCTTCAACTATCCGGGCAGCCCCTGGTACGCCCAGGCCTATAAGCTGCTGACCGAACAGGGCAAACGCCCCGAGGTCGCCCCCGAGGGGCAGCGCGAGAGCTGGCTGCGCCGGATCATTCCGGGCTGAGCCTGACTAACGATGGTCCCGCAGTTCGGGGCGCGTCTTGACGCGCCCCGAACGTCGGCTTTCGTGGCTAGTATAGGGAAAGCCACGAATCATTCCGCCATGCTGACCGCCCTGACCATTCGCGACATCGTCCTGATCGACGCGCTCCACCTCGAGGTGGAGGCGGGCCTGACCGTGCTGACCGGCGAGACCGGGGCCGGCAAGTCGATCATCCTCGATGCCCTGGGTCTGGCCCTGGGCGGGCGCGGCGACGCCGGTCTGGTGCGTGAGGGGGCCAGGCAGGCTGTGGCCACGGCGGTGTTCTCGGCCCCCGACGATCCCGAACTGATCGCCCTGATCGCCGAGCGTGGCTTTGACGTCGCGGCGGGCGAAGAGCTGATCCTGCGCCGCATCCTGTCGACCGACGGACGCAGCCGGGCCTTCATCAATGACCAGCCCGCCGGGGTCACGGCCCTGCGCGAGATCGGTCAGGCGCTGGTCGAGGTGCATGGCCAGCACGAAACCGTCGGCCTGCTGGACTGGAAGACCCACCGCGCCCTGCTGGACACCTATGGCGGTCTGGCCCCGCAGCTGGCCGATGTCGCGGCCGCCGCCGAACAGCTGAAGGCCGCGACGACCCGGCTGGCCGAGCTGCGCGCCGCCGCCGCCGAGGCCGCGGCCCATGCCGAGGATCTGGCGCTGAACCTCGCCGACCTCGACGCGCTGGACCCGCGCGCCGAGGAGGAGACCGAACTGGCCGGGGAGCGGGCCATTCTGGGGGCCGCCGAAAAAGCCCTAGCCGATCTGTCGGACGCGCGAACGGCGCTGGGCGGGGACAAGCTGAGTCAGAAGCTGTCGTCGGCCCTGCGCGCGGTCGAACATGCGCGCCAGCGGGCCCTGCAGGCCGGGGCCGAGGAAGATCACCCCGTGATCGCCCGGCTGCTGGCTGCGGCCGAGGCCATCGACCGCACCCTGGTCGAGGCGGTCGAGGCGATCGCCGAGGTCGATGCCGCCGCCGCCGCCTTCGATTTCGAACCCGGCCGTCTGGACAAGGCCGAGGAGCGGCTGTTCGCCCTGCGCGCCGCGGCCCGCAAGCTGAACACCAGTGTCGAGATGCTGCCGGTGCTGCGCGAGCGGTTCCGCGACCAGCTACGGCTGATCGAGGACGGGGCCGAGGCGCTGACCGAGGCGGAGCGGGCCACCAGCGTGGCGCGCGAGGCCTATGACGTGGCGGCTGCCTTTCTGAGCTCGGCGCGTGAGGCGGCGGGTGAGCGGCTGGCCGCGGCGGTGATGGGCGAGCTGGGGCCGCTGAAGCTGGACCGGGCCCGGTTCCGCGTCGATTTCGAGCCGGTGGCCGAGGGTCGGCGCGGGCCGCATGGCCTCGAGACCGTGCGCTTCCAGATCGCCACCAATGCCGGGACCCCGTTCGGGCCGCTGGACGCCATCGCCTCGGGGGGGGAGCTGGCGCGTTTCGCCCTGGCCATGAAGGCGGCCCTGGCCAGCCGCGCCGACCAGCGCCAGCCGGTGATGATCTTCGACGAGGTCGATCAGGGCGTCGGCGGGGCGGTGGCCGAGGCCGTGGGCCAGCGCCTGAAACGGCTGTCGACCGGGGCCCAGGTGCTGGTGGTCACCCACAGTCCGCAGGTGGCGGCACGCGGCCACGCCCACTGGAAGGTGCGCAAGGCCGATGCCGACGGGGTGACGACGGCCACGGTCGACACCCTCGATCCCGCTGACCGTCAGGAAGAGATCGCGCGTATGCTGGCCGGCGCGACGATCACCGATGAGGCGCGGGCGGCGGCGAAGGTGCTGATCGGGTAGGGGGCCGGGGCGAGGACCAAGATGACCGCTTTTCGACCCGGAGAGGACGTTCAGTCACTCACTGTTGATGTGGGGCAGAGAGAAATCGACGCCGACATTCGCGGCGATAGTCAGCCCAACCCATGCGGTGACAATAAGGGCCAACAAGGTCGCCACGACCAATACGATCCGCTTGGCTTTCATCGTTTACGGCTATGCTCGCGAACGTCCGTTGTCCAGCCGTAAGCGACTGGCGGCTCTCGACCCATTGCGGACCTTGCTCACCTGTCTCAACACAGGGCGACAGAGGCATCGCCCTAGCGTAGGTTGTCTTTGCCCTGCGCCCCTGATGAAAGCCGTGTAATCGCATGACCGAGTGGGAGCTTTATCAATTTTTTGGGCCACCAGCGGTCTTCACACTGACAGCCCTCCTCTTTGTCAAAGCCCTATGGCGCATACGGATAGTGGTGGCCCTAGCCGTCGCAACTCTCAGCCTTGCGACCAGCCTTCTGGGCATCTGGGCCACTCGCGCGGGCACGCCTCCATTGTTTGGTTGGATGGTAGTCCCAGCCGGAATGTTGATCGCTACGGTGATCTTGAGGCTTTTCTATTCTGGGGGCAGCGCATCCAGAGGTGTGGGCAGAACGAGGGAAGCGATGATGAGACACCCCGTTGCGGGCGTCCGTTTAGCCCACGCTGTTGTTCTCAGAAATGCGGGCAAAAGCATACAAGCGAAAGAGTCTGCCGAGAAAGCGTATCGGGCCTATGGAGCAGAGGTGCCATCGTCTCGCGCGCCGGTCATGCTCAACGCCTTCTATGCCGATCTCTGCGAGCGAACCGGTGCGGTGGAAGTGGCCTATGAGGCCGCTCGAACCGCTATAATCCAGATAGATGAGATCCACGCCGGGAAGCGACGGGGTTCGCCAAAAATAGCGGAAAACCAATGGTTCATCCTATACTGGATGCGCTTCGTCCTCAGCAGGCTGTCCCAGAATGTCGACTCAGAGGCGTGGGAACTGGCGTTGGCGATCCCTGCCGACTATTCCAAACTCGACCTGCCTAGGACGAGTTCGGTGTTGAAGGACGATATGTTCCCGTTCGATCGAGAATGGGCGATCGAGGCGGATTTTGCGATCGAACGGGCGCGGAAGGGGCTGTTTGCCTAAGGTCCGCTTCCCACCCCATAGCTGACATTCTCGATCGCGACCCGTCAGTCTGACCCGGCCAAGCCGGGCTGACCCAACGCGCGCGCATCATTCAACCCCGACAATCTCACCTCCGTCATCCTCGGGCTTGTCCCGAGGACCCATCGGTCAGCGGGTGCGATCCGTAGGGGGACGCAGGCGGATGATGACGTGCGAGACTTCAACCGTTGTGCGGACGGATGAATGGGTCCTCGGGACAGGCCCGAGGATGACGGGGGTGAGGTACCGCAGGCTCAGCTATCCGGAATGGCACCCCGGTCAAACACCGACCAGCCGGTGCGGGTCGCCAGCCGCTCGAGGGCCAGCGTGCCGAGCTGGGAGTTGCCCTGGGCGTTGAGGCCGGGCGACCAGACGGCGATGGCGGCGCGTCCGGGGGCGACCGCGAGGATTCCGCCGCCCACGCCCGACTTGCCGGGCAGGCCGACGCGGAAGGCAAAGTCGCCGCTGGCGTCGTAGTGGCCGCAGGTCAGCATCAGGGCGTTGATCCGCCGGGCCCGGGCTTCCGGGACGACCCTGTGGCCACTGGTGGGGTTGAGGCCGGCGGCCATCAGATAGCGACCGGCCATCGCCAGCTGGCGGCAACTCATGGCGATCGCGCACTGACTGAAATAGAGATCGAGGACCTCTTCAGGCGAGCGGCGCAAATTGCCGAAAGATTTCATGTAGTTGGCAAGGGCGACGTTGCGGAATCCGGTCTCCTGCTCGCTGGCGGCGACCTCGGTGTCGACGGCAATGGTGTCGTCATCGGCGAGGTAGCGGACGAAATTGAGTAGCTCGGCCAGCGCGGCACCCGGCGCACCCCGGGCGAGATTGACATCGGCGACCACGATGGCCCCGGCGTTGATGAAGGGATTGCGGGGGATACCGTGTTCGGATTCCAGCTGGACGATGGAGTTGAAGGCGCTGCCGGAGGGCTCGCGGCCGACACGGTCCCACAGCTGGTCGCCTACCCGGCCCAGCGCCTGGGTCAGGGCGAAGACCTTGGTCACGCTCTGCAGCGAGAACGGCGCGTCGGCACTGCCGCCGGTATGGACGCTGCCGTCTGCGGTGACGATCGCCATGCCGAATTGGCTGACATCGGCCCGCGCCAGGGCGGGGATGTAACCGGCCGGCCGGCCCCGATCCGGGGCGGCCTGCATCTCTTCGGTTATGTCGGCCACGATGGCGCTCAGGTCGTGCATGAAACTCGGTCGCTCACCGCTATCGGCATGTCCACCCTAGCCTGTCTTCACACCCGACGTCCTGCGGCGATCAGGCCCCCAGGATCCAGCCTTCTTCGGACTCGACCTGCGCGATCACGGCTTCATCGGTGCCCTTGGGCGGTGCGAAGGCGCGGGCGAGGGTGCCCTTGTCGTCCATTTTGGCGAAGGCTTCAGCCGCGGTGCGGACCTGGACCTGTTCCCTGAACTCGCCGGGGGCGGGCGTGGCCTCGAACAGGGCCGGCCAGACCTCGACCACCAGGGTCGACAGCGGCTCGACGTCGTCGGGGGCCAGTTCGCGCCAGCCGGTGCCGAACGGCCAGACGGCCGCGGCGGTGCCCAGCGCCTCGACCAGACGGCGCACCATCGGGATGCCGACCAGGGTCAGGCCGCCGACGGCCCCGGCCCCGTGCATCTGCCAGACGCCCTTGGGCTGCAGCTTGCCGCGACGGGCGGCGATCTCGGTGGCGCGGTGTTCGGGGATGTCGGCCGACGAGCCCGCGGGCGGCTTGGTCGTGGTCAGCCAGCGCTGGGCCTGGCTGGCCGGCGCGCCCCACATCGGCCAGGCGTTGTCGGTCATCAGCCGGTTGATCTTGGCCGCGACCTGATAGCGGTTGTTGGTGTTGTCGGCCTTGTCGACGACGTTGGACGCAAGGAATTTCCACATCGCCGCCCACGGCGTGCCGGTCAGTTTCAGTCGTTCGGCCGTGCCGGTCGGGAAGCCGAGGTTGAAGTCGAACCCGACCATGACCCGGTCGCCGCGCTTGCGGTGGTCGGCTAGCAGGGAGGTGAGCAGCTTCTCGCCCTCGACCCGGGTCGCGACATTGTGGGTCTCGCTGTACAGGCGGAAGCGGACGTCGCGCTTGGCCACGCCGATCCAGATCGACTGATCGCCGAGCTTCTTGCCCTCGGCGGCGGTCCAGTCAGCGATGATGTAGGCGTCGAAAAGGCGGGCCACGGCGGGCTCCTCAGGAACTCGGGACGAACAGAATGCGAGGTTCTAGCGCCCGGCCCGCCGGACCGGAAGGGCCCGGGCATTATTCAGGGCTTCAGCAGGGCTTCCAGATGCGACAGCCAGCGTCGGCCCAGACGCAGGGCCTCGGCCGGTGAGCCGGTCTGGGCCGGCAGGGTCGCATTCCACAAGGCCAGTTCGAATTCCGGATGACGGGCGTCGTCGAACAGCAGCCGCAGCACCACCATTTCGGCATCCGGGGCCAGAACGTCGAGCGCCTTGCGCACCTCGCCGCGCCGGATTCGCGCCAGAACATGGCCGTCGACGATGATCTCGCCGCCCTCGATCTCCTCGAAACCATAGACCAGGCCGTGGCTGCCCCGGTTCCAGAGCACGGCGATCTGGGCACCGTCGAAATCGAGACCGGCGGCGCGACCCTCGCCCGGAGACAGGGCTTCGGCTTCCGGCGTGACACCGAGTGACTTCATCAGGGCGCGGCGCAGGCGACGGCCGGGCTCCATCCACCAGGCCAGGGCCAGGGCCGCCGTAGTCAGGGCCGCCGCGGTCAGGGCGACCAGAAGAAAAACCCGCAAGGCGTCCGCCACGCTCAGTCCTCCAGTTCGACGACGACGGGGACGTGATCACTGGGTTTTTCCATGTCGCGGGCGTCGCGATGGGTCACGATACCGCGGAACCGGTCGGCGGCCTGGGGCGACAGCAGATGGAAGTCGATGCGGATGCCGTGGTCGCGCTGCCAGGCCCCGGCCTGATAGTCCCAGAAGGTATAGGTGCCGTCAGGCTGGTTCCCGAGCTCGCCGGCATCGGACAGGCCGAGGAATTTCAGGGCACGCAGGGCGGCGCGGCTTTCGGGCTGGAACAGGGCGTCACCGGCCCAGGTTTCTGGCTTGTCGGCGTCCCGGGGTTCGGGAATGACGTTGTAGTCGCCGCACAGGGTGAAGGCTTCCTCCAGCGCCAGCAGGTCGCGGGCGTGGGCGTGGAGACGGTCGAACCAGGCCAGTTTGTAGTCGAATTTGGGCGTGCCGACCGGATTGCCGTTAGGCAGGTAGAGGCCGCCGACCCGGACAGGGCGGGGTGCCTCGATCAGGGCTTCGATATAGCGGGCCTGTTCGAACTCGGCCTCGAAGCCTGAGGCGTCGACGCCGGGCAGGCCACGGCGGATGTCGGACAGCGGATATTTCGAGAGCAGGGCGACGCCGTTGTAGGATTTCTGCCCGTGGGTCTCGACGTTGTAGCCGAGGCTCTCAAAGGCCTCGCGTGGGAATTTCTCGTCGACGCATTTGATTTCCTGCAGGCAGGCGACGTCGGGACTGGCCGCCTCGAGCCACTCGAGCACGGTGGGCAGGCGGGCGTTGACGGAATTGACGTTCCAGGTGGCGATGCGCATGGCGCGGACGCTAGGCGGAGCCGGCCGGTCCGGCAAGGCGTCGTGCGCCTGCCGGACCGGCTTCGGGGCGTTCTATTCCGCGGGCGTTACGGCAGCCGGTACGCCGATGGTGCAACCACCGCCGATATGGGTGGCTTCGGCGCACGGGTGAACCCGTTGGGCGTGGCGATCATCGCCGACCCGGACGAAGAAACCATCGCCGACGGCGCATTTGACCTCATAGATCGCCAGCTGGGCGGCGTCGGTGCCGACCCGACGGCTGTGGGTCACGTCGCAGGCCGCGGCATCGGTGCCGGCCAGGACCGACTTCCACGCGCTGTTGGCTTGCTGTTCGGTGGTGTAGCGGCAGGTGTACTGACGTCCGACCAGTTCCCAGCAGGCGGTCGTCTTCCAGCCGGCCGGGGTCTGTTCGAGCCAGTAGCCGCCCTGGTTGGCGCAACCGACCTCATACATCAGATGCTCTTCGGAGGTCTTGCCGATAGCGGAGCCCCGGTCGACGGTGCAGTCGACGCCGGCCTCGTTGGCATAGGCCTGGACCACGGCGATGACGTTCTGGTTGGCCGGCAGGGTGCATTGCTGACCGACATCAGCGGCGGGATCGGCGGCCCGGGCGATCTGACCCTGACCGGCCAGCAGGACGCAGTCGACGCCCTGGGGCGGGGTCGAGGAGATCAGTATATAGCCGGGGCCGGTGGCGCAGGCGGCTTCGTATACGGCTTCCTGTTCCGTGGTCAGACCCAGTTCGACGGCTTCGGTGACCTGACAATTGATCGCGGCGGCTGTCGCTATGAGCTGGGCGCTGGCGACCAGCTCTTCGGGCGTCGGGGCGACCGGCGCAGTCGGGCGAGGTTGCCGGCGCGGACGTTCATGACGACCGAGGCGGCGGTTGGGAGACTCCTCCTGTGTGGCCTCGGGCTTGGCGGCGGAATCCGTCGTATAGTCCGGGTTGGTCTGGGCGGCGGCCGGCTGAACGGTCGTCATGGCGAGGACGAACGCGCCCCCGATGGCAGCGGTAAATTTGCTTCTGAGCACCAAAAAACTCCTGGACTAGACTCTTGTCCCCCAGCCTTGGCGTCCGTCGAGGGCGCGGTCAAGGCGCGGATGAGACCAGTCTGTGGTCATCGGATGAACACGAGCCTGCTACCTGCCGGGTCCGCGCCGCGCTCGACGTGGCTGGCCGGTGACGGTGGCATTCAGGTCGTTCGGCTCTGGACCCCGTCGCCCGGGCGGGGCATGGTGGCTAGGTTTTCAAAGGAGACTTTCATTGGCGGACGGCGTGGTCCTTCCCGACGAAGCGACGGCACCGGTCGACGGCCGGGGTCTGACCTATCCGTTTCCGCATCGTCCCGGCAGTGGTGAGGCCGTCGAGGTGGCCCCGGGCGTGCTGTGGCTGCGACTGCCCCTGCCGATGGCGCTCAATCACATCAATGTCTATGCGCTGGAAGACGGTGACGGCTGGACCCTGGTGGATACCGGCCTGAACACCTCCGCCTCGATTGCCGCCTGGGAGGCTGCCCTGGCCGGACCACTGGGTGGGCGACCGGTCAAGCGGGTGATCTGTACCCATATGCATCCCGACCATATCGGCCTGGCCGGCTGGCTGTGCGAGCGGTTCCAGGTGCCGCTGCTGATGACGCGGCTGGAATATGTGATGGCGCGCATGTTGATCGCCGACACCGGCCAGCCGGCCCCCGAGGACGGGGCGGTCTTCTATCACGCCGCAGGCTGGAGTGCGGCTCAGGTCGCCGGCTACCGCAAGCATTTCGGCGGGTTCGGCAAGGTCGTGCGGCCGCTGCCGACAGTCTTCACCCGCATGAGCGAGGGCGAGGTCCTGACGATCGGCGACGGGGCCTGGCGCGTGGTGATCGGCGAGGGCCACAGTCCGGAGCACGCCTGTCTGTGGCGGCAGTCCGACGATGTGGTGCTGGGCGGGGACCAGATCCTGCCGCGCATTTCGTCGATCGTGGCCATCTGGCCGACCGAGCCCGCCGCCGACCCGCTGGGCGACTGGCTGGTCTCGCTGAAGCGGATGAAGACCGTGTTTCCGGAAACGACCCTGGTGTTGCCGTCGCACGGCGAGCCGTTCTACGGCGTTCAGGCCCGGCTCGATGCCCTGATCCGGGGCCATGAGACCGGCCTGAAGCGGCTGGAGCGCACGCTGGCCAAGCCCTGTCGTGCCGTGGACGTGTTCGGTGCCCTGTTCGCCCGCGCCATCGGCGACGAGCTATTGGGCATGGCGACCGGCGAAAGCCTGGCGCATCTCAACTATCTGGCCCGCAACGGCCGGGCACAGGTTGCCCGCGACGCCGATGGCGTGGACTGGTGGACCTTGACCTCAAGCAGTGAGACCTGACGTGACCGATCATATCCTGACCACCCTCGACGGCGGCATCCTGACTGTCACCCTGGCGCGGCCCGAGAAGAAGAATGCCATCACCCAAGCGATGTACGCCGCTCTGGCCGAGGCGACCGAGCGGGCGCGGACCGACGATGCGGTGCGGGTGCTGCTGTTCCGGGGCGAAGGCGACAGTTTTTCGGCCGGCAATGACATCGCCGACTTCATCGCCCTGGGGTCGCAGGGCGCGGAAGCCGCAGACATGCCGGTGTTTCGCTTCCTGAAATCGCTGGCGGATCTGGACAAGCCGGCGGTGGCGGCGGTGCAGGGGCGCGCGGTCGGCATCGGCCTGACGCTGCTGCTGCATTGCGACATGGTGGTGGTGGCCGAGGACGCGCTGCTGTCGGCTCCGTTCATCAATCTGGCCCTGGCCCCGGAGGCCGCGTCGTCGATGCTGTTGCCGGCGGCAATCGGCCACCCTCGGGCCTTTGAACTGTTCGCCCTGGGCGAGGCCATCGACGGGCGCACGGCCCTGGCCTGGGGTCTGGCTAACCGGGCCGTTCCTGCCGATCAGGTGGAGGCCACGGCGCAGGACCTGGCCCGCAAATTGGCGACCCGCGCGCCCAATTCGATCCGCAAGACCAAGCAGTTGATGCGCGACGCTGAACACCTCTGGACCCTGATGCAGCGCGAGGGCGAGGCCTTCGGCAGCCAGATGCGCAGCCCGGAGGCGATGGAGGCCTTTATGGCCTTCAGTCAGAAGCGGGTGCCGGATTTTTTCAAAGCCGATTGATCTGGTCGGGCCATGGCCCTATCAGCGCCCGCCCATGACCCATTCCGCCGCCCATGACCCGACCGTGCGCATAGACGTCGAAACCGCCGCTGACGCTGCGGCGGTCGAGGCCGTGGTGCTGGCTGCCTTCGGCCCGGGCCGATTCGCCAAGACGGCGGAACGCCTGCGCGAACAGATGGTGTCGTTGGCCGGTTTCGTGGCCCGCGAGGACCACCGGGTCATCGGCTCGGTGCGGCTGTGGCCGATCCGTGTCGGGGACACCGACGCCCTGTTCCTGGGGCCGATCGCGGTCGAGGCGGTCAGTCGTCGCGCCGGTCTGGGCGCGGATCTGGTGGCCGCCTGTGTCGACCATGCCCGGGCCGAGGGTGTGTCCGGCGTTCTGCTGGTCGGGGACATGCCCTATTTCTCGCGCTTCGGCTTTGCGCCCTCACCGGACGTCGATCTGCCGGGGCCGGTGGACCGACGCCGGTTGCTGTGGCTGCCCCTGACCGTGCCGTCGGTGAGTGGTCCGGTGCGGCCGATCGGCTGACACGCCTTTTCCGAAAGGCCGGGCACGCCTAAGTCTGACGGATGAGCGATCGAGCCGAGAAACAGACCGGAGGACTGGCCGCCGTGGCCGGGGCGGCGAAACAGGCTCCGGGGCGCGGCCTGCCGCCCGTGCATCTGTGGCATCCGGAGCATTGCGGCGACATCGACATCATCATCCGCGCCGACGGCGTGTGGATGCATGAGGGTTCGCCGATCGGCCGGGCCGAGCTGGTGCGGCTGTTCTCGACCGTGCTGCGCAAGGACCCTGACGGCTATCATCTGGTCACGCCGGTCGAGAAGCTGAAGATCAAGGTCGAGGACCTGCCGTTTCGGGCGGTGACGCTGGAGCGCGACGATGGACGGCTGCGCTTCACCACCGATGTCGGCGACACGGTCGAGGCCGGAGCCGACCATCCGATCGTGGTCGAGACCGATCCGGTAACCGGCGAGCCGGCCCCGCGCCTGCATGTGCGCGGCGACCTGTGGGCCCGGATCGTCCGCTCGCTGTTTTATGAGCTGGTCGAGACGGCGACGGTTGAGGGCGGACGGCTGGTCGTTCGCAGCGACGGCGAGTTCTTTGCGCTGGGACCGGTCGGGGCCGGGGTCGAATGAGCCTGCCGTCGTTGAAACAGCGTCTGACCGCGCGGCTGGAACCGGTCGTGGACTGGTCGCCGGACCGAACGGCGGGCCGGTCGGACTTTGATCTGAATCCGGACGCGGACCGGCCGGAACGGACGCTGAAGCCGGCCGCCGTGCTGGTGCCGGTGATTGCCAGACCGGAGGGTGCCACCGTGCTGCTGACGCGTCGTGCCGATAGTCTGGCCAGTCACGCCGGACAGATCGCCTTTCCCGGCGGTCGACTGGATGCCGGAGAGACGGCCACCGTGGCCGCCCTGCGCGAAGCCTGGGAGGAGGTCGCCCTGGCCTCTGACAGGGTCGAGGTGCTGGGACTGGGCGACGCCTATGAGACCGGGACCGGCTTTCTGGTGACGCCGGTAATCGGCTGGCTGGACCGGCCGCCGGAGGTGGTGCCGGCCCCGGACGAGGTCGCCGAACTGTTCGAAGTGCCGTGGGACTTTCTGATGGACGGCCTGAATCATCGTCAGGACTTTTACGATCGCGAGGGGCAGCCGCGACGCTGGTACTGGGCCGTGCCGTGGGAAGAACGCTACATCTGGGGCGTGACCGCCGGGATCGTCCGGGCGTTACGTGCCCGCCTGTACGGCGACGATCCGGAGGCCGATGTGGCGACAGCGGAGGATGCCGCGTGACCGCGCGCCTGCAGGACCAGCCCTGGCTGACCAGTGCGGCGACGCGGGCCGTGTTCGCGGCGCTGGAGGCGGCGGGCGGGCCCGACTGTGCCCGGTTCGTCGGCGGCAGTGTGCGCAATGCCCTGCTGGGTCAGGCAGTCGCCGACATCGACATCGCCACGACGCTGGAGCCGGAGGCGGCCTTTGCAGCGATCCGGAAGGCGGGGCTTAAGGCGGTGCCGACAGGTCTGGCGCACGGCACGGTGACGGCCGTGTCGGGTCACCGGCCCTATGAGATCACCACCCTGCGCCGGGATGTGTCGACCGACGGCCGCAAGGCCACCGTCGCCTTCACCGACGACTGGAGCGAGGATGCGGCGCGGCGCGATTTCCGCCTGAATGCCCTGTACGCGGACCTGACGGGACGGATCTACGATCCCACGGGCGAGGGGGTCGCGGACGCCCTGGCCGGGCGGGTCATCTTTGTCGGCGATCCGGTGGTCCGCATTCGCGAGGACTATCTGCGGATCCTGCGCTTCTTCCGATTTTACGCCTGGTACGGTCGGGACGTGCCGGATGCGGCGGCGATGGCCGCCTGCGCGGCCGAGGTCGAAGGGCTGGCGCGTCTGTCGGCGGAACGGGTGTCGACGGAGCTGATGAAACTGCTGGCCGCGCCTGACCCGCATCGCGCCGTTCAGGCCATGGCCGCGACGGGTGTGCTGGCGCAGCTTCTGCCCGAGGCGATGGCGGGGACCGTGTTCCAGCGCCTGTGCGACCTGACCACCGACCCGGTCCTGCGGCTGGCGGGCCTGGTGCCGGCCGATGCCGACGGTCTGCGGGCGCTGGCTGTGCGGCTGCGCCTGTCGAATGCGGTGCGGGACCGGCTGGTAGCGGGGGCGGAAGCCGCGACGGCTGTACAGCCGGACATGAGTGACCGGGCAGCAAGGGCGACCGTGTACCGGCTGGGGGGGCGGGCGGTGGAGGACGCGCTGATGCGCCAGCGGGCGGCCGTGTCCAGCGACCCGGCCAACGACGAGCGGCTGACGACGCTCATCGCCGGCTGGGCGGTGCCGTCCCTGCCGGTCGGTGGACGCGATCTGGCGCGGCTGGGCGTGACCCCGGGGCCGGAAACAGGGCGGTTACTGAAGGCTTTCGAGGCCGGGTGGATCGCCGACGATTTTCCCGCCGACGGTCACGAGGCCCGGCTGAGGGCTTTGCTCGACCCGGCGCTCAGTCCGCCGCCAGGGTGAATTCGGTGACGACCGGCCGGTGGTCTGACCCGGTCCGACGGCCCAGCCGGCGGCTGACGAAGGCCAGGTCCGGCGAGCGATAGACCTGGTCGATGGTCATGCTCACGGCTGCCGGGGCAATCGACGGCCATGTCCCTGGCCAGCCCGGGGCGGGAACCAGACCCGCTTCAGCCTGGACCTGACGACCGATGCGGCCGGTCGAAACGCTGTTGAAATCCCCGGCGACGATCACCGGCCCTGTGAGGGTGGCGCGCCGTCGGGCCAGGGCCTGGACCTGGCTGATCTGGCCCCACTGGTACTGGAACGGCCATGGCCGGGTCAGGTGGACGCCGACGACATTGACGGGGCCGAGCGGGGTTTCGGCCACGGCGACCACGTCCTGCAGACCGTCGGCCACGTCGGCGACCGCGGTCAGCGGATAGTGCGAGGCGATCAGGGAGCGGGCGGCCCCGCCGTACCGGTCGACGCGCGGCGTGATCACCCGGTGCGGATAGCCGGTCAGAATGTCGTCGAGCCGGCCGGCCGGAACGTCACCCAGCTCGATCAGAATGACGACGTCGGCATCGGCGGTCGCTATGGAGCGGCGGATCGCCTCGACATCGGTGTTCCGGGCCCACAGATTGGCCGAATACAGTCTGACCATCGGTGCGTCGGGTCGGGCGATATTGTCCGAGGGGGCCCACTGCGGCCAGACGGCGATCAGCAGGACCCCGGCGACGATGGCGACCAGACCGGCTGTCGCTGGCCGGCGCAGCAGCAACGACAGGGCAAGAAGCATCAGGGCCATGGCCAGGGCCGGGGCGGTGAACTGGGCAAGGATGTCGGCCCAGCGATGCTCGATCCGGCTGAGGGCGGCGATCGCGATCAGCAACAAAACGCCCGTGAATGCACTGATGATGAGGGCGATGGCCGGCTTCAGCAGCGGACGCACGGACTTGCCAATCTCGGTGATCACTGATCGGGATGTCCTGTTGCGATCTCGAATGGAAGACGACTGAATGGCCAGACGTAGCATCGGGGATATCGAAAAGATCTGGACGAATGTCGAGGGCGTGAAGAAGCTTTCCGACCGGATCATCGGTATCGGCCCGTTCGGCTGGGGTCTGGACGCCTTGCTGACCTGGATCCCCGTGGTCGGGACTGTCTATACGGTGGCGACCGGGGGCTGGCTGTTGCTGCAGGGAATACGGGTCCAGGCCACGCCGTCCACCCTGGCGCGGATGGCGGCCTATATGGCGGTGGATACCGCGGTTGGCACCGTGCCGGTCGCGGGCGACCTGGTCGACACTTTTTTCCCGGGCCAGCTGATGGCCGCCAACGCCCTGCAGAAACATATCGAGACCACCCACTGGGTCGAGGACGGCGAACGCGAGGCCCGCGCTTCGGGCGATCATGAACGGCACGTTGAGGCGATGCGTCAGGACCGGCAGAAACGCCGGATCGTTTATCTGCATAGCTGAGCGGCCCCCGATCGCCTGAGACCGGCTGAACGCCGCGAGACAGGCTGTCGCGGCCCGGGCGCGTGCGACATGTTTGAGCTGAATCCACCTTCCGGATGTCGTGCAATCGCTTGAGCCGCAAGGTCTTGCGGTCTTGAGGCCCTGCATCTTCCCGCCCTGGTCCGGCGCGGCACCAGACTGATCTCCGAAAGCTGAAACGGAGATTTTCATGAGCGACGACACCAGCGCCCGACTGGGCCTGCCCTATCTCGCCGCCGGCCAGATGCAGAAACACGTCACCCTCAATGAGGCGCTGACCCGGCTGGATGCCCTCGTTCATCCGGCGGTGATCAGTCGCACGCAGCAGGGTCAGCCGGTCTCGCCGTCAGACGGCGATCTCTACATCCTGCCGCCGGGCGCGACGGGTACGGCCTGGGCCCTGGCCGCGCCCGGCGACCTCATGCGGGCCGAGGCGGGCGGGTGGACCGCCGTCGCGGTGCCGAACGGGGTGATCGCCGCCATTCTCGATGAGGATCAACTGGTGGTGCGCAGCGGCGGGGTCTGGGAAGCTCTGGGTGATCGCCTGGGTCAGGTCCAGGGACTGAGCCGGCTGGGCGTCAACACCACGGCGGATGCGACCAATCCCTTTGCCGCCAGACTGAACACGGCCTTGTGGACGGCCCTTGAAGCCGGGCAGGGCGGGGACGGCGATCTGCGTCTGACCCTGAACAAGGAGGGCGCGGCCGATGTGCTGTCGCTGCTGTTCCAGAGTGGCTGGAGCGGCCGGGCCGAGCTGGGTCTGATCGGTGACAACGATCTTCGGCTCAAGGTCAGTGCCGATGGCACCAGCTGGTACGAGGCCTTTTCGGTGGACGCCGGTTCCGGACGGGTCAGCTTCCCGCAAGGGAGTGGCCGGGTCGCGGTTATGGTCTTCACCGCGGACGGAGTGTTCACGCCACCGGACTGGGCATCGACGGTCGAGGCCGTCTGCGTCGGCGGCGGCGGCGGCGGCGGTGCCGGGGCGCAGGGGGCGGGGGGAACCGCCCGCTTCGGCGGCGGTGGCGGCGGCGCAGGCGGCATCAGCCGGGCCCGCTGGTCTGCCACAGCCCTCGCGGGACCACTGACGGTCCAGGTCGGTGGTGGCGGAACCGGGGGTGTCGGGATCGCCGGTCAGGCCGGGGGGATCAGTCAGGTCTCACAGGGCGGACAGGTGCTGCTGACTGCAATGGCCGGACAGGGGGGCGCGGTCGGGGACGGCGTTTCCGGCACCGGGGGCGCGGGCGGCGCGGGTGTCGTTCCGGCCAATGACGGTGGCGGGGCGACCCCTGCCGGACCGGGCAGTGCCGGTCAGGCTCTGATCCGTCCTGACGGTTCCGGTGGAGGGGGTGCCGGAGGCGGACTGGATCCGGCCGACATCGCCCATGAGGGCGGCCCGGGCGGAGTCGGGGCTGTGCTGGGGATTGCGGCCGACGGCGGCGTGGGCGGATCCGGCGGGGCCGGAGCCAGCGGACAGGCGGCTCCGCTGCCGACGCTTCACTGGGCCGGTGGTGGTGGCGGCGGGGGCGGGGCCTCGGCCGCAAGTTCCGGACAGGACGGTGGCGCGGGCGGACTCCACGGTGCGGGCGGCGGTGGTGGCGGAGCTGGCCTGACCCAGGGGGGAACCGGCGGCTCAGGCGGTGCCGGGGTCGTCTGGCTGGTGGTGTCCGGATGAGCCGGATCATGACCCCCAGACCCCGACAGACCGAGCTTCTGGATGAATCCGTCCGGGATGCCCCCGACCACCTTTCACCTGAACAATGTCGCGATGAGACGGGACCCGGCTGGCACAGGTCACCCGGCCCGCCGACCGATCCGGAGGACGACCGATGACCGACCCGATGACTGTGCCGGCCTCTCTCGCCGAAGGGCGCTGGCTGTGGCGACGACTCTATGTGTTCGCGATCAGTGCGGGGCTGATGACGGTGCTGGACCGGGCTGTGGCGCGGGTACCGGCCGACACTATGCCCCGGATGGTCGACGGGCTGATGACGCTGCTGGCCCTGATCCTGGTGCTTTATCTGGTGGCTCCGACGGCGCAGCAGATGGTGGCCCTTCTGGCCAATCTGCGCCTGCGGCTGGGCGGGGGAGGACGGTCATGAGTTTCCGGCTCAGCCGTCGTTCGTATGCCCGGCTCGACGGCCCCCGTTTCGAGCTGAACCGGAAGGTTTTCCCGTGAAGCGGCCGTCCTTGCCAGGAGTCCTGACGGCGACCGGGTGGGGAAGTGTTGTGCTTGTCCTGCTCATCCTCGTTGTGGTCGTGGCCGGGCGGGGACTGGGCTTTCGCTGGGACCCGCTGAATCTCGCCGGACGACGTCTGGAGGCGGCCCAGACCCGGGCCGAGGTCGCGAGCGCGGATGCCGCTGCCCGTCGGCTGGAAATCGAGGGGGAGGCCGGTCAACGGCTGGCCCTGGACCGTCATCATCAACAGGCCCTGGCTGTGATGCGGGTGACCGCACCGGCCCTGGCCCAGGCCAGGAGCGCCGAAGATGCCCTTGAACCCCTGGATCCGGAGCGCGCCGGGCGTCTGCATGCTCATGATCGCCGGCTGTGCCGGATATCGCCCGCCGTCTGCGCCGATACCGCCGCGGCTGACCCTGCCGGAGACGGCGACGACACCGTGTCGACTGGAACAACTGGTTGAACAGCCCGGTCTGGCCGATCTGGAAGTCGCCTATATGACGCGGGGCGCGGATCTGGTCGCCTGTGACGCCGCCCGGCGTCTGGCGGTTGAGACCTTGCGGGCGGAAAGGGCCCTTCAGGACCGGTGGCGGTTGCGTGGGGAGCCCGACGATGGGCCGGGACGGCGTCCGAACCGGCAGAAAATGCCGGGGGCCCGGCAAAATCTGCCGCCCTGATCGCCAAACCGGCACATCCTGCCGGGCGATCGACGTGGTAAACAAGAACTACCGTATAAATAACAGCGCGTTGTGAATCTGCCTTCAACCGGTGCTGTGGCCTCGTCCTTGCTGCGAAGGGTCTGAGCAGAACGCTCCCGGCAGCCAAAATGGCGTCGGACACCAGAAGAAGGAATGACGTGTCATGGCTATGAACAGCGTGAACACAAACGTAGGCGCAATGATTGCCCTGCAGAACCTGCAAGTTACCAACAAGGAACTGACGCAGGTTCAAAACCGCATCAACACCGGTCAAAAAGTTTCGAGCGCCAAAGACAATGGTGCCATCTGGGCAATTGCCCAGGGGCAACGTGCTGAAATTGGTGCCCTGAACTCCGTTAAGGACAGCCTGCAGCGTGGCCAGTCGGCCGTGGATGTCAGCCTGGCCGCCGGTGAGTCGATCGCGGATCTGCTGAACTCACTGAAGACAAAAGCTCTCGCCGCTACAGATACGTCGCTGTCGACTTCCGGTCGCAGTGCGTTGAACGAGGACTTCAAATCCATCCGTGACCAGATCGCCACCGTGGTGTCCAATGCTGCGTTCAACGGCGTTAACCTGATCAACGGCTCGACCGGCACTGCCGGCTTTAAGGCGCTGGCCAATGCCACTGGCAGCACCATCAAGGTGGCGGGTGAAAACCTGTCTCTGGGCGGTGCGAACGTGACGGTCGCTGCGACGACGGTCGTCGATACCTCGACCAATGCGACGGCCGCCCTGGCCCTGGTCAATGCGTCGATCACCAATATCGGTGCTTCGCTGGCCCGTCTGGGTACCGGCTCCAACTCGCTTGGAACTCACCTCACCTTCATCAGCAAGCTTCAGGACTCGATTGAAGCCGGTGTCGGTAACCTGGTGGACGCCGACCTGGCCAAGGAGAGCGCCCGACTGCAGTCACTGCAAACCAAGCAACAGCTCGGTGTGCAGGCTCTGTCGATTGCCAACTCCTCGACCTCCATCCTGCTCGGCCTGTTCCGCTAGGAACACTGAATGGGAAGGGCGGAACCGCACAGCGCGGTTCCGCCCGACCATTCACCGGGCACTAACCGGGAGCCGGCGGTCGAAAGCCACCGGCAGGACCCATGAACAACAATGCAAGGATAGACATCGTACCGCCCGTAGTCGCCGTCAGTGGTTCCGCCACCGGAGGTGATTTCTCCCGATCCAAGGCCTCTGAAGATGCGGAGCGTGCCAATCGCTACCGCCTGGTCATTGAGGAGGGCGCCCGTGAAGGGCAGTTCATCTACAAGACGCTGGACCGGGTTACCGGTGAAGTCGTCCGCCAACTGCCTCGTGAGCAGATCGTCGAGTTCCTCAAGGAGGGGAACTACGTCGAGGGAGCGGTGATCGACACCTCCGTCTGAACGGGGCGAAAAAATCCCTACCGCCGCGCAGGAGCGATCCGCGCGGTTAATCGGCGTGGTTAGCGCGCGTTAACCATACGGACACGAATCGACCTCTAGCTTGCGAGTAATTGCTGAGGGATCGAGTCGGATGACGAATAGCGTCCATACCAATGTAGCCGCCGCCATTGCGTTGCAAAATCTGACCCGGACGAATGAACGTCTGGGCGATGTGCAGAATCGCATCAGCACCGGACTGAAGATCCAGGGAGCCAAGGACAATGCCGCGATCTGGGCCATCGCCCAGGGCCAACGGGCAGACGTCGGGGCTCTGGGGGCGGTCAAGCAGAGCCTGGACCGCGCCACCTCGATCGCCGATGTGGCCCTGTCTGCCGGTGAATCGGTTTCGGATCTGCTGATCCAGCTCAAGGAAAAGGTGGTCGCCGCGAAGGATACTTCGCTGGGCACCCAGTCGCGCCAGTTGCTGGATTCGGACTTCAAGGCCCTGCTTCGCGCGATCGGTTCTGCGGTGCAGAATGCGGCGTTCGACGGCGGCAATATTCTCAACGGCAGCCTGACGGTCGGAATCGAGTTCCTGGCCAATGCCGACGCCTCGTCTACCATCACCCTGTCTGCAAAAAACCTCTCGCTGGGCGGGTCGATCATTACGCTTTCGCTGACAGACAGCCTGCTGACGACCACGGGGGCGTCAACGGCGCTGACCAAGCTCGACGCCTCGCTGACCCAGTTGAACGCGGCGCTCGGAGAAATCGGCTCCCAGGCCAAGCAGATCGCGGCGCACAAGACCTTCGTCAGCAAATTGATGGACACACTGGAGTCGGGCATCGGCAATCTGGTTGATGCCGACCTGGCCAAGGAAAGTGCTCGTCTGCAGGCCCTTCAGGTGCAGCAGCAGCTGGGGGCCCAGTCCCTGTCGATTGCCAACCAGGCTCCGCAGATCATCCTGTCGCTGTTCCGGGGCGGCTAACGCCCGCCCTGAGTTGAGGCTCCCGGTCGTAAGCGCACGGCCCTGATTTCCTTGTCCGACCCCGACTCGGTTAATGCCCCGCCGTCAATCTGTTAAGGGGTTGTTACCCGGCGCCGCCCACACTGAGGGACGGGAGTTTGTGGTGATCAACAACAGCTATGTTCTAGGACTATTCGGTCTGGATTATTCGGGGGCTTCCGGGTCCTTTACGGGTAGGTCCGCGGCTGTCCAGAAAAAGCAGCCGACCGCGCCGTGGAGCGCGGCCTACGGGCTTCCCAAGCCTGATGCCTTGGTGCGCACGGCTCTTGCCGGGCGTCGCATTGTCGATGAGGGGGCCGCCCAGCTCGACCTGAAGGGGGCGTCTTCGGATTATCGGAAATTATTCGCACTGTATCAAGGCCTTGAAACCCTGAACGCGCTCGTAAGTCGTTCGGGGGTAAAGGGCGTATCCTCACCGGAACTGTCCCTGATCGAGAAGCGGTTCGCCTCCGGGCTGGACGAGGTCGGCAAATATCTGTCGGCGACGAGTTTTGATGCGCTGCGCCTGGTGCAGGGCACGACGTCCGCGCTCAGCAAGACGACTGCGGGTGTCCCCCGGGACAATACCAATTCGATCACCGGCCCCATTCACGAAGGCGATCCGGACTCTGTCGTGGCGGCCTTTTCAGGCACCGTCGTCTTCGACATCACGATCCGCAACGCCGGGGTGACGACCGCGGTACCGATCGACCTGGCCGGTATGGGGACGACACCCCGAAGCCTGACCAATGTGCTGACCCACATCAATACACAGCTCCAAACGGCCGGTGTCGTCACCCGGGTCGGTCGCGAGCTTCTCAAGGCTGAACCCCAGACCATTACCGTGGGGGGCAAGGCCGTGACCCTGCCGGCGGGACCTGACCGCTGGGCCCTTTCGATCCGGGGAGACAGCAGCGAGGTCGTGGGCTTCACTACGACCCAGACCTCTGACGCTGTCTATGTGGTTCAGAACGCCGGCCTTACGGGCGGGCATCAGCTGCTGAAATTCCAGTCGGACCTCGGCACCGCCCCGGTAATTACGGGCCCGAACACCGGCGACACCCATTGGGTGGACGGGCGTGCCTTGCAGACGGCCATGCCGCCGGGTGTGGAAACCGTGCGCGCAAGTGCGACCGGGCCGGACGGTTCGCTATGGGTCGTCGCGGACATCGACGCCGGTCCGGCCAATCAGCCGATCAAGGGCCAGCGTGACGTGGCGCTGATGAAATATGATTCCGCCGGTCGTCTGGTGGCGACCCGCGCCCTCGGAGCGGCATCGACCGCGAGCGGCTATGCGATTTCCGTGGGGACGGACGGGCGTGTCGCGGTCGCGGGATCGGTTGTAGGGGCACTTGAGCCCGGCAAGACCGGTGACGTGGCGACCGTCGCGGACAGCTTTGTCACGGTTTTCGATGCCAACGGTGAGGAGCTCTGGACCCAGCGCCGGGGCGCGCGGGCGGCGGACGAAGCCACATCCGTCAGCTTCGGCCCCACCGGAACCGTCTATGTCGGCGGGCGGGCCCGGTCCGCCATTCCGGGGGGCGGCAGCGTCGGTGGCTGGGACGGCTATGTTCAGTCCTTCACCGAAAGCCAAGCCTACCCTTCGGCTCCGACGATCGCGACCGCGTCGGGGGTAAACCAGTTCGGTACCACAGGCGACGATGGCGTTCAGTCCATCACCATCGACGGTACGAACCTGTATTCTGCCGGGGTCGAGGACGGTCGCATCGTTGTGCGCCAGTTCGCGCTCGGTGCCGGCGCGCCGACCCTGACGGCGACCCGGGACCTGGGCGTCGCCAGCGGCAAGATCGCCGGAATCGCCGTGTCCGCAGGTAAGGTTATTCTGACGGGCACGACGCGTAATGCGGCGCTGGGCGTCGCCACCGTCAATACGGTCCATTCGGGCGGCACCGATGCCTTTGTCGCGGTGCTGGACACGACCCTGGTCGCCTCGGCGGCGGACCGTCTCACCTATTACGGAGCCGCCGGCGACGATACGGCGGCGGATGTGAAGGTGCATAACGGCAAGGTCTGGATCACCGGTGTGGCCGACCGGGCCATCGGGGCCAAGCCCGAGGACCCGACCCAGGGCTATCTGACCCGGCTCGATCCGTTGACCGGTGTGGTCGAATGGACCCGCTCCTGGGCCGGAGACGGCCAGCAGGCAGCGCCGCTCACCCTCGCCGTCACCACGGGTGGGGCCAGTGTGCTGGACCGCCTGGGTCTGCCGCAGGGTGAGATCGATCAGAACGATTCCAAGAGGTTGCTGGATTCGACCTCGCTTCGCAGCGGTGATCGTTTCTACGTTGCACCCGCCAGCGGGGGGCGCCCGATGGCGGTCACCATCGAGGCGCGTGACACCCTGCAAAGCCTTGCCCGCAAGATCGAGCAGGCCTCGCGGAATACGCTGAAGGTCACCGTCTCCTCGGAGGCGGCGTCGACGGCCATGTCGGGCGATATCCGTACCGCCCTGCTCACCGGTCTGCAGCGCCTGACGGTGGCGGCCCGTGACGGCAAGACCGGTGCGGTGCTGACGGCCGGCGAGACGGGGCGCGACGCGCTCGCCGGACTCGGCCTGTCCCCGGGGTTTGTCGGTTCCGACGGCACGAACTCAGCGATCAAGACCTTCGGCCTGGATCTGCCGAGGACCCTTTCGCTCGCTCCGGCTGATCTGAAGGCGACCGGCGACCGGCTGCAGGCGGCGATGAAGGCTCTGCGCAGCGCCTATCGTTCGCTGTCCCCCGCCTCGACCAAGCCGGCCATAACAGGTACGGCCCCGGCCTATCTGACGGCGCAACTCGCCAACTACAGGGCAGGCCTCGCCCGTCTCGGTGGATAGCGCCGGTCACTGAACCTTCCCGGTTGACGCCCCGGCCCCGGACGGGGTTATTGGGTCGCCTCAGCTGCGCGAGCCTTCAATGCCTTTCAACAACCGTACTATCCTGGCGATCGGTGCCGGCGTCGCCGTGCTTCTGGCTATTGTCGCGGCCCTGATCTTCAGCGGGGGACGGCGGTCATCGGAGGCACCGCCTGCGTCGATGGGCGGGCTGACGGTCGATGTCGCGGATGCACCGAGCCTCGAACCGACGCGGGAACTGCGCTGTTTTGTCGACGGCCAGTTCATCGGCATGGCCACCCTGACCGATTGCGCTCGCCGCAACGGTCTGGCGACGGATGCGCTCGATGTCGGGCTGGATGAGACCGGGGCCCTGGCCGCGGCCCCGACCGCAGCCTTTGCGCCGCCGCCGCGCCTGCCGCCAGTCGAGATGGTCGAGATCGATCCCGCTCCCAGCGTCACATTGCCGAGCCAGCCGTCCCAGCCCGCGTCGACGCCGGTGGCCGCCGGCAGTGCCTGTCTGCGTCACACCGGATCCGACTGGCGTTCGCTGTCATCGAACATGGGCCTCAACGCCTGCGTCCAGGCCCTGTATTCGGGCACCTGCGTACGGCCCGGTGAGGCGTTGTACGGTCGCTGGGGCGATACCACGCTGCGGCTGGTGCCGCGCCGGGTGGAACAGTCCAGCGACAATGCCCGGTTCCGCACCCTGGCCGAGCAGGATCGCAATTGTCAGTTTCCGGGACTGGGTCGATGAGAGCCCTGACCGTCGCCGCTGTCGCTGCCGCCGGTCTGGCCGCCGCAGCCTGTCAGGGCGCGACGGAGGCCCCCTATACGCCGGGAGTCTGCTACGCCGTCAACCTGGCGGAAGACGGCAAAGGGGTGCCGGATTTCAGCGTCCTGGCCCGGGATCAGGCCCAGATCGAATTCTGTGCCGCGCGTCTTGAGGAAATGCGCCTGCGCTTCCTGCGTATGGGCGGTACCCGGCGCGACGTCATCGGAGCCTATCAGGGGCAGTTTATTTTCATCGACCGTTTCGGCGTCTCCTTCTCGAAGACGCTGGAGGGCAACCGCTTTATGGCCCTGGCGCGGACCGGGGACGGCCGACTGGCGATTCCGGCGGCGATCCAGCGGGAGATCGACGGGACGCCGATCGCCGTGGCCGCGCCACCGCCGGAACCGGCAAACTAGACGAACAAAACTGGAACATTGGCGCGTGATCGACTAGGTTGCGCGCTTCAAACTCAAGCATGGGAGCTCGGCTATGGCGGGCAGCGTCAACAAGGTCATTCTGATCGGCAATCTGGGCAAGGATCCGGAGATTCGTTCGCTCACCTCGGGCGAGCGCGTCTGCAACCTGTCGCTGGCGACCTCGGAGCAGTGGCGCGACAAGTCCTCGGGCGAGCGCAAGGAAAAGACCGAGTGGCACCGGGTGGTCATCTTCAATGACAACATCATCAAGGTGGCCGAGAACTATCTGAAGAAGGGCTCGACGGTCTATATCGAGGGCGCGATCCAGACCCGCAAATGGACCGACCAGTCGGGCGTCGAGAAATATTCGACCGAGGTCGTGGTCGGCAAGTTCAAGGGCGAGCTGACCATGCTGGGCGGCCGCAATGATTCGGCCGGCGGCGGTGCGAGCCGGAGCGGCGGCGACGACGACTATGCCTCGGGCTTCTCGACCGGCGGGGCCAACAAGCCCAGCGGCCCCAAGGAAAGCTACGACCTGAACGACGACATCCCGTTCTAGGACGACAACGGTGCGGCCGGCGTTCAGCTATCGCAGCGACCCGGCCGTCCCGGCCTTTGCCGATGATCGCCCGGTGGTAGTTTTCGACGGCGATTGTCCGATCTGCTCCCGGTCGGCGCGCCTGATACTACGCCATGATCGTACGGCCCGGTTTCGCCTGATGGCGGCCGGGTCTGAGCTGGGTCGCGCGCTTTATGCCCATTATGGCCTCGACCTCGATGACCGGCCGACCATGATCCTGCTGCAGGACGGCCGGCCATGGCTGCGGTCGGAGGCCGTGTTGCGTATCGCGGCGAGGCTGGGAGGCATTTTTCGTCTGACCGCTGTGTTCAGGGTTATTCCCGCCGGGCTGCGCGACCGGGGCTATGATTTCGTCGCCCGCCATCGGATGCAACTGGGATTGGGGGGCGCGGTCTGCGTGCTGTCCCCCGGTATCGATCCCGACCGGATGCTGGGATGACGAGGCCCCGCGTTCTGGTGCTGGGTGCCAATGGTTTTATCGGGGCGCATGTCGCAGCGGAACTGGCCCGTCAGGGCTGGCGGGTCCGGGCGGGGGCACGCAAGCCTGACGAAGCCCGTCGCCGCGCACCGCGCCATGATTGGGTCAAGGTGGACTTCGGCGATTTGACCACGGCAGAGGCCTGGGCCCCGCTGCTGGTCGGGGTGTCGGCGGTCGTCAATTGCGTCGGCGTGCTTCAGGACGGGGGCGGAGACAGTACCCGCATAGCCCACGTCGACGGCCCCCGGGCGCTCATTGCGGCCTGTGAGGCCGTCGGTATTCGCCGTTTCGTGCATCTGTCGGCCGTCGGAGCCGAAGACGCGGCCAGGACGGCCTATGGGCGTTCGAAGGCCGTGACCGAGCGGTTGGTGGCGGCGTCCGATCTGGACTGGACCATTCTTCGACCCTCGCTGGTTGTCGGGCGCGCGGTGTTTGGCGGCACGGGATTGATCCGGGCGCTAGCGGCGTTTCCGGGGGTGATTCCGGTGATCGGCGGAGACCAGCGTTTTCGGCCGGTACCGATGGAGGATGTCTGTGCCGCCGTTGTGGCTTCCTTAAAGTCGGAAGCTCCGGTGTGCCGAACCTATGACGTCGCCGGAACCGAGAGTCTGACTCTCGTGCAGATTCTGGAATTGTACCGCGGCTGGTTTGGTCTGCCGTCGGCACCGGTCTTCCGGGTTCCGCGAGCCCTGGCCTGGCCGGTTGTTGCTCTGGGTGACGTTGTCGGCCGCCTGGGGTGGGCATCCCCGTTGCGGTCGACAGCCCTTCGGCAGATGGATGACGGGGTCGAGGGAGACCCCGAGGCTTGGGTGCATGCGCTCAAGGTGACGCCCCACAGTCTCGCCGACCAACTGTCGCAGGCTCCGGCTACGGTGCAGGACGTTTGGCATGCCCGACTGTGGTTTGTGCGACCGGTCGCGATCATGACGCTGGGCCTGTTCTGGTTGCTGACCGGTGTGATCAGCTTTGGACCCGGCTGGGCCGCTGCCGTGGCGATTCTGCACGAGGGTGGCTACGGCACCGCCGCCGTGCCGGTGGCCTGGTGGGGGGCATTGCTGGATGTCGTTCTGGGCCTAGCGTTGTTCGTGCGACCGTGGACGGCGCGAGTTGCCCTGGCGATGGCCGTGTCGACGGTCGGCTATCTGGCCGCTGCAACGATTAGCCTGCCCCAGTATTGGGTCGACCCTCTTGGCCCCTGGCTGAAGGTGCTGCCGATGATGGCGCTTTGCCTGTTTGTCGCCGCTACGGACCGGCGGCGCTGATGCTCTTTTTCGTACTGAAGATCGTGCATGTCCTGTCTGGTGCCGTGTTGTTCGGCACCGGTGCCGGGATCGCCTTCTTCATGTTGCGGGCCAACGCGACCCGTGAGGCCCGGACCGTTGTGGCGGTCGGCCGTATCGTTGTTCTGGCTGATATGGTGTTCACCGCGACGGCGGTTGTCGTTCAGCCCCTGAGCGGGCTCGGATTGGTTCTGCTTCAGGGATGGTCGCCGTTCGAGCCGTGGCTGGTGGTGGCATACGGCCTCTATGGTCTGGTCGGACTGTGCTGGCTGCCCGTGGTGTGGATCCAGATCCGCATGTTGCGTCTGGCCGAGACGGCCGTCAGGGACGGAGCGCCGCTGCCTGCAGCCTATCATCGTCTGTTTGCATGGTGGTTCGTGCTCGGCTGGCCGGCTTTCGCCGGAGTGATGGGCATCTATGTGCTGATGGTCGCCAAACCGGTATTTTGAGCCAGTCACAGGTGCTCACCCGATGTGATGAGTCGGGTGTCAGTAGCTGTGCCATAGGCCTGTGGTGACCCAATCCTCATCCCCGTCCCCGTCCCTGGCCCTGCCGGAAATCCTCGCCATCGCCGCGGTGGTGGTGATCTGGGGGGTCAACAATGCTGCGGCCAAGGTGGGGACCGAGGTTTTGCCGCCGCTGCTGATGGCAGCGATGCGGTTCGGTTTCGCGGCGGCCTGCCTTGTACCGTTTGTCCGGCCACCCTTTCCAAACTGGAAGAGTCTGGCAATCATCGTCGTGCTGGGGGGACCGGTGCATTACGGGCTGATCTATCTGGCGTTCTGGCTGGCCCAGGACGTCAGCCCCGTCTCGGTGGCGGCGCAGCTGTGGATTCCGTTCACGGCGCTATTCGCCTTTCTGCTGCTGGGTGAACGGCTGTCGAAATACGCCCTGGTCGGGATGGCCATCGCCTTCGTCGGCGTCGCCTGGATGATGGGGGACCCCCATGTGCTGCAGGACTGGAAGGCCATTGCTGTTGGTATCGCAGCGGCGGCGTCCTGGGGCATGACGACGGTGATCGCGCGGCGGACGACCTCTATCCCGCCGTTGAAGATGCAGGGTCTGCTGGCCCTCGTAGCCCTGCCGACCCTGGCCTTTGGATCGGCGGTCTTCGAACACGGCCAGCTGGAGGCGGTGCGGGCGGCCACGCCGCTGATCTGGGCCTGTGTGCTGTGGGCTGGTCTGGTGTCGTCCGTGGCGGCCACGACCCTGGTGTTCTGGCTGGTGCAGCGGCGTGAGGCGGGGCGGGTGACCCCTTATCTGCTGGCCACGCCGGTGGTGTCGATCGCCATCGGCTGGCTGTTCCTCGGTGATGTGCTGACCGTGCAGATCCTGACTGGAGCCGCCCTGACCATGGGCGGGGTCGCGGTGGTGGCCCTGGCCGAGCGCGGGCTCCGGGCCGGGGCGGCCAGGGCCTAGCGTCTTTCCGCACCTGACGGAGTCAGTCAGACGTCGGAACAGGTTCCGGAGTCAGAATGGCGCAGACCCGAACCCTGGGTGAGGGCGTCAGTTGAGGCCGATGCCGGTCTAGAGGCCGGGGATCTTGAAGCCGACCGAGCGCCGCGGCGTGATGGTGATTCCGCTCCGGCCGCCGGTCAGGGCCTGAAGCCGTTCGTATTCGCTGGCGGCATCGATCGTCATCGATCCCGCCGCCGTCTGGCTGACGGTCGCCGACTGTGAGGCGGGCACGTCGTGTCGCCAGAACAGCAGTCGGCTGGCGAAATTTTCTTCCTTGTGCGCCAGGTCCCCGAATTCATCATCGATCACATAGCGGGCCAGGGGGTCGGCGCGGTCGGCGCCGGCCTGGGCGACGAACAACTGCTCGGCGGGGGTGCGCGTGATCGACTGACGCTGACCCAGCAGGATCTGGCGCGCGGCGCTCTCGGGAGCCAGTTCCTGCGGGCGCGGCTGGCCGGGTGCCGGCGGGCGCAGGCCGTATTCGGGCGGCACGGTCAGCGGGGCGGTCGAGACGGTCAGGAAGGCGTCCGGCGTGATCTTGGTCATGCCGATGCTCTGCTGGAGGCTCGTGCAAGCCCCGAGAGACAGGGCCGAAGCGGCGACAAGGGTCAGGACGGCGGCGTTGCGAATTCGCATGATCAGGGGCTCGGCTCGTTGGACGCGCGTCATCGACGCGGCTCTGGAACGACTAGAAGGAGAGTTGATTACGACTTTTCGGCGGCTTCGCCAACCGGAGGATGACGTTCCGACAACAGGCTGTCGACGATCAACAGCACCACACCCACTGATATGGCGCTGTCGGCGATATTGAATATCCACGGAAAGACCCTGTGTCCGGCGATGACCGTGCCGGAAAAGTCGATGAAATCAACCACGCCACCGAAGCGGATGCGGTCGATCACATTGCCGACAGCCCCGCCCATGACCAGGCCGATAGCGGTGATCAGCAGGCGACGGTCGACCCGGGTCGCCCACCAGCCCAGCGCGACGGCGACGGCGATGGAGAAGCCGCTGAGCAGCCAGCGCGCGGTCCCGCCGCCCAGCAGGCCGAAGCTGACCCCGTCATTGAGGACGAAGCTGAACCGCAGGAAGGGCGGCAGGACCGGCAGCGACTGGAAGAACCATTGTTCGCGCTCGATCAACTGTCCCGAGACGGTCAGCATGTTCATTGCGTCGAGGATCCAGGCCTTGGTCAGCTGGTCCAGAACGATGACGGCCAGGGCGAAGCCGAAGGCGGCGTAGGCAAGGCGAGAAATTTTCATGCGGATCGCTTTTGGAATGAGGCCCGGGGGGTAGCAGGCGCAGGCCGGGGCGCGAAGATCAAATCTGACGATGCGGTTCCGGTCGACGGCAATGGAGCGTGCGTCAGGCTCAGCCTGCGGCCATCACGCCGCAGGCGACGCGGCCACCGGCTCCGCCGATGGGCTGGCTGCGGTGGTCGTCGGACCCGGCATGGATGACCAGGGCCGAGCCGTCGGCGTCCCACAACCACTGACCGGGCCCGGTGGCGGCGATTCGGGCCCGCGAGGTGAAGACCTCGGCATTCACCCGTCCGTCGGCGTCGGCATGGATATTGGGCAGGTCACCGTCATCGGGGCCGTCGGGGTTCAGCAGACCGTGCGGGGCGGCGGGGGCGGCGTGGTTGATATGGCCGCCGGCCGAGGTGAAGGGGGCGTCGCAGCGGCCCGTGGCGTGGATATGGACGCCGTGCCAGCCGGGAGTCAGGCCCGAGGCTTCAATGCGGATCAGCAGGCCGGTCGGCCCCTGGGTCAGGGCGGCGCGTCCGATGGCTTCTCCTGCAGCGTTTCTGAGCGTCGCCTCGCCGAAATCCCCCATCGCCGCCTGCTCGGCGGGCTGTGGTCCGTAGTGGTTTTCGGTCAGGCTGACACAGGCTCCGAGGGGCAGGAGGAGGGCGCTGGCGAGAAGAATGGGGCGCATGGCTGAAATTCCTTTCAGGGACGGGCTTTGACGGGTGGTGGGACTTTGCCTCTGTCGAGCGTGGATGCTAGAAAACACCTATAGCGGATCACGTTCCGATTCCGGCCATTTAAAGCCTGATTTCCTTGACCGACGACACCTTTGAGACCCCTGTGCCCCCGTCCGGCGGGCACGGCGACATTTCCACCATCACGATCGAGGAAGAGCTGAAACGCTCCTACCTCGACTACGCCATGAGCGTGATCGTTTCGCGGGCCCTGCCGGACGCGCGTGACGGGCTGAAGCCGGTGCACCGGCGCATCCTGTATTCGATGCACGACCTGAACATGACGCCCGAGCGCTCGTATTCGAAATGCGCCCGTGTGGTCGGTGACGTGCTGGGCCGGTTCCACCCGCACGGCGACGCCTCGGTCTATATGGCCCTTGTGCGTATGGCGCAGCCCTTCTCGATGGGGCTGATGCTGGTCGACGGCCAGGGCAATTTCGGCTCGGTCGACGGCGATATGCCGGCCTCGATGCGATATACCGAGGCCAAGATGGCCCCGGCCGCCGTGGCCTTGCTGGCCGATATCGACAAGGACACGGTCGATTTCCAGCTGAACTACGACGAGAAGGAACTTGAGCCGGTTGTCCTGCCGGCGCGGATTCCGAACCTGCTGGTCAATGGCGCGGGCGGCATCGCCGTCGGTATGGCCACCAATATCCCGCCGCATAACCTGGGCGAGATCATCGACGCCTGCGTGGCGCTGTTGGACGATCCCGAGGTCACCGACGACGCCCTGCTGGACCTGGTGCCCGGACCCGACTTTCCGACCGGTGGCGAGATCATGGGGCGGACTGCGCCGCGCAACGCCCTGCGCGAAGGCCGCGGCTCGGTCATCGTGCGCGGCAAGGCGACGGTCGAGACCATCCGCAAGGATCGCGAGGCCATCGTCGTCACCGAGCTGCCGTTCCAGGTCAACAAACAGACCCTGATCGAACGCATCGCCGAAATGGTGCGTGAGAAGCGGATCGAAGGCATTTCCGATGTGCGCGACGAGAGCGACCGTCAGGGCATGCGGATGGTGATCGAGCTGAAGCGCGACGCTTCGGGCGACGTCATTCTGAACCAGCTGTGGCGCTATACGGCGATGCAGAGCTCGTTCGGCGTCAATATGCTGGCGCTGAACCACGGCCGTCCCGAGCAGATGGGCCTGCGCAAGATGCTCGAGGTCTTCCTCGACTTCCGGGAAGAGGTCGTGGTCCGGCGGGTCAAGTTCGAACTGGCCAAGGCCCGCGACCGCGGTCACGTGCTGGTCGGTCTGGCCGTGGCCGTGGCCAATATCGACGAGGTTATTCACATCATCCGCAGCTCGGCCGACCCGGCCGAGGCGCGCGAGCGACTGCAGGCCAAGTCATGGCCGGTCGGGGACATGATGGCCCTGATCGAGCTGATCGCCGATCCGCGCTCGATGCTGGTCGAGGGTGACAAGTTGAACCTGACCGACGAACAGGCCCGGGCGATCCTGGCCCTGACCCTGTCGCGCCTGACCGGCCTGGGTCGCGATGACATCTTCAACGAGGCCCGCGGCCTGGCTGACACCATCGCCAAACACCTGCTGCTGCTGTCGGACCGCGCCAACATCCTGGCGGTGATTCGCGCCGACCTGCTGGAGGTGAGGGCCGAGTTCGCCGTGCCGCGCCGCACCGAGATCGGCGACGGCGATTTCGAGCTGGAAGACGAGGACCTGATCCCGCGCGAGGACATGGTCGTGACCGTGACCCACGGCGGCTACGTCAAACGGGTGGCGCTGAACGCCTATCGGACCCAGCATCGCGGCGGCAAGGGCAAGTCGGGCATGACGATGAAGGACGAGGACGCCATCGTCGGCGTGTTCTCGGCCTCGACCCATACGCCGGTGCTGTTTTTCGCCACCAACGGCAAGGCCTACAAGCTGAAGACCTGGCGTTTGCCGCTGGGCGGGCCGACCTCGCGCGGCAAGGCCTTCGTCAACCTGCTGCCGATCGAGCCGGGCGACAGCATCATGAACGTCCTGCCCCTGCCCGAGGACGAGGCGGAGTGGGGCAATTACGACATCATGTTCGCCACCCGCTCGGGTGACGTGCGCCGCAACAAGCTCAGCGACTTCGCCACCGTCAACCGGGCCGGCAAGATCGCCATGAAGCTGGATGACGGGGACCATATGGTTGGCGTCGCCCTGTGCACCGCCGAGGACGACGTGATGCTGACCACGGCGCTGGGTCGCGCCATCCGCTTCAAGGCCGACGATGTGCGCGTGTTCAAGGGGCGGGATTCGACCGGGGTCCGTGGTGTGCGTCTGAAGGTCGGCGATGAGGTCATCTCGATGGCCGTGCTGGGCCGGGTCGATGCCACGCCGGACGAGCGGTCCGCCTATGTCAAACACGCCACGGCCATGCGCCGCGCGGCGGGGGACGCCGACGATGAATCCACGGTGGTCGAGGTGGACGACGAGGACGAGGGCAACGGCGACGCTGCCCTGTCGATCGAACGGATCGCCGAACTGGGCGCAGCCGAGCAGTTTATCCTGACCGTAACCGAGACCGGCTTCGGCAAGCGATCGTCGGCCTATGAGTACCGGCGCACCGGACGTGGCGGCCAGGGCCTGACGGCCCACGGTCTGGGCGGACGGGCAGGGGACCGTCTGGCGGCCTCCTTCCCGGTCGAGGACGGTGACGACCTGTTGCTGGTCACCTCGGGCGGGCAGATGATCCGCACGCCGGTCAGCCAGGTCCGCACCGTCGGTCGCACCAGCCAGGGGGTGACCATCTTCCGCACCGCCGAGGGTGAGCGGGTCGTTTCGGTTGAACGTCTGGGTGACGTCGCCGGTGACGATGACGAGGACACCGGCATTGATGTGGACGGCCAGGACGACGAAGAGGGCGGCGACGCCTGACGATGGACGCGGATCGTCAGATCACGGTCGACGGCGAACCTGCCACCGACGCCGATCTGACCTGCCTCGCCCTGATCAACTACGGTGCCTACACCTCTTTTCGGGTGGAGGACGGCGGCGTTCACGGGCTGGACCTGCATCTGGCCCGGCTGGAGGCGTCTGCTGCTGAATTGTTCGGTGAGGCCGTGGGTGAGCCGCGTCTGCGCGACCTGATACGCCTTGCTGCGGCAGACGGTGACCCGTGCTGGCTGCGCGTCAGCCTGTTTTCGCCCGAGATCCGGCCGCGCGAGGTCAGCTGGCGCGGTCGACCCCGGGTGATGATCGCGCGCTTTCCGCCGCCGCCGCCGTTGGCACAGAGCGTGCGGCTGCAGACCCAGGTCCATGCCCGCGAGGCGGCGCATCTGAAGCATACGGCCACCTTCGGCCAGATACGGGCGCGGCGTTCGGCCCGCGACGCCGGCTTCGACGACGCCCTGTTCGTCGATGACCAGGGGCAGGTGTCCGAAGGCACGCTGTGGAACATCGGCTTCGTCAGAGGTGACACCGTGACCTGGCCGATGGCCCCGATGTTGTCGGGGGTCGGTCAGGCCCTGCTGCAGCGTGGGCTGGACGGCGTCGGCCTGTCGAGCCGGACCGCGCCGGTGTCCCTGTCCGGACTCGGGGGTTTTGACGCGGCCTTCATCTGCAACAGCGCCACGCCGGCCTGCGCCGTCAGCGCGATCGATGATCACATCCTGGCGACAGCGCCCGCCCTGATTGACCGCCTGCATGAGGCCTGGCGATCGAACCCGGGCCAGCTGATCTAGGCTCACCATTTCGCAGATGCTAAACCGATCCAAAGCGGAGAGAAAACGCCATGCGTATCGGGCTTTACCCCGGAACCTTCGATCCGGTGACCAACGGTCATATGGATATCATCGGCCGGGCCGTGAAGCTGGTGGACCGGCTGGTCATCGGTGTGGCCCGGAATGATGACAAGGGACCCCTGTTCAGCACCGATGAGCGGGTGGAGATGGTCCGCGCCGAGGTGGCGGGCATCAAGGCCGACATTGTGGTTCAACCGTTCGAGACCCTGCTGATGCATTTCGCCGAGCACCTCGGGGCCCAGGTCATTGTGCGCGGCCTGCGCGCGGTGGCGGACTTCGAATACGAGTTCCAGATGACGGCGATGAACCAGCGCCTCAATGCCGACATCGAGACTGTGTTTCTGATGGCCGACCCCCGCCATCAGGCGGTCGCCTCGCGGCTGGTCAAGGAAATTGCCCGGCTGGACGGGGCCATCGACAGTTTTGTCAGCCCGGCGGTTGCCGAACAGGTTCGGGCCAAGGTCAAGGGACACACATGACGCGGAAATATCGACTTCTGGCCACGGCCTTCGCCATGGCCACCATTGCCGGACTGGCCCCGGCCATGGCGGGGACTGTTCCGGCTGCGGCGGGCGACTGGCGTCTGGTCGCGCCGGAGAACCTGCTGGTGATCGATACCAACAAGGGCCGGATTCTGGTCGAGCTGGAACCGCGCATGGCCCCGGGTCATATCGAGCGGATCCGCACCCTGGCGGACCAGGGGTTTTATGACGGCCTGAAATTTCATCGGGTCATCGCCGGCTTCATGGCCCAGACCGGCGATCCCGAGGGCACAGGTGCGGGCGGTAGCGAATTGCCCGACATGGCTGGAGAGTTCAGCTTCCGTCGCGGTTCGGACAGCGGCTTTGTCGCCGTCCCGAACAGCGGACCGGGTCTGCGCGGCATCATGGGGTCGATGCCGGTCGTGACCCAGCCCGATGCACAGATGTTCGTCACTGTTGATTTCAAGGCCGGGGCCGAGGGCCTGTTCTGCCCCGGCGTCGCCGGCATGGCCCGGTCGACCGGACCTGACAGCGCCAATAGCCAATTCTTTCTGATGATGGGCGAGAACGCCAGTCTCAACGGCAACTACACGACCTTCGGTCGCGTGGTGCTGGGCCTGGATGTCGTGCGGGCGCTGAAGACCGGGCCGGAGGCGACCGACGGGCGTATCTCCGACAATCCCGATATCATGACCCGGGTGCGGACGGCCTCGGTCATGACCGAAGGCGACCGGCCCACGGTTCGGGTTATGAGCCCCCAGGCTCCGGGGTTTCAGGCCGAGGTCGACCGGGTTCGCGCCGAGCGCGGCAGCCGCTTCAGTATCTGTGACGTGCAACCGCCGGCCGAACTGGTCGGCGGCTGATGGTTTTTCGGGGAGGGCAGGCCATGCGTGGAGTCTCAACTATTCTGACCGGTCTGGCTGCGCTGGCGTGCGCGGGTGGGGCCATGGCCCAGGACGTCGGCGGGCCGCCACCGCCGGCCGTGCCCCAA